>Ga0068863_100007000_pt1 | contig 11055 bp, 7 predicted proteins | sample KBSSwiS62_FD_66596 | JGI IMG/M metagenome (GOLD analysis project Ga0068863, IMG submission 66596) | Switchgrass rhizosphere microbial communities from Kellogg Biological Station, Michigan, USA - KBS Switchgrass S6-2 | ecosystem: Host-associated > Plants > Roots > Rhizosphere > Soil ...
GCAATCTCGAACTGGGTCGCCGCAAATCCGGACCGCTTCGCGTCCGATTATTCTCGACGATGATGAGCGACTGGCTCGTCCCGCGGCTCGATGATTTTCGCGCGATGCATCCAGGGGTGAAGCTCCGGTTGTCGGGCACTAGCGATTCGCACGGCACCCTGCCTGACGACATCGATATCACCGCCATGATGGAACCGGAGCGGTGGGGTGACCTACATTGCGTGCGCCTGTTCCATGGCATGTTCACGCCGGTATGCGCACCGTCCTTGCTCGAGGCGGAACCGAAGCTCCGGCATCCCGGCGACCTGCGCCGTCACACGTTGTTCTTCTCGAAGCCCCATATTGAGATCTGGAACATTTGGTGTGCCCTTGCCGGAATCGACGCGATCGACACCGGCGTGGGAATGATATTCGAAAGCTCCAGCCACGCCTGCCAAGCCGCGCGCGCAGGTGGCGGCGTGAGCATGGCCCACATTTCCTTCGTGCTCGATGACGTCAAGGCGGGCCGGCTGGTCGCGCCGTTTGATTTGGCCGTTCGCAGCGAGCGCCCCTATTGCCTGGTGAGCAAGCAATCGAGGAAGCATGAACCCCAGTTGGCCGCGTTTCTAGACTGGATGTCGGCCGAAGCCCGCCGCACCGAAGACGAGGTTGGGCGGGTTTTCGGAACGAGGTTTTCGGCCGGATTTACCGACGTAGAATAGGTATGGGAAAAGGAGCCAGGTGTAGCGGATCATGCTGCGCGTATAGCCGGGGCGCCATCACTCGGAAGCTCTGCACCGCCATGGGGGCGGGGGACGTGACCGGCACACTGAAACTCGCGTCCGCCGCGTCATAGCGACGGGCCGCAAGCCGTCGAATGCGACTACATTGCGCAGAGCCGTTCGGCGCCGGTGGAAGTCGACTAGGACTACGTCCGGCTGCAGATCCGGGAAAGCCTGGCGCACCGCTGCCAGGCTCTCCCTGATTGCTTCGGCTTAGAACCGGTAAGTCAACTCGGCACCGTACATACGAGGCTCGCCTACCGTTGCCGGAGCAAGATTTCCGCTGATAATACCGGCGGCATAGTATTTTTTGTCGGTCACGTTCGTCGCGTAGAGCGACAAGTCTAGATGCTCGCCGATAAGATAGCTGGCGCGCAGGCTCAGCGTCCCATAACCGGGCAGCTTGCGGTCCGCCCTGTTCGGCGACATGTAGAAGCTGCTGACATGGCTATAGTCTGCATTCAAACGTAGGCTGTTCTTGTCTCCGAGAGCGACGTCGTAGGTTGCCCCGAGAGAGTACTGCCACTCCGGAGTATAGAACTGCACGCGGTTCGGATTGGGGAACTTCGTCTTAACGTAGGATACCGATCCGCGAAGCGTCAACGCGTCGATTGGACGGGCCGTGCTTTCGACTTCAAAACCGTCCACCTTCGCCTTGCCCGGGTTATTGATCACCTGGGTCGTCGTGGTCGGGACAACCGGTGGCGCCAGGATGATCTGCTGCTGAACATTGGTGTAGTCGACGTGGAACACCGCAGCATTGGTACGGAACTTGCGGTCGAACAAGTCCGCCTTGATACCGGCTTCATAATTCTTGACCTTGTCGGGGAAGAATGCGGTCGCCGAATTGAAGTTCACCGCGCGCGCCTGCTGCCCGCCACTGCGAACGCCGTTGTTGGCCTTGGCGTAGAAGAAGATATCTGCCGAAAGCTTGTAATTTATGCCGACGTCATAGGTAAAGTAATGGAATTTGTCGGTCCTATCGAGCAAACACGGACCGTCGGTTGTAGCTGAAGTCGTAATATTGGGGCCAGCTGAGTAGATGCAGGAGCGCGCTAGGTGAGGCAGCAAGCCGGTGAACGGATTGCCCGCTGTTGCGAAGGTCCAACGGTTACGACCCTGAAGCGCCTTGGTATCCCAAGTATACCGGCCGCCTGCGTTGATCGAAAGCGCATCGGTTATTGCAAATTCAGCGTAACCGAACATCGACTTGGACGAGTTGACGCTGTTGGCGTCGAACGTAACCGAACCACCGGGATCGCCTAGCACCTTGGTTATGCCCGTATTGGTCTCGAAGCCCTTTTCCTTGAAATAGTAGGCGCCCAAGATCCAGTTGAGCTTCGCGTCGAAGCTCTTGCCGAGCAATTGGAACTCGGCCGACCGTTGGTTCTGCGACTGGAAGGTGGTGGGGGTGAATTGGAACAGCGCGACCGAGTCCGTGACGATGCCGCTGGTGTTCTGGTTCATCGTCGTCGCACGTGATTTGGCGTACGAAAGGGCCAGCTTTGCGGTGACTTCGTCGGTTAGATCGTACTCGATCGTTCCCTGGACATACTTGGTCAGTGCCTTGGTTGAAGGCACGCCGCCGTTTCGAACGGTAACCGGAATAAGTGCCGAGTAGAAGTCGGCGGCCCGCTGCGGGGAATTACGGAACGACGACGAAAAATTAGTCAGGTTGAGCGTGGCGATATCGCCACTCAGGTTCGCGACGAGCGTTCCGTTGCTCGTGCTCCGGTACAGGAAGCCGCTGACGTCGACGCGAAGCCCGTCCGTCGGCCGCCAGGCGAGCGAGAGCCGGTGCGTCTGGCGACTGTAATCGTTCATGTCGAACGAGTTGATCGGGGTGAGATTGGGTTCCGCGACCAGATAGCCGGTCGTATAGCCGTTGCGTTTGCGGTATGCGCCGGCGTACCGAATGGCGAGTTTGTCCTCGATGACGGGGATGGTTATCGCGCCAGAAACGGATCGGGCGGAGAAATTGCCGACGCCGGCATTTAAGAAACCGGTGAACCCGCCGCTGACGTCGGGCTTTACGGGCGTGATCTTTATCGCGCCGCCGATGGTGTTGCGGCCAAACAGCGAACCCTGGGGGCCGCGCAGGACTTCGACTCGTTGGACGTCGAGTAGATCGCCAAGAACCCCGTAAGCGCGCGCTACGTACATGTCGCCAATGTAAACGCCTACAGCGGGGTCGACGGTGATGTTGGTTTCGTTTTGTTGCTGGCCGCGAATGGTGATGATCGCCGAATCCGGGTTGTTGGACTGTCGGCGGATCGACACGCTCGGCGTGCTCCCGGCGAGATCGGCCAAGTTGACGACGTTCTTTTGCGTAAGGGTAGCGCCGCTCAGTGCGGTGACGGCCACCGGGGCCGTTTGAATGGACTCCTCACGGCGGCGCGCGGTAACGACGATGTCGCCGAGCCCGGATGAGTCCGCCTCCGCCCTCGCTGCGGGCTCACCCGATCGCGAAGCGGTAGCGCCCTGCTCTTCCGCGCTCGCCGGAGCGGCGCAGCAAATTGCGAGAACCATCGCCGAAACGCTGGCGCCAAGTCGGATTTCTACGTTCATTTCCTCTCCCTCCCTTTTGCGGCAGCCAAGCCGCGGCTCCATAACCAAGAAGCAGCCATTGATCCGGTTATTTCCGTAACCTCTATTTCATCCGTGTCAGCCGATCAAGCGCTTAGAACACGGGTCGCGCTCTGCAGCGGCCGACTCCTCCACCCAATTTGCAAAGATAGGCGGGGGGTGGCCCGATCGGCGCCCCAGTGAGGTTGACCAACCACCGCAAAGCGGCGAGTTTACGAGGGCCGCATGATACGCGCGTCAGGCGTGCGGCCGGATGAGGACCTGCGGCAACATGAATCCGTCGAGCTGCGCTGGCGTTCGCTCTCCGGGTCTCGCCACCTTGACGTGGTTCTCCATTTGCAGAGAGGCGAATAGAATTGATATATCGCAATCGAAACGGGGGAAAGGAGACGGCATGCAATTGAAGGGCAGCTTCGCGGTCGTGGTCGGCGGCGCCACGGGGATCGGAGCGGGCGTATGCCGCGCGCTCTCCGCCAAGGGCGCAGCCGTCCAGGTTTGCGACCGCGACTACGCCGGCGCCCGGGCTCTGGCGGACGAGCTCGAACGGCTTGGCGGCGCCGCGGCTGCTTACGCCGTCGACGTTGCCGACGAAGAATCGATCGCTGCAGCTGAAGCCGCGATCCGATCGCGCCACGGCCGGGTCGACCTGCTCTTCGCCAATGCCGGGGTGATCAGCCTGAAGCCGTTCGAGCAGACCACCACGGACGACTGGCGGTGGATCCTCGACATCAACGTGATTGGCTGCGTCAGCTGCGTTCGCGCTTTCCTACCCGCGATGAAGGCGCAGCACTCCGCCTCGCGCGTCGTGGTGACCAGCTCGGTCGCGGCGCTCCGCACCCCGGAGATGACCGGCCAAACGATGTACATGGCGAGCAAGGCTGCGCAGCTCGGCTTCTGCAACGGCCTGCGCACCGAACTGGCTGGAACCAACGTCGGCCTGTCCGTGATCTTCCCGGGCCCGGTGGCGAGCCAGCTCAAACAGAAGTCGGAAGCCTCGCGACCGGGCGCGATCCAGCTCGAGGTGCCCAAGGCCGTACTCGGCGGTGGATCGATGCCGCCTGAAGAAGCAGGCGAGCGAATTGTCGCCGCCGTAGTGAAGGAACAACCCTATATCACTACGCATCCCGGTGATGGCCCTCTGGTCCGCCAGGCGCAGGACGCGATCATGGCTGCCTTCGAGCCTTCGTGACGCGATGCCGCGTGGTCCACGCGTTGAACGCGCCGACGAATGGTGGGCGGGCCTGTGGGCACGGAAGATAATGCACCCGTCTTGGTATCGAGAGCGGCTCGGTCGTACAAAAATGATTTCGGGAGAAGGACGTGGCGTCGATAAACTTAGCGGGTAACCGATCCGAACGCCTCAACGGCGCTCAGCTGTACATGTTTGCAGTGCTGGCGCTCGTCTATGCCTGCCATCTGATCGATCGGACGATCATTCTTGTCCTCCTCGAGCCGATCAAGCACCAGTTCTCGCTTAACGACACGCAGCTCGGAATGTTGTCGGGCTTGATCTTTGCGCTGGGCACGCTGATCGCCGCCTTGCCGCTCGGGACCCTTGCCGATCGCCATTCGCGCAAGATGTTGCTTGCCGGATGCATTGCCGTTTGGAGCGGGATGACGGTGCTGTGCGGTTTTGCGACCGGCTTTCTGTCCCTGCTGTTCTACCGAATGCTTGTCGGGATGGCGGAGGCCGGGCTTCAACCGACCGCGCTGTCGATGATGGCAGACGAAGCCCGCGAAAGCCAGCGTCCCAAAGCGGTCGCAATCGTTCATATCGGCATACCGATCGGAACCCTGCTCGGCTTCCTTCTCGGCGGATGGGTCGCGACCAATCTGGGTTGGCAGCAAGCCCTGCTCCTGGTGGGTGCCCCGGGGATTTTGCTCGCCGCGGTCGTCCTGCTGACCTTGCGGGAGCCGGTCCGCCAGCGCACCTCCTCAGGCGAAGCCGGCAAGGATGTGCCGACCAGCGAATTTTTTCGCTTGCTGTGGCGCTCGAAGCCGTTGTTGCACGTCGTTGTCGGGCTCGTGCTGTTATGGTTGTGCACCTCCAGCACATCTGCCTGGATGCCCTCCTTCTTTATCCGCATGTACGGGGTGGATCTGACCACGGTCGGCCTCATCATGTCGCTTTCGGCAGGGGGCGCGGGCCTCGTGGGGAATACATTGAGCGGGTATCTCGCACAGAAGGTCGGGGGCGACCGCAAGGATCGCCTGATGCTGCTCGCCGCCGGGGGAGCCTTCTGCTACTTCCCATTGGCGCTGGTTACATTACTTTCGTCAAGTTTGATTTTGTCGGTAGTTACGCATTTCACGCAGACGATCTTCTATTTCATGGTGTTCACGCCTGGATATGCGTTGGCCATGGACCTCGCCGATGTTCGCATCCGGGCTCGTACCGCCGCTCTGGTCTCCATGGGCGCTACCGCGATAGGTTACGGCCTCGGGCCGCAAATCGTGGGTTTCGGCAGCGATTTGTTGCGACCGATCTTTGACGCACAGTCGTTGCGCTGGGCCTTGGTGTTGATGATGCTGACCGTCCTGTGGTGTGGCAGCCACTTCATCTTGGCCTGGCGTCATCTGTCCAATGAGTCTTCGGCAGGAGAGCCGCATCGGAATCCTGCGCCACATGCTTAGAGGCGCCCCCCCTGCGAGGTCCGCCACCCAGCAGATGATTCCGACCTGTCTGGAAGGCAGCTTCTCGCCCTCCTCGTCGAAGATGCGGATGCGCCGGTCACCGCGCCGCCCACGGAGCCCGGGTGTGTCAGCCACTCCTCCGACCTGATCGTGGGTCAGTCCCGCGCCCTCGTTGCCCAAGTAGAGCTCATGGATGATCGGTCCCCACCACGCGATCATCGCTGCCTTGACGTCGCGCGGGCAGGGCGCGCCGGCGTGCGCCGCCGCTTGCAGCGATCGGGGCTGCGCGAGGCTAGGCATCCACTGATTGCCAGCGCGTGCCTCGCTCGAACTTGTCGGGGTCAGGGCCGCGACTTCCAGCGTACCGCCCTCCATGGTGCCGCAGCGCAATGAGGTTTCCCTATACCGGGAAAACACCTTCCGGGAGCCCATTCTGCTTGTGGGTACAGGAAAAACAGGTAAATCAAACGAGCAGCGAAGCAGATGACTGGGCGGAAGTCCGTCAGCCGACTCAGCCAGGAGAGAGGAATGCCTCAAGCAACCGCGACGCCAGCGCTCGCCGAACCAATGGACGATGGGCGGCCCGCGGCGTGGAAGGTGATAGGGATCCTGATCCTGGCGGAAATCTGCGCCACCTCTGCGCTGGCGATGCCGATCCCCGCTTTGTCAGCGTTTTTGCACTTGTATGGCAGCCCGATTGCCGCGGGGTGGATCATGTCGTCGTTCCTGCTGGTGTCTGCCGCGGTGGCAGCATTGTGTGGCAGCCTCGGCGACCGCTTTGGCCGCAAGCCGGTGATGATGGCGATCCTGGCCTTCGTGTTCGTCGGCAGCGTGATGAGCGCTCCTACCGAGTCTTTTGGTTGGGTCGTTGCTGGCCGCTGCCTTCAAGGGGCAGCCGGGGCTACCATCCCCCTGGCTCTTGGCCTGGTTCGCGAAGTATTGCCGCCGCATCGCGTATCGTTTGGGTTCGGGATCATCCTCGCCAGCTCCTCCGCCGCTGCGGCCCTCGGCTTTCCCATTTCGGGCTACATGACCGACAACTACGGTCCATCGAGCATCTTTTGGTTTGTTGCTCTGTTCGCGGTATTCGCACTGGTCGGCATCGGCCTGGTCCTGCCACGGCCTGTGCGGCCTGATCCTTCCCAGCAGGCCATAGACTGGCTGGGTGGCATTCTGTTCCCGCCAGCAATCGCCCTCCTCCTGCTTGCCATCAGCGGAGGCCGGCAGGCCGGATGGCTGGCCAACTTGGCGTGGCCCATGGCAATCGCAGGCCTCCTCCTGCTCGCATTCTGGTTTAGGTACGAAAGCCGACATCCTGCGCCGCTCATCAACGTGCGTCTGCTGTCCAACCGTTACTGCGCGGTCGGGCTGGTGGTGACGGCCCTGGTCGCGACAGGGGCATTCCAGATTGCCGAAACGGTGTCGCTGCTGCTGCAGCAGCCGACCTGGACGGGCGTCGGCCTCGGCATGACCGCGATGGTGGTGGGGCTGCTCAAGCTACCCACGACCGGCGCTGGCGCACTGTCCTCGCTTGCCACGGGATGGCTTGCCGGACGCTGGGGACCCATTCCTTGCACACTGGCGGGTGCCTCGATAGTGGCTGCGTCCAGTTTCGCGGTGCAGCCCTTCCTTGACTCGCTGGCCGTCGTCGCCGCGGCACTTCTGACGATCAGTATCGGTCTAACCGCGGCTTTAACGTCCGCTCCGGTGCTTCTCGCACTGGGGACGCCACACGACCGGACCAGCGAGGTGATGGGCGTGATGGCGGTGGTCCGCGCGGTTTTTCAGGGAGTGGGGGCGCAGGTTGTTGCAGTCATCCTGGCGAGTTGGGTGGTGATCGGTCCCAATGACGTGCACTATCCGGCCGCCACGGCGTACCGCATGGCCTTCGTTTACATCGGGGTGACGGCGATCCTCATGGTCCTGGCTGTGACCCCGCTGTTGCGCCGCGGCCGCCTGCGTCAAGTGCAATGACCGAAAAGGGGCAGACCGGAATGGAGGGCATGCTTCCGAGCCAGGTCATCGTTGTGACAGGCGGCGGGCAGGGTATCGGCAAGGCAGTCGCGCTTGGCGCCGCCGCCGAGGGAGCTGCGGTCGCAGTCGTCGACCTGCATGCCGAAGCAGCACAGGCAGTCGCGCCAAATCCTTGATCTTAGCGGGCGAGCCGTAGCCTGCCCCGCCGACATGTCGGCCAGCGACTCCAACGCGCGCGTCTTCGACCGGGCGGAAGCCGAGCTTGGCCCAGTCACCGGGCTGGTCTGCGCCGGCCGAGCTAATGACCGACGAGCAGTGGGACGTCGTCATCGGTGATGGGCTGACCGGCTATTTCCGCAGCGCGCGCGAGGCCGCCCGCCGCATGCTGCCGCGCGGCCGCGGCTCGATCGTGTTCGTGACTTCGACCGCGGCGCGCAGCGCGATCGTCAATGGAGCCGCCTACGTTTCGCGGGATGTTGGGATTGGCTTGCGCACCCGATCCGCTGATGGCTGCCTCGATGACAACCGCGCGGGCGGCCATTACACGGCCTCGAGCACGGGGATCGCCCCCTCGCGACGGACCAGCGAGCCCGGCAGCGCGCCGGTCGGCTCGCCATTGCGGTAGGTTACTTGACCGCGCTTGATCGTCGCGACGTAGCCGTCCGCCGCCTGCGTAAGCCGCCGCCCGCCGCCAGGAAGGTCGTATTTCACCCGCGGCGCGTGCAGGAGGACCGATTCGCGCTCGATCACGTTGATGTCGGCCAGCTTGCCGGGCGCGATAATGCCGCGATCTCTGAGGCCGATCAGCGCCGCGGGTTCGCTGGTCAGGGCCGCGACCACCCGCTCTATCGGCATCCGCTCTGCCGCGGCGGCATCGCGGCCCCAGTAAGCCAGCATGGTGGTGGGGAAGCTGGCATCGCAAACGATGCCATAGTGCGCCCCGCCGTCGCCAAGCCCGAGCACGGTGTGTTCGTTGTCCATCAGCGCCCGCGCCGTGCCGAGGTCGCCGGCACAATAGTTGCCCGCCGGCAGGTAGAGCACCGCCTGGCCGTCCTGCTCGAGCATGGCATCGAGCGCGAATTCCATTAGGTCCTTGCCGGCCCTGACGGCGCGCGCTCCGAGCTGCTGCTCCGGGCCTGGCATGTAGTTGGGGGGATCTCCCAGCGCGACCATCCGCTCGAGGCGACCGAGCATCATGTTGACCTGAGGCATCGGATGCTCGGCATCCTCCTCGGCAAGGATGCGCGCGCGGAATTCGGGATCGCGCAAGGCAGCGACGCGTCCGGCCAGCGGCAGATCGGCGATCTGGGCCCAGCTCGGTCGCCGGCACAGCGGGTTGAACGATAGATCGAGGCCATACATGAAGCCGATGGGGCGAGGGAACACCTGCCCCTTGATGTCGAGACCGGCCGCATTAGCGTTTGCCACCGCCTTTACATAGCGCTCCCAGTGGGCCGGGTTCTGAGGCGATTGGGTCAGCGAGAAGGACAGCGGCCGACCCGAATGCGCGGCGATGTCGCGCATGATCTCGACCTCATCTTCTGGCTCGGCGTCGTAGTCGGGGACCAGCTGGAACACGCCGCCTCCCGCCTGGCGCAGTCCTTCGCCGAGCGCGAGCAACTCGTCGCGCGCGCTTTGCAGGCTTGGGATCATCTCGCCCCCGGCGCTGCGATGCGACAAAAGGCGCGAGGTGGAAACCCCGATGGCGCCGGCGCGCACCGCCTCGGCGACGAGCCGGGTCATCTCGGCGAGATCCTGCGGCGTCGCCTTGTCGCGATTGGCGCCGCGTTCGCCCATGACGTAGACGCGCAGGGCGGAGTGGGGCACCTGCACCGTGATGTCGATGTCCAGCGATCGGGAATCGAGCACGTCGAGGTAGTCGGGAAAGCTCTCCCAGTTCCACGGCAGCCCGGCGGTCATGACGATCTCGGGGACGTCTTCGACGCCTTCCATCAGCCGGACCAGGCGGTCGCGGTCATCGGGCTTGCAGGGTGCGAAGCCGACCCCGCAGTTCCCGGCGAGCACGGTCGTGACGCCGTGGACACTCGATGGCGTGAGGCGGTGCTCCCAGGTTGCTTGGCCATCGTAATGGGTGTGGACGTCGACAAACCCCGGCGTGACCAGCAGCCCGCGGGCGTCGATTTCCTCGCGTCCGCAGCCGGTTACCTCGCCGACCGCAGCGATGACCCCGGCCGCAATCGCGACGTCTGCTTCGTAAGCTGGCCTCGCGGTGCCGTCGGCCACGGTGCCGCCGCGGATGACGATGTCGTATTGGGTGGTCACGGGCGTTCTCCTCGCAGAGTTTAGTAATCGAGTAGCGCGACCATGATCTCCCGCGGTCCCGTATAGCTGTTGCGTCCGTGCGCGACCTGGAGGTTGTCGAGCACCATGATGTCGCCGTTTTGCCACGGCCATGCGAGCTCGATCTCCTCGTAGATCCGGATGATCGTGTCGGCCTCGGCCTCGCTCAACTTTTCCCCGTTGTCGAGGAACATGCCGGACGGTCGCTTCTGTTTGGCGCGGACCTCAGCGAGGATCTCGCGAAAGCCGTCGCGATCGAAGGTGCGATTGGTGTGGAGGTTGCAGCGGTAGAAGCGCTCGCCAGTCTTGGGGTGGACGGTGAAGGTCTGGGTGACGTCGAGCATCGTCAGACTGCCGTCCTCGTTCCAGATCGGCGTGATCCCAAGCTCTGCGCAGCGGCGCTCGCACTCTTCCCGGTCGTCGGTGTAGAAGGCGTCGTTCCAGGCGATCTTGTCAGGGTGATCGATCGTTGCGAGGCCGTCCGTCGAATGCGCCGGGCCGAAGTTGCGGACGATGTGGACTTCGTGGCCCTCGAGCTTGGCGCGGAGGTCGGCGGGGAGACGGCGCATGAATTCGTGCATGCTGCCGATGATCGTCTCGCCGCCGGTTTGCGACGCCTGTTTGCAGAAGAAGGCGATCCGCGGCGGAAAGGACTTCATGTAGGCCATCTCGCTGTGCAGCATGATCTTGTAGTTCTCGACCAGCCGAGTCGACTCCAGCACGTTGCCCTCGATCTGCTTTCGCGGCGACATCCCGCCTACGTACCCTGGCTGGTAAGTCGGGAAGACCGACGCGAAAG
>Ga0068863_100007004_pt1 | contig 11053 bp, 14 predicted proteins | sample KBSSwiS62_FD_66596 | JGI IMG/M metagenome (GOLD analysis project Ga0068863, IMG submission 66596) | Switchgrass rhizosphere microbial communities from Kellogg Biological Station, Michigan, USA - KBS Switchgrass S6-2 | ecosystem: Host-associated > Plants > Roots > Rhizosphere > Soil ...
CGCCGACACGGTGCCCGGCCTCAAGCCCCTCCCGGCCTTCTTCCATTCGCTGCTCATTCCCGGCTGGGCCCAGTCGAAGCTCGACCGAAAGCTCACCGCCGCATTGTTCGTGAGCTGGGAAGGCCTCACCCTCGGGATGTCGCTCAAGGCGGCGGGTGAGGCGCGCTACCTCAAACGCATCGGGGCCGACTCGGTCCGCATCGCGGGCAAGAAGAGCGAGCGACAGGACTGGCTGGTGCTGCTGGCGTTCAACCATCTGTTCTCCGGACTCGAAGCCTACGTCAGCGCCCATCTCCAGGGCTTTCCCGCGGACGTCAAATTCCGGCCCGCGCCCAGGGGCGTCGGGATGCAGGCGATCGTGCCGTTCCGCATTCCGTGAACCGCGCCCCGATCGGCATCTTCGATTCGGGTCTCGGGGGCCTGACCGTTGCCCAGGCCATCTTCGAGCGGCTGCCCCACGACTCCACCATCTATTTCGGCGATACCGCGCGGGTGCCCTATGGTCCCAAGTCCCCGGACACGGTGCGGCGATACAGCCTGGAGATCATGGAGTGGCTGCTTTCGCAGGGCGTCAAGGCGATCGTGGTCGCGTGCAATACCAGCACCGCCCACGCCCTGGATGCGCTGCGGGCCGCGTCTCCGGTTCCGGTCATCGGCGTGATCGAGCCGGGAGCCCGGGCCGCGGTCGCGGCCGCTGCCGGGCTTCCGGTCGGCGTGATCGGGACGGCCGGGACGATCGGCAGCGGCGCGTATGAGCGGGAGATCCACCGACTCGCCCCGGACACGACTGTGGTGGCGGTGGCGTGTCCCCTGTTCGTTCCGCTGGTCGAGGAGGGATGGTTCGATCACCCGGCGACCCGGCTCATCGCCGCGGAGTATCTGCGCCCGCTGCGGGAGCGAGGGGTGGGTTCGCTGGTGCTGGGGTGTACCCACTACCCGCTGCTCGAGCCGCTGCTCCAGGAGGTCATGGGCCGGGAGGTGCGTCTCATCGACAGTGCCCGGGAGACCGCGCAGGCAGTGCAGCGCGCCCTCGTCGAGGCCGGTCTCGACGCCCCGGCCGACATCGGGCCCCCGACCCACCGCTTTGCGGTGAGCGATGATCCGGTTCGATTTCAGAGTGTGGGCGCGCGATTCCTGGGAGGCCGCCTGGGACAGGCGGAGGTCGTCACGCTGGGAACTGGGTGAGCTCCACGCCCTGGTCGGTGGCCACGGCGTAGCGAAGTCCGTCGAGCCACGCCCCGGGATTGAGATAGCGTTGTCCCGGCCTCGGTTCGGTCAGGGCGGGACGATGGGTGTGTCCCATCACCAGGAGTGAGACCTCCGGCTCGGCGGCGAGCCGTTGCTCGGCATAGAGCCGCTGGCGCGCGGCGGCCGCATCGAGCACGGCGGCATCGCGGGTCGAATCGGCCAGGTGGCTGCTGAACCGCTTCACCAGCCAGATCCCGGCGTCGGGATGCACCAATCCGTACAGCGCCGACGTCAGCGGATGCCGGGTGACCCGGTGAATCAGCCGTCCTCTCCAGTGCGCCTCGGACACCCCGTCGCCGTGGATCGCCAGTACCGTCCGGGCGCCCAGCTGCAGGCGAAGCTCCTCGGAGGCGAAGCGAATGCCGAGCTCGGTTTCCCAGAAGGAGCCGCCCCAGCGATCGTGGTTGCCGCCGGTCATGGCCACCGGAATGCGCCGGGCCAGCTCCCCCAGCCGAGCCGCCACCCGAATGCCGGCGCGCGGGATGACCCGGCGATAGGAAAACCAGAAGTCGAACAGGTCTCCATTGACCAGGAGACCGTCGCCCAGGTGTTCGACCTGGTCGAGGAAGGCGAGAAACGCCTCCTCCACGCTGTCGGGGACGGCGCCCAGATGGGAATCCGAGACGATGACGAGGCGTTCCATGCGCATCGAACGAAGATAGGACCGGGAGGCGAGATGACACCAGATGTTCCCGTGATATCGGAGACCACCGTTCGGGTCAACTACAGCGAGACCGACCAGATGGGCGTGGTCTATCATGCCCGGTACCTGGTCTGGCTGGACATCGCCCGGTGCGAGCACCTGCGGCGCACCGGCATTTCGTACGCCGACCTGGAGCAGCGCGGGCTGCGGCTCGCGGTCGGCGATCTCCGGATTCGCTACCGCCAGCCGGCCCGGTACGACGATCTGGTCCGGGTGCGGTGCTGGGTGCGCGAGTGCGTGTCTCGCCGGGTCATCTTCGGCTATGCGGTGGACTGCCCCGACCGTTCCGCGCTCCTCGCCACCGCGGAGACCGCCATGCTGGTGCTCGGCCCCGATTTCGCCTGGTCCCGGCTCCCGGCCGACGTGGCGGCACAGCTGCCGGCGTCTCCGGATCTCTTTCGCCTCTTCTGACCACCGATTGGCACCGCTATGATCCACGGCATGAATCGCATCTTGCCGTTCCTCCTGCTGGCCGGTGCATGCGCCGGCGGCGGCTATGCTCCGTTGCCCATCCCGGCCGGCCTCGCCCCGTCGACCCGCGAAGCGGCCACCGCCTGGGCGCGGACCACGCTCCCGGCGGAGAACCGGGAAATCCGGTTCCGATTCAAGTTTCAGAACGAGGAGGGCTCCGCGGGTGGCCGGGGCAGGGCACGGCTCGCCCTCCCCGACTCGGTGCGGTTCGACGTGGTAGGAGCCCTGGGCGCCGGGCGGGCGGCGGCATTTGTGGTCGGAGATACGGCCCTCTGGGCCGATCCCAAGGAGGATGTCCAGAAACTGGTGCCGAACTATCCCCTGTTCTGGGCGATGCTTGGGGTGGCCCGGGAGCCTGGACCGGGGGCAACCGTGCGAAAAACTGCAGACGGCACCATTACTGCTTGGCAATTCGTGTCCGGAGGGGATACTCTGGAGTACGTCCGGGAGACCGGCCCCGGCAACCGGCTCATCGCCGAGGTTCGCCAGGGCGGCAATCGGCTGGGCCGGGTGGAGACGAAATTCGGTCCTGACGGACTGCCGGCGACTTCGCGGCTCCTGGTGCGCCGTCCGGTGGCGAAGCTCGATTTGACCTTTTACAAAAACGAGAAAGCACGCCCCTTTGCGCCGGATACCTGGATTCGTCCTGATTCTCTTGAGCGCTAGCACGCTCTCGCTCGGCGCGTGCCTGTACAAGTTCTCCGGCGGCGGCCTGCCGAAGAACATCCGCACGGTGGCGGTCCTGCCGTTCGACAATCTCACTCCCGAGCCGATTCTCACCCAGGAAATCACCCAGGCGGTCCGGGAAGCGGTGGAAAAGCGGCTCGGGTTGCGGCAGTCCGGGGAAGACCAGGCCGACGCGCTGGTCACCGGAATCGTGCGCCGCTATGAGCCGGACCTGCCCTTGAGCTTCACCGGCACGACCTCGACCAACCAGGTGGAGGTCACCCGCCGAATGGTCCAGATCAGTCTGGATGTGAAGATCATGGACCAGAAGGCCAACAAGGTCCTCTGGGAACGGCAGGGACTCATGGTCGAGGGGGAATACGATCCGAACCAGGAAGCGCAGGGCCGCAAGAAAGCCCTCGACAAGCTCATCACCGATATCGTGGATGGAGCCCAATCTCAATGGTGACCGGGATCCGCCGTTCGCGTCGCGGAGCGAGCACCCTTGGGTGCCTGGTGGCCGTATTGCTGTTCATGGCCGTGCTGTATTACGGCGTGGATATCGGGCGGATCTACTGGAGCTACTATCGGCTGATCGATGAAATGGAAACCAGCGCGCGCTTCGCCCAGACCCAGCCGGACGATGCCATCGTCAAGCACCTGGTCGGCATCGTTCAGGATCTGAGCCTGCCCGCGGAGGCCCAGCATTTCGTGATCCGGCGCACCGAGCATCCTCCCATCGTGCGGATTCGCACCCACTACTCGGTGGATGTCGACCTGCCGTTCAAGCGCAAGCGCATCGAGCTCACCCCCTCGGTCGAAGTCCGCCAGTAGCGCGGGATGCGCCGAAGCTCCGCCAAACTCCTCACCCCGGATGCCGCCGCGGCCTGGCGAAAGGGCCTCGCGGGCCGTCTCGTGTTTACCAACGGCGTGTTCGACCTGCTCCACCCCGGCCACGTCGAGTATCTCGAAGCGGCCCGGGCGCTGGGCGAGCACCTCATCGTCGCGGTAAATTCCGACCGATCGGCGCGGAGCCTCGGCAAAGGGGCGGGGCGGCCGGTGGCCGATGAGCAGGCCCGCTCCCGGGTTCTGGCGGGACTCGAAGCCGTGGACCGGGTCGTCCTGTTCGATGCGGCAACGCCCCTCGATCTGATCGCCCTGCTCCAGCCCGACGTCCTGGTCAAGGGTGGGGATTACACCCGGGACACCATCGTCGGCGCCGACCTGGTCGAAGCGGCCGGTGGACGGGTCGTTACGATTCCCCTGGTCCCCGGATATTCCACTACCGCCCTCGTGGAGAAGAGCCGTGTCTCGAATTGATGGGCGAACCAGCGACCAGCTCCGTCCCGTGGTGCTCGAGCGGGGCGCCAACCCATATGCCGAGGGATCCTGCCTCATTCGGGCCGGCGGCACCCTGGTCCACTGCACCGCGAGCGTCGAGACCGGCGTCCCCTCGTTCAAGAAGGGATCGGGCGAGGGGTGGGTCACCGCCGAGTACGCCATGCTGCCCCGGGCCACGCTGGAGCGCACCTCCCGGGAGCGCAACGGCCCGGGCGGCCGAAGCTCGGAAATCCAGCGGCTGATCGGACGCTCGCTTCGGGCCGCCATGGGCACCATGGCCTTCGGCGAATACACCATCCGGATCGACTGCGACGTGCTCCAGGCGGACGGCGGCACCCGCACCGCGGCGATCACCGGTGGCTGCGTGGCCCTCGCGGACGCCTGTGCCTGGCTGGCCGATCGAACCTCGCGGCCGACCGCGTTCGGCGCCCTGGTCGCCGCGGTCTCGGTCGGCATCGTGGAGGGAGAGGTGATGCTGGATCTGGCCTACGCCGAGGACAAGGACGCCGGGGTCGACGCCAACGTGGTGATGCGGGCGCCCGAGTCGTTCGTGGAGGTCCAGGGCACCGGCGAGCACGGGACCTTTTCCCGGGCCGAGCTCGACCAGGTCCTGGATCATGCCCAGCGCGGCATTGCCACGCTGTTCGATATCCAGCGAACCGCGCTGGGCTGGTGAAGCTCCTCTTCGCCACGCGAAGCCCGGGAAAGCAGGCCGAAGCCCGGCGGTTGCTGGAGAGTGCCGGCATCGAGGTGGTGTTTCCGGATCAGGCCGGGGTCTATCCGACCCAGGAGGAAGACCGCCTCGAGCTGCACGATTCCTTTGCCGCCAATGCGCGCGCCAAGGCCGAGTATTTCGCCAAACAGACCGGCCTGCCCACGGTCGCGGATGACAGCGGCCTCGAAGTCTTCTCCCTGGGCGGCGAGCCCGGGGTGCGCTCCCGGCGGTGGGCCGGCGCCGAAGGAACCGAGGCCCAGGTCACCGCCGCCAACAACGCGTTTCTGCTCAAGCGCCTGCGGGGGGCGCCGGAGGCGCGGCGCCGGGCCCGGTATCGCTGCGTCCTGGTACTGTATCGCACCCCCAAGGGTTTTCCCGAAACGTTCGATGGAACCTGCAACGGCCGGATCGCGGAAGAGCCCCGGGGCAGCGGCGGGTTCGGCTACGACCCGCTCTTTCTGAGCGACGACCTCGACAAGACGTTCGGCGAGGCCACCGCCGAGGAGAAGGACGCGGTCAGCCACCGGGGCCGCGCCATCGCGCTGCTGCGGGAGGCGCTGGCGCCCCCAACGCCGCCACCGCCCCAACCGTAGTTCGTCGCACGCCCTCACCTCCCGGGAAACGCAATGCCTGACTCGATCGTGCCGCCGAACCGGATCCGCCAGAAACTGAGCGCCGGACAGACGGTCATCGGAACCATGCTGGTGGAGATCCGCCAGCCCGGGATCATGACCCTGCTCGCGAATGCCGGGTTCGACTTCGTGCTGATCGACAACGAGCATGGTCCCTTCTCGGTCGAGACGATCGCCGATCTGAGCCGGGCCGCTCGCGATGCCGGGGTCACCCCCATCGTCCGGATCCCGGAGCTCAGCTACGCCCATGTGGCCCAGTCGCTGGACGGCGGGGCGCAGGGCATCATGCTCCCCCGGGTGATCGAGCGGGCCCAGGTGGAGGAGTGCGTGCGCTACATGAAGTACGCGCCGGAAGGCAAGCGGGGAGCGGTGCTTGGTCGCGGCCATCTCGCCTTCAAGGCGGGTCCCCTGGCCGAGACCCTGGCCGCGATGAACCGGGAAACCTTCCTGGTCGTGCAGATCGAAACCGCGGAAGCGGTGGAGCGGCTGGAAGAGATCCTGGCGGTCCCCGGTGTCGACGCGGCGCTGATCGGGCCCACCGATCTCTCGTTCGCCCTGGGTGTCCCGGGCCGGATGGAGGATCCCAAGCTGGTCGCGGCCATCGAGAAGACCCTCGCGGCCTGCCTCGCCCGGAAGGTCATTCCGGCCATTCATACCAACGACGCCGGGATGACCGCGAAGTGGGCCGGCCGGGGCATGCGGCTCGTCAGCATCAACAGCGAGGCCGGGCTGCTGGTGGCGGGGGCCTCCCAGGCCATCAAGACCATCCGGGACAGCGTCGCTGGATAACCGGATTCTCACGGATTCGTGAGAATGGAGTTTGACAAATCGAATCCCAATGGCGACGTTCACGCCTCCCCTGAAGAAAAGTTCTGTGAGCGTCCGCGCAGCCGTTAACCCGGGTGTCGACCAGCTTCGCAGGAAGCTCTCGCCCAAGGCAGTCGCCCTCACCCCCGACAGTCCCGGCTACGACCGGCGCCGCCTGCTGCTCAACCGGCGGTTCGACTACCGGCCGGCGGTCATCGTCTCCTGTGTCACCGACCAGGACGTCGCGGTCACCGTGCGGTTTGCCCGCGACCAGCAGATGCGGATCGCGGTGCGGGCGGGGGGCTGTTCGCCGGCCGGCTTTTCGTCCAACGATGGCGGCGTGCAGCTCGATCTCTCGGGGTTCAACCGCATCAGCGTCGATCCCAAGGCGATGACGGCGCAGATCGGGGCGGGGGTCCTGCTGCAGCAGGTGGTCGAAACGCTCGGTCCCGCCAACCTCATGGTGCCGGTCGGCGAGTGCATGCCGGTTGGGATGTCGGGGTTTGCGCTGGGCGGCGGATTCGGCCTGTTGAGCCGGAGCGTCGGGCTCGGCTGCGACAACATCGTCGAAGCGACGATGGTGACCGCGCATGGTCTGGTCGTCACCGCCAGCGCCCGGGAGAATCCGGAACTGTGGTGGGCCCTCCGCGGGGCCGGCGGAGGAAATTTCGGCGTGGTCACCTCGCTGACCATGCGATTGCACCCGATCCCGCCCCAGCTCCCGTTCGCCAGCGTGATCTGGCCCGAGGCCCAGGCGACCGAGGTGCTGAACACGCTGCTTCCGTATTTTGCGGCCGAGGCGCCCGACCAGTTCAATGCGATCTTCTCGATGCTCCCGATGCAGCAGGTGGGCCGGGCCATCGGCACCATGGCCGCCTACCACGGATCGCCGGAACAGGCCAAGGCCTGCCTGGCCCGTCTCACCAGCGTCGGAAAACCGCTCAGCGCCAAGACCGGCGCGATGCCGTACGCGCAGATGCTGACCGCCATCCCGAATCAGGCCGCGGACATTCACGACTACTACAAATCGGGCTTCGTCACCGGCGTGCTTCCCGAGGCGGCGGTCGCGACGGTGGTGCAGGGGTTCAGGAGCGCGCCCGAACGGGTGCCGACGATGATGAACATGGTGGCGTTCGAGCTGGCCGGCGGCGCCATCAACCGGGTGGCGCCGACCGACACCGCGTTCGTCCACCGGCGCCACACCCTGCTGCTGTCGATCGTCGCCACCTGGGCGGGGCCGGCCGGAGCGCCTAACCCGCCGGAAAAGCGCTGGGCCGATGGCGTCTACGCCGCCATGCTGCCATATTTGTCCGGCGAAGTGTATCAGAACTATCCCGACCTCGAGCTCTCCAACCCCGTCCTGGCCTACTACGGCGAGAACCTGGCTCGGCTCAGGTCGATCAAACGGACCTTCGATCCGGACAACGTCTTTCAGTTCCCGCAGGGAATTCTCCCGGCGTAACGCACTTCCACAGGAGACCGTGCATGGCGGATTCCAACAGCTATATCCTCCGGAGCGATGACGGGCAGCTCTATCGGGTGACCAAGGATCAGCTTGCGGCCTACAAGGTCGCCCCTGGCGATCCGGCCACCCACGAAGCCCCCAAGCTTGCGAAGATGCATGAGACGGCCAAGAAGGCCGTGGCCCAGGTGTCGGCCGACCTGATCTGCTTCCTCGCCATGCGGGAGTCGAGCGGTCCGCCCAAGAAGTAGCCGGGCGGTCCGGCGCCGCCGATGATTGCCTTCGACCGCTCCGTCGCCAAGCGCTTCCACGCGGGCACCCATCGGTGCCGGTCAGCCGGGGAGACGGTCGAGCGGATCCTGCGCCTGGCGCCGGCCCTCGGCATCACCCGGGTGGCCAACGTCACCGGGCTCGACTCGATCGGCATCCCGGTGGTCACGGTGTGCCGCCCCAATGCCCGGTCCTTGTCGGTCACCCAGGGAAAAGGCGTCACCCTCGATGCGGCCAGGGCGTCCGGCCTGATGGAGTCGGTCGAGCTCTTTCACGCCGAGCGGATCGGCCTTCCGGTCCGGTTCGCATCGTATGACGAGCTTCGGCTGCGGCACGCCGTCGTCGATGTCTCCCGGCTTCCCCGTCCCCGCCACAGCCTGTTTCACGACCACCTTCGCATCCTCTGGCTGGAGGCGGTGGATCTGCTCTCCGAGCGTTCGGTGTGGATCCCCCTCGAGCTGGTGCACCTCGATTGCACCCGGCCCTCTCCTCCGGGTTCCGGATCGTTCCGGAGCTCCTCCAACGGCCTCGCGTCCGGCAATGATCGATGGGAAGCCACCATCCACGCGGTCTGCGAGGTGCTGGAGCGCGATTCCCTGAGCCGGTTCACCGCGCTTCCCGACGCGGAGCAGGAGGCTTTGCGGCTCGTCCTGTCCACCATCGACGATCCCGGTTGCCGGGGACTGCTTTCCCGGTATGAGGGCGCCGGCGTACCGGTGGCCGTGTGGGACATGACCGGTCCGACCGGTGTCGCCTCGTTCCTCTGCGGCATCGCGGTGGACTCGGACCGGTCCGCGTCGGGCTCCCGGCTCTACTACGGGATGGGGTGTCACCCCGACCGCGGGATCGCCCTGAGCCGAGCGCTCACCGAGGCGGCCCAGGCGCGGCTCACGATGATCACCGGGTCGCGAGACGACGCGGCCCGGGCGATGTACGTGCTGGCGGCGGACGCCGATCGTGGCGCCCGTCAACGGGACTGGTTCGATCGCGGAGTACCCCGCCGGCCGTATTCGATGGTTCCCAGCTGGGAGAGCGACGACCTCGCCGACGATGGCCGCTGGCTGCTGGGCCGGCTGGCCGCCGGGGGCTTCGACCAGGCCCTGGCCGTGGATCTGACGATCCCCGGTCTCGATATTCCGGTCGTGTACGTCGCCATCCCCGGGGCCGCCGCCATGGGCGGATTCGAGTCTCCGACCAGCGCCGTCGCATGAGGGTGATCGTGTTTCTGGGCCCCACGATGGCGTGTGGCGAGGCCGGCGGCGTGCTCCGGGCCACCTACCTTCCGCCCGCGTCCCGCGGCGACGTCTACGCCGCGGCCCAGTCGCGTCCCTGGGCCATCGCCATCATCGATGGCTTCTTCCACCGGGTGCCGTCGGTCCTGCACAAGGAGATTCTCTGGGCGATGTCGCGCGGGATTCACGTCTACGGCGCCTCGAGCATGGGCGCGTTGCGCGCGGCGGAGCTGTCTCCCTTCGGGATGGTCGGCGTGGGCCGGGTCTTCGAGGCCTATCGCGAGGGCACCCTGACCGACGATGACGAAGTGGCGATCGTGCACGGCGCCTCCGACAGCGGGTATCTCAAGGGCTCCGAGGCCCTGGTCAATATCCGCGCCACCCTGGCCCAGGCCCTCGCCACCGAGATCATCGACACCGACACCCATGCCGAGATGATCCGCGTCGCCAAGGACATGTTCTACCCGGAGCGCACCTGGGACCGGCTGTTGCGAGCCGGCGAAGCGCAGGGCGTCCCGGCGGAACAGTGCCGGCGGCTCGCTGATTGGCTGCCGGCCGGTACCGTCGACGTCAAACGGGACGACGCCCTCGAATTGTTGCGCCGAATCGGGAGCGACATGGCCCGCTCGACGGAGCCCAAGCAGGTTTCCTACCGGTTTCACAGCACCACGGTGTGGGAAGAGCACTGCAACGGCTTTGACGGGCGCGCCCTTCCCGACACGGGCGGCGCCGACGAATCGCTCGGCGACGAGCTGCTCGACGAGCTGCGCCTGCTGGGGGAGGACTACGACATCGAGCGCGAGCGGGCCCAGAGCCGGGTCCTGGCCGCCGAGCTCGCGCTGCGCCAGGGAGACACGCTGGACCCGGCCGACACCGAGGACCAGGTCCGTTCCATCCGGCGGGATCACGGTCTCGACGACGAGGCCCGCCTCGATCAGTGGCTGCTCCGGAATGGACTCTCCCGCGAAGGCTTCGTCGGCCTCATGCAGGACGAATCCGAGGTGCAGCGGATTCTCTCCCGCTATCGCGGCTGGATCCCCAAATACCTCTACGATTCGCTTCGACTCAGCGGTCGCTACGAAGCCCTCGAGGCGCGGGCCAGGACCAAGCAGGGCCTGTTGAGCCGCTGGGGACTCTCATCCCCGGCCCTCGCCGATGCCGGCATGTCGGAGTCCGAGCTATGGCGCTGGTTCTTCCAGGACCTGCTGGAGCAGCCGATCCCCCGGGATATCGCCGCGTACGCCGCGACCCGGGACTATGAGGACGTGGATCTGCTGCGGCGCGCCGCGCTTCGGGAGCTGTTGTTCCGGCGCAAGACGGTCGCCACGCTGGACGCGCCCGCCCAACTGGTGTCGCATGGCTGAAGCGCGCGAGGGAGCCCTCCGTCTGGCCACGCTCCTGGCCAGCGACCTGGTAGAGAGCACCCGGCTCATCGAGCGCCTGGGAGACGACCGGGCCGCGGAAGTTTTCCGGCTGCACGATCGCATGGCGCGCGACCTGCTCGTC
>Ga0068863_100007006_pt1 | contig 11051 bp, 12 predicted proteins | sample KBSSwiS62_FD_66596 | JGI IMG/M metagenome (GOLD analysis project Ga0068863, IMG submission 66596) | Switchgrass rhizosphere microbial communities from Kellogg Biological Station, Michigan, USA - KBS Switchgrass S6-2 | ecosystem: Host-associated > Plants > Roots > Rhizosphere > Soil ...
CCTGGCGTTCCACTTCCCCTCCAATCCGGTGGCGATTACTGCGGCGGCCAGCGTGCGCAGGTTTGATGTCAATCCGGGAACGTTTGCCGGCGCCCTGACTACTATCCTTCCCGCCAACGTTGCGGTCACCACGACGGATCATCTCAACAGTGATCCGGCTGTGTGGAATAAGGTGTGGCGGACTGAACTTCGGGCGCCCGGTACTCCGGCGGCGGCTCATGTTTGGATGAACGTCTTCGATCTGGCGCCATCGTCGAGCCAGGTCGCGGCTGCATCCGCAGTGAACATCACGACAGGCCCTGCTGTGGGTGCTCTGCTGCAAGCGTCAACCGGAAACAGTGTGGTGGTGTCCGGTACCGCTGCGGTTGGAACCGCGATTGTCGGACCGCTCGGTTACGTGGTGCCCGCTGCGCAAACACGGCACGTGATTACCGATCTGGCGCCGTCGACCGGATATACAATTTCCGTCGGGTTGTCCGGCGGAAACCATTCCGTGAGCGTTGTTCAGGGCGGCAGTAGCGCTGCAACCGCCAACGGTGTTCTTACGTTTCAGGTAACTGCGACCGGTCAGGTGACGCCGTAGACCGCTGGACCTGGTCCCGTGGCAAGCTATCGGCTTGCCACGGGAATCGTACTGAAGGCACCGCTTGGGTTGAAGCGCAGGGCAAGGGTAGCCAGCCGGCTGGCGGAGCCTTGAATGCGTAACTGTCCCGAACGGCCGACAAGCTCCGGGTACCTGTCAGGAATCGAAAATGCCGTCGTGGTACCGGCAGAGAGAGTTACCGTGCGTGTGATGATCTCGCTTCCAGACGGATCCCAGAATCGGAGTTGCAAGTCGGTATTGTCGGTTGCCGATGGATTTGTGAGGGCGAGCGTCGTCGCATAGCCCAGTGTGTTGTCGAAAGGCAGATAAACTGGTGTCTCATCTTCCCGGGCCAGAGTGACGCTGCTCTCAAAGTCGGGCCGCCCGGTGATGCGCTGGCGGAAGGTTACCAAGCCGGCGATGCGGCTCTCGCCGTCATAGTCGAGCCGCACCCAACCTGTTTGCAACACCCCTGCGTCTATCAGCACAAAAGTCGTGCTGGAGTCGTCGCCGAGTTGCCCTTGAATTGTGTCGGCCGAGGTAATGCGGCCGTCAGGCGTGCGATAGGAAACCTGGAGCGGCTGGCCATTCACACCACGAAACGACAGCTTGTAGCCGATGTTCGACTCAAAAACGTTGATCAGAGAAATAGTGGACTGCCATCCGCCGCCGGAGGCAAAGAATGGAAATATCCGAGCGTTGTCGATACGCGTGTCCCGCGGTGGGGACGTATCGGCGCCTCGACAGACAGGCGATGCCACAAACAGCGCAACAACGCACGCAAGAATCGATCCGTGTCGCATGATTTTCATACTGACGAGGACGCTGCCTGGCCCAACGAGTTTCACGATGTTACAAGGCAGGGCGCTGGTGGTATCGGCGCGTCGAAGCAGATCGATGCCAGCACCTCCAGGTATGAGAGCAAGAACACGGGCCGGTACCACCCATCGAGACCGAGTACGAAGAATTATTTCTTATTCCGACAACAAGACCAGGCTCGTCGACTCGATCGCTGATGCAACTTCAGCCCCCACTCGGCCGGCACGCGTCGCCGGGATGGATTATTAAGTATGGCTTGATGTTCCTCCATCCGGGCAGACGGTAGGTCAAGGGATCACCGGATTGATGGGGCTATCATCTTTTCGCAGACTTCCGCCGATTGAGTATTCAGTTACTCCTTAGGATCTTCTCGCGGACAGGTCTTCTTTGTGTTCCTTCGATCTGTCCGCGAGGGGGAACTCCGCTCGCGACACTTGAGGAACTGATCCGGGAAGACGCTGCGATGTACAGAAGCCTACTCTGGAAGTCCCTCGAAAAACGATTTTATGCCTGTATTCGTGAGCAGCGGTGAATAGCACGGTGTTGCTTTAGATGCTCGTAGGCCTTCCGTGCTTCCTGTAGCTGGCATTCATATTGGATTCTGGCTGACGCGAGCGTCTCTGCATCCCACTGGATGCCCATATGAATGGTATTGAGAAAGTTGGTTGTTGCTTCGTGTAACTCGTCCGTCTTGAACGAAAAAATATTCAACAACGAGAACGCCTCTGGACAAAGTACCCTCGGAGCGGAAGAGATAAGGCCACCTCCCAAGAAGCGTCTATCGGCGGAGGTAATTGATAACTTTAGCTACCGTCTCCGTAAAAGCTCCTTTTCGGAGCTACTTGCCTTGCGGTCGACATTACTGTCCTGATCGCTGGGCGTGTGTAATTCCGGATGATTCGATATACACTCGGGACAGCTACACGTCATGCCCGACAATTCTCAAAAGAAGGGCACCTCTTTTCCGTGTCCGCGTTGCGGATGGCGAAACGTCCGGCCAGCCCAATCAGGCGGTTTCGCTGCGAAAGTCCTTCGATTGTTCTTCCTTGGTAAATACCGGTGCCGCGACTGCCGTTACCTCTTTTACCGATTTGGACAGAATCAATAGGGCGAGAAGTCTCCTGCGCCTGCTTCCTCTTCGAATTTGCTGGTGTTTCTTCCTTCCCCGGCCCCCGACCCTTCATGAACTTGAGTTTTAGATGTTGCTGATCGTCTCGATCGGTCGACGCAAAAATGGGCAGTCCAGAACCTTCGTAGCACTCTTGATACAGCCGTCTACGCGGTGGCCGTTATTAAACGGAAAGAGTAACCCCAAAAGTGTTGCGTTCCCTTTTGCTAGTTGAGCTGACCAGTTTGAGAAGAGTGCCCTTGGCAGGTGTAAAGACGTACCGCTCGACTCTCTCTCACTCTTTCGAGCATATCAACCATACAAGGGAGGAAATGACATGCTCTGGGCACTTGACGACGTCTGCAACCGGAGCAAGCATACGCTATCGGTCCCTTTCGGATCTGTCTTTCAAAGTGGAGATTTTCGCGGAACAGGCAACAGTGCCATCGAAATTCACCTAGATCCCATTTGTGACCGCGACAAGAACGAGGCCGTGTTTGCTCGGTTCACAACCGGCGCGGAACTACACTACCTTATGGATTCTACCGTTCACGTTGTTTTTGACGACATCTCGATCCTGGGCGGAGAACCAGCGTTAGCGGTACTGTCATATTTTGTCCGGTTGGTTGAGGACGTGCTAGCGGCTCTCGAAGCCCAAGCTCAACGACTAGGCCTGGCGGGATTCTAGCCATCGATGTTCATGGCTGATTTGTTGTAACCAGCTCGGGACGCTCAATGAATAACCCTCCGCCGCTTTGGGTGTGCGAGCTTTCGGCAGTTAACCGGATTCCAGTTCGGCGTCGGCTTTTCGCTACTTTAGCTCCTCAGCGATAATAGTGCCTGTAAGGCGCGTCCTGGCTCTTGACATTCGAGTCTGACAGCGGCCGATGGCCGAGTGCAAGTCGGCTGCATCGGCGCAGGGGAGATTGAATGAAATCGTCGTCCTTGTCATACGCCTTTATTATTGGCGTTATTGCCTGGAGTTGTGCGGCGTTCGGACAGGGCACGCAGCCCACGGATGCATTGCCAAAACTACCAGCTCCTTCTGGTCCCTTTGGTATCGGACGAGTTGGTTATCACTGGGTGGATAGATTGCGTCCAGACCGGTATTCCAGCGACCCGAAAGCGCATCGCGAGCTGATGGTCTACTTTTGGTATCCGACCTCCGAAAGATCAGCAGATGCTAAGGGAACGTATCTGCCTGGTGCTCGGCGGATGGAGACACTCCCTGAGATTCAAAAGCGGATGAGCCGTGAGTTTGGCCGGAATTGGGTGGCCATCACGTCTGGGGCGATTTTCTCCTATGCAGTGGAGCGTTCGCCGATATTGAGGAGTTCCCAACGCTTGCCCGTGGTCATCTTTTCTCACGGGCTGGGCAGCACTGGCTTCAACTATACCTGTCTGATCGAGTATTTGGTCAGTCGGGGTTATGTCGTTGCGTCCATCGAACACACCTACATTGCTTCCGCCGTGTGGTTCCCGAACGGAAGTGTTGTACCCAGACACACGGAGAATCCGCCGACGGGAGTGTCTTCCGAGGAAAGGTTCAAGTGGATGGTGGCACACACCATGGAAGAGATCAGTGAAGGAGCTGCAGATGTTCGCTTCGTGCTCGATCACATCAGGACAGCGAACGGAGACACCGAACAGTTTTTGCTCGCCGGACGGCTCGACCTCAACAGGGTTGCTGCGATGGGCCATTCGGCCGGAGCCGAATTCGCCGCCCGCGCCTGCCAGCTCGACAGGCGTTTTAAGGCATGTGTCGATCTGGATGGCGGCATGGTCCCATTAGCTGCTCTTCCCGAGTATCCCGATGGCGCAATCCTAAAACAGCCTCTTCTGTTCCTTGAAGCCTACCATCCGGAATCCCAAATGGCCGGAACCCCTGCGGAGCATGCAGCATATTTTAAGAAGAAGGAAGAACAGCTTCAAACTCTTTATCCCGGAAGCTACGCTGTTACGCTGAAGTCCACGGGTATCGCGCACCCGAGCTTTAGCGACATTCCGCTGCTTTTTGCCGGGAGGGATGGATACCCCGAGACCAGCGTTGTGCTGCATAATCTTGATCTGATCGAGAAATATGTCAGTGAATTTCTCGGTAAGAGCCTCAGGGAAGAAAAGGCCCCGCTGCTGGACAGCGACAACGCCACCGTCCCGGAAGCCACGGTGAAGCGATATGGCCGCTGAGCGAAACTCCTCACGTTGGAACTCGCAAGATGATCGTACAGCCACGCCGGGCGCCAGACTCCCACATCGCACGGCTCTGCATTGGCAGCATTGCTGACCATTGCTAAACATCACGATCGTATGGGTTACCCGCAACGTTTTAGCGGTAGCCGGTGTCCACCTGGCCAAAAGCGTGTCCGGATTTTGTTTTTCTGAGAGCCCGTTTATGGGCATTCCTGGGCGTCACACCACCATGGCCGCAGTCGTTCCTTTTAGGCCAGGCAGCACTCATCATGTTACGCGCGGCCAAGGGTGTCACTTTGCAAATCTGGGCGTTTTGAGGCAGTTCAACCTATTGAATTATTGGAGCCGGCGGAGGGATTTGAACCCCCGACCCTCTGATTACAAATCATAGAAAAGTGGATTATCAACAACTTAGCGGCACTGTGCAGAACTTTGCATAACTTGTACAAACTGCCTACTGTCAAGGGGTTACGGTGGTATGTTGTGCAATCCCGCAAAGTGCTGCTAAGCGGGGGGTACGCATAGAAATGGTCATAGGTGGTCATAGTGAAATTTAGAAACAACAGCCACCAATACCGTCACCACCACGGCAATCTAAAGCCGCACACCGTCGTTGACTGCCAACTGAATCGAAACTGTACTTATCGCGGATTGCAATAATTGGCGTGTCAAATCGGACACGGCAAAGATGTAAAATATCCACATGGAACAAACCTCAAAACCATTCCGTCGCAGCACGGCGGAAACGGTAGCGGATGCACGCAGGATCTTAGCGGAACCACCACGACGGCGCGAGAGTATGGACGCCAAACAGATCGAACTGTACGACGCACGCGTCACATGGGCCAAGCGAGTAATTGAACGCGGTCAACGGGATCGTATGGCGGATAGTGAATCGGTCGTGTACTCGGTGTAACGATGGGGATCTCTCCACTTTCACGAGAGGATAAGCGGGTTGTACTGGCAGAGGCGCATCCTGCTCCACCAGCTTGCCTGATAAGTACCAAACTACAATTGGCTTGCAGAATCTGCGAAACATCTACTGGCGCAGTTGGACGCGAAACACATATCCCTGGTCTGCAATCCTCGCGTGGTTCGTTCTGTCCGCTCCATTGTCCGCAGTGCCTGAAGCTATCAGCCAGAGCAATTGCTGGTGTAGTTCGTAGCGCACAAAACAAACGAAAGGCATCATACGCTCACGCTGCTGGCGTCGTCCTGGCTGGTGTCCCTGCTGGTGTCCCTGGCAAGGCCACACGGCCACCACGGAACGCGGCACAGGCAGCATAGATGAACAGACAAGCACGGCGGGCGGTTGTCGCTAGCGTTCGCCATATGGACTCTGTGAATTTGCGAACCGCAGCCGTCATCCTCGCATCACCCGAACGTTTCACCGAGATGCAACAGCAGTGGTCATCGCGTCTCACCGAACGGTTATCTGGTCCAACTGTAGCGGCCACGGTCCACCATTCGAGCGACAATACTGTGAAGATCTAACCAACCAACCGAAACCGGATCACGCGTAACGGTCCAGTCCCTGGTCTGATTGGTTGGTCTGTCGTGATGGGTTGTGTCTAGTGTCCCTGGCACGCGATCAGTACTGACATTTGTCAGTTGTGATGGCCAGCATCAGACAGCGCAGCCTGTGAATGGCCAACGCTGGCCTCGTGTTGGGGAAGCTGGATATCAATCGTTACATTGTTACTACTGCTTTTGCAGTCCTGGCACGCTATCAGAATTGACATCGTCCGTTGTGATCGGCCACCATCGACGGCCTACAACGTTCAATAACAAAGGCGCTCTACAAACGGCCTACAACGGCCTACAGCGCGTTTGTATCGGCACCCACCCGGCTTATCCTTTTACTCGGAACGACGCGGCACAGGTACCCCCTGCCACCGGAGGGGGGTAGAAAAATCGCTGGAACGAAAGCCGCACCCACCGTCGAGACCTTTTCTATATGCGTCGTCAGTACTTTGTTAAAATGACAATTTATGAGTCAACGAAAACCGGACTGGGAGAAGAAGTTGCACGGCACCTACCGCAATGATAGAGCCGTCCAAGCTCCACCAGAACCGGAAGTACTCACGGAGGCGCAGCAACGGCTTGCTGCGGCATGGTGCGCCATGCGCTTGTCGACGCCAACGCCTGAGAGTCGCGCAGCATGGTTGCAATCCTGGCATGGGAAGCACTCGACTGCCTAACCGAACGTGTCCGGCCTTGACACAGCCACTCCGTAAGTATTACGTTTTCGGATAATACGCTTTCGTCTTTTCGCGGTACACTTTCAGATGTAAGGCACTTGTCACGGCACAGCCGCCGAAGCCAGCATTGCTGGCACGCGATACACTGCCACCGTTTTCAAGCCGCCGAAGCCAACCTCAGAGCCGTCACCTTTCGACACTCGCGGGACAGACAACCCCACTTAAAGGAATGGCTACGGCTATGGAAATTCTCGATAACGTTTTGTTGGACGGACTCGGAAAAGCGATGTCCTCAAACCTCGAACTGCAAAAGAAACAGCATGAACTTCAGAAGACTTTGATTCGCCGTGTTGACGATCTGGACGCAAGGTTGAATATGCCAGATTCGTATCACGCCGAATCGAAAGCAGGCAACGGCAACGGTTGGAAGACCGTAGGCCAGCGTCTTGTAGATGCACATGAAGAGATGGAAGATGGCTTGAAGCGGAACCGCCGTTTCATCTTCCAACTTGGTTCATTGTTTCCGCCTCAAGCAGAAGGTAAAACCGTCGTCACATCTGGTGATCTTGGTTTCAGCACACCGGGTGTTATTGGAGCAACGCGCATTCTTAACGACGTTGTGACGCAGCCGCACCGCCGTCTAACCATCGCGGATTTGTTGCCACATGTGAAAGTGGAAACCGGACAGGTGGATGAGATATACGAAAATTCTTTCACCAGTCTGGCATCACCTGTCGTGGAAAATACTACGAAACCGGAAAGTACGTTTTCGTTAGGTGTCCGCAGTGCGCGAGTAACCACGATTGCACATTTTTGTAATGTCAGCAGACAGGCTATGAGCGACGTTTCTCAGCTGAAAAAATACTGCGATCAGAGCATGATTTTTCAACTACTGCTGAAACTTGAAGCTGAGATTTTGACTGGTGACGGCCTTGGCGTACACCTGTTTGGCCTCTGTTCTCAAGCAACGGCCACGTCAACGACGTTTGACAGCGCAGCGGACACGAAGATTGACAAACTTCGGAAGCGGTTCATTACTGATCTCGAAGTCTCCAACGAACAATGCACCGCTTTCGTAATAAATCCGATTGATTTTGGCCTTATCGAAACGATTAAAACGGATGCTTCCGGCGCGAACACTGGCCAGTACCTTATTGGCGATCCGATCAGTGGCGGACTGCTGCGAGTCCCAACACTTTGGGGTCGTCCAGTTTGTGTCACAAACTCAATTCCATCGGGTAAATGTTTGGCTGGCGATTTCACGCGATGCACGTTGGCGCTGCGAAGCGACGCAACGATTGACTGGAGTTCGGAACACGCGAGCAACTGGACTTCTAATCTTTTAAGCGGGTTAGCCGAGGTCCGCGCGGCATTACTTGTGCATCGCGTTGGCGCATTCCGTTTTGGCTCAATCTAACGGCCTTGTCAATAGAGCTTTGTCCCTCGTATTGGCAAACCATACAAGGCTAGTGATGTCTCCGAATGTGTGTACTTGCTGGCCTTGTTTAGGTACCATTGAGAAGTGAGCTTGATAACCTCACTCTGTCCATCGGTATACTCCTAAACGGCGCAGACTGGAACCAGTTGAATCAACCTCGGACTATGCACCCGAGCAAACTGGAACCAGTTGAGCGCCGTTTCCTATTTGTGGCCGAATTTCCCAGGTGCTAAACCATCAGGGAAGGCGCGGCGACGTGTCCTGGCGCGTTTGTGGATGTCGCTCCAAGACACCTATGCTCTCCTGGGTGGCGTGATACTGTTGCTTCCATGAAAGACGCATCTAGCAGAACGGCAACCGGAGACTTCCCCGGCCACACAAGGTATGAAGGTCTATTGGAGGGAGCCAGATGAAGCCAATAATAGCTACGCTGGGAATCATCCTGTGCTGTGGATTCCTTAATGCTGAATCTGTGCTGCACAAATTTGAACTGTGGGAACCGGGAATCGAGTTCAAAAAAGATACCAGAGCAATCTGGAAAATGGGACTCTATTGGGGATGGACCAATGGATTTCTGCAAAAACGAGGACCCAAAGGAGGACCGTTAGTCGACTGCCTTGAGACCATGTCAACCGATCAAGCAATTGCGATGGTTGACAAGTATTACAAAGACCATCCAGAGAAATGGTCAGGCGTCTTTAGCGAGCAGATACTTGCGGCACTCACGGTAGCTGGTAGTCCATGCGAAGGGAAAACCCCACTTCGATAATTAAGTAACGTCGTGCTCAATCAGGGTCTTGGCGGATTCGCCTTTACGTTGTGCCACACGGCCACCCTTGCGCCTATCCCCGTGCGGATGGCACGATTTCAGACATGAGCACCAACCTGAACGTGCAATCCTTACTGACCAGTCCCGCGCTTACCTATAGCGATATTACTGACCTCATCCCTAACCTAAATCGTGATCTGCTATTAGGCCACTGGACGCGTAACAGTGCTGATGAACTGCGTTGGAGTCCTGGCACCCCGGACGAACATTACAACCTATCCGAATTCGCGCTGATGGCCACGGCGCAGCACCTCGTTAACGGTGGCTCACCCGCCTCGTGTGTCCTTGATCCAGTGGTTCAACGTGCGGCTGGTGATCTGGTATCCCTGTACGTCGAGACCTTGCGGAGTGGCAAGGTTGCGGAGATTGCGGCGACGGCTGACGACAGCCAGCAGGTGTTACTGAAGGCCATATCGGATGGCGGGAATCGCATCATGCAACGCTACATTCAGCAGAGTGCGGCGGACGCGTTGACCAAGATGCCGGACGGCGGCACGGTTAACTAAATCGCTATCCCTGGCGCTTGATAAAATCGCGTGTTGTGGCCAAGCGGAAGCAACCTGACAAGGAGCAACTTGACAAGGCTAAAGAGGTGCTTCGACAGTCTACTGAGACTATGGGGGAAGCGCTGAAGCGGGTAGCTCCTGAATGGTGGGAACAGTCCATATTCGCCGATGACGAACAGACCACAGAGCAGCCGCAGTCGAAGCCAACCGCAGCACCAGTAGACCCGCCACCGGAAGCTAACCAAACAGCAGCCGCCGCAGAGCCAACAGTAGTAGAGAACAGAGCGGCTGTCCGTAAAGCGTTCCTGGAACCGCTCCTAAGGAAAAAGGGTTGGACGCTGAACCGACTGGCGGCAGTGTCAGGAGCGGAACCACGGACCGTTTACGATTACGTGAAAGGAAAGTCTTCACTGCGACCAGACACGCGAAACATACTGGCGCAGGCGTTGGGGATAGAAGAAAGCACCCTCCCTGAGTAAACTCCCAACAACTCCCAACAACTCCTAACCAAATGCCTAGACTCTCCTAACTACATGGTCCGATTCTTGGATCATGCAAACCACAGCACCAATCAGCACCACCGAACAATCGCAAACGAAACGCGGTAAAGACAAGGCTTTTGCCGCAAACTTCCTAGGCGTGAGCATCGCTCACATGAACCGTATGATCCATGAACGGCGCGGACCACGTTACCGAAAAGTTGGACGGTTGGTCCGCTATGACGAGCGGGACCTGCAAAGCTATTGGGACAATCTACCTACTGGCGGGGAGGTTGCGTGATGTTGATGCCGTTCGGCTGCTATAGAGGTATAGAAGTTGCCGAACTGCCACCCGACTATTTACAGTGGCTGTTAAAAAACACAAAGCCGTATCCACCGCTTAAAGCCGCCATCAATCGAGCTTTGGGACAGGAGGAGCGACAGTACCGAGACCCGCCGCGCGCGTCCCGGAATACTTCAAGCGAGACGATTCAGATTCAACCGGAACAGTATCAACTATTCGCGGAAATCATCGAAGCTGGCTACAAGAAAGTTGCAGGGAAAAAGCATCCTGACGTTGGCGGTTCTGGCGCGGAAATGATCCGTCTGAATCTCCTCGCTGAATCCCTACGCAGTCAATTAACAAACCGGATCAAGTAAGAAAGGCCACTTTTGGGGAGTGGCCTTTAAGAAACAACAAACTAATGACTAATACTACAACATCCGCATTAACAGATAAAGATATACGCACGTTAGCAGCAAGCTGGATAACTCCACAGTTGGCCGCACTGGCACGTATACGGCGCGTGGATTCTAACGAGGCATCCGAGATACTCGCCATTAAGGACACTGGCGAACTATCGGGGCTAGCCTTCCCCTATTTCCAACCAGGGGAGCT
>Ga0068863_100007010_pt1 | contig 11048 bp, 9 predicted proteins | sample KBSSwiS62_FD_66596 | JGI IMG/M metagenome (GOLD analysis project Ga0068863, IMG submission 66596) | Switchgrass rhizosphere microbial communities from Kellogg Biological Station, Michigan, USA - KBS Switchgrass S6-2 | ecosystem: Host-associated > Plants > Roots > Rhizosphere > Soil ...
CGCGAGAATGTCGATCGCCGGCTGATGCTTGGCGCCCTCGCCATCCTCGCTGGCGCCCTGCTGCTGTCGTGGCAGGGACACGCGTTCGGCGGGATCGGTGCGGGTTCGCTTGCGATTGCCGGCGCCTGTTTCGCCTGGGGCATCGACAATAATCTGACGCGCAAGATCAGCGCCGCCGATCCGGTGCAGATCGCGATGATCAAGGGGCTGGTCGCGGGCGCCGTCAATCTCGCGATCGCATTCGCGGCCGGCGCACAATTGCCGGCGACGCGCCTCCTCGCGGCCGGCGGCATTATCGGCTTCTTCGGCTATGGCGTCAGCCTCGTGCTGTTTGTGCTCGCGCTACGCTTCCTCGGCACCGCCCGCACCGGCGCCTATTTTTCCGCGGCACCCTTCATCGGAGCGCTGCTGGCGCTCGCGATGTTCGGCGAGCCGGTGACCATCCGGCTGATCGTGGCCGCGATGCTGATGGGCATCGGCCTATGGACCCACCTCGTTGAGCGGCACGAGCACGACCATGTCCACGACCCGGCCGAGCACAGCCATGCCCATGTCCACGATGCCCATCACGCGCACAGCCATGGACCGGACGATCCGGCAGGCGAGCCGCACGTCCATCATCACCGTCATGCGCCGCTGGCCCACAGCCACCCGCATTATCCCGATCTGCATCACCGCCATCGGCACGGCTAATCCTCGTGATGGGCAACGGCGAAAGCCGTGAACGAAAGCGCAGATACAGAAAACCCCGCAAGCTCCTGAGAACTCGCGGGGTCTTGTATTGGTGGAGCCGAGGGGGATCGAACCCCTGACCTTCGCAATGCCATTGCGACGCTCTCCCAGCTGAGCTACGGCCCCGGGAACAGGCGGTGCCCTCTAAGGGAGGAAACACCGCCTTGCAAGCGTCAACTTTCGTCGTCGCCTTCGTTCGTGTTCACACCCAGATCGTCATCGCCACCAAGGTCGACCTCGTCGTCGGGCGACGGCGTATCGTCCTCGATGTCCAGATCCTCGGCGTCCAGATCCGTATCGTCGGCAACGACCTTGACGTCCTTCTTCGGGGCGTCGAACGGCAGCGGCTGCTTGGACTTCAGCACCGCTTCCGGCTCCCACTGGTTGCCGCACTCGATGCAGTTGACGGGATTGTCCTTTTCGAGATCGTAGAAGCGGGTGCCGCATTTCGGGCAGGTCCGCTTGGTGCCCCATTCAGGCTTCACCATGAGCCGTACAGTCCTTGTGTAAAATGCCAGGAGGCCAGCCGGGGATGTCCACCGGCCAGCGAAGCGCGGCGCGCCTTGCCATAGCCGGGCGCCACTGTCAAAAGCCGCCCCGCCAAAACCCGCCCCCATTCGCCGTCAGGAAATCCGTTTGTCTTCTGCCCTCCCCGTTCCCCGCGAGATTCGCGCCGGCTCTCCCCTGCGTGGAACCGTGCGGGTGCCCGGCGACAAGTCGATCTCGCACCGCGCGCTGATGCTCTCGGCGCTCGCGGTCGGCGAGAGCGAGATCAGCGGGCTGCTCGAGGGCGAGGACGTGCTGGCGACCGCGGCGGCGATGCGGGCGATGGGCGCGCTGATCGAGCGTGGCGGCGACGGGCGCTGGCGCGTCCGGGGCGTCGGCGTCGGCGGATTGCTGCAGCCGCAGACCGCACTCGACATGGGCAATTCGGGTACATCGACGCGGCTGCTGATGGGTCTGGTCGCGAGCCATCCGATCGTCGCGACCTTCACCGGCGACGCCTCGCTCTCGCGCCGGCCGATGAACCGCGTGATCGAACCGCTGTCGCTGATGGGGGCGGACGTCACCGCCAGCCCCGGCGGCCGCCTGCCGCTGATGCTGCGCGGACTCTGCCCGGCGATTCCGATTGCATATCGCCTGCCCGTCGCGTCCGCGCAGGTGAAATCGGCGGTGCTGCTGGCCGGACTGAACACGCCGGGCATCACCCGCGTGATCGAGCCGGTCGCCACGCGCGACCATAGCGAGCGGATGCTCGCCGGCTTCGGCGCCGAACTGACCGTCGAGATCGATGGCGACGGCGTGCGGCATATCGCGATCCGCGGCGAGGCCGAGCTGCGGCCGCAGCGCATCGACGTGCCCGGCGATCCCTCCTCCGCCGCCTTCCCTGTCGTCGCCGCGCTGATCGTGCCCGGTTCGGACGTGACGGTGGAGAATGTCGGCATCAACCCGACCCGCGCGGGCCTGTTCGATGTGCTGCGGCTGATGGGCGGCGACGTGACCTTGCTCAACCTGCGCACGGTGGGCGGCGAGCCGGTGGCCGACATCCGCGCGCGTCATTCGGTCCTGACCGGGATCGATGTGCCGCCCGACGTCGCGCCGAGCATGATCGACGAATTCCCGATCCTGTTCGTCGCCGCCGCCTTCGCCCGCGGCCGCACCGTCACCGCCGGACTCGACGAGTTGCGCGTCAAGGAATCGGACCGGCTGACCACGATGGCCGAGGCGCTGGCCGCGATCGGCGCGACGATCGAGGAGCGCGCCGACGGACTCGTCATCGACGGCAGCGGCGGCGACCGCCAGGCCGGCGGCGCGCAGGTCGGCTCGAAACTCGACCATCGCATCGCAATGTCGCTCGCCGTCGCTGGACTTGGCTGTCGGGCGCCGGTCAGCATCGACGACGTCGCTCCGGTCGCAACCAGCTTCCCTGGTTTCTTCGATCTAATCGGCGGGTTGCAGACATGAAAAAACAGGGTTGCTCCAGATGATCATCGCCGTCGATGGGCCTGCCGCCAGCGGCAAGGGCACCATCGCCCGCGCGCTCGCGCGCCATTATCGATTGCCGCATCTCGACACCGGCATGCTCTATCGCGCCGTCGGCCATGCCGTGCTGCTGCAGCACGGCAATCCGGCCAGCGAGGCTGATGCGCTGGCCGGCTGTTCGTTCGACGAGTCGCTGCTCGACGATCCGGCGCTGCGCGGCGAAGCCGCGGGCCGGGCCGCGTCGCAGGTGTCGGCCCATCCCCTGGTGCGCGCGGCGCTGGGCCAGCGTCAACGCGACTTTGCACACCAGCCCGGCGGCGCCGTGCTCGACGGCCGCGACATCGGCACCGTGATCGCGCCCGACGCCGACGTGAAGCTTTTCGTCAAGGCGACGCCCTATGTCCGCGCCAAACGCCGGCACAGCGAGATGACCAAGGCCGGCTCGACCGTCAGTTTCGACCGAATCCTCGCCGACATCCGCGAACGCGATCATCGCGACATGACACGCAGCACCGCCCCGTTGCGGCAGGCCGACGACGCCAGATTGCTCGACACGACCTATCTCGACGTCGACTCGGCAATCCAGCGCGCGGTCGCGCTGGTCGAGGCGCGACGTATGGCGCTTGCGGGTTAGGCTGCGGATCGCTATGTGCGCGGCGTCCAGCGGGCGTTTACGCTCGTGGAGGCCCGGATCAGGACCGGCATTTCAAGCTGACCTGAACGCGGCGCGTCGAAGCCCGGTCGATGAACCGGCGCTTCCACGCGCCCTTTCCGCTTTGCGGTGAGGACGGGCCTTCGCGAATCACGCGTCCGAGGGATGCCGCGACCGGCATGAGGCCGCCGCGGCGTTTTGGCCAAGACCGCCGGAGACAACCGGCTGGCCGGAAAACGACTGACAAGGAACCCCTGATCCATGGCCACTCTGGCAAATCCAACCCGCGACGATTTCGCGGCAATGCTCAACGAAATTCTCGGCGGCGAGAATGAAGGCTTCGAAGGCAAGGTCGTCAAAGGCATTGTCACCGGCATCGAGAACGATCTCGCCGTCATCGACGTCGGCCTCAAGTCCGAAGGCCGCGTCCCCTTGCGCGAATTCGCCGCTCCCGGCCAGAAAGCCGACCTGAAGGTCGGCGACGAGGTCGAAGTCTATGTCGACCGCGTCGAGAACGTCCATGGCGAAGCCGTGCTGTCGCGCGATCGCGCGCGCCGCGAAGCCGCCTGGGACAAGCTGGAAGGCGAGTTCACCAAGACCGCGCGCGTCGAGGGCGTGATCTTCGGCCGCGTCAAGGGCGGCTTCACCGTCGACCTCAACGGCGCCGTCGCCTTCCTGCCCGGCAGCCAGGTCGATATCCGCCCGGTCCGCGACGTCACCCCGCTGATGGACATCCCGCAGCCGTTCCAGATCCTCAAGATGGATCGCCGCCGCGGCAACATCGTCGTGTCGCGCCGCGCCGTGCTGGAAGAGACCCGCGCCGAGCAGCGTTCGGGCCTGATCCAGTCGCTGGCCGAGGGCCAGATCATCGAAGGCATCGTCAAGAACATCACCGACTATGGCGCCTTCGTGGACCTGGGCGGGATCGACGGCCTGCTCCACGTGACCGATCTCAGCTACAAGCGGATCGGCCACCCGAGCGAGATGATCAACATCGGCGACACCGTGCGTGTCCAGATCATCCGCATCAACAAGGATACGCAGCGCATCTCGCTGGGCATGAAGCAGCTCGAGAGCGATCCGTGGGAAGGCGCCGCGGCGAAATATCCGATCGGTGCGAAGCTGTCGGGCCGCGTCACGAACATCACCGAATATGGTGCGTTCGTCGAGCTCGAGGCCGGCATCGAGGGCCTCGTCCACGTCTCCGAGATGAGCTGGACCAAGAAGAACGTCCATCCGGGCAAGATCGTGTCGACCAGCCAGGAAGTCGACGTGATGATCCTCGAGGTCGACGAGGACAAGCGTCGCATCTCGCTGGGCCTCAAGCAGGCGCAGAACAACCCGTGGGAGAGCTTCGCGGAGCGTCACCCGGTCGGCAGCACGGTCGAGGGCGAAGTCAAGAACGCCACCGAATTCGGCCTGTTCATCGGCCTCGACGGCGACGTCGACGGCATGGTCCACATGTCCGACATCGCCTGGGGCATCTCCGGCGAGGACGCGCTCAACCTGCATCGCAAGGGCGAGGAAGTGTCCGCGGTCGTGCTCGATATCGACGTCGAGAAGGAGCGCATCTCGCTGGGCATGAAGCAACTCGAAAAGGGCGCGCCGGCCGTCGGCACGACCGGTTCGTCGGGTGGCCTCAACAAGAATGCGGTGGTCACGGTCACGGTCCTCGCGATCGGTGACGGCGGCCTCGACGTCCAGGTGGGCGATGACGGCGCGAACGGCTTCATCAAGCGTGGCGACCTCGGTCGCGATCGCGACGAGCAGCGTCCGGAGCGTTTCCAGGTCGGCCAGAAGTTCGACGCGCTGGTCACCGGCTTCGATCGTTCGAAGAAGCCGACCTTCTCGATCAAGGCGATGCAGATCGCCGAAGAGAAGCAGGCGGTGGCGCAGTACGGTTCGTCCGATTCGGGCGCGTCGCTGGGCGACATCCTGGGCGAAGCGCTCAAGGCGCGCGACAAGAAGTAATCTCGCTCAACATTTCTGCTTCGATGGCTCGCCGCGCCTTTCCTTCGGGATTGGCGCGGCGGGCCTTTTTCTTGCTTGCGCTCGATCGATTTTCGGCCATGTTACAAGGCGTAGGCCGGAACTCCGCTATGGAGAGCGGCTCCGACCGACGATCGTCGGGTGTCGATTGTTTCGAATGGCGACGCTTTGATCGTTACGGGTCCGCGATGTCGGTGTATCGTGATCGCGTGGCCCGAATCGACAGGCGAGAAACGGGTCGGGGTGAAAAGCTGAGCAGACCGGAAAAGGGGACAGGCATGATCCGATCGGAGCTTGTGCAGACATTGGCGGCCGAGAATCCCGATTTGTCGGTTCGGGAAATCGAAAAGATCGTCTCGATCTTCTTCGACGAGATCGGTGCGCGCCTGGCCGATGGCGGCCGCGTCGAACTGCGCGGCTTCGGCGCCTTCTCCACCCGCGCACGCGGCGCCCGCACCGGCCGCAACCCCCGCACCGGCGAAGCGGTGGAAGTGGAGGCGAAGCGCGTCCCCTACTTCAAGCCCGGCAAGGAAATGCGCCTTCGCCTGAACGTGTGACGCGCTGAGCGCTTGACGCCGCGCCTGCGATGCGGCTTCAAGCAGCCCCGTGCGGACGTGGCGAAACCGGTAGACGCAGCGGACTTAAAATCCGTTTCCCGTTCGGGAGTGCGGGTTCGAGTCCCGCCGTCCGCACCACCCAGGCATCATTCGAAAATCGGCGCCAGCCTCGCCAGCACCTCGTCCATGATGGCTGGAGCAACGCTCTCCAGCTTCTTCCCCCGCCGTGCCCGCAGGTCGAGCGCTCGCGGCTGATCGCATCGCACGACGCCTGTCGTTCGGATGCCGCAGCCCATCAGCGAAACGGCAAAGCCGGCGGTACGCGCGAAATTGCCGCCGCCGGCGATCGGCAGGACGATCGGCGTTTGCACACCCGGCCTTCGCGATTTCACCTACCCACGTTCAGACTGGGTTTGTCGAAGCCTATTGCTGTCGTCTGACCGACTCCCCAAGTCCAGAAAGGGGCTTCGAGAAGCTCAGCCTGAACGGGGGTGGGGCGCCATTCACGATCGTGGCGACGTCGACCGGCACGGAACCTCAACCCTCGTGACCCCGACGCGTTCGGGCTCCATCCGCGCGGTTCGCGGGTGCAGCATGAATGTGGTCGAGCATGGAGCGGATTCAACGAATGAATTGCACGGCATCGGCGACTTTCGCCAATTCGCCGCGCCGGGCTTGAACCCGCCAAGGTTCCAATGTTTGATGCGCGGGGGAACGGGGGACTGCGATCATGGGGGCATATGGCGACCTTGGCGATCAAGCCGATATGGAGCAGAACGGCAATGCGGAACCGCGCCCGGCGCTGATCCTCGCGGCGCTGGTGGGCGGATGGATTGCCACGGCGGCGCTGACGATGGTCTTCGTGAACAGCGAACTGGCAGGCGAGGCAGTCGTGTTGCTGATCGGCCTGTTGACGATCGGCGCCGGTGTCTGGATTGTCCTGCGTGCCGTGCTGCTCCGGCATGCGCCCTGGAGCTGGTCGATTGCGGCGTTCGCCGTGCTGGCGAGCAAGCCCAGACCGAAATATTGCGCGACCTGTTCCAGCCGTTGATCTGATCCGGCGGCGCGCGCCGCGTGGGCTCAACCAGATTGCCGGAATTCGATCTTATCGCAATCCGGCATCAGTCCTCGTCGTCGCGCGTCTCGGAAATGCCGAGAATCTTCAGCTTCCGGTGCAACGCCGAGCGCTCCATGCCGATGAAGGTCGCGGTGCGCGAGATGTTGCCGGAGAAGCGGCGGATCTGGACGCGCAGATATTCGCGCTCGAACGTCTCGCGCGCCTCGCGCAGCGGCGCGCCCATGATCGTGCCGACGCTGCTGCTGGAGCCGCCGACATGGGGCTGCTCGCCGAGGATTTCGGGCGGCAGCATGTCGATGTCGATGCGGCCGAGACGGTCGCCGGGCGCCATGATGATCGTCCGCTCGACGACGTTGCGCAACTGGCGAACATTGCCCGGCCAGTCGAACGCCTGCAGCGCCGCGACCGCGTCGGAGGCGACCTCGGGCGTGCGCACGCGGCGCTCGCTGGCATAGCGTGCGACGAAATGATCGACCAGCGCCGGGATATCCTCGCGCCGCTCGGCGAGCGGCGGCAGATGCACGGGCACGACGTTGAGGCGGTAATAAAGATCCTCGCGGAAGGTGCCGGCCGCGATCAGGTCGGCAAGGATGCGCGAGGTTGCCGAGACGACGCGGACGTCGACCCGGACCATGCGCTGCCCGCCGACGCGGGTGAAGCTCTGGTCGGTCAGCACGCGCAGGATCTTGCCCTGCGTCGTCAGCGGCATGTCGGCGATCTCGTCGAGGAACAGGGTGCCGCCATGCGCCTGTTCGAGCAGCCCGGGCCGGGTCAGTTCTCCGCCCTCCTCGGCACCGAACAATTCCTCCTCGACGCGTTCGGGCGTCATCCGCGCGGCGCTGACGACCACGAACGGCGCGTTGACCCTGGGGCTCCACATGTGGAGCAGCCGCGCCGCCACCTCCTTGCCGACGCCGGCGGGGCCGGTGATCAGCACGCGGCTGCCGGTCGCCGCGACCCGCTTCAAGGTCGCGCGCACGGCGTTGATGCCGGACGAGGCCCCGGTCAGTTCCTCTTCCTGCCCGACCTGCGCCTTGAGCGAAGCGACCTCGCGCCGCAGCCGCTCGGTCTCGGTCGCGCGGCTGACGAGGTGGAGCAGTTTCTCCGCCTCGAACGGCTTCTCGATGAAGTCGGTGGCGCCGCGCCGGATCGCGGCGACGGCGGTGTCGATATTGCCGTGGCCCGAGATCACCAGCACCGGCAGCGAGGAATCGCGGCGCTTGATCTCGTCGAGCAGATCGAGCCCGTCGAGCCGCGATCCCTGCAGCCAGACGTCGAGCAGCACCAGCGATGGACGCCGTTCGTCGATCGCCGCGAGCGCGGAATCGCTGTCGGCCGCGACGCGGGCCGTATAACCTTCATCTTCGAGGACACCGGCGACGAGTTCGCGAATATCGCGCTCATCATCGACGATCAGGACGTCGAGTGCCATCAGTCATTCTTCATTCGGGTCAGTCCCATCGGTGTAGCATCGTCCGCGAAGGGCGACTCAGCCCCCGCACTGCCCTGATCGAGACCCGCGAGCATCGCGGAATCAAGCAGGATCGTCACCACCGTACCACCGCCAGCACGATCGGCGAAGGCGATCGTTCCGCAATGCTCCTCGACGATCTTCAGCACGATCGCCAGCCCCAGCCCGGTGCCGCGCGCGCGCGTCGTCATATAGGGTTCGACCAGCCGGTCGCGCTCGGCCGGCAAGCCGATGCCGTTGTCGGCGAGCGCGATCATCAGCTTGCCGTCCGCCTGCTCCACCACGTGCATCGCCACTTCGCCCGGCGGCGCGCCCTCGGGTCGCGCCTCGATCGCCTCGATCGCGTTCTTGACGATATTGGTCAGCGCCTGTCCCAATTGCCGCCGGTCGCAGACGATCGAGGGATGCGGCTCGGGCACGGCGAGACTGAATTTGATGGCCGGATGGGCAACCTCGTGCAGGAACAAAGTCTGCCGCGCGATATCGACCAGCGCCTCCTCGCGAAACACCGGCTTGGGCATCCGCGCGAACGACGAGAATTCGTCGACCATCCGCCGCAGATCGCCGACCTGGCGGACGATGGTTTCGGTCAACCGGTCGAACGTGGCGCGATCGCTGACGATTTCCTTGCCATAGCGACGGCGGAGGCGTTCGGCGGCCAGCTGGATCGGCGTCAGCGGATTCTTGATCTCATGCGCGATGCGGCGTGCGACATCGGACCAGGCCGCACGGCGCTGGTCGAGCAATTGCTGGGTGATGTCATCGAAGGTCAGCACATAGCCTTGATCGTCGCGCACCAGCTTGACCGCCAACGTCCTTTGCTCGCTGCCGCTCCCCAGCTGGACGATGCCTTCGCGCTCGCCATCGTTCATGAATGCGTCGAGTTCGGGCGCGACGCTCGATAGCGGATGGTTGACCGGACTTTCGACATTCGTTCGCAGGAACGTCTCCGCGGTCGGGTTGATCAGCCGGATCACGCGCGCCTGATCGACCGAGATCACGCCGGCCGTGACGCTCGAAAGGACCGTTTCAATGAACGCGCGCCGGTTATCGAGCGCCCCGGTCTGCTCTTGCAACCGGTGCGTCATCCGGTTGAAGGCGGTCGCGAGCGTCCCGACTTCATCCTGGGTTCTGGGCGCCGTGACGCGCGCCGAGAGATCTCCCGCCGCGACCCGCCGCGCCGCGTCCACCAGTTCCTCGACAGGTCGGACCAGCCGGTCTGCGACCTGCAGCGCGATCCAGACGGCAACGCCGATGATGAGCAGCGAAATGGCCAGGAGCGCGGCGTTGAACTGCAACTGCAGCGAGCGACTGCGTTCGACGACCGCCTCGTAATCGGCGAGCGCCCCCCGCGCGCGTTCCAGGACGCCCGGATCATAGGAACGCGACGCATAGAGAAAGATGTCGCGGTCCGGAAACAAACGCGTCACCGCCTCGACCCGGTCGCCATTTTCGCTGACCTTGACCATCTGGCCCTTGAGCGCCTTCACCACTGCCTTCGAAACGCGTTGTTCGACGTCGCGCGAGTCGGGGTTGACCATCGCGAGCGTCACCGGCTGTCCGTTCGCGCCGATATTGACGATCGCCGACTCGCTCAGCTTTCGATATGTCGTCTGAAAAGCATAGCCTTCGCTGAATGCCGGGCTGTCATACGGGGCCTGGCTCAGATAGTCGCGCAGATCACCCGCCATGATGGTGGTTTCCTGCGTCAGTTCGGTGCGCTGCTTGTCGTAGTAATTCTGTGTGAGATCATTGGCATTCGCCACCAATCCTTTGGCACTGTCCGAAGCCCAGAAACCAATGCCGTATTGAATGAGCACCGAGGCAAAGATCACGACGATGAGCATCGGAACCGCCGCAATCAGCGAAAAGATGCCGACCAGACGCACGTGCAGACGACCGCCGCCGCCGACCACTGATCGCGCCGCCCTGCCCTTTGCCACGCGCCTTCCAATGAGCACCAGCAGCGCCATCGACGGAACGAGATTGGCCACCAGCAGCAGCGCCATCAGCACGGGCGTGAGCAGTTCGCGATGCGCGCCCGAACCGCGGATAACGAAATAGGTGCCGATGCCGATCGCCACCGCGACAGCCAGGGTCAACAGTTCCACCGCGGGCATGAACCGCCGCCGGCGGACCAGGATCGCGAATTGACGCCGCCACCTTGTCAGGCCCTGCGGCACGGTCTGTGCGGATTTCATAGTTGCAATGATACAACAGTTTCGTTGCACCGCAAGCACAGTTGGTCGAAAAAGCGCGGCGTTCAGCCCCCCTGCCGCAGCCGGCGTGTGTCCATTTGGTGGTCGGTCAATTTCTTGCGCAGCGTGTTGCGGTTGATTCCGAGCAATTTGGCCGCCTTCAGCTGGTTGCCCTTGACCGCCGCCAGCGTCAGTTCGAGCAACGGTCCCTCGATCTCGGCGATCACGCGATCATAGAGTCCGTCGGGCGGCAGATCGCGGCCGAAGGCAGCGAAATAGCGCCCGAGGTGGGCCTCGACCGCGCCGGCGAGCGTATCGGCGCCGACGATCGCGCGCTCGTCGTCGATGCGCGGACCGCCGGCGAGCTGCTGTTCGACCAACGCCGCGG
>Ga0068863_100007013_pt1 | contig 11043 bp, 7 predicted proteins | sample KBSSwiS62_FD_66596 | JGI IMG/M metagenome (GOLD analysis project Ga0068863, IMG submission 66596) | Switchgrass rhizosphere microbial communities from Kellogg Biological Station, Michigan, USA - KBS Switchgrass S6-2 | ecosystem: Host-associated > Plants > Roots > Rhizosphere > Soil ...
CGTGAACATTTCGATCCCTTCGTGTTCGGCGAGGCGGTTGCCGGCCTTGTCGTAGATTCCGCCCGGATGAAATTCGTCACTGCCCATGTGCGATTTCAGGAAGGCCTTGTAGTCATTGCCGGGCACAAAACAGATTTCCTGGCTGTCGACCTTGTCGGCGACCTTGAGTCCTAGTTTTCTTGCGATATCGCGGATTTCGGGTTTAGACATCGCCCCGAGGGGGCAGACGGCGTGCCGGAGTTGTTCCTGACGCAGGGAAAAAAGGAAATACGACTGGTCCTTGCGCGGGTCGCGTCCCTTGCGGAGGACTGCGTGGGTCGCGTAGTGTTCAATAATGGCGTAGTGGCCGGTGGCGATGTATTCCGCACCGAGTGAGCGGGCTTTGTCCCAAAGATTGCCAAATTTGAGCTTCTCGTTGCACATCACGCACGGGTTCGGAGTGCGTCCGGATTTGTATTCGCTGGCGAAATAATCGATGACGAGTTTTTCGAAGTTGTCAGATTCGTCCACAACATAATGCGGAATTCCGAGCGCGTGGGCCACCCCGCGTGCGTCCGCGATGGCACTGGGGCCGCAGCATTTGTCCTCGGCCCGCGAGATGCAATCCTGCGGCCAGACTTTCATAGTGACGCCGATCACGTCGTAGCCCTGCTCCTTGAGCAAATAGCCTGCAACACTGGAATCGACGCCGCCGCTCATACCGAGCAGGACGCGTGGTTTCTTGGGATTCATAAAATTCAGGCGCACAAAGTCCACCGTGAACGGCGGGAAGTCAACCTTGCAGTCGCAACAGGTTACTGCAAAAAGCGGGCGAGGTTCTCTTCCTCCCATTTCTTTGCCCGCCGGTAAAAATGGAATTTACGTTCCCGGCGGTTGAAATCTTCATGATGAACGAGTCGTCGCCCGTTTTCATCAAACTGATCCGGCACGAAAGAGTGGAGCATTTCGTGGTAAATGACGTACTCCAAAAACCAGGTCGGGACAAAACGCGCGTCGAGCAACGGATGTATCCGGATGATTCTGTCTTCTTCCTGAATTGTCCCGAAGACCAGATACTCGCGCGGTTTTTGTTTTCGGCGACGTCCCCAGGTGATGGTGTATCCCCGCATCCGGTTGCCGAAGTATTTGGCGTTCAGTTTATTGAAGATCTCCTGAAGGTCAAAATAGCGGCCTTCATTGGCAAACGGCAACTGCCGCTGCATCGGCAGTTTAGGATGAGAGACTTTTCGTTTGCGTTTGGCGGCCATCGGTTTCGGGTTTGAAGTGAGCCAGAAAATAGCCTACCCCGCCGACTGCGCAAGAATTAGGTTGCCGGAGGCAAAGATTTTTCGTCTGAGCCCAGAAGCTGCTCGATCCTTTTGACCCGTTCAAAGAGCTTTTTGAGACGGTTAATGTAAGCGACGCGTTCTTTAAATTCCCGACCGGTTGCGGCCGGAATTCCGGAGTAAAACCCTCCGGATAAGATACTTTTGTTTACTCCGCTCTTGGCTCCGATGATCACCTGGTCAGCAATTTCGATGTGACCCACCAATCCGACCTGTCCTGCCAGGGTCACATAATTACCGAGGCGGGTACTTCCAGAAATACCGACCTGGGAGACCAGAATGGAATGTTTTCCAACTGTCACGTTGTGGGCAATCATGACCAAATTATCGATTTTTGTCCCCTCTTGGATCCAAGTACGGCCAAAGCGAGCCCGATCAATGGTGACATTGGAGCCGATTTCAACATCGTCGTCGATTTGAACGATGCCGATCTGGGGGATTTTGACGTAGCGTCCGTTTTGGAGTTCGTATCCGAATCCATCGCCTCCAATTACCGTGCCGCTATGGATAATGACCCGGTTGGAGATGAGGGCACGTTCACGGATGGTGACATTCGGATAAATGGTGCAGTTTGTGCCAAGCGTAGAGTCCTGTCCGATAAAGACATGCGCTCCGATGACGCTACCCGCACCGATTTTAACGCCTTTTTCAATCACCGCATATGGTTGCACGGAGACGTTGTCGCCAAAAGTGACGTTTTCCCCGACGACAGCGGTCGGATGAATCCCCGATTGGTAAACAACGGGCGGAGGAGCAGTTTTTTCGAGAAGTTGGGCAAATGCGAGGGAGGGATTCTCCACTTTAATTGCAATGGCCGGGATTTCTTCGGAAAAATCGAGAGGAACGAGCGCCGCGGTTGCCCTGGTGGATTTGAGGGCGGCGATATAGCGCGGATTGCCAAAAAAGGTAAGACTCCCTTCAGTAGCGTCCGCAATTGAGGCGACTCCGGTAATGAGCGCGCTGCCGTGGGCGCCTTCCACCTGACCGCCGACCAGCGCGGCAACTTGTTCGACGGTAATATTCACGTTATAAAAAAAATCGCCATGCTCTTCGCCCCGTTATCGGGGGAAGAGCATGGCGGATTGTTAAAGGATTACTTTTTCTTGGCAGGTGACTTGTCAGCGGCAGGAGCTGCGTCATCCTTCGAGCGATTTTTGTTCAGCTGGGTAATAATCTCGTCGCTGAAATCGAGCGTATCGCGGGAGAAGATCAGGATCGGAACGCCGTTCAGGCTTGAACCGGACTTGTCGAGGACGAGGTCGTAATTTTCGCTTTTGACCTTTTCCTGAACGAGCTTGGTGATTTCGTCAACAATGCCGTTGCGCATGCGGACGGCCTGTTCCTGCAACTGCTTCTCGCGGGAAGTCTTGAACTCGGTGATTTCACGCTCGAGATTCTTGGTTTCCGCAATTTTTTCGTCGCGGGCCTTTGCTTTTTCGTCCTTGGCATCCTTGCTCAGCTCCGGCTTGTTCATTTCGTCGTTGAGCTTGTTGATCGTTTCGAGGTTCTTCTTGTAGGTATCCATGCGATCATCGAGCTCCTTCTTTGCAGAATTGCGGGCTTCGTTGATGCGGGTTTCGGCGTCCTTTGTTTTATAATAGGCCGAGAAAATCTTGTTCATGTCCACGGTGGCGATCTTCGTTTGGGCACCGGCGGTGAAAGCGGATGCAATGAGCGCAACGAGGGAAATTGAGGTGATCGTGAGGAGTTTTTTCATAATGTGAGTTTTTGAATTTAGGTGATCGTATGACCGCGTCGAGGAGATTTTGTTCAAAATTGATAGCCGATATTGAAATTAAATTTCCCGCTCGATTTGTTCCATGAGTCGGATTGGATCGGAATACCGTAGTCAACGCGTACCGGTCCGATTGGCAGATCGAGTCGCAGACCCAAACCAATGTCCGAGTTCAGGCCACCGGTCGAACGGGGAGTGGAAGCCGTGGAGGAACCGGGAGGAGGCGTGTATTTCTCCGGAGAAAAATTATACGAGCCGTAGTTTACGAAACCGGTATCAAAAAAGATGGCTGCACGCACGCGGTCGACCACCGGAACAGTATATTCAACCGTGAGCCGGGCGAGGGTATTACCCCCGATTGGCTGGCCGTTGTGGTCCTTCGGGCCGACTTCCCGATAAGTGAAGCCGCGCAGATTATTGGCGCCGCCCAGGTAAAGGCGGTCAAAGATTGGCGGATTGAGCGTTCCATCATTGCCGCCGGCAAATCCGCTGACTGTGGCGATTTCGCCGTTGATGAGGAAAATCGTATCCCAGGGGAGCAGGAAATACTGACTTCCCGAGAGATCGAACCCGTAGTCGTTGACATCGCCGCCGATCGGTCCGCCGTCCATATACATCGAGAAATCAACCTTATGACCTTTTCGGGAAATGAACACGCTGTCACGGGTGTCGTGCGTGATGCCTGCCGTGATGTTGCTTTTCAGGTAGTTGCCTTCTTCGCCTTTGATAATATCCGAGGCGTCGCTTGAAACATCGTAAATCCTGATATTCTCAAGCCGGTATTCAAGTCGGGCGGACATGAATGGAGTGAGAGCTTTGCGGACATTGATATCGAAGCCGTAATCGCTCTGGTTGTAAACGGTGCTGAGGTAGCTTGCCTGATTGTAGAAAAGCTCCCCGCCGACCGCGATTTGGTAATCCATGAACCAGGGATCGGTGAGGCCGATGACAAAGTCCTTTCTCTGCGCGCCGTATTGGATACGGGTGCGGAAACGCTGTCCGCCCCCGGTAAAGCTCCACGGATGCATGAGATCGAAGTTGGATTGTTGGACTTCGACGAAACCGATGATGCTGTCAATGGAGCTGAATCCGGCGCCGAAGTTAAAGGATCCGGTGCGCTTTTCCTCGACGAGCACGTTCAAATCCTTGCGTCCCGGAACCTGGGTTTCGGAAGGATAGGTGTCGACTTTTGAAAAATAGTTCAGGTTCTGCAAACGCTGCTTGCTGGCGTCCACGCGAACCGTGTTATAGATATCCCCGGGGGCCAGCGCGAGTTCGCGGCGAATGACCTTGTCCTTGGTTCGGGTGTTGCCCTGGATGTTGATTTGCTCGACGTAGAACTGGTTTCCTTCATCAAGTTTCAGGGCGATATTGATGGTGTTTTTGCCGCCTGAGGTCGTTTCGGCATTGACGTTCAAATCGATGTAACCGCGTGCTCCGTACATGTCCTGAATCGCCTTGACGTCATCTCTCATCCCTTTGGGGGAGAAGACGGCATTCGGTGAGGTTTTGACCACCTTGGCCACTTCATCCGTTGTGAACACCTGTGCACCCGTGATGCTGACGGCTCCGACATGGTACTGCGTACCTTCGACAATCGGGATGACAATGGTCACCTTGTCGCCTTTTTCCTGTTCGGCGCGGTACGGTTTGACCTCGGCATCGATATAGCCGTGGTTCTGATAGAGTTCGCGGATGGAAGCCAGATCCTCGTCAAGTTGATCGTTCTTCAGTTGTCCGTCCTTCGTGAAATAGGAAAGAATATTCGCCGTTTTGGTCTTCATGACCTTCCTCAACTGCTTGTATTTGAAGACCGTATTGCCTTCGAATTGAATGGCCCCGATGACGACCTTGGCACCTTCGTGGATGATGAAAACAACCTTGGTTTTGCCCTTGGCATCATTCGTTTCGATTTTGTATTCAACGGTGGTGTCCGAGTAGTTTTTCTTCTCGTAGGTCTCGAGAATCTTCTGGCGATCCTGTTCGAGGTTCGCTTCGTTCAGCGGCTGTCCGGGCTTGACCGTGAGTTGTTTCCGGATCGATTTTTCTTTGACCTGAGTAACCCCTTCAATCATCACTTCGCTGACCGTGCTCTTGGTCTGAACCACGACCATGACTTTGACCCCGTCCTTCACCGGCTCACCGAAAATACGGACGTTGGTGATGTTGCCGCTGCTGTAAAGATTGCGAATATCCTCTTCGACCGCCTGCTGGGAGTACGGTTTGCCAACCTGGGTGCGCATGTTGGCAAGAATGCGCGATTTGCTGACAGTTGACGGGCCAGCGTATTGGACGTCGATCTCCTTGACGATTGGCATAGCCTGTTGCTGCGGCATTGGTGGAGCCGGAGGCTGGGCCGGTGACTGGGCAAGCACAGCGGCCGGTGTGGATAGCAACAGGCAAATTCCTGCAGCACTGGATAAATAGGACGTAAGTTTCATATGGCAAGGCTCCTGCAGACCGATTCAAATGGTTTTCGGTCAAAAAGACGGGGAAATAGATCGGAAATCAGCCTGCAAACGTCAAGAAGCGATTTGCATCGTTTTACCGCAGGATTTTACAATCAAAAGAATTGATCCGCCAAAACCGCCAAAAAACGCCAAAATTATGGCGTTTCTCAAAATTAATTTTCGCCATACCGGCCGATTTTTTTGACAGGATTAAGAGGATTTTTAGAATTACCGGATTCGCGTCAGGTAAAATCCTGATCATCTCTTAAATTCGATTCCCCAAAAAACTTTTCCGAAAAGGGACCTGATTCCGACAGAATTAACAGAATGGACAGAATTGGCGCGGGGTATAATTCCGTAAATTTTGTTAATTCTGTCTAAAAATCTCCACCGTCATTTTGGAGATTAGTGGTGGCAACCGGTCTAATCGAGCAGTTGGTACCAGTTGTTCCGCTGACGCGGTTGATAGCCGGCTTCGCGGATCAGCGATTTGATATCCTCAGCGGACAAACGGAAGCTGGTGCCGGCGCTGCTGACGACGTTTTCCTCCATCATGACCGATCCGAAATCGTTGGCGCCGTATTTCAGGGCGATCTGTCCGATGTCCGGCCCCTGCGTCACCCACGAACTTTGGACATTCTCAAAATTATCGAGGAAAATGCGGGAGAGCGCCTGGGTCCGGAGATATTCGGCGGCACCGGCCTTTGGGGCCTTGAGCACAGTATTCTCGGGCTGGAATGTCCAGCAGATGAACGCCGTAAATCCACGGGTGGCGTCCTGTTGATCGCGGAGGCGCTGGAGGTGTTCCAGTCGGTCATCGATGGTTTCGACATGGCCGAACATCATCGTTGCGCTTGAGTTCAGACCGAGTTCGTGCGCGATTTCCATGACTTTCAACCATTGATCACTGTTGCATTTCAACGGCGCAATCCGGTTCCTGACGGCATCCACAAGGATTTCACCCCCGCCGCCCGGGATCGATCCAAGACCCGCTTCCTTGAATTTTGCAATGACTTCGCGCAGTGGCATCCCGAACACTTCGGAGAAATGGTTGAATTCCGGCGGGCTGAACCCATGGATATTGATGTGCGGATATTTTTCACGAATATGCCCGAGCAGATCGAGGTAAAAGTCGATTCCGAGTTTCGGGTGATGCCCTCCCTGCATGAGCACCTGGGTTCCGCCGGCGGCGGAAAGTTCATCGAGCTTTGCGTCAATCTCCGCGTGGCTGAGCACGTAATGGTCGGCATCCTTTTCCGTGCGATAAAAAGCGCAAAACTTGCAGTAAACGTTGCAGACGTTGGTGTAATTGACATTGCGGTCGATGATGAAGGTGACGATCCCGTTGCCTTCTCCACCATAGGCCTTCTGTTTCGCCAGCCGGCGGCGTGCGTCGGCCAGTTCGCCGAGTTCGTTCAGCGGCGCATGATAAAGTTCGCGCGCCTCCGCGCTGCTGATCCGATCGCCGGCCAGCACCTTGTCTGCGACTGTTTCATCTAAAAGTGGAGCAACCATGGGAGAAAATTACCAATGACTAACGACCAATGTCCAATGGAGAAATGATTCAAATACAGATCAATACACCGAACGTAAAATGGGTCATTGGATATTGGTCATCAGTCATTTGCCTTTCATCTTCCCGGCGCCAGTTCCATCAGGAAACCTTTCAGGTATTCGGTTTCCGGCTGGCCCACGAGAATCGGATGGTCGGGGGCCTGCTGCATTGTTTTTAAAAGCCGGGCCGATTTTTTGGCATCGACGAGGGCATCGACGAGCATTTCCCGGAACAGATCGGCGCTGACGTGATGCGAGCATGAAAAGGTTGCCAGCAATCCGCCGGGAGCCAGCAATTTCAGGGCGCGCAGGTGGATTTCCTTGTACCCGCGCATGGCGTCGTGCAGCTTGCCTTTTGATTTGGTGAACGACGGCGGATCGAGAATGATCAGATCGTATTGGGCATTGTCCCGTTCCTGATCCTTCAGGAAATCGAACACGTTTGCGGCGACGGCATTGAGGGTGATACCGTTTCGCTCCGCGTTGGCCCGGATCTGCTCCACGGCGCCGTCGCTGATTTCAACGGCGGTTACCTCGCTTGCGCCCGCCTTCGCGCAGGCGAGCGCAAATGCTCCCTGATTCGCAAAGCAATCGAGCACCCGCCGGCCCGAAGCCCACCGGGCAACTTCCCGATAGCTTCCGATCTGGTCGAGATAAAAGCCGGTCTTCTGCCCGAGCAACGGATTGATCAAAAATTTCAACCCGAGGATTTCGATCTCAACGGGATGCGCCTCACCCCGGAGAACGCCGGTGAGCAGTTCCATTCCCTCGGCTTTGCGGATCGGCGCATCGTTGCGTTCGATGATATTGGTGGCGCCTGTAACGGCTTCAAGCGCCTGCACAATCAGTTCCTTCCTCAGATCCATGGCCAGGGTCAGGGTCTGCAAAACATACGTGTCGCCGTAGCGGTCGATAATGAGTCCCGGCAGCCCGTCGCTCTCGCTCCAGACCAACCGGCAGACCAGGGGATCGACGTTTCGCCGTTGGCGGTATTCGATCGCCAGAGCGATCCGGCGTTTGAAAAAATCGAGGTCGAGATCCTGCCGCTGACGCGAGTACCGGCGGGCGACAATTTGGGATTTCGAATTGTAAATCGCGCTGCCAAGCATCCGGTCCTTCCCGTCTTTCAGCGATACCGGTTCCCCGTCAACGGGATTGCCAAAGGCTTTCAGGACATCGCTGGAGTAAACCCAGTCATGTCCATGGAGAATGCGCGCGCGAGGTTTGATAACGAGTCCGGCCATGCCTGGAGAAGATCAGGAATCGAAGACAGCCTTTCAAGCCTTATTAAAACAGCAAAGGCAAATCGGAAGCAGGAAAACAGGGAGTCAGGAGAGGGAGGATAAGGTGGACGGTTGCAGGGTACAAGCCCTCCTGCCCTCCTGTTTTCCTGCTTTTAAATTCAGGAATAAAAATAATCGAGATCGACCTTCGGAGCCGGTTTGGTCTGCGCGGATGAGGCCGGTTCGGGATACTCGAAAATTTTCCCCTCGTAATTGCGAATCACGATTTTTTCTGCGTCGTGGTAAAGTTTGTAGCCGGGGTTGATCGGCACTTTTCCACCGCCGCCGGGCGCGTCGATGACGTATTGCGGCACCGCGTAACCGGTGGTATGGCCGCGCAGACCTTCAATGATTTCAATGCCGCGCGAGACCGGGACCTGGAGGTGCGAGGAGCCGTTGATCAGGTCGAGTTGGTAGAGGTAATAGGGCCTGACCCGGCAGATGAGCAGTTTCTGAACAAGCGCTTTCATGGTTTCAACGTTGTCGTTTACACCGCGCAGCAACACGCTCTGGTTGCCGAGCGGGATCCCTGCATTGGCCAGGCGGCCGAGGGCCTCGCGGACTTCAACGGTCAGTTCGCGCGGATGGTTCACATGCACACTCATCCAAAGCGGATGATATTTTTGAAGCATGGCGCAGAGTTCGGGCGTGATGCGTTGGGGAAGGAAGATCGGAACCCGGGAGCCGATGCGCAGAAACTCAATATGAGGAATGGCCCTGACGCGGCTCAGAAGATATTCCAGTTTTTCATCCGAAAAGAGGAGGGGATCCCCGCCTGAGAAGAGGACATCCCTGATTTCCGTATGTTTCTCCAGATACCGGAAAGCCTCTTCGAAATCAGTGTGCAGTTCCTGCTCTCCGGCACCGCTGACGACCCTGCTGCGGGTGCAATAGCGGCAGTAGGAAGCGCAGCGGTCGGTGACAAGAAACAGGACGCGATCCGGGTAGCGATGGACCAGGCCCGGAACCGGCATGTGCGAATCTTCGCCGCACGGATCGCTCATTTCGTAAGGTGATGTCAGGGTTTCTTCAATCCGCGGGATGATTTGCCGCCGGATCGGACAGTCGGGATTATCCCGCTCGATCAGGTTGAAAAAATGAGGGGTCACCGCGAGGGCCAGCTTGTTGCCGGAAAGCAGCACCCCGGCGCGTTCCTCTTGGGATAGAACGAGGTGTTGTTCCAGCTGCGCCAGGGTGGTGACGCGATTTTTTAACTGCCATTTCCAATCATTCCATTTGCCGGGCTCGACGGACGGCCAGTAGCCGGGCGCGTGAGAGGCAAAGGATTTTACCGAATCCGCAGGGTGAGAGTCCATTGATAGTGTAATGGCAGACCTAATGGCTGATGGCGGGGTTGTCAACCCGCCTCCTGATCCTGAATTTTGTCATAATCTTGTGGGTTCCGGCAATATTTGCACTTAGATTCAAGATCCCGACAAGGAATCGGATCGGGAAAACGGTCCGGTCGTCCCGACATTCTGGCCGGTCCCTGCTTGATTGAACGAAACACAATGCGCCCCTGTCAAAACAGACCGAATTTATTTATGAAGTGTTTCCGCTTATTTCTTTCGTTCAGCATTCTGAGTCTGTCGATTTCCCCGATCTTTGCGGCAGAGGGTTCCAAAATCATGGATACGGCTTCCTCCGATTTCATGCATCAGCTCGACAATGCGTATGTGCAGGTTTTTGAAAAAGTGGCTCCGGCGGTGGTGGTGATCGAGGCCAAAAAAAAGAAGGCGCCCGACGGGGATGACGAAATGGACGGACTCGATTTCTTTTTTCAAGGCCCGAATGGTGGAGCCGATCCCAAGCGCCGGTTTCATCTTCCGCAGCAGGACGTAAAGAGTGAAGGTTCCGGGTTTGTGGTCCGGCCGAACGGCTATATTCTCACCAACAACCATGTGATCGACGGTTCGGATAAAATCGAGGTCAGGCTCAAGGACGGCCGTCATTTTCCCGCCAAAATTGTCGGCGTGGATGACAAGACGGATATTGCCGTTTTAAAAATCGAGGCGGACAGCCTGCCTGTTGCGCCGCTGGCTGACAGCGATACGGTGCGGGTGGGGCAGCAATGTTTCGCCATCGGCATCCCCTACGACCAGGATTACAGTTTCTCGGCTGGGCATGTGAGCGGGAAGGGCCGCAACGATCTTTCCAGCGGCGAAGCGAGGCCGATGTATGAGGATTATATTCAGACGGATGCCTTCATCAATCCCGGTAACAGCGGCGGCCCGCTTTTCGATATCGACGGCAGGGTGATCGGCATGAATACCCTGATCAACGGCATGAGCCGGAATCTGGCGTTTGCAATCCCTTCGAACATGCTTCTTCAGATCGGGGATCAGTTGATTACCGGTGGAAAGATCAGCCGTCCGTGGCTGGGGATCCGGATTGAATCGCTCGGGGAAAATTCACCGCTGGCGGAGCATATCAAGGGCGTCGAAAAGGGGGCGGTGGTCGTAGCCATCGAACCTGACACTCCCGCCTATAAAAGCGATCTCCGCCCTGCGGACGTCATTACTGCCGTTGACGGAGTGAATCTCTCGACTGCGCACGATCTTCAGAGGGAAATTCTTAAGAAAAAAATCGGACAGGAACTGGAATTGTCCATCTGGCGGAACGGGAAGACACAGAAAATTACCCTTAAAACCGGGGAACTTCCCTCCACTTTTGCTAAAATCACAAAGGAAAAACCC
>Ga0068863_100007018_pt1 | contig 11038 bp, 9 predicted proteins | sample KBSSwiS62_FD_66596 | JGI IMG/M metagenome (GOLD analysis project Ga0068863, IMG submission 66596) | Switchgrass rhizosphere microbial communities from Kellogg Biological Station, Michigan, USA - KBS Switchgrass S6-2 | ecosystem: Host-associated > Plants > Roots > Rhizosphere > Soil ...
ACGCCCGCCCGCTTTGCCGGGTCGTGCGCGGCGCGAAACAGCCCGGGTCCGCCGGCAATGAAGAACACTCCGGTCACCACGGCGAAGATGCCGGCCACGCCGAACGCCGTGATCCGTTCGCCGAGCACCAGTATCGCCACCAGCGAGGACAGGAGCGGCCCGGAGCCTCGCGCCAGCGGATACACGACGGTCAGGTCGGCCTTGCGGTAGCCGCGCAGCAGCGCGATGTAATACAGCACGTGCAGGATTCCGCTCAGGATGACGAGCCCCCACTCCACGCGGCCCCAGGTGGGCAGCACGTCCCAGCCCAGCAAGATGCCTAGCGGCGCCCATATCAGCGCCATCAGCAGGCCGGTGAAGGTCGCGAAGCGCGCGTCGCCGCCTGCCTTCTTGGCGGCGATGTTCCAGACGGCGTGGATCAGGCCGGCGAGGATGACGAGCGCGAGGGACGAGGCAGGCACGGGACTGCGCCTAAGCGCTCCGCGTCGATATTGCCAAAGGCGGCGCCCGACAGAAGGCGCCGATCGGGAGATCGATCCTGGTGCAGTGTCAGAGCTTGTAGGCGCGCTTGGCGAGACCGTATGCGAGCTCCGGGGCGAGCTCGAACGCCTCGTCCTCGCCGATCTTGTGCTCCAGCACGAGCGTGGCGAGGAAGCGGCAGTCGATGCGCCGCGCGACGTCATGCCGCGCCGGGATCGACATGAACGCGCGCGTGTCGTCGTTGAAGCCCACGGTGTTGTAGAAGCCTGCCGTCTCGGTCACCTGCTCGCGGAACCGCAGCATGCCCTCGGGACTGTCGTGGAACCACCACGACGGGCCGAGCTTGAGGATCGGATAGTGCCCGGCGAGCGGAGCGAGCTCGCGCGAGTACGATGTCTCGTCGAGCGTGAACAGGATCACCGTGAGGCTGTGCTCGTTGCCGTACCGGTCGAGGAGCGGCTTCAACCCCCGGACGTAATCTGTGGAGGTCGGAATGTCGGCGCCCTTGTCGCGGCCGAAATCCCGCAGGACACGCGGATTGTGGCTGCGAAACGAGCCGGGGTGAATCTGCATCACCAGTCCGTCATCGATGCTCATGCGCGCCATCTCGGTCAGCATCTGCCCGCGGAACTGCTCGGCTTCGTCCGCGGTCGCCGTGCCCGCCAGCGCGCGGTCGAGGAGGCGCTGGCATTCTCCCTCCGGCAGATCGCACGTGCGCGCCGTCGGATGGCCGTGGTCGGTGGATGTCGCGCCCATCGTCTTGAAGTACGCGCGCCGCTCGCGGTGCGCTGCGAGGTAACCCCGCCAGGTGGCGGTGTCCTCCCGCGCAAGTGCGCCGAATTGCAGCACGTTGTCGCGAAAGCCCTCGAACTCCGGATCGACGACGGGATCGGGACGGTACGCCGTGATGACGCGACCCTTCCAGCCGGACGCGCGAAGCTTCCGGTGTTGATCGAGCGGATCGAGCGGCGACTCGGTCGTCGCGATCACCTCGATGTTGAAGCGCTCGAACAACGCGCGCGGGCGAAACGCGGGCTGCGCGAGGCAGGCGTTGATGCAGTCGAACGTGCGGTCGGCCGACTCGGCGGTCAGCCGTTCCGTGCAACCGAACACCGTCGCAAACGCGTGGTCGAGCCAGATGCGCGTCGGGGTGCCGCGGAACAGGTGGTAGTGCGCGGCGAAAGTGCGCCAGATCTTGCGGGCGTCTTGCTCCACCTTCGCACCGTCGCGGCGCGGAATGCCAAGATCCTCGAGGCGGATGCCCTGGCTGTAGAGCATGCGGAAGACATAGTGATCCGGCGTGATGAACAGCGCCGAGGCATCCGGGAAAGGCGCGTCGTCGGCGTACCACTGCGCATCGGTATGGCCATGCGGACTCACGATCGGCAATTGCGCGACGGTGGCGTAGAGCGCGCGCGCAAGATCGCGGGTGGCGGGATCGGCCGGAAATAACCGGTCCGGATTCAGGGCGAGGGACAATGCGGCCATGGTTGCATCCTACGAGCGGGGTTGCGCGATGTGCACGGCGAGCGTCCGGCGGACGCCGTCACGAAGGAGGCCGCCGACGTCGCGGCTCACCGCCCGCCTGAAAGTTGTATTGGCGGAAAGATCGGCGCCGAACACTTCGACGAGATCGAGAAAGCCATCGGCAATCTGCGACGCATTGCCGTCCGCGGCCGCCGCGATGGCGGCGAACTTCGTCGCCATCGGATCGGCGACGACGATCGCATTGCCCTCACCGTCGGTGCCGGTCGCGTAGCGAATCCACCCGGCAATCGCGAGCGCGAGATGGGCAATCGAGCGGCGGGCGTCGAGCCTCGCCCGCACGGTGTCAAGGAGCCGCTGCGGCAGCTTCTGCGATCCGTCCATGGCGATCTGGCGGGTGCGGTGCGGCAGTGCGGGATTACGGAAGCGTTCGCGAATCTGCGCACCGTAGGCCGCGAGCTCCACGCCGGGCGGCGCCGAGAGCGTGGGCATCACCTCGTCCACCATCAGCCGCTCGATCAGCGTCGCGAGCAGCGGATCGCTGGACGCCTGCCAGATGAAATCGTATCCGGCGAGAAACCCGAGGTAGGCAAGCGTCGAATGGCTGCCATTCAGGAGGCGAAGCTTCATCGTCTCGAACGGCGCGACGTCGCTGACGATCGTGGCCCCCGCTTCTTCCCAGGGCGGGCGCGCAGCCGCGAAACGGTTCTCGATCACCCAGCTCGTGTAGGGCTCGGCGACGACCGGGGCGGAGTCCGTCACACCCAGTCGCCTTGATGCCTCGGCGATGTCGGCGTCGGTGGTCGCCGGCACGATGCGATCGACCATCGTGCACGGAAACGCGACATGCGCGCCGATCCACTCCGCGAGCGAAGGATCGGCGGCCTGCGCATAGGCGGTCACGATCCCCTCGACCGTCCGCCCGTTATGCGGCAGGTTGTCGCAGCAGACGACGTTGATCGCGCCCGCGCCTGCCGCGCGGCGCGCCGCGAGACCTGCCGTCAGAACGCCGATCGTGCTCGCCGGCGACTCGGGATGCGCGAGATCGTGGACGATGTCGGGGTGCAGGAAATTGATGCGACCCGTCGCCGGGTCATGGCAGTAGCCCTTTTCGGTGACGGTCAGGGAAACCACCCGAACACGCGGATCGGCGATTCGCGCGAGCACGCGATCACGCTCATTGCCGAGGAACAGCAGCTCACGCACCGAGCCGACGATGCGCGCAGAGACGTTTCCGGCGCCGCGCTCCAGCACCGAGTAGAGCCCATCCTGCGGCGCGAGCGCGGCGCCCATCCGCGGCGTCTTGAGGCTGACGCCGCAAATGCCCCAGTCCTGGTGCCGCGGCAGGATCGCGTCGGTATATACCGCCTGATGCGCACGATGGAAGGCGCCGAGGCCGAGGTGCACGATGCCGATGCCCACCGCGGCGACATCGTATCCGGGCCGCGGCACCTCCGGCGGCACACCCGGCAGCGTAGCCAAAGAAAGGCGCCCGCCCGCGGCGCTCACAGTGCGCCCTGCGGATGTTCCTTGACCCTCGACACGAGCTGCGTCGGATTGACGAAGCGCAGCGCGATCAGGAGCCAGACCAGCGTGACACCCATGTAGATCATTGCCATCGCATCGACCGACTGCGGCGCGCGCACGCCCGCCGCGAACACCGCGTAATAGAGCGCGACGACCAGCGTCTGCGAATCGGAGCCCGCCGTCAGGAACGTGAGCTCGAACATCGCGATCGTACGGACGAGCACGAGCAGCGACGCGGCCAGGATTCCCGGAGCCAGCAGCGGCACCAGCACATACCGGAAGACGCGGCCGGTGCCGGCCCCGAACACGCGCGCGGCCGACTCCAGGTTCGGATCGATCTGCTCGATGAACGGGGTCATGACGAGGATCACGAACGGCGCCGCCGGGATCAGGTTGGCGAGGATCACGCCGTAGATCGTTCCCGCGAGCTGAACCTGGTACAGGACCGTCGCGAGCGGGATGCCGTACGTGATCGGCGGCACCATCAGCGGCAGCAGGAACAGCAGCATCAGTGCGCGCTTGCCGGGGAAATTACGCCGCGCGAGTGTGTAGGCGGCCGGCACTCCGATGAGGAGGGAAAGCAGCACCACCGCGACCACCACCTCGATGGTGACCCACAGGATCGAGTCGAGCTGGAACTCCTTCCACGCCGACAGGTACCAATTGATCGTCCAGCCTTCAGGGAGCCACGTGCCGAGCCAACGCTTGGCGAACGAGTTGGTGGCGACCGCGGCGATCATCACGCCGATGTTGACGACGAACAGCGTCATGAATCCCAGCAACAGGCCGCGCCACGCGCGGTCTAAGAACCCTTCGGCGTCTCGTCCCGTGGCCATCAGCCCTTACCCCCGACCACCGGGCCGCGATAGAACAGGTTCCGCAGACCAAGAACGGCGGCGACGATCAGAAGCTGGACAAATCCCATGATCATCGCGATGGCGGATGCCAGCGAATAGTCGTAGGCCTCGAAGGCAGCCTCGTATGCAGCGATGGAGATCACGCGCGTCGGCCCCGCCGGTGACCCCAGCAGGACCGCCGACGGAAACACGGAGAACGCCTGCACGAACGCGAGACAGAAGCACATTGCAAGCCCTGGGGCGAGCAGCGGCAGATAGATGTGCCGGAATTGGGCCTTGGAATCGGCGCCGAGCGTGGCCGCGGCGCGCGCGAGCCCCGGATCGATGCCCGTGACGTACGACAGGATCAACAGGAAGGAGAACGGAAACCCGGAAATCACGAGCGAGATCAGCACGCCGGTGTAGTTGTGGGTTAGGCGGATCGACCCCTCGTACAGGTGGAAGAACTGCAGGAACTGGGCAAGCCATCCCTTCGGGCCGAAGTACGTCAGCATGCCTTCCGCGATCAGCACCGTGCCAAGCGTGATCGGCACGACCAGAATCGTCGTGACCCAGCGCTGATAACGCGTCTTGACGCGCATCTTGAACGCGATCGGCAGCGCGAGGCCGACATTGATCAGCGTCGCGGGCAGCGCGAGGCGCAACGTGGTCCAGATCGTCGGCCACAGATTGTCGGTGGTGAAGAAGTGCGTGTAGTTCGCGAGCGCCCCGCCCTCTTTCGGGTTGAACGACAACCACAGCCCGTGCAGGAACGGATAGATGAAGAGCAGCAGCATGAACAGCGCCGCGGGCGCAACCAGCAACAGCGTGCGGTCGAAGGGTTCGCGCGCGAGCGGTGTGGCGGCAGTTGCCATGGCTAGCCGACCGGATAGACCAGCGCGCGCTCGACCGGCACCTGCACGTGCGCGGAGTCGCCGAGTCGCGGCGGCCGTGCCGACCGGACGTGCAGAACGGTTCCCGCCGGAGTAACCACGTCGACCAGCGAGTCGTGGCCGCCATATTCGACGTTGGCGACCTTGCCGGCGATCGAATTGGCGGTGCCGGCGTCGGCCAGGGAGGCCTCTTCGGGACGAATCGCCACGGAGCTCTGCCTCCCCGAAAGGGGCGCTTTGCGGGTACCCACGATCCGGATGCCCGGACCGGTCAAGGTAACCAGGTCACCCTCTTCCTTCTCCACGTCGAGATCCAGCACGTTGCGATACCCCATGAAGCGCGCGACGTGCAGATTGGCCGGTTGCGAGTAGACCTCGCTCGGCGCGGCGATCTGCTGCGCGACGCCGTCCTTCATCACGACGATGCGGTCGGCGAGCGAGAGCGCCTCGTCCTGGTCATGCGTGACGTAGATCGTGGCCCGCCCGAGCTCGGTGTGGATGCGCCGGATTTCGGCACGGGTTTCGATCCGCAGCTTCGCGTCCAAATTGGACAACGGCTCGTCCATCAGGATGAGCGGCGGCTCGATGACGATGGCCCGCGCGATGGCGACACGCTGCTGTTGACCGCCGGAGAGCTGACCGGGCAGCTTGTGCTCCTGGCCCGTGAGCTGGACCATCTTGAGCGCCTTGGCTACGCGAGCAGTGATCTCGCTGGCCGCGACGCCGCGCATGCGCAGGCCGAAGCCCACGTTCTTGTCGACCGACATATGGGGAAAGAGCGCGTAATTCTGGAACACCATGCCGAAGCCGCGCTGCTCTGGCGGCAGCGTGTCGATCCGGGTGTCGTCGAGCATGATCGTTCCGCCGGAAAGCGGCAGCAGGCCGGCAATGCAGTTGAGCGCAGTGGACTTGCCGCAGCCGGATGGGCCGAGGAGCGCGATGAACTCGCCGCGCTTGATGGTCATCGTCAGCTCGGACAGCGCGTTGAACGCGGCGCCGCCCGCGCCCGCGAAGCGACGAGTCACCGCGTCGAGCTTGAGTTCGTCGAAATGGGAATTCATGGCTCTCGCGGTTATGCAAAGCTGTAAACGGATGCCGCTAGCGTTGCCTGACGCGCCGTTACAGCCGGACCGGCGAATCGACCGGCAAGGACACGCCGCCCATGGTTGCGATTGTCACCACGGACGGCGCACGCCGGATGCGTAGCGCTACTTCGTCTTCTGCGCGCCCACCTGCTGGTCCCAGATCTTGAATGCCTCGACCTGCGCAGCGGGCGGCAACGATTGCGTGTGCGGGAATTGCGTGAGCCAGCCCTCGTATTCCGGACGCCCGAATTCCTTGATCGCGTCCTGGCTTTCCTGCGGCGCCATAGCGAGCGTCACTCCCTTCACCGCCGGACCCGGATAGAAATATCCTTTGTCGTAGGTGTAGGCCTGCGCCGGCGGCGTGAGCAGGTACGCCATCAGATCGAGAATAACGGCGATCTTCTCGGGCGGCACGCCCTTCGGAATCACCATGTAGTGCGCGTCGTTCACCCACGTCATGCCCTTGAACGGCGCGACCTTGTAGCCCTTCGGAACGATCCCGAGAATCCGCGGGTTCAAGTCCCAACCGGTCATCGTCACCGTCATGTCGCGCGAGCCCTCGCCGAGCTCCTTCATCACCGCGCCGGTACCCGTCGGGTAATACTCGATGCACGAGTTGAGGTCTTTGAGATACGCCCAGGTCTTTTCCCAGCCGTTGACCGGATCCTTCGGATTCTTGTCGCCGAGGACGAACGGCAGGCCCATGATGAAGGTGCGGCCCGGTCCCGAATTGGCCGGCCGCGCGTAGATCAGGCGGTTCGGATTCGCCTTGCACCAGGCGAGGAGCTCGGCCGGAGTCGTCGGCACCTGCTTTACCTTGTCGGGATTGTATTCGAGGAGCGGGCCTGCCGGCATGAAGGTCACCGCGATCCCGTAGTCGCCGGCGAGTTCCTGCATCTTGGCCGCCGCGGGCTGGTAGTTGCTCATCAGGTTGGGAAACTTCGCGGCGTACTCGGGCAGGATCTTGACCAGCAAGCCCTGGTCGATGCCCGCGGCGAGAAAATCCGTCCCCGTCAGCACGAGATCGATGTCGGAGCGTCCCGCCCCTTGCATCGCCTTGAGCTTCGCCGGCAGTTCCGGCGCCGTGGCGCGGACCAGATTGATCTTGGCGAGCAGTTGCGGGTTCTTCTTCTGGTACTCGTCGATTGCGGCCTGCGTCAAGGCAAGGTTGCCCGCCGGATCACTGATATTGAGCGTGACCGGGCTCTTGGGCAGCGGCGGCACCTGCGCCGATGCGATGGAGAATGCCCCGATGCCTGCCAACGCTGCGGCGATCCCGACCACAACGGCTTTTAATGCAGCGCGCCGGATGTTGCTCCTTCGATAGCTTCTCGTGCTCATGTACTTCCTCCTGGTTTACGCAATAGTCCGCACCACGCGGCACCCACCGTAGATCGATCCGATCGACTTCGCCCGTCGGCCCCGTCCCTCTTCGCGCTGTCTTCGCGCGGCGACTCTACCGCCGGCCACCTTCCCGGTCAATTGGGCTGGCCCGCGACGGTTACAGATAGCCGAAAGCATGCGGCAGCCACATCGAGAACCCGGGCACGTACGTGACAAGCATGAGCGCGGCGATAAGCGCGCCGTAAAAGGGCCAGATCGTGCGCATCACGTATCCGATCGAGACGCCGCCAATCGCGCAACCGACGAATTGCGTGGTGCCGACGGGCGGCGTGTTGAGACCAAGCGCGCAGTTGATCAGCATGACCATGCCGAACTGTACGGGATCCATTCCGAATTTCTGGCAGATCGGCAGGAAGATCGGCGTGCAGATCAGGATCGTCGCCGCCATGTCGAGGAACGTGCCGAGAATGAACAGGATCACATTGACCAGGAAGAAAATCGTCCACGGATTCTGAGAGATCGTGGCCATCGCCTTGCCGGTGAGCTCGGCGACGCTGTACAGGCTGATGAGGTAGCCGAACGTCGCCGAAATGCCGATCAGGAGCAGGATGGTCCCGGTCGTCTTGACCGCCTTCGCGGCGGCTTTGAGGAAGTTCTCCCACGACAGGCTGTGGTAGATGAGCGTGGTCATCAGGAGCGCGTAGATCACCGCCACCGATGCCGATTCGGTCGCGGTGAATACGCCGGAGAGGATCCCCGTGATGATGATCACGACGACGAAGAGCCCCGGAACCGATGCGATGAACGACGTGAGCACCATGTCCCAGCCGGGAAATTTCCCGGCCGGGTAGCCCCGCTTGACCGCTACCAGGTAAGCGGCCGCGAGGTTGCATAGCGTGAGGATCACCGCCGGAATCACGCCGGCCAGGATCAGCGCCGCGATCGAAACCTTGCCCCCTGCCGCCAGCGAATAGATGATCATGTTGTGCGACGTCGGCATCAGCGCGCCGACCAGCGCCGCGTGCGTCGTCACGTTCACCGCGTAGTCGGCGGCGTAGCCCTCGCGCTTCATCATCGGGATCATGACGGCGCCCATCGCCGACACGTCCGCAACGGGCGAGCCGGAGACGCCGCCGAACAGCGTGCACGCGACGACGTTGGACATGCCAAGACCGCCGCGGATATGCCCGACGAGGCTTTTCGCGAACGTGACGATACGCTCGGCGATCCCGCCGTAGAGCATCAGCTCCCCGGCGAAGATGAAGAACGGAATCGCGAGAAACGAGAACACCGTCATCCCGGATGTCATCCGCTGGAACACGACGGCGACGGGCAGGCCTTCGTACAGGATTGTGCAGACCGCCGACAGGCCGATCGCGAATGCGACCGGCACCCCGAGAAGCAGGAACACGATGAACGACAGCGACAGGATCGTCAGTGCCATGCCGGTTCCACTTCGGTGCCGTTCAGGATCGCGACGATGTGCTCGATCGAGAAGAGCAGGATCAAGGCGCCGGCGATTGCCACCGGTACGTGATTCATGCCTTCCGGAATGCCGAGCGTCGGAATGTTGTAGCCCATCACGGAGTTCGCGAGCAGCGCGCCGTTGTACGCCATGAGGGCGCCGAAGACGCCGACCAGCGCGTGGATGAGGATCTCCATCCGGACACGTATCCGCTCGGGCACCAGCACCAGCAGCGACTCCATGCCGATGTGGCCGGCATCGCGGACGCCCACCGCGGCACCGAACATCGTCACCCAGATGACGAGCACGAGCGCCAGCGCCTCGGCCCAGGTCGGCGTGTCGTTCATGATGTAGCGGCCGAACACCTGGAACGATACGCAGGCGACGATCGCCATCAGGCCGGCGACCGCCACCATCAGCAGGTACCTCGCGAGCGGTGCGCAGAAACGGGACAGGAACATGGGAGTACCGGTGGGTCACGGGCGGAGGAAAGCTCCCGGGGCCGCCCGCAAGGCCCCGGGAAACGACACCTGCCTTACTGCGTGGCCTGCACCTTCGCTACCATCTCTTTGAGCTTGGGGTCGGTGATGAACTTGTCGTACACAGGCTTCATCGCGTCGGCGAAGGACTTCTTGTCGACTTCGACGATCTGCGCCCCGCCCGCCTCGACCTTCTTCCGCGACTCGAGCTCCTTCGCGTCCCACAGCTTGCGCATGTACGGCACGGATGCCTTGGCCGCCTCGCGGATCGTCTTCTGCTCGTCTGGTGTGAGGCCGTCGTAGACCTTCTTCGACATCAGCAGCATTTCGGGCGCCATCGAATGGTCGGTGATCGCGTAATACTTCGCGACTTCATAGTGGCGCGCGGTGTCGTAGGAGGGCCAGTTGTTCTCCGCCCCGTCCACGACGCCGGTCTTGAGCGCCGTGTAGACCTCGGCGTACGGAATCGGTGTCGCGTTCGCGCCCATAGCCTGCAGCAGCGCGACCCAAAGATCGGACTGCTGGACGCGGATCTTGAGGCCCTTGACGTCGGCGAGCGACTTGACGGGCTTCTTGACCGTGTAAAGCGAGCGCGAGCCCGAGTCGTAGAACGCGAGGCCGATGAAGCCCTGCTTCTCGCACGCTTTCAGGATCTCGTCGCCGATCGGGCCGTCGAGCACCTTGCGCATGTGGTCCGTCGACCGGAAGAGGAACGGCATCGTCGGCACCATCGTCTCGGGGCAGATGTTGTTCATCGGCGCGACGTTGATGCGGACGAAGTCGAGCGCGCCGATCTTCGTCTGCTCGATCGTATCCTTCTCGCTGCCGAGCTGGCTCATCGTGTAGACCTTGATCGAGTCCTTGCCGCCGCTCTTCTGCTTCATGTAGTCGCTCATGAACTTCACGGCCATCACGGTCGGATAGTCCTCCGGATGGACGTCCGACGAGCGGAATTCCTTCGCCGCCGCCGGCAGGCAGAGCGCGAGCGCGGCCAGCGCCGCGGCAATACGGGTCAATCTGTTCATGGTGCAACTCCTCCTTGGTTGATACGGCGCATGGCGTGCTGCTGGGTCGACTTGCGTGCGGGCCGCTTGGCCGCACGGGGAACCTTGCCTTTGTTGCCGCCGCCGGTCTCGTCCCAGCGGCGCTGGAATTCGCGGGCGACGCGCTGCAGATGCCGGTGCATTGCCGCGCGCGCCGCGTCGGCGTCGCGCGCCTCGAGCGCTGCGACGATCGCCTCGTGGTCGGTCAGCGTCTTGGCCCGCAGCGCCGGCGTGTGGAAATGGTTTTCCATGCGCGACCAGAGGCCGCCGCGCCGCTGGTCCCACAGCACGGCGACGGCGGACGGCAGCGCGCCGTTGCGCGTGGACTCCGCAATCAGCAGGTGGAATGCGCGGTCGGCGGCTTCCCGCTGCGCGAAATCGTCGCCGTGCTCGCGCATGCG
>Ga0068863_100007022_pt1 | contig 11035 bp, 11 predicted proteins | sample KBSSwiS62_FD_66596 | JGI IMG/M metagenome (GOLD analysis project Ga0068863, IMG submission 66596) | Switchgrass rhizosphere microbial communities from Kellogg Biological Station, Michigan, USA - KBS Switchgrass S6-2 | ecosystem: Host-associated > Plants > Roots > Rhizosphere > Soil ...
GTTCGCTCACGGCGGCGTCAGAGCATCAGCGTCGCTAAGCTGGCTTGACGTAAAAAATCAGTACCGGTTCTGGGTGGTGACGTAGACGTCACCACCCTTTTTTTGTTCAATGCGGTTAGGGCAGCTGTGGTTTTTGGGCGCGGAGCCGCTGCTGCGGCGCTCTGGGGCAACCGTGGACAGCGGCGGCGTGATATTCCAGCACTCGGTCGAGGCCGGCGCTGCGAATGGCCAAGGATAACCGAAATATGCCGATGGCATGGTAGTAAGAGCGCGCATTGAGCGAGCTATACTCCGACGCTCCTGTCAGCTTGCGGTTTTCGCCCTTCTGTTGAGCTGCGCAAATATGGCCCCGTCAAAGCTCGGGATCGACCTGATAGTGCTACAGTCACATCGCGCTTGAAGAGGTTTCCTCGAAACGCTGAATTGCCCTAACAGCCCGCGGTTGCCCCAGGATATATCTCAGATAGTCCGCATGGCCGAGAAAAACCTGGTCAGCCCGCACAAGATTTTCTCGCACAAAAATCTCATGCACTTTCGGGAGATTTGCGAATGGAACCCGGGGAAAAAAATGGTGATACGCATGAAGCGTGAAATTCAAGTTCGGTAGAATGATACGGCTTGCGAGCGTTGGCAGTATGACCGGGGAGGTCTCTTCGACGCTTGCGCCTTCTTCACCGTAGGAATGTTCGCAGATCGCACCCCAGCGAACAATCGCCGGAAATATCGTCACAAGCGGCAGCAGCCAATAGAGAACAAAGTAGGCCCAGCCGTGCATCAGCGTCAGACAAGTCGCTACCACCAAAAGATAGACGGGCTTCAGCCATTTTGGGGATGGATTTTTTCTGCGGATAAAGCTCGCCTCGATATCCGTCGATTTATTCTTGTGCGCCAGAATAAATCTAACGAAGCTGATGCCGGTCAGATCCTGTGCGAAAAGCCCAACGAGAGAACCGATACTGGTCGGAAATGTCCAATCCGGTCCACTTTTTCTGATGAAGTCCGGGTCTTCGGCGGTAAAATAGCTGCGGTGATGCCGAAGATGAATGTCCGTGTAGCCTTCCACCGAGACAGCGAGCAACGGATACGCCGTAAAAATATTGGCCACGGCATCTCCGAACTTCCAGTTCAGCCCCAGCGAGTGGGTCTGCTCGTGGACAAGCAGCGCCAACAGATTCTGCCGCGTCGCAACGATGAAAATGCAGACCGCCGAGACGACGACATTGTCGGTATAGATGGCAATACCGATCGCAATCCCGATAACTGCCCACGCGGAGGCCAGCTCGTAGAGGAAACGATATGGTTCAGCTCCCGAGAGAGCCCTTATCTCAGATCTGGCATTCGCTGAAAGTCGTTGAGCTGATGTCATGGATGCCCGCCATAAGCTGCGCGTCTTATGTGAATGCGCCATATCCTGCTGGAAGACGGCGACTCTAACTTAGGGCACTATGTGTAGGCAACAGGAGTTAAATTCTGGTTGTCGCGAACCAAACCCTAACCACCCGGCATTTCCCAGCGGTGCCGGCCATGATGGTGTGTGGGGGCTTCGCCAGTTCGCAGCGGCGATATCGGTCTATGGCTCATATCGAGGATGCACTCGCGCCAAATCTTGAGTCTATCATGTATGAATATGGCAGACGTTCGGTCCGCGGCTTAGCCATGCCGAGCCAACGCGCCCAGTGCGCTACTGGTAGATGCGCACAAATCCGGCTTCCCGCCACTGCAGTCATCCACCAAAAACGCGAACAGATCCCTCAATTTTTGTCGGTTCGCAAAAAATTTCTCGGAGCCAACCGAAGAAATAAGCTCGGCCTCTATCATCGCGCTCAATTCGACCGATAGTTCGTCAGGATGAACATGGAGCGACGCTGCTAGCTCCGATCTCGACAATCCAAAGTTGGCGCGCCAAAGCGCATCGAAAACCGGATATGTCTTGGCATTGGCCAGTATGCGTAGCGTTTCTAGCGCTCGACAATTATCCAAGATATCAGTCCTCAGCTTGATCACTTTCCCGCGCCAATGAAGGACGTCCAAAGCTTGCCCGAGACGTCCTTTCAATGGCAGCAGCTGCGCCGGCTTGGCCAGTCAAGCGCGCGTGCTCGTCACTTCGTGTCGCCGTCTCTCACGCCGATTGCCGGCACGTCGATTTTTGTTTTCTTGGTTTCGATCTGTGGCACTTCCACCTTTGGCAAGGCGCCTTCCTTGACGTCCGCTTGCCAGAAGCCGGTCGCGAAGAGCAACACGACCACGGTAATGACGCCGATGTTGCCCGTGTGGCTACGGCGTACGACGACGTCTTCATCTCGAGTTGGCGTGCGATAATCGGCCACTATCTGGGCTCCCGCTCGTTCGATACGGGTTGCCAACGAGTTTGCCGGTCGGGGGTTCCATTATTGGCATAATTTAATAGACGAGGTTCTGCGGATAATCGGGCGTTCTTTACCGTCCGGCAACGAGACCATCATCGTTGCTCCCCCCAGCCCGGATACGGGTTTATTGAGGTTTTGTAACTGGACGCAACAGGCCGTTCATTGTCTGCACGATGCTGCCGCCGATGTTGCGTTACCCCGCCCCCCGGGGAAGGCGGCGGGATTAGGCCAGGCTGGCAGCGTCAAGCCTGGCCTAATCCCATGGGTCGGCTGCGTTGGCTCCCCGCTTAGCGCCACATTGGTTCTTCCCAACCTTTGACCCGTGCGGGAGCGAAGAATGCCGTGAGGCATTTCCCGGTGAAGCAATATCTGAAAATGGTGGGACTGACATGACCTTCAGCCGGACTGTAAAGCGCGGGACAAATGGTTGAACAGGTTGCCGCATCCGCTTCCGGCACGTCGGCCAGCTCTTTGTCGACCCTGGCGACGCGGGAGCAGGACCGTCGCCTGTACGTCCTCGGTCGCGCACGCGAACTCGCAGCCACCGGTCGTTATATGGACTGGCGCCGTATTGAGGCCCGTCTCATTGTCGATGGCTATACTCAGGCTCGTTCGGTTATCGCAGACCCGATGGTCCGCGCCGAACTTGACAGGCTTTGCGGGCCGGTTTTCGCGTCACCGCGGCGGGCAACCCCCCACGATTGATATGCAGCACCATGAAATAATGCGCTAAATCTCGCTGCATACGTTAAGAACATCGTGTCAGGCCGATTATTGGAGCGCAACGAATAATGCGGGTACTGATTGCCGAGGACGACGACGCGACGGCGATCCCGGTCGAGCGCGGACTCCGCAAGCTAGGACATATCGTAATCCGTACCGCGTCGGGGCAAGAAGCTCTGAGCCTGGGCGCGGAATCGCATTTCGACGTCATCGTGCTCGACCGGATGTTGCCGAGCATGGATGGCGTTGAAGTCCTGCGCCGATGGCGCAAGTCGAGCAACCCAACGCCCGTGATCCTTTTAACGGCTCTTGGCGGTATCACCGATCGTGTGACAGGGCTGGACGCCGGCGCAGACGATTATCTGGTGAAGCCTTTTGCTTTCGCCGAACTCGCGGCTCGCATTGCGGCGCTCGGTCGGCGTCCGCCTCTCGCGACGGCGCAGACCCGCTTCGCCGTCGGCGACGTGACGATAGACTTGCTCAAGCGAGAAGCCTGCCGCGCGGGTCAGGTCGTTCATCTGCAGCCGCGCGAGTTCTCATTGCTCGAGTTATTGATGCGGAATGCGGGCAGCGTTGTGACGCGGACTATGTTTCTGGAAAATGTGTGGGGATTTCACTTCGATCCGCAGACCAACTTGGTCGAGAGCCACCTCAGTCGTTTGCGATCGAAGTTGAAGGCAGTATCAAGCAGCGATCCGATCGAAACACTGCGCGGTGTCGGCTACCGGATGCGCGCGCTTGCGTGAAATCTGGTCCAGCGCGGCCTATCGCATCGCTTTTGCCTATACCGCTGCTTTTTCGGTGATGGTTGCGGGCCTGGGGACGGTTGTTTTTTTTGCAGCCGATGCCAATTTTCGCAGCCAGCAAGACGCCGCGATTGCCGCGGAGAGCGACGAACTGGTGCATGAGTATCGCAATGGCGGGCTCGCCGAATTGCGCGAGAACATCTTGCGTCGCGAAGCGGACAGTATCGCAGACGCGTTTGGCTACGCCGTGTTCCAGGCGGACGGCCGCCGCATAGTTGGCCAACTTGATACGTCGCTGCCGGCGGCCGGCTGGCAGAACATTGTGTTCAATGGCCCAGCAGACAGAAGCGACCCGGCGAGGGCGCTAACGACGCCTTTGTCGCACGGGCTAATTCTTGTAGTCGCCTTGAATAATGATGCCGTCGAACAGATCGACAAGATCATTCTGGTGCTTTTCACAGGCGCGCTCGCCGTCATGATTCTTCTGGGAACAGGCGGTGCAATCATACTTGGCGCCTATATCAGGCGCCGGCTGGAACGCATTAGCGGGACTGCCCAAGCCATATTGGCTGGCGAACTGAACAGACGCATCCCGACGAAACCGGCTGGCGATGAGTTCGATCGGCTAGGACGCTCGCTGAATGCCATGCTCGATCGAATATCAGAGTTGCTTGAGAATTTGCGACAGGTGTCCAGCGATGTTGCGCATGATTTGCGGACGCCGCTCACGCGGCTCCGTGGTGAGATCGACGCCGCGATTGAAGGGGCCGCTAACTCGGATTTGCAGCAAGCCGCTTTAGAGCGCGCACTCGAGCAGAGTGACCGCTTGTTATCGTTATTTTCCGCTATATTGCGCATTTCGGAAGTCGAAGGCGGCGACGTCGCGCGTTCCTTCGCCAGGATCGACCTTTCGGTGCTCGTCGCCGACTTGTGCGACAGCTATTGCCCCGTGGTGCAGGACGGCGGTCGGTCGCTAACCTGTAGAGTGATGCCCGCGGTCGAGATCGTTGGCGACCGCGAGCTTATTTCACAGGCAATCGTTAATCTGCTCGACAACGCGCAGATACATACACCTGCTGGAACAAATATCGTTGCAGATGTGGTAACCGCATCTGGCAATGCCATGGTCCGGGTGGCCGACAACGGTCCAGGCGTGCCAATGGCCGATCAGCGCCGCATTCTGAAACGGTTCGTGCGCCTCGATGTCAGCCGAACAACGTCGGGGAACGGACTGGGTCTCAATCTGGTTTCAGCCATTGCAACGGCGCATGGAGGGTCGGTGACTATCGCCGACAATGCCCCGGGCCTCCGAGTGTCCATCAATTTGCCTCTGCTTCGGCCTGCGGCGTAAAAAGCCATCGCTTGCGGCTATACGAGATCCACGCGCTTCGCAGTTCGCATCACGCCGCCGGCGCCACAAGCGCTTCGATAGCGCTGCTGAGCGTTGCTTCCGGTTCGATGGCTTGGTCTGCGACTGGTTCGGTCCGGCTGGCTCGGCGCACGGCAACAAGGACCCGTTTCCCCGATGAACGCATTTGGAGTTGCGCTCGCATCCTTGCGACGCGTCGATAGGCCCGCGGGCCGAACAACCCCGTGATGCACAAGATTCCCTCGCCTTCCGAGACGCTGCCAAGGCTGATCTCCTGCCAACGTGCCCGGTCGATCTGCTCGACCTCGCAGCCACGCCGTTGAAGCAGGATACAAAGAAGAGCGGATACCGCGAGATCAAGCGGGCCTCGCGCCGCGATGCAGGTCACTTTGGCAGCGCATGAGGCTGGCTGCACGCAGACGTCGGCACATTCATTGTCGGGTGGCGATGGTGCAAGCCCTGCGCCGGAAGACATGTTTGCGGCATCATCGACATGCCCCGCAAGTGCGTTCGCGACGAAGATTGTTGCACTGGCAATGACGCGCAGGGCCTCACGGTCGATCAATCCTCGGTCCATATCTGCAGCCGCCAGGCGCAGCCCTTCCAGCACGACATGGTCAAAATATCGAGACAGCGGCATATCGCTGAGCATGTCTTCGGCGTGATCGAGGGCATCGTCGACATGGCCATGAAGGATGCGTTGATAGAAGGTTTCGGAGGCGGACAGAGCAGGGCGATCACCGAACAATATATCGAAAAAGGCAAAGGCCGGAACATGGCGACCGAGCGCGACCAGCATCAGAGTCAGCGGCATAGAGAGGATCAGGCCGAGCGCACCCCATATCCATGTCCAGAATACCGCCGCCACGACAACGGTTACCGGCGACAGACCAGTAGACCTGCCATATAGCAGCGGCTCGATGACGTAGCCGATGACCGGCTCGACAACCGCAAACAGCAGCGCCACGCCGATAATCGTGGACCAGCCCGGGTCGATCGCGGCAGCCAGCGCCAGCGGACCGAGGGCGGCGATTACGACGCCGATATAGGGAACGAACCGGAGCAGCCCTGCCAGAATTCCCCAAAGAGCTGGCGACGGCACCCCGATCAGGAACAGCGCCAGCCAGATGATTGCACCGAAAGTGCCATTCACGGCGAACTGTGACAGAAAATACCGGCTGAGCCGTTGCGCGCCGTCGTCCAGCGCGACACTGGTTTGATGGAGATCCCGCGCGCCGAACAACCGGATTAGCCTGTCCCGCAGATCACTGCGCTGGAAAAGAATGAATACAGCAAGGATTAGAACGAGCAGGGTGGTTTCGACCGGCGCCACCAACGGCGAGATCATCCTCGCGAGGTCCTGGAATGGTGTTGGTGGCGGGTCGCGAAGCTCGACCGGAACTGCTGCACCTTCGGCCACGCCGCGTTGTGGTTCATAGCTGATGCGCCGCGCACGGCGAGCGTTGGGATTGTCGCTGCCGCGTTCACTCGTCCGCATCACGAAGGAAAGACGCTCGTGAGCGAGGGTGCGCAGATTTTCTATGCGCGCAGTTATGCGCTGCGCGTAAGCCGGCGCGTCGTCTGATAGCGTCGATGCCTGGCTGAAAATAATGGCGCCGGTGACACTGATGACCCCGAGCGCAAGCGCGACGGCCAGCAGCACCGCCGGCACGCGGGGCACTCGCAGTCTGCGTAACAATGCTACCGCCGGGGCAAGAAGGAAGGAGAGAAGTACCGCCAGCGCAATCGGAATAAATACCGCGCGTCCAAGATACAGCGCGGATATGGTGATCGCGCCAATCACCCATCGCGTCAGCAGGTAACCTGGCTCTCGCGACGGAATACGCGCGGTGAGCGAATGGCCGCGCCCGCCTTCATCGCCGTTTAGCATGGCCGGTTGGCTCGTCATGTTGCCGACGGCGATCTGGAGAGGAGGCGATCGATCGCCTCCTCTCTGATTTGGTCAGATCAGCGAACTGCGCCACGCCGCGCGAGATTGACGATGGCGAGCAGCACGACGGCTCCGAGGAACGAAACCAACAGCGAGCGGACATCAAACGCGCCCGATGTTATCGGTGCGCCGCCAAGCAGCGGCGTCAGTAGGAAGCCGGCAAGAAAAGCTCCAACGATGCCGACTACGACATTGAGGAAGATGCCCTGTTGAGCATCTGTCCGCATGACGATGCTGGCGAGCCAGCCGAGAACGCCGCCGACGACGAGTACGATAAGAAGTCCCATGAAAGCCTCCGGTGAGTCTCGGATCGCCCTGTGATCCGCGGGCCATAGACGGTTGGCCGGACTCGATGTTCCGCAACATTGGGAAACCACAACGGGGCGTCACATGGCCGCTTGTGGCAGCTGGCCCCTGGACGTCAGTCTTTCGTGGGAGGGCAGCTAGTCCCTGCGAGTGATAGCGGGGATCCAATCGATCGACCGAGCAGATCGTCCAGATGCCGCGCTAAACTCACCCAGTTGGTAACGGCTGGCCGGTCTTCCGCAAGGACAGCATAGCCGATGCGTTCAGCGATGAACCGGGACACGTCTTTGCCATGCTTGGCTACGAGGCGGCGAAGAGTCACCGCTATCGGATCGGCATTTTCCACGGACGAGTCCACCGCTCTCGCAGGCGCCGGCTTTCTCCGCGCGGCCTCCTTCACGCAATTGATCAGTTCCAATGACTGACTCGATGCTTCCGCCTTGTTGAAGCACGCATGCGCGCCGCGCGACATCGCGTCAGCGGCCTCGCGTGAACCCTGCGTGGTCTTGCTCGACAGCATCACCGCCGGGATACGGCGGCGCACTAGCGAGGGAAGAAAATCGAGGCCGTTCCCGCCCGGCATCTCGATGTCCAGTGTGACAACGTCGATCAGGTGGCGAGCCATCACCACATTGGCTTCTGCAGTCGTCGCAACCGCATCTACCACGGTGATGCCGGAATCACTTTCGAGCACGGTCGAGACGATTCCGCGTATGACGAGGGAATCGTCAACGACGAGGACATTTATCGGAGATTTTGAATGATCTTGCATGATCCGATTCATGCATTTCCCAAGTTAACAGACGATTTATTTTTCCCAGGTCGGGCACACATTATACGACTTTTGTCGTATTAAAATGCTGATTTATTACATGCATTTACGTGCGTTATGTCGTTGAGCTTTCCACTTGCGAAGCCTGTCATCGCGCACGCTCATCGATGACGACGCCCTCCTATCCATCGAGCCCATGCAAAGCGTTAAGCAGGCTTTCGAAGGACAGTGATCGATCGATCGGGAAGGCGGCGCGCAGCGGCGGCAGTATGGGCGCATCCTTGAATGTGGGCGCTCCGCCGCTTCGGCATACCGCGAAGTGCCGCGCGGCGAGATCGAGATGCGCTGCTTTCGCCGCCAAAGACGCGGTGCGCGAGGCGGCCTTCAGTTCCTGCGTGGCACGATGGCTGCTGTGGCGGGCGGTGCCGGGTTCAAATATTTCGATCATTCGCGGGCGCTTCCTTCGTAACCCCCTGCTCCGTGATCTACGGAAAGAGTTAACAAAATCCTAATTTTTCCTTGGATGCCATTCATCACTATGAAATTACCGGATATCTTTATACGATAAATCTCGTATTATTGGTGCAAACTGTTCTTGCGGACTCGAGCACGGAGGCGACATGAGTACAGCCAGCAGCCTGTTGGTCGAAGATTCACTCGTACCGGTATTTTATCGCGAATGGCGACCGGTGCCCGACGGAGATCGAGCCCCTGCTCTGATTTTTTCTGTCCGGGTTCGCAAGGGACGCGCTAAATTCGTTGTTCCGACTGCAGTGCTTGCCGCTTGTGGAACGAGGAATTTGGATCGTGAGAGTGCCCTGAAGGCTTTCGATGATCGTCGATCGGATATTCAAGCTGCCGCAAGCCGTCTGTTCGCATTGACCAATGGCTTTCTCGGTACATACGTAATCCGGCACTCGGATATGCCGTCGGCGTAGTGATCGTCGATCGGGCTACAATGCCGCATAATCATTTCAGAGCATGATTGAACGTTGTCGTCATTTACTCTGGAGGGTATTCTTGATCTCGATGGTTGTCTCTGCGGCAAAACACTCACTATATTTAGAAATGAATTTCTCGAAATCGTTCCCGAACAGCATCGAAAGTTGTGAATCATAGTGGAGAATTAGATTTTTCTTATTCTCTATGCTTTCATCATCGAGCTGATTATGGTTAACATATCCGCAATATAACTTATCGGTATTGTTTTTCCTACCTAGAATCCTTCTGACAAGAAGCGATGCGCCTATGATAGGGAATAATCTCTTCCCCCTGGGGAAAGGAGTAACATTTTGGAAAAGATAATCCATTACTCCGGCGCCATCCTGCCTGAATATTTTGGAAATACCGATATTTTTGATATTAACTTTGTACAGAAGATTTTTGTAACACTGATTGCGAATAAATCTTAACCAGCAATATGGAATGTCCTCATATAATAATATCTTTGGGAGGGCGCCTTCATCAAGAAGTCGAAACGCCACATCCGTACAAGCGAGGTGGTCTACGTGATTTCCAAAGCCGGCGGGGAAGTAGAACGTGGCATCTGGATAGGATCTTACGAACGATATGACGATATTATAAATTTCGTTTTCGACATCAATGTCTGGTGAGCGAGCAAAAATGGAGAATGGGAATTTGTTTCTCAGTAGGGACTCTGGAATATCGGCGTAATGCGTTTGCACTCCCGCGAATTTCCATGCGGAATGATCTTCGCTGGTTCTGATCGCATTGATGGAATCGTGGAACGTGTTCTCCAGCGGGCTTGCGTCTTTCGAGGCGTTCCGATTCTCCGAGGAAAATATATTGAGTACGAGAGTGTCTGTTCCACGAGCGGGATTGGCGATGATTCGCCCTCCGCAGGAAAGGGCGACATCGTCGGAATGGGGAGAAATATAGATGTGTTTCACAACGTTACCCTCCTTGCTCCGCATCGAGCGGAGAAATCCTTTTACAAGCCCGCCAGTTTCATTCTCGAGAGCAAAAACGCGTCGACTTCGAAGGTTGCCGATACCGGCGACGGCTCCCGGGATTCGCGTTAACGGCAGTGGGTTGGCAATTGCCCACTGAAACAGATTGTACCTTTATCAACAAGTTGGACCCATGGTCGCAACTCTCTGATAGCTATCCTGGCTGGGAATACCGCCTGCGATAACCGCAAGGAATGGCAGAAATGCGCTTTCTCTTCACGTGCATTCCCGGCCTCGGGCATTTTAACCCTATGATTCCGCTTGCCAATGCCCTGAAGAAGGTTGGCCATTCCGTGGCATTTGCCACCGCCCCCGCTTTCGCCGACGCGGTGGCCGGCGCGGATATGGAGTTCATTCCAGTCGGTTTGGATTGGGATGAGCGGCGCCTGCTCGAAACCGTACCTGAACTGCGCGCCGTGTCGAAAATATACCGTGGCGAGTGGATCATGAATAACCTTTTTCTTGATCGCTCTCCGCGTCGGATGATTCCAGATCTGCTTGCGTTGATCCCGTCCTGGCGTCCCGACATGATAATCGCCGGTTCGTTCGACTATGGCGGCCCGCTTGCAGCTGAAATATCGGGTCTCCCCTATGCGAATGGGAATTATGCGATCCGATGGCATCCGTGGGTGCTGAAACACGCTGTGGGGCGTTCGATGGCCCGCCTGCGTAGAGAAAATGGTTTGCTCGCCGACCCGGAATTGACGGCTTTTGGCCGCTATATCGATTTATGCTTCGCTCCTCCGTTCTGGTCGTTCGAAGATGCTTTGCTTCGTCCCGGCCTTACGCGCCTGGTTCGCGCAAAGGTGCTAAGTCGCGATTTGCCTATGCG
>Ga0068863_100007030_pt1 | contig 11027 bp, 9 predicted proteins | sample KBSSwiS62_FD_66596 | JGI IMG/M metagenome (GOLD analysis project Ga0068863, IMG submission 66596) | Switchgrass rhizosphere microbial communities from Kellogg Biological Station, Michigan, USA - KBS Switchgrass S6-2 | ecosystem: Host-associated > Plants > Roots > Rhizosphere > Soil ...
TCGGGCAGGCCGCGCACGAGCCGATGAGTCCACGTTGCAGCGACGCCGGCCCGATATGGATACGTTCCGTCGTTAATAAGCCCTACGCGCACGGTTTACCCCCCCTCGTCCCCGAGGGAACAACGAATCACTTCTCAGATCGAATCGCGCTTTAGCCGGTTATGTTTGCTAAATCGCCCACATGACGCCCAATCGAGTGGTACGCCCTGCCCAAACGTCTCTACCTGGGCAAATCCCGGGCAATAAGTGATCGTTTCCCGGACGTACGATCTTCGGATGCGGTACGGCCTGGGAAACGGCCTCCGGCCAGCCGCTCGACCGTCGCGAAAGACCTTGCGAAGGCCGGGCCGTCAAGATCCACTAATCGCCCTCACGTGCTGGCACGATAGGTCTGGATCTGTGACCATCCACGCAGGTAGAATCGGACACCCGGGCGGAATCACGGATGATCTTGCTTACGCACCGTGATCGTCGGTGTGCCAACTTCCGACACATCGGACACGAGGTGGCTTGACTGCCGGGGCAAACGGGCGGACCATAGAGGCGTCGCCAGTCGCGCCCGACCATGCTCGTCTTAGGGTGGGCAAACAGCTCGTCCTCAGGCCGGCAGGAGTCTGCGCTCAACGCCATGTGCCATGTGGTTCGCAAGAACGATGATGGCGCGTGTTCATGCACGTCTGGCCGAGGGTGCCGCGACTTACGGGCGCGCGTTGCTGGCTAATCCGGCGGCGCATTCAAAGGAGAAGATATGGCGAAGGCCCTCTACGGCCACGTAGGCAACGCGTCTGACCGACGCCTCGTCGACGAGGTCGCCGTGCTGCGCGCCAAGGTTCGGAGTCTCGAGTTTGAGATCACCCGGCTGCGTGCTGACAACGATCGGCTTGCGGCGGCGGTCGCTGAAGCCGACGAGCTGTTCCGGCTCCCGGAGCCGGCGCTCACCTGAAATACCGTCGCTACCAGCGCATCCGCTATTCAACGCGACGAAGCGCCCATCCGGTACCGGCTCCACCGGTACCGGGGCGGTCGACTCTTCACTCGAACGGCAGCAGTTTCCGCAGAACACCGCATCACATTGGCCATATTGGCCAGGACATGAGCGCGCCGACACCGTCCCGGGTCGGCGCGTGTTGTATGTCTGAGGCAACTGGGTAAAGCGTTCGCGGAGCCGAATCAGCCAGGTGCGGCCCGGGCCGATCGCGCGATGACCTGTGCGGGCCGGTCACGGTACCCTTCGCGGTGGGGGGTGCCATCCGGCCGCGCGGCGCGCGGTGGACCCGCGTGCGGCTGCTCGATCCACGCTGGACCCCTCGACCCGAACGAGAGCCCGACCGACCGGAGAAGCGTGCACCTCAAGAGCTTGACCGTGAAGGGATTCAAGTCCTTCGCGTCGTCCACGACCCTGAAGCTGGAGCCGGGCATCACCTGCGTAGTGGGCCCGAACGGCTCCGGCAAGTCCAACGTGGTGGACGCCATCGCCTGGGTCCTCGGTGAGCAGGGCGCAAAGGCCCTGCGTGGCGGCAAGATGGAAGACGTCATCTTCGCCGGCACCACAGGCCGCCCGCCGCTGGGCCGGGCCGAGGTCACGCTGACCATCGACAACACCGACGGCGCCCTGCCGATCGATTACACCGAGGTGTCGATCACCCGGCGGATGTACCGATCCGGCGAGAGCGAATACGAAATCAATGGCGACTCGTGCCGCCTGCTCGACATCCAGGAGCTGCTCTCCGACTCCGGCATCGGCCGGGAGATGCACGTCATCGTCGGCCAGGGCCAGCTGGACGCGGTGCTGCACGCCAAGCCGGAGGACCGGCGAGCCTTCATCGAGGAAGCGGCCGGCGTCCTCAAGCACCGCAAGCGCAAGGAGAAGGCGCTGCGCAAGCTGGAGGCGATGCAGACCAATCTGAATCGGCTCACCGACCTCACCACCGAGCTGCGCCGCCAGCTCAAGCCGCTGGGCCGGCAGGCCGAAGTGGCCCGCCGCGCCGCCGGCATCCAGGCCGACCTGCGCGACGCTCGGCTGCGGCTGCTGGCCGACGACATGGCGACACTGCGCGACACGCTGGCCAAGGACATCGCCGACGAGACCGCTCTGCGTACGCGTCGTGAGCAGGTCGAAAACGACCTCGGCGAGATCCAGGCCCGGCTGGCGTCGCTGGAGGCCGCGCACGCCGCCGACCAGCCGCTGCTGACCCGGGCCCAGGAAACCTGGTATGAGCTGTCGTCCCTTCAGGAACGGCTGCGCTCCACCGAGCAACTGGCCGCTGAGCGGCTCCGGCATCTGAGCGCGGCCACCGAGGACGAGCGCACCGGGCGGGACCCGGAGGAGATCGCGGCCGAGGCGGAGACCATCCGTGAGCAGGAGATGGCGCTCCGGGACGCGCTCGAAGCCGACGAGGCTCGGCTGGCCGACGCGGTGTCGCGCCGGCAGGAGCTGGAACGCACGCTGGCCGAGGCGGAACGCGCCCTGGTCACCGCGGTCAAGGCGATCGCCGACCGACGTGAGGGCCTGGCCAAGCTGACCGGTCAGGTGGACGCGGCCCGGACCCGGGCGACCGCTGCGGAAGAGGAGATCGAGCGGCACGCCATCGCCTTCGAGGAGTCGCGGGAGCGGGCCGACGTGGCCGAAGAGGCCTACGAGATGGCGCGCGCCGAGTCCGACGGTCTTGAGCACGACGACTCCGACCTGGCCCAGCGCCTGCGCGACGCAGTCGCCGCGGCCGACGCCACCGGCGCCCGGGTCAAGGAGCTGGCCGACGCCGAGCGCGCAGCCGAGAAAGACGGCGCGCAGTGGCGGGCTCGCGAGGAGGCCCTCGCGCTCGGCCTGCGCCGTAAGGATGGCGCCGGCGCTCTGCTCGGCGCCGCCGATTCGATTCCGGGACTTCTGGGCAGCGTCGCGGCGCTGCTCGCGGTCGATCCCGGCCACGAGGCCGCGCTGGCCGCAGCCCTGGGTGGCCTGGCCGACGCGGTCGCGGTGGCGCATGTGACCGATGTCCGTGCCGCGATGGAGCTGCTCAAGGCCCAGGACGCCGGCCGGGCGACACTGTTCGTCGGCTCCGGTGGGGCGCGCGACGTCGACCGCCGTCCGCTGCCACCGGGTGCCGGCTGGGCGCTGGATGTCGTGCGTACCAATGAATCGCTTCGCCCGGCCCTGGTCCACGCCTTGCACGACGTGGTCCTGGTCGCGGACCTGGATGCCGCGGTCGCGCTGGTCGAAGCGCATCCCGACCTGCGTGCGGTGACCCCCGCAGGCGATGTCGTCGGCGCTCATTCGGCGGCCGGCGGATCCGGCAAGGCACCGAGTTACATCGAGGTCCAGGCAGCGGTGGACGAGGCACGCGCGCGGCGCGCCGAGGCCGACGCCCGACTGGGCCAGCTCCGTGCGCAGCTTGCTGGTGCGCGCGAGGAGCAGGCGGTACGCAAGGAGGCGGTCACCGCCGCCGAAACGTTGCGCCGGCAGGCCGACAGTGTCCGCAACGCCGCCGAGCGCAAACTCGCCGAGTTGGGCGCCGCGGCCAAGTCCGCGCGCGCCGAAGCCGAACGGTTGCTGGCCGCCCGCCGCAAGGCCGAGCAGGCCCGTGAGGAGAGCCTGGCCGGCCTCACCGACCTTGAAGAACGGCTGCGGATGGCGGAGGACACGCCACTGGAGGCCGACCCGTCCAGTGACGAGCGCGATCGGCTGGCCGCGCTCGTGCCCGGGGCTCGGCAGAACGAGATGGAAGTCAGGCTCGCGGTGCGTACCGCTGAGGAGCGCGTCGGTGCGCTGACCGGCCGCGCCGAGGCGCTGGAGCGGCAGGCCGCCGCCGAGCGGGCCGCCCGGGACCGCGCCTCGGCCCGCCGCGCCGCTCGCGCTCGCGGCGCCGCGATCGCGAAGGTGGTCGCGGCCGGCGCCAAGGCCGCCCTGCAGCGAATCGCGGTCACCCTCGCGAGCGCCGCCGAGCAGCGGGATCTGATCGCCGACGCGCGGTCCACCCGCGAGGCCGAGCTGGCCGAGGTTCGCGGCGCCGGGTCCCGGCTGAACGCGGACCTGGAGCGGCTGACCAGCGCGGTGCACCGCGACGAGGTGGCGCGCGCCGAGCAGCGACTGCGCATCGAGTCGCTTGAGGCCAAGGCCGGCGAGGAGTTCGGCCTCGATGTCACGGCTCTTCTAGAGGAATACGGTCCGCAGGCACTCGTACCACCAACCGCGGTCGAAGTCGCCGCGGCCGAAGCCGCCGACGAGCCGGCCCCGGAGCCGGTCCCGTTCGACCGGGCGATCCAGGAGAAGCGCGCGGCCCGGGCCGAGCGCGAGTTGACCCTGCTGGGCAAGGTCAACCCGCTGGCGCTGGAGGAGTTCGCGGCCTTGGAGGAGCGCTACAAGTTCCTCTCCGAGCAGCTCGAGGACCTCAAGGCGACCCGGCGCGACCTGCTCACCGTCGTCAAGGACGTGGACGACCGGATCCTGGACGTCTTCACCAGCGCTTATCACGACACCGCGCGCGAGTTCGAGCAGGTGTTCAAGGTGCTGTTCCCGGGCGGTGAGGGTCGCCTGGTGCTGACCGAGCCGGACGACATGCTGACCACCGGCATCGAGGTCGAGGCGCGGCCACCGGGCAAGAAGATCAAGCGGCTGTCGCTGCTCTCCGGCGGCGAGCGATCTCTGACCGCGGTCGCCATGCTGGTCGCCATCTTCCGGGCCCGGCCCAGCCCGTTCTACATCATGGACGAGGTCGAGGCGGCGCTCGACGACGTCAACCTCGGCCGCTTGCTCACCCTGATGGCGCAGCTGCGCGAGAAGAGCCAGCTGATCATCATCACGCACCAGAAGCGCACCATGGAGATCGCCGACGCCCTCTACGGCATCACCATGCGCGGCGGCGTGACCGAGGTGATCAGCCAGCGTCTGGATCGCGACGCCGAGCCGGCCGAGGTGTCGGTGCCGTGAGAGGACCCCGGCGCAAGCCGCGTGCACTGCTCATCGACATGGACGGTGTGCTGCGGATCTTCGACCCGGCGATCGTCAACGCCGTGGAGCGGAAATACGGCCTCAGCGCGGGCACGCTGTGGCACACGGCGTCGAGGGTCGCGCCCATGCACCTCGCGTTGACCGGCCGGATCACTCATGACGAGTGGATGGCGGAGGTGGCCCGGGCGTTGGACGCACCGGAGGCGGTTGCCGAGTGGAACCGCTATCACGGCCGCATCGATCCGGTCGTCCGGCACGTCGTGGCCACGGTCCGGGCCGCCGGTTATCCGGTCGCGCTCGGCACCAACGCCACCGATCGGCTGGACTCCGATCTCGCCGAGTTCGGGCTGTCGGACGCATTCGACGCGGTCGTCAACGCATCGGTTGTCGGTTACACGAAGCCACATCCATCGTTCTATGCCGCGGCAGCCGAGGCGCTCGGCGTTCCGGAGACGGAGATCCTGCTGCTGGACGACTCGCCCCGGTTCGTCGCCGGGGCCCGCGCCGCCGGCCTGTCCGCCATCCGCTACACCGGGCACTCGGACCTGCGCTACGTTCGCTCCGCGTTCGACCTGCAGGCAGCAGCCTGACCCGAAAATCGGTTGGTCCGGCCGGCTCCGGTCGGCATCATCGTGCAGATGGTGCAGGACGAGATCAGCGCGTATTACCGCCGGATGGGCGAGCTGACCCGATTGGCCTCCGGTGTCGGGCGGCTGGAATTTCTGCGCACCTGGGACATCATCACTCGGGAGCTGCCACCGGCACCGGTGTCGATCCTCGACGTCGGTGGGGCCACCGGGGTCTACGCGGGCCCGCTTGCGGCCGCGGGCTATCGCGTACATCTGGTGGATCCGATCCCGGAGCAGGTCGCGGCCGCCGCCGAACTTCCCGGTGTGACCGCGGCCGTGGGCGATGCCCGCGATCTCGACCAGGCCGATGCGAGTGTGGACGCGGTGCTGCTGTTCGGTCCGCTCTATCACCTGCACGATCGGGCTGACCGGGTGCGCGCGTGGTCCGAAGCCCGTCGGGTGCTCCGCCCTGGGGGCCTCGCCATCGCCGCGACGATCAGCCGGTTCGCCTCCTTCCTGGACGGTGTGAGCCGGGAGTTCGCACTGGACCCGGAGTTCCGCGCGGTCACCGACCAAGACCTGACCGACGGCCGGCACCTCAATCCGGCACACGTGCCGGGCTGGTTCACCACCGCGTATTTTCAGCACACCGACGAGATTCCCGGCGAGGTCGCCGACTCCGGCCTGACGTTGGACCGGATCGTGGCGGTGGAGACCGCGGCGGCGTTCGCCGGTCCCCGGCTCGCCGAGATGCTGGATGACCCGGAGCTCTTCGCCTGGGCGATGGCCGCGATGCGCCGGATCGAAACCGAACCGACCCTGCTCGGCGCCACACCGCACGCTCTGACGATCGCTCACCGCCGGTAGGTCAGGGCTGGATCGGCCGTACGGTCGCAGATCGCCTAAACCCTGGCGGCGGGCCAGCGGCAGGACCGCGAGTCTGGCTAGGTTCGCACTCGTGACCGACGCCGTCGCCCGCATGCCGGTGCTCGCTGCCCGGCGCGGACCCCGGATGACCAACCGGTCCCGGGCGCTGCTGGCGGTCGCCGCCGTGCTTCTGCTGGCCGGGTCGGTGACCGCGTTCACCGTCCTCGCACCGCACGAGCGGGCCTCCGGTTTCATCGCCCACCATGGGTGTTCGGAGATCCCGGTGCGGACCATGCCTGAGCTCGTCGCCCTGCCGTACGGCACCGTGACGTCCTGTCACGCCCTGACCCGGCGGGCATTCTGGAGCGGGCGGGTGGACGCGAGCGCCTACCTTCTGCTGGACACCGCCCAGGGATCCGTCATCGTGCGCGTCGACTACCAGGACATCGGCTCACCGCGCTGGCAGGCGTACGCGACCGAAGTGCAGCCGTCGGTGGTGGAGAACTACTTGTCCGGCGTACAGCTGGTCGATTTGCGGCGGGCGATCGAAGCTCGTGGCGGCCTCCGACCCGGGCTGTGGACACTGCGGCTGGCCACCTTAACGAGCTGACCCGAACCGGAATCTGTCGTACCTGGCTGTTAGCAATGGGGCATGGCCGAGAAGTGGACTTGCCCGGACTGCGACCGGGTCTTCGCGCGCGCGGGCCAGAAACACGTGTGCGAGCGCTATTCGGCGGACACGCTGCTGGATGCCGCGACGCCGGCCGCACGATCGCTCTACCACGCGTTGCTCGGTCGGCTGGCGCAGCTCGGGCCGTTCGACCTGGCTCCGACCCGGCGTCAGATCGGCTTGCGCGGCGAGCGTCGCATCTTCGCCGGCCTGAGTTTCCAGGGCGACCAGCTCCGCGGCTATCTGGACATTCCGCGGCGAGTGGACAGTCCCCGGTTCCGGCGAGTCTCTGACTACACCCACCACCTGTGGGTCCACCACTTCGTGATCGGGGACGTAGCGGAGATCGATGATGAGTTCTCCGGCTGGATGGCCGAGTCCCTGGCGATCGGTCACGAGCAGGCGCGCTGAACTGGTCGGCCGGTGGCGCCGGCCGGCCGCCATGATCGCCGCTGGCCGACCGCGGTCTACTAGAGTGGCAGCCCATCGGGCATCCGCTCGGTGCGATCGCGGGCAGGGGAGCGCATGAGCAAGATCGCCTACATCCGGCATCCGCCGCGGATGGTGGCCGGTGGTGTCATCACCCTGCTGCTGGTCGGCGTGTGCGCGTTCGCCGTCGTGCAAAGCCCGACCCGAGACGGGAAGATCGCTCTTGGAGTGATCGCGGTGCTCGCCGCCGTGATGCTGGTCCGGATTGTCCGGTCCGGAGTCGTGGTGACCGAAGACGGCCTGGTGATTCGCAATTGGTGGCGCAGTCACACGGTGCCGTGGTGGCAGATCGTCGGGTTTTCTCCGGCCGACGAGGATCGTCAGCACCGGACCGTCGGGCTCAATCTGGTCGGAGGCCGCCGGCTCAGCTGCCCGGCGCTGCAGACCATGGGTGGCTTCCGCTGGTTGCCGCCGGCGCCGCCGGTCCAGCCGGGCGCGCCGCGGCGTTCGACGCGATACGACGACCTTCGCGCCCAGCACGGCACCGACGCGGTGACGCATCGAGCCGCCGACCAGCTCGCCGACTACGTGGATCGGGCGCGGCGTGCCGGGAAGCTGGGGCACGCCACCGATCCGGCGGTCAGCTAGGCGGCTTACGCGAGGCCGAATGCGTACTGGTGGAAGTCCCAAGCGTCCCGGACGATGTCACGCAGGGCCGGCCGCTGCGGCGTCCAGCCGAGCACGTCCCGGGCCTTGTCGCTGCCCGCGACGCTACGCATGAAGTCACCCGGACGGCGGGCCGCCACCTCCACCGGCACCGGCCGGCCGGTCACCTCACGCGCGGTTTCGATCACCTGCTTGCTCGTGTAGCCGTTGCCGTTGCCGAGGTTGAACACCTCGTGCCGGCCGGCCGGAATCCATTCGAGTGCGAGCAAGTGTGCGCGCGCCAGGTCGGCGACGTGGATGTAGTCGCGAATGGTGGAGCCGTCCGCAGTGGGATAGTCGTCGCCGTAGAGCTTCAGGTGATCCTGCTGGCCGGCGGCGACGCGCAGCACGATCGGGATGAGATGGCTCTCCGGCGTGTGCCGTTCGCCGAGGTGGCCCACGGCTCCGGCGGCGTTGAAGTAGCGCAGCGAGACCGCGCCCAGGCCGAACGCGCTGGCCTCCGCGGCGAGCATCATGTCCGTGGTCAGCTTGGTCACGGTGTACGGGTTCGTCGGCGCGACCGGCGACGCCTCGGTCAGCAGGCCGTCGTCGGTGGCCTGGTAGATGGAACCGGTGGAGGAGAAGATCATCCGCGGCACCTGGGCGGTCCGCACCGCCTTGAGCACGGCGAGCGTCCCGCTCACGTTGGTATGCCAGTAGAGATCCGGCCGCTTCACTGACTCGGCCACTTCGATCTTGCCGGCGAAGTGGAGTACGCCGTCGAAACCGGCGCCCGGGGCCAGAACATCCGAGATGTCGTGGATGTCGGCCTTGAAGAAGGTCACCTCGTCCGGCAGGTTGTCGTCGAAGCCGGTGGAGAGATCGTCCAGAACGACCACTTCGTGGCCGGCCTCCACCAGCTGATGGGTGACGACGCTGCCGATATAGCCGCAACCGCCGGTGACGAGAAGCTTCATGACGGGCACTCTAACCAATCCGGACGACCGTCGGCGCAATGCCGCCTATGCATCAGCTGTAGCGGTTAAAGCCGCCCTCGACATCGAGCAACTGACCGGTCACCCAGGCAGATTCGGCCGAGCACAGCCAGGACACCACCGGCGCCACATCGGTGGGCCGGCCCCAGCGGCCGCTCGGAAACTTCCGGTTCAGCGCCTGAACCAGGTCACGCGGCGCCCAGTGGGTGTCATTCGGGCCCGGGTTGATGCCGTTGACCGTGAAACCGCGCGGCGCCAGCAGGAACGAGAAGTCGCGTACCAGGTATTCGATCGCCGCCTTGGACGCCGCGTAGGCCAGCTCGCCGGGCATCGGGCCGAGCCGCTGCCCGCTGGAGAAGAGCACGACCCGGCCGCCGTCGCCGGCCGCGGCGGCGGCGAATGCCTGCACCAGCAGCATGGTCGCGCGGACGTTGACGATCAGGTGGCGGTCGATCTCGGCGGCGGTCAGCGACCCCAGCGCGGTCTTGGTCGAATAGGTGTGGCACGCCACCAGCGCGTCGACGCGTCCGAATTCCGCGATCGCCCGGGCCACCAGGTCGGCCGGACCGTCCGGATCGGCAAGATCGGCGCCGGCCCACGCCACCGAGTCGTCGCTGATCAGCGAGGTCGGGGCCGGCCCGGCTACGCCGACCGACTCGTCGTAAGCGGGCAGACCGGACGCGAACACCCGGTAGCCGTCCGCGGCCAGCCGGCGGGTGATCTCGGCGCCGATGTTGTCGTCGCGGCCGACTCCGGTCACGAGAGCGACCCGGTCCCGGGGCGGGTGTGGCGGATGTGACATGGGACGCGACGGTACCAGGTGCGCAGCGCTCCTAGGGGACGTGCGGCGTACCAAGGTCGTCGGCATCTGCCAGGATTGCGGCCATGAGTTGGCAAGAGTACGTCCCGATCATCGCCGGCGTCATCGCCTTGATCGGCGGAGGCGCCGTCGCCATTCCGCGCATGCGCCGGCGCTCCAGCGAGCCCGGGGGCGAGCAGCCAACCACGCCAGAGATCACCGAGGGCGAACCGACCGGCACCATCCTCAAGGACCGTCCGGCGGACACTCAAGCGCCGTCCAAGGTGCCCACGGCCCGGCCGGGCGCGACCGCGCCGCCACCGCCGCCGGTCGTGCCGCCCGCCGAGACCGCACCGCCCACAGAGGTGGCACCGCCTGCGGAGACGGCACCGCCGACGATCGAGGAGCCATCCGCCGCTGAGGTGGCGCCGCCGATCGAGAAGCCGGAGCCGACCGAGGGGCGGCTGGTCCGGCTGCGGGCCCGGCTATCGCGCTCGCAGAACGCTCTCGGCAAGGGCCTGCTCGCACTGATCTCGCGGGATCATCTCGACGAGGACACCTGGGAAGAGCTGGAAGAGACCCTGATCAGCGCAGACGTAGGGCTGGACGCGACCCGTGACCTGACCGAGCGGTTGCGGGAGCGCACCCGGGTGCTGGGCACCAAGTCCAGCGCTGATCTCCGCGCGCTGATGACCGAAGAACTGGTCGCGGCTCTCGACCCGAACATGGACCGGTCGCTGCACGCGACCCCGCACGGCGATGACCCCGCGGTGGTGCTGGTGGTCGGCGTGAACGGCGCCGGCAAGACCACCACCTGCGGCAAGATCGCCCGGGTGCTGGTGGCCGATGGCCACAGCGTGGTGCTGGGCGCCGCCGACACCTTCCGCGCGGCCGCCGCCGATCAGCTGGCCACGTGGGGCAGCCGGGTCGGAGCAGAGGTGGTACGCGGCCCGGAGGGCGGCGACCCGGCCGCGGTGGCATTCGATGCCGTACGCCGGGGCAAGGAGTCCGGCGTCGACTCGGTCCTGATCGACACCGCCGGCCGGCTGCAGAACAAGGTCGGCCTGATGGACGAGCTCGGCAAGGTCAAGCGGGTGGTGGAGAAGCA
>Ga0068863_100007033_pt1 | contig 11025 bp, 17 predicted proteins | sample KBSSwiS62_FD_66596 | JGI IMG/M metagenome (GOLD analysis project Ga0068863, IMG submission 66596) | Switchgrass rhizosphere microbial communities from Kellogg Biological Station, Michigan, USA - KBS Switchgrass S6-2 | ecosystem: Host-associated > Plants > Roots > Rhizosphere > Soil ...
GCCGAGTGCGCGGGTATCAGACGCCGATCACCTCGAGATTCTCGCCCCGATGCAGGGAGGGTAAACCATGAAGGTTTACGGGATCGATCTGCATTCGCGCTTGCTGTTGGGCACGGCTGGCTATCCCTCGCCTGCGATTCTGACACAGTCCGTGAAGGCGTCGCGAACCGAAGTGGTGACAGTCTCGTTGCGTCGCGAATCGAGCGGTGAACGTGCCGGGCAGGGTTTCTGGTCCTTGGTGCGTGATCTCGATGTACGCGTCCTGCCTAACACCGCCGGTTGCCACTCTGTCAAAGAAGCGGTCACCACGGCACAAATGGCGCGCGAAGTGTTTGGCACACCGTGGATCAAGCTCGAAGTGATCGGGGACAACGACACTCTGCAACCCGACGTGTTTGGTCTCGTGGAGGCTGCGCGAATATTGTCCGCGGAGGGCTTCCAGGTCTTTCCGTATACGACCGAAGATCTTGTCGTCGCAGACAGGCTCCTCGAAGCGGGCTGCGAAGTGTTGATGCCGTGGGGTGCACCCATAGCCTCCGGACGGGGACTCAACAACCTGTTCGGACTGAAGGCGCTGCGTGCAAGATTTCCGAGCACCTCCATGATTATCGACGCTGGGATCGGCGTTCCGTCGCACGCGGCGCAGGCTCTCGAGCTTGGGTTTGACGCCGTACTCGTAAACACCGCCGTAGCTCAGGCGATCCGCCCCGTGGAGATGGCTGGAGCATTTGCCTCAGCAGTTGAGGCAGGCCGTGCCGCATACCTCGCCGGACCCATGGAGCCGCGCGATCTGGCGGCTCCCTCTACGCCCATAGTCGGCAGGGCTTTTCTTTGACGATCGCGCTATCGCGTGTCTATCCGATTGTTGATAGTGCCGCCTGGGTTCGTCGGCTGCTTGCTGTCGGTGCACGATTGATACAACTGCGCGTGAAGGAGCGTCCGACGGAGCAAATACGCCAGGAAATCAGAAACGCCAGGGCATTCAGTGCGCATTACAACGCGCAATTGGTTGTCAACGATTATTGGGAAATTGCAGTGGAAGAGCGCTGCGATTGGGTGCATCTGGGTCAGACCGATCTGGACAGTGCGGACATCCCGGCTCTACGCAGGGCGGGCGTTCGTTTCGGAGTCAGCACCCATGACTCGTCTGAACTCGAACGCGGTCTCGCCCTGAAGCCAGACTACATCGCGTTGGGGCCCATCTACCCGACGTTACTCAAGGCAATGCCTTGGCCGCCTCAGGGTCTCGGTCGTATCACCGAGTGGAAGCGCCGCATCGGTGCCACGCCGCTCGTTGCGATTGGAGGACTCACAGTAGATCGGCTGGCCGGCGTGTTTGAGGCAGGTGCGGACTCCGCGGCCGTCGTGAGCGATATCGTGAAACACCCCGATCCGGAGGCCCGAATGGCCGAGTGGCTGGCCAGGGCGGAGGCAGTATGAACTCCCGATATTCCCGCCAGATCGTGCTTCCCGAAATAGGCGAGGCGGGGCAGTCGCGTCTGTGCGGTGCGTCCGTGGCGGTTGTAGGAGCCGGAGGTCTCGGTTGCGCCGTTCTTCAGTATTTATGTGCCGCTGGGGTAGGGCAGCTGACGATCGTGGATCACGACTGTATCGAAGAATCAAACCTTCATCGACAGCCACTGTATCGTGTCAGCGAGGTGGGGCTTCTCAAGGCTCCCATCGCTCAAAGGACATTGGCGGAGGCAAATCCGCACGTGAGTATCCATGCGGTTGCAGAGAAACTGACACCGGCCAATGCCGCGGACCTCGTCACCACGGTGGATCTGGTGGTTGATGCTGCCGACAGCTTCGCAGTGACGTACATCCTGAGTGATGAATGTCATGAGGCCGGAAAAGTCCTGGTGAGTGCCTCCGTGCTGGGACTATCGGGATACGTGGGAGCGTTCTGTGGCGGTGGTGCGAGTTATCGAGCGGTGTTTCCGGACATGCCACATCAGGCCGGCTCCTGTGCGCATTCCGGCGTTCTCGGGACGGCGGTCGGCGTCATGGGCACCCTCCAGGCGCACATGGTGCTCGCGACCCTGCTGGGCCTCGAGCCTTCGATGCTCGGTCAACTCGTCACGGTGGATTTCCGCACTCTGCGTTTCGGAGGATTCTCATTTTCTGGTGCCGAGGAGGGTACTGGCGAGGGGCTGAAATTCATTTCGCCCGCGGATGTGTCTGATCGCGATGTTGTGGTTGATTTGCGCAGCCGAACAGAAGCGCCAGTCTCGCCATTCGCTTCGGCGCTGCGCCTGGAAGTGACCGAGATTGCGAGCAACTCGATGCTGCTGCCGCAGGATTCCCGCGTTGTGCTGTGTTGCCGCACTGGCGTACGCGCCTGGCGAGCGGCGCGGGTATTGCAGCGGATGGGGCACTCGCATCTGGCGTTGATTGCATTCAACGAATGAACCGCCGACCGGTCGTGCTCGTGATCGCCGGGTCCGACTCCAGCGGTGGGGCCGGACTGATACGGGATTTGCAGGTGTTGAGCGATTTGGGGGTGGATTCGCTCTGCGCAATAACGGCTGTGACCGCGCAATCCGATTCCCAGGTGCGCGCGGTTCATCTCATGCCGGCAGCGCTCGTACGCGCTCAAATCAGCGCCGCGCTGGCAACGCGGCCCGTTGACGCAATCAAGATCGGTATGCTCGGCAACAGGGCGATTGTGGAGGTCGTCGCTCAATGCCTTCCTGCACGCACCTCGATTCCGATAGTGCTGGACCCGGTGTTGGTTTCGTCTTCGGGAGCCTCTCTGCTCGATGCCGAAGGCCGTCAGGCGATGCGGTTGGAACTGTTTCCGCGGGTATCTCTCATCACGCCCAATCTGCCGGAGGCAGCTACGCTTCTGGATGAAATGATTGCGGTTGATGAGTGCACGCAGGAGCGACAAGCGTACAGGCTCCGCGAGCTTGGCGCTGAGGCGGTATTGATCAAGGGAGGGCACGGTGCAGGGGTCGAAGCGGTTGACCTGCTGGTGACGGCTACAGACCCTGTCCGGAGAATGGCATCTGCGCGGCTCGATACAACATGCAGGGGTACGGGGTGCGCATTGAGTTCGGCCATTGCGGCGGGATTGGCCTCTCATCTTTCCCTCGCCGCGGCTTGTGTTCGGGCCAAGAACTATGTCCATGACATGTTGGGGGGGAAGCGGATCTTGCCAGGAGGTATCGATTTAGCGGCAGGAGAGACCGGGTCGAAATGGGCCCGCCCTTAGGGCAGCACGCGAGTGCGATCTGCGGCAAGGCTCACCGAGCCTCGATAACTGCGCTTGATCGAATCAAACACTGCATCTTGATTCTCCTCGACGGCGGGCGAGATGTGGCTCAACAAGAGCCTGTGCACGCCCGTGTCCCGGGCAAGCTCACCGATGGCGCGTGGCGGCGTATGCAGCGTGTACAAGATCGCTCGCGAGCCGGGCGGGTCGAGGACCACGCTATTGAACACCAGCAAGTCGCTTCCCTTGGCGATGGTGCGCAGCCCTGGCAGTCCTTTCGCATCGATATCACCCGAGAATGTGATGCTCTTGCCTCCATGGTCGATGCGGTAAATCACAGCTGGGGCGTCGCCATGATGTCCAGCGACGGCTCTAATGACGAGACCGTCCTCATTGAAAACTACCTTGGGTACCGGATTTGACTGGACCGTCGCGGGAATATCGTGCCCGTGGAGGGAGATCGGCGCAGCGAAATCCTGTAAGTATGCAAAGGCTCCCTTTGCCCCGAACAGCAGGTCCAGAAATTGACTCGTGGAGGGGAAATACGCGCCTTCCTGTGTCGTGCCCGCAGGCCCCCAGACGTTGAATACAACAGAGTCGCCGCCGGAAACTACCCGCGCCTTGAACAAGCCTGGAAGCTCACCCGCATGATCGATATGCAGGTGGGTCAGAAGAACGATGTCGGTGTCTGACAGAGATAGCTTGGCTTCACCGAGCCGAGCAAATGCCCCCGGGCCGGCATCCACGAGTATCCGCGCCTTGCCATCGATGAGCACGAGATAACAGGACGCCGCGCGCCCGACCGCCCCCGGACCGCCCGACCCGAGCACCATGAGCTCGAGAGGCGTTGTTGGAGTTTGAGCTACAGCGGAATGGGCGCTCACGCATACCGCTGCGAGCAAGGCTAGGATTCGGCTTGGAAACGTCAGCAGATACATACGCGATGCTGTTTTTGCGACTTGCCGCTTACCTTTGGAAGCCATTGCTGATTGCCCCTTGCTGCCGTATCCGTTCACAGGTCACCCCTTCGGCCCCCTTCGGATGGGTAACGAAGCGCAGGGTGCGCGTCGATTCTCCCGGACATCAGGCGTATCCCACCCAGCCACGAAATGTGAAGCCGGCATAGAATAAGCTGAGTCTGGAGAAACCGGCTTCACGCAGCATCGCTTCGTCTTGCTCTGGCGACAGGATGGTTAGTTGCGAATCGATGACGGCGGCCTGGTTTGGATCGATGCCGGCGTATGCTGAATATCGCGATAACCAGACCGCGCGTGCATCGTCCTGCGCAATGCACAGGTGTGCGACCACAACGGGGGCGCCAGGCTTCAGGCGGCGATGGATTTCGGCTAGCGTGCGTTGCCGTTCCTCAAGAGGCAAGAAATGCAACGTCAAAAGACAGGTCGCGCCATCGAAAGGGCCTTCCGGTGCGTTCGCTGTGTAGCCCTGATGTAACGTTACCCGAGGGACAAGCGATCCCAGGGTCTGTCGAGCCAGTTGCAACATTGCCGCGCTCGGATCGACGCCATCAAAGGTCCAACCTGGATAGTGCTGAGCAAATGTCTTCAGTTCCAGTCCGCCACCGGCTCCAACAACCAACACTCGGCCATCTGCCGGGACACGCTCCGCAAGCAGCAGCGCCGTCATGCGCTGCATGCTCTCGAAGCCGGGCACGATTCGAGGAGGACTATCGGCGTACCGGGCCACGAGCTGCGGATCGGAAAATGGGTTCGGCCGGTCGATCATCATATCGATCTCTCGGGCGCGCGATTGCTTGTCGGGATTCATGAAACATCATAGGTTGCGTGATGCACCGGGTCAACCAGTGCAGTATTGAACGCTAACCGTGACAGCCGCCTTCGGGAATGGCGCGTTGACGAGCGAGAGGCGCGCGGATACTTGGACTACCTCACGAGATCGATCGTGACCTTTTCGATGGTGCCGGGATAAGTGAACGGAGAGCGGTAGTCATCCGTCAAGGTCGTGCCGTAATCACGGCCGATGCTCGCCCCCCCTTCGTTGGGAATCAGTGCGCCGAAGGTGCGCTCCAGACGTCCACCCGCTACCTCGTGCCCGTCCACGAGCAGCTCGGCTTTGCCACCTTTGCCAATGCCGCCGCCGTCATACGAGAACGCAACACTGATCTCGTGATGTCCAGCCACCAACACATCGGGTGCGACGAGTCGCAACATATCACGCCGCTGGCCCGTAGCTTTATAGATGAACTGCGTTTTTCCCCCGATGATGTAGAGACCCCAACCAACCAGCCAACCCCCTTGCGCGACCAGCGCACCGTCCGGGTTACCAGGAGGCACATCCACCACCGCTGTGGCCTGCCAGGAGGTATTCATGATGCTCGCGAACGCGTAGCGGGAATAACGCATCGCGCTGTTGTAGTAGACGAAGTGCCTCCGTCCCGCCGTCACAAATGGCCGCGGCGCCTGCCCCTGCGTACCTTCCGGCTCGATCACCTGGTTCTGTAGTGCAGCCTGATGGTATGCCGCTTGCAGCTCGGCGAGTTTCTGCGGTTCGCGGCCGGCGAGATTCTGCGACTGGGAATAGTCGTGAGTGAGATCATAGAGCTCCCACACCGGCTTGGAATCAACCGCGGGCGGCGCCTCGCTATCCCAGGGCAATGGATGTAGGAAAGCGCGCGAGCTCAATGTCCGGGAAGAGGGCGCTTCTACCGGTGACGTGGTTCGAGCGCGTGGTGCAATCTGATCCCGCGCGGTCCGAGTGCACTCGCGAGATGTTTGACGAGGGTATCGATTGATCCTTTGGTCGCGGCGTAGGCGGCAGGGTGCCGACTGAGGCGCGTGCAGCCAATGACGAGGTGAAGATGATGTTGCTGCCTTTGCACAGGGCGGGCAGTAACTGCTGCACCAGAAAAAAGGGAGCACGAACGTTGCTACGACTCGCCGATGTCCTGACGGGTACCGGGTGGCGTCCATCTGTAGGCGAAGGATCGCCGTCGGGCCCGGCAGGAAGCCATCGCGTGATCAGGCCTCGTCGACGAGTGCGTGGATAAGGCGTTGGGTTACACCGCCTACAACTGCGCGTAAAACAACACGCCCATCTTGCGCGCGACGCTTACTGTTGGTGATTTTCAAAATTGGTCATTTATGCCATAAATTCCGGCTGCAAATTTGCTCGGGCATCCAGTACGCTCTCCGTCAATCTAACAATGGATGGATCAGTTATGAGGGTTCCGGCGGGTAGCGGTCGGTATGTCGGGCTCGATGCCTTCAATCTGGCGGCAGGTTGGCTTTTCTTTCTGTCGTTCAGACATTGCCGCAGAGTCGGCAGATTTGACTGCTCGGCTTGAGTTGGGATACGCGATGAAGGTCAGCGAAATCCTGGAGCTTCCGAAATGCGACGGCTGGTATGTAGCGCGGATGCGAGGCAGTCACCGGCAGTTTAAGCACCCCGGCAAAGCCGGTCTGGTCACCGTCGCGGGAAAGCTCGGGGACGATTTGGCGCCCGGCACGCTAAACAGTATCCTCAAGCAGGCTGGGTTCAAGAAATGAGTAACTTTTTCATGCGTTATGCAGTGGTGATCGAGGACGCTGGGACGAATTTTTCGGCGTACGTACCCGATCTTCCTGGCTGTGTTGCCACGGGATCGACCCTGACCGAGACCGAGCAAGCGATCCGGGAAGCGATCACGCTTCACCTAGAGGGCTTGCGGGAGTGCGGCTCGCCGATTCCGCCAGCGTCGAGCCAAGTCGAATATGTCGAGGTAGCGGCGTAGGACAAGAGAAAGGCTGATTCCTAAGCTTCTACGTATCACTTGAGATGCGCATAATGTATATTATGTCAAATTAGAATGGCTCTAACGGCCGAGCTGTATTTGTCCCCGATTGTTGTGGGGACTCTTCTTTGATGTCACCCGGTCAATCATTGTGTCACCCAGAGGTTTCCGGTCATCGCAGATTCGCAAGACGCATGAGCACAGGACTGCCTGTCAACAACCGCATTTGGCGAATTGCGACGGCGTTCAGCTTCTGGAGGCGGTCTGGCCAAACAGAGCAACGTTGAGAAGGTCAGCCTCACTCGCGTAGGTGCTGGCAGCCTGTGCGGCGCTAACCACAGCCGGAATGAGGTTGGTCTTTACCGCGTCAGTATGGATCCGATAGTTGAGTTTGGAGAGTGTGCGGTTCAGATCCCATGCAAGGGAAAGGCGTCGGTTTTCGTCTTCCTTGAGGCGCTGGAATTCCTTGATGAGATATAGCTTGAATTCCACTGACACCCAGGAAGCGAACTCAAACGCGATGTCCTTATGCGCGTAGGTACCGCCATACCGACCAGACTTGGAAATGAGGCCGATAGCGCCGGTAGATTCGATCCAGCGCTTGGCGGTGAGTATAAAACTATTGAGGCCCGCCTGGTTTCTAATCCCATCGAATTCGATGGGATTAAAATCGGGGTTATTCAGGTGTTACCAGGTGCCGAGAAATTCAATGGTATTGCGGTTGCGCAGCCAGTTCTGAATGATGTAGTCCGTTCGCTCATTGTCTTTGTAGCGCGCAATATCGGTTACGCAGATGTAGTCATCGCCCTTCTGCGACACTACCGCGATAGTAGTGCCCTTTACATCCAGGTTGACCTTTCCGGCCTGCAGCGACTTGCTCTTCATACATCAAGTTGGTCTTGCGCAAGTGATTCGAAATCAAGTCAGGATCATATCCAACAGATCTGATGACCGTCCATTTAAATTTCCCTCATACAGCACCCTACAGAACGTAAGCACTGTACGCTTGACGGCGCGAGCGGAATCAACAGGCGCCCCTTGCCTCACGATATTTAGGTGGCAAAGACTTTGGCGAAAGCCTGCGCGAATTCGAGGGCGGATGTCGCGTGCGACGGTGGACGTCTGGAACGCGTGGTGCAAGCGACGTACGTTTTCATCAGCGACTTAGATCGAAGAGACCAAAGCTTTCCGCAGAACAACGACTTCCCTGCCCGGTCCTCACGCCGCTTTGCGAACCTCGGTCCGGCCCCAGAACGGCAAATACATCCCTGCAGGCTCAGCGATGCAACAGTTCCTTGCTGACCGGCACCGTTCCTTGATGTTGAAACTTAGTCCCCAGTATGAGGGAAATCGAGAACTCGTCGGAGCGACGGAGATGATCCAGTAAGACGTTGTTTCCGTCGACCCGGTCTGCAAGCGCGAGGTGCTCTCGATGACTCCTCCAACTTTCCCGGGCACGGGCGCGCAATCACGGTCTTGAAATGCACGGCCAATCCTGGTGATCCAGCGGGCCGTCACTCCGGTAGTGTCCCATCCTCGGCGCTACTTGGGCTCCCTTAACTTCGAGCCGCGGACTGCCAATTACTGTCATCGCCCCCGATCGAAGGACTCAAATTGGCATTCCGCCCTGGGGCGCGAGATAGCGCGCCTCCATCAAACATCTTTTTGACATCAACGCATGGCTCAGCCGAGCCGCGGCGCTCGATGCGAGCCAGCGCAACGATGTCGTCGCGACACCCATACTGACTCCGGCGTCTTTTGCCGAGGAATCTCCGATTGTAAAGACGGCAACGGTTCTGCACGTCGTCCTGAACGAATTTCCTGCACCACAGGATTTGATGTCATTTGACGACATCCTGCAATTGCGGGCAGAGCCAGAGTTCAAGTCCGGACGCGACGCATCGCGGGGCTGGATTCGAAATGTCTCGAGCAAGGGATGGAGCGACAAAGAGCTCCGGCAGGAAATACACCATCTGTTGCATCAGTACCGCGAATACATGCGTATTCAGAAAATCAAGTATTCGCTGACCACCCTCTCCTGCCTTGCCAAGCTACCCGCGCACATCGCCGGCACTTTCATAGGAACGATACCGGCCTTAGTCACGACGGGCTGCTCCTTGTTTATCACCAGGATCAATCTCATGGAGGCCGAGTTGAAGGCACCCGGCAGAGAACTGGCCTACATCGATAGCCTGAATAAGAGAATCTGCAACTATCAGTGATGTCTGCGCGACGCTCTTGCCGATGTGGCCCGTCTTGCAGAGGGTCCGCCCGCGGCGCAGCCTCACGGAGCAATTTATCGAGCGGCTCGGTATCCATTGCTCAACTTTCCAGTGACTGAGCGGGCTCCTGAATACCGAGACGTTTGAGGCCCAGAGATATTGTGGAGGCGGGAGTCATCGACCTCGACCAACCGTTGGCAGTCGTTTGATGGCCGCGCTGGACGGGATCCTTCAGCTCGAAGATCAACACCATGTTGTACCCACAGGAAATTTCCGCGGCGACACGCGGCAGATGCTCGCCCTCGATTTTTCTCGCAAGCTCTGAGAGAAATTTGCCGCGACGACTTTCTCTCACGGCCTGTGAGAGACGTGATGCTATCCAGGCTCCGAATTTGTCCACCGGGCCTGCTCCGCGGCAGATCTGACGTCTACCTGCCCTACCTGGTGCTGCGCGAGCATGTTGTTGATCGCCTCCCAGCTTACCCGCGCTATCGAGCGGCTCATGGCGGATGGCAGGTACGAGCTCATCTATTGCAGCAGGTGTGCGACCTACGGAATGGCCTTACTGACAATGTTGGACACGGAGCTCTCGACTCCCTTGCTCGTGTACGAGGTTACACCGAAGTACCACGTCGCGCCGCTAGTGAGATTATTCAACACATAGTTCGTCGAGCCCGGATTGGCAACCTGGATTGTCTGGTTGAGATTGCTGGACGAAGTACCGTAGTGGACCTTGTAGCCGGCAAGATTTGTGAGGGTCGAGCCATTGGTGTTCGCCGTCGGCGGCATCCAGCTCACTGTCGCAGTGCCAGTGGCGATCTGGCCGGGCGGCGGAGGCGGCGGTGTCGTGGAGGAGGATGCATTGGCGGAGAGGGAGCCGTCGGACCAGCGCAGACCTGAGGACCAGCTTCCCGGTAAGGAAGTGAGGCTCGTCTGAGCGCTGTTCTCGGACGGCGTTCCGCCTCCGCAGCAATCATCGCGGAACGCCAGTGTGCCTCCAGTACCCAGCACGGCGATCCAGTAAGCCCTCCCGGCCGTTACCTGAGTGGAAGTTATCGATAGGGTGTTCCAGCTACCGGCTGCAGGTGTTGCTTTGCTTCCCTGGACGAGCAGGCTGCCGGGATGTCCGTTGGCATCTGTATACAAACCAACCGTGACTTTACTGGCCTGTGAGGAGGAATCGACGTAAACCTTCAGCGTGTTTACCGTCTCGCTGGAGGACGCGATCACCCGAAAAGCCTCTGCCATCCCGGCGGCGTCGTTGTCCATCGCGGGTTCGACGTTCGTATCTCCGAGCGCCTGCGCCGACGCGATTGTCGGCAACCCGCCAAGCGTGAGCCCGATGAGACAAACACCCGCAATGAGGGAGAGATCGCGGAACCGACTGATCCAACGCTCCACAGCGCGGGTCGGGCGAGATACAAAGCTGAGTTGCAAATTGTGCATATACTTCGACAATCCCGAGAGTAAAAGTGTGAATGAAGTCGCGGGGGTGGGGCGAACATGATGCGAGGGCGCGACCTGTAGTCGCGTATGCCGATCGAGCTATTACTGCGGACTGCCTGTCACCACAGATCCAACGACAGTTCCGCAATGTCAGCTCCTCGAAGATCCAACTCCGAAGGCTCGAACCCCAGTCTCGAGACTGGAGTTGCCCTGCGCGGGCGGAGTAAGCCAGCAAACGCGTGAATCTGCAAAATGTCGCCGTTGGAATACGTCTCTTACACCCGACACACAGCGCAGATGCGCAAAGATGCAAGAGCTCTTAAAAGCCGAGGTCGAGCAAGTGCTGCGGCGCACTCAGCCTTGCTGGAATGGTGCACCGCAAATGAAGTGGG
>Ga0068863_100007035_pt1 | contig 11024 bp, 12 predicted proteins | sample KBSSwiS62_FD_66596 | JGI IMG/M metagenome (GOLD analysis project Ga0068863, IMG submission 66596) | Switchgrass rhizosphere microbial communities from Kellogg Biological Station, Michigan, USA - KBS Switchgrass S6-2 | ecosystem: Host-associated > Plants > Roots > Rhizosphere > Soil ...
CTGACTGCCATAACGAAGAGTGCCCGGGCCGCGCACAACCTCGATTCTCTGTGCCGACAAGGGGTCTACCGGTACACCATGATCCGGACCGACGTCTGATACATCAAATGACCCTACTCCATCCTCGAGGGTACGCACGCGGTTCGCGTCGAAGCCGCGAATGACCGGTCGACTCGCCCCCGAGGCGAACGTGGTGGCGCTCACGCCCGGGACATCCGATAAGGCATCCGCGAGACTGGCGCCCCCGCGTTGGATGATCTGATCCCGGGATACGCTCTCTACTATTGTTGACAACTTGTCCGGATCGTTGGAGATGGGTGACCCGGTGACCACCACGGTACGCATCGGCTCATCGGTGTCCGAGGCAGCGGCGTCCGGGGATTCCGCGCCGTGCGCGACGGAAACCAGCAGACAAAAGGATCCCAATGCGGCACCACTGCCGCGAAAATTGCTACGCATTTTGATTTTCCAGCCCTGTACACAGGCCTGCCGTCCGGCGGCAGCCTGTCGATCTGTTAATAGCGGGTAGCCTTGCTACACGCTGACTTTTGGGGATTGGATCAGATCAGGGAAGGCGGGGGCGCACGCGCCTGGCCGCGGTGGGCAAGAATCAGCGCAGGAGAGTCGTATCCGTCACCAACATCAACATGCACCGCGGTCGGACTGACCGCGAGCTGCGACTGGCCGCCAAACAGCAGTGGCGCCGCGTGCGATGCAATTTGACAAAGTGCGCACAGGTCGCCACGAGTGTCATATTCGAATGACGGCCCCGCGGCATGGCCGTGTGCGGCCGCCGCGACCTGCTGTGTGGCATCGACGTGGGTCTGCGCGATAAACGCATTGAGCGAAACGGACAACAGCACCACGCACAGGAGAAGTGCGCGGCGCGCGCCAATCGTGAGGCGGCGGGCCTGTGCTCGTTGCTTCCACGCCAACAATTGAGTATCCAGCGAGAAAATGCTGCTGCGGATGCTGTCTTATAGCATACAGGAGCCGAGAACAAAATCCGCCTTCCGCCTGAGCACTGCGACGGCCTCCGGTGCGCCCGCACACTGGATGAAAACCAACATCCGCCCTTCCAGGGTGCAAGTCGGAAGGATGCTGGGCAGGAGAGGTGCAGGCGATGCCCTGTGCTCGATGCTTCAGGGCTTCAGCGCAGCATCCGCGCGCTGGCACGCCCGTTGCAATATCTATCTCGTCGGGTGACCCCCTCGCTCGATTTCGACGCCGCCCGCTCTGTCATCGTGACCCCCTCGCGATGTTGGTCCGGGCGGCGTCGTAGCTTCAAAGCCGGTCTGTGCTTCCGCCATGGCCGACATCAGGAGCACGAGCGCAATCTCCAACAGCAGTTGCCAGGAGCTCGGCGCTTTGTCGACTGACAGTGATGCGGACACGGTCAGCCTGCTACCACCACCCGCCGCAGATCACGGTCCGGGCGCACAGAGAGTGCGCTACCCACGGAGGCCGCTGACTTGCGGACGTGCTCCTGCCACGCATCGAATGCATTCCAGCGCTTCAGGCTGTAGGAGTACTTCGATCCGGTCGTCTTGAACGAGCTCGGGAGCGTGTCGAGTTTAGAGGACATGAGATGTTCCACCTTTGGTGAGCCTGTGTTGCGCTCACAATAGGCGTAGCCCGGGAGCGGGCGTAAGGTCGCGCTGGTTTGAAACGGGTCAAAATGGTCGCAGCCGGTGACAATCCGGTGACGCGATTCGAGCGGGACCCCGGCTGTGGCGAACGCTATACCGCCAATCGCACCTGTTGACGCAACCACTCGTGTGCAGGGTCCGACTGAGTTCGATCGTGCCAGACCATGGCCATCTCGAAGGCGGGTAGTGGCAAGGGTGCCGCGACGATCCGCAGCTCGCCTGCGCGGCTGCGGGCCAGGCGCGAGGGCAGCATCGCAGCGAGGTCGGACCTGGCCACTACCTCGGGAATGAACAGGAAGTGTTGAGTGGAAACAATCACCCGCCGCTGATATCCGAGCCGCTCCAGTTCCAGATCTGTCACCCCTCTGAAGCCGCCGCCCTCAGGCGACATGATGACGAATTCGAGCTCGGCCAGTTGCCTCGCTGTCAGCCGACGTCTGAGAGCCGGATGCCCCTTGCGGACAGTCAGAACGTAGCGCTCCTCAAACAGGACCTCGTGGTGCAAATGCTCAGGCACCCGGTCCAATGCCATGAGAGCAAGGTCAATTGCGCCGCTGTCCAGCAACTTGAACATCCTCGCGTGACCGCCCTGTACCGAAGCGACTGAGATTCCGGGTGCGCGGCGACGCAGGTGCCCGAGCAGTGGCAGGAGAATCGCCGCTTCCGGATAGTCCGAGCCACCGATGTGCCAGGTGCAATGTGCGCTGTCGGGATCGAAAGAGGATTTCTGACTCAACAGGCGGCGCATGTCGCCGAGCGTGGCACGCAAACCAGGCAGCAACGACAGCGCTCGCGCGGTCGGGACCATTCCGCCGGGCGCAACCGACAGCAATGGATCATCGAAGAACTGCCGGAGCTTGCGCAATTGGACGCTCACGGACGGCTGACTCAAATGCAGGCGACGCGCCGCGCGGGTCACGCTGCGTTCGGTCAACAGGGCCTCGAGGGTGAGCAGCAGGTTGAGGTCGAAGTTACGCATATTGTTCATGACTATTGTCCATAACTATGGCCGGTATTGAATCAATTCATTTCCACTATAGCTCGCCATCGGGCACATTGAGCCCCCATGAATGTCCTGATTGTGCACGCCCAACCTGAGCCGACGTCGTTGACCCGCTGTCTGGTCGACGAGTCCGTCGCAGTCCTGCGTGAGCAGGGCCATACAGTGAGTCTGTCAGACCTGTACGGCATGCGCTGGAAGGCCGTATACGATGCGGATGACTTTCCGGTTCGCGTCAACCGCGAGCGGCTGTGCTTTATCACTGAATCCGGTCATGCCTATTCCACATCTCAACAGCGGGCCGACGTCGAGTCAGAGCAGCGCAAGCTGCTCGAGGCGGATGCTCTGATACTGCAGTTTCCGCTGTGGTGGTTCTCGATGCCGGCCATCCTGAAAGGCTGGGTGGATCGGGTCTTTGCCTATGGGCTCGCATACGGGTATCGGGGCGAAGGTAACCGTTACCGCTACGGCGCCGGCGGTCTGCAAGGCAAGCGCGCAATGCTGTGCGTGACTGTCGGCGGACCCGCGGAAGACTATTTGCCCCGGGGTATCAACGGGCCACTGGATCAACTGTTGTTTCCAATCACCCACGGCACACTTTTCTTCGCTGGAATGGATGTGCTGCGCACTCATGCGATCTATGGGAGCGGCCGCATCAGCACATCGCGCGTACTAGCTGAGAAATCAGCCTGGCGCCGACGTCTCACGCACCTGTTTGACGAGCCGCCCATTCCATTCCGCCGCCAGAACGACGGCGACTATCCGGACGGCCACGTTCTTGCAGAGCACGTCGCCGTCGGCCAGACTGGCCTGTTGGCCCACGTTGCCGAGCGCTGATCGGACTACGTCAAGCCTCGATGCCCGCAGGTATGCGATAGCCTGCCCGCGGCAGTAAAATCCGCAGCAGTGGTCCCGTCATGATGGTTGTCACCACGGCCATGATGACCAACATGGTGAAGACATTCTGGGGAATGAACCCCATGTCGAAGCCGATGTTGAGCACAATCAGCTCCATGAGTCCGCGGGTATTCATCAGGGAGCCCAGGACAACCGCTTCCTGGGAATTGAAACCACTGCTGCGCCCTGCGACATATACCGGAATGATCTTGCCGAAGATCGCGGCTGTCAGGACGACAGCCAGCCACGACCAGTCTGAGAGGCTGGTCAGACCGAGGACGTTGGTGCGAAGGCCGGTAAATGTGAAGAACACCGGAAGGAAGAACACCAACACAAAGTTGCCCACCTGGGTGCGCCAGGCCTCGACAAACTTCCTGTCATGGTGAAACAGCAAACCCGCCAGAAAGCCACCGAAGATGGTGAAGATACCCAACTTGTAGGTGCAGATACCCATGGCGAATATCATCGGGATGATGATCGCCATCAGGTTCAATGGCACGCGACCGTCCTCCAGCGTCATCTTCACGAGCAACCATGCGACCAGGCGACGCAACACAAACAACGAAAATACGCCCAGCAGCACGATGCCGCCGACCTGGAGACTGATGTCCCCGGCGGAGAACTGCGCCGAGGCGTAGGCTGAAATCCCCGCAAGCAACACCCAACCGGTCACATCGTTGAGGGCTGCGGCCGAGATGGCGACGACTCCGATCTCGGTGCTCGTCAGATCGAACTCGCGCAGGATGCGGCCCAGGATCGGCACGGCCGTAATAGCCAGCCCCACCCCGAAAAACAGGCTGTAGGTGAGACTGTCGATGCCGGGAGCCAGAATCGACGCCGTTGATTTGCCAATGAGGAACCCCAGCGCGAACGGCACGCCAATGGAGCATACGGCGATGCTGATCATCCCGAGGCGATTGCGTTTCTGCGTGAGGTGCCCGAATTCGAAGTCCGCTCCGATCTGGAACATCAGCAACACCAGCCCGATCTGGCTGATGATGGTGGTGGGCGGCCCTACCCCGGGTGCGGCAAACAGGAACGCCGAAGCCTGCGGGAAAAGGTGACCGAACAGGGAGGGCCCCAACAACAGGCCGGCAATGATCTCGCCGATCACCCCTGGCTGGCCCAGGCGGCGCAGCAACTGATTGGCAATCCGCGCCGCGGCGATCATCACGATCAGTTGCAGCAGAACGTGGAAAAGCAGACTTTCTGTCTGGTGGACGGATGAATGCATTGCGTGAGGGCTCCGGCTGCCGCAAGGCGGGAGCCCGCGGCGAACGTGCATCGTTGCTTATGTCCGGCACGGCCCTCGAGCGCGTGCTGCGCCCACGATATTGCGTTATTGTGCCGCCCGAGGCAACCCAATGACCGATAGACGGATCCGCAAAATAGCCATCGTTGGAGGCGGCACAGCCGGCTGGATGGCTGCGGCCGGGCTGGCGAAGTCCCTCCACGGAATGGGGATCGAGATCCGGCTGATCGAGTCCGCCCGGATCGGTACGGTGGGCGTGGGCGAGGCGACGGTCCCACCCATCATGGACTTCATACGCCAACTCGGGATTGCCGAGGATGACCTGGTCCGGGACGTCAAGGCGACTTACAAGCTCGGTATTGGTTATCGGGATTGGACCCGTCCGGGCCACTTCTATTTCCATCCGTTCGGCCCCACGGGGCCGGGCATTGGCAGCATTCCCTTCCAGGCCTATTGGCTGAAGATGTTCCTGGCCGGCGATGCGGCTCCGCTGGAGGACTACTCCATCCAGGCCGTGGCGGCAATGCAGGGCCGATTCACACGGCCCGTACATGCGCCCAACACACCGCTCAACAAGATCACCTACGCCCTCCACTTCGATGCCTCGAGCTTCGCACAGTATCTGCGCGGCTTTGCGGAAGCTCGTGGCGTGAAGAGAACGAGGGGTGACGTGCTCGGTGCCCGCCTGGATCCCGAGAGTGGATTTGTTGAGTCGGTCACCCTCGAGGGCGGAGAGTCGGTTGCCGCGGATCTCTTTATTGATTGCAGCGGATTCCGCGGCCTGCTCATTGAAGAGGCGCTGGGGACCGGCTACGAGAATTGGAGCCGGTGGCTGCCCTGCGACCGCGCGCTCGTCGTACACAGCGAGCCCGCCAGCGCGCCGGACCCGTACACGCTCGTCACCGCGCGGGAGGCCGGCTGGCAATGGCGGATTCCGCTCCAACATCGTAATGGCAACGGTTATGTCTACAGCAGTGACTTCATCACTGATGCGGCGGCCGAAGCCACCATGTTGGCAAACCTGGACGGCCGCTCGCTCACACCCCCCATGTCACTTCGCTTCACACCGGGGCGGCGCCGCAAGGCCTGGAGCCGCAACGTGGTCGCGCTCGGCCTGGCGGCGGGGTTCCTGGAGCCCTTGGAAGCCACGGGTATTTATCTGATCCAACGCGGCATCGCGATGTTGTTGCGATTCTTCCCGGATCGCGACTTCGCCACGGCCGACATTGAACGCTATAACCGCATCCTCGAGTCCGAGTTCGGGCGGGTGCGCGACTTCCTGCTCCTGCATTACTCACAGACCGAGCGATCCGGTGCGTTCTGGGAGCAGTGCAGATCCACGACGCTCACCGATACGCTGTTGGAAAAGATCGATCTGTTCCGCAGTCATGGCCGCATCCTGCGCGACGATGCCGAGTTGTTTCCAGTGATGAGCTGGCTGTCCGTCATGATCGGCCAGAACATTGTCCCGCGCCGCTACGACCCGTTGGTCGACAGCGTCGATCAGCACAAGATCCATACCAGACTGGAAGAATTGCGTACGGGGGTCGAGCGCAGTGTTGCATCGATGCCGGCGCATTGGGATTTCCTGCATGAGAGACAAATACGACTGGGCCGGTAAGCCCAGCACCGACAGCGCCGAAGTCATGCAGCAGTATGATGAGATGGCGCCGACTTACGATCAAACGCTGTTGAATGCCTGGGGATATCAGGCTCCCGCGGTGGCCGCAGATCTGCTCGCGCGGTATGTCAGCTCGACATCAACGGTTCTGGATGTCGGCTGCGGCACGGGTCTCACCGGGCTGGAGCTGCGGCGCGTTGGATTCGAGACACTCCACGGCATCGACATTTCGGCGCCCTCACTGGAAAGCGCCGCGAAGAAAGGGGTTTATGCGTCGCTGGTCCGGACCGACCTGCTCGAACCTCTGCCTTTCCCTGACCAACACTTTGATGCCGCCATCTGCGTTGGCGTGCTCTCTTACATTTCAGGGGACAGCCTGTTCCGTGAGTTGTGCCGGGTCGTAAGACCGGGGGGAATTCTCGTGCTTTCGCACCGCACGGATCTCGTGGTGCAACGGGAATTCGGCAAGTTGCTCGCGGGGCTCGAGGCCGAGGGCCTCTGGTCGTCCGTGTTCAACTCCGCCAACCTCCCCTATCTTCCCGGGCACCCGGACTTCGGAACCCAGATCGAGGTTCAGTTCTTTGTACTGAAGGTCATCTAGAAGAAGGAACAGTCATGTATTACGGCCACGGCAGCCTGTGGAGCATTCTCGTCCTCGTCGCGGACATCTGGGCGATTGTGAATATCTTTCAAAGCGGCGCATCCACGGAGCGCAAGGTCCTGTGGACCGTGCTCGTCGTCTTGCTGCCCGTGTTGGGGTTCATCATCTGGCTAATCGCCGGGCCCCGCACCGAAAGGGCCTGAAGCGGACTTCAGCGTGACAAGCTCACCCGGTAGGCACTGGTTGTTTTGCCATCATGCGCCGTGACGCTGATGGCGACCACGTCTTTGCGGCCCCTGTAGGAAATATCAACCGGCACGCCTGGCTGAACGGGGTCACCGTTCACGGTGACTGATTGCACTCGTGATGAGGCAGGCTGCACCGCAATTGTGATGGGGCCGGAGCCTGACACCTTGGCCTGGTAGTCGTGCGTCGTGGGGTTGAAGCGGCTGGTCAGCGTGGCGCCGTGAAGATCAATGAGCGTCAAGCTGGCGATCTCATCCGGTGGTGCCGGTAGAAAAGTCTGCGCGTTGACATTGATGCCGAACCAGTTGGGATCGGTGAACCGGTCGCCGACAACAATCTGCTTGATACCGCGGGGGCGAAAGGACGGAACGAGCGCGTCATTGCCCTCATCCATCGCGCGCTGTAGAGCCTTCTCGAGGTTGTCGAGATAGGTTGTACCCACGAGTGGCCGATCGTTGTGGCCGGTCATGATCAACTTGACGCGATCAGCCAATCGCAGGCGGGCCGTGCGGACCGTCGAGAAATACTGGTCCAGGGGCTGCGTCACCCACTGCATCCACAACACATCCGGCGGCAGATAGGAGTTGTTGCCGACGGAGTCGCCGGTGAACAGGTTCCCGGTCGAGGGATCCAGAACAACGAGGGAACCGGGCGTATGACCCGGCACCGCGACGATCTCCAGCGCCCGGTCGCCCAGGTCCACCTCGTCGCCGTCATTCACGGCTTTGAGGTGTGAGCCGATCAGCTTTTGTGTGACTCCATGCTTTTGCAGGAAGTCGGCCGTCGCGTCGCGGTCACCCGCGCCAATGTATTCCGTGGAATCAGCGATGAACTGATCTGATTGACCGATGTGATCGCCGTGGCTGTGAGTGAAGATCACTACCAGCGGCAACCCGCCCGTGTACTGGGAAATGTAGTTCCGCAACTCGCCCCGACCCATCCCGCTGTCGACCAACGCATAGCGCTTGGACCCGCGGATGAGAAACATCTTGTCATTGTCGGAGTCGCGGATCATGCGCACGCCGGGCGCGACCTCCTCCGAGAGGTAGGCCGTGCGATCGCGTCGTTCCACCCGGTAGGAGAACGTTACGGGCTCACTCGGAGCCATTCCATTTTTGATGGCGATGGCGCGCAGGGTATAACCGGTTTGCAATCCCTTGTTGCCGTCATACACGCCACCGATAAAAAGCACTTCGCGCTGGTCGTATACCGGCGAACTCGCGGTCGGCTCACTGCCGTCCCAGGTGTAGTGAATCTCAGTGCCAGGCACCTCGTCGCGCAACGACAGGGAGGTCGTATTGAAGTAGGTGCCGGGAGCGGGGAAAACGGTGGGTGGCGGAAGTCTGGCTGCATCCGTGGGCGCCGTGGCCAGTGCCAGAACACTCATCAGGCTCGCGAAATTTTCCATGAGACTTCCGCACAGGATCAGACCGGGTTGGTATGTCAGTCTACCTGACTATCGGTACCGGCACACGGGCGACTCACTGGTGGTGACTGAAATCAATGGCAAACCGGAAGCAGGCACTTTGGGGGTGACCATCCACGGTCGGTGGGATGTAGCGGCCCGAATCGACGCGGGCCATTTTGATCGCGCCGGAGTCAACTCGCGGGTCACCGGAGGATTCAGCAATGACCGGTTCCCGAATGAGGATGCCCTTTTCGTCTGTGCAAATGCAGACTACTGACTTGCCGCTCGATGGCACCGCATGAGTACCAGGTGCCGATGTTGGTGGAACGTCGCATTGCTCGGGCGACGAGGGGCTGGGAACAACGCGCCCGTCAGGTGCGCGGGGTGCCGTGTCCCAAGGGCGTTCGGCCGCCGACGGTGGCACGGTGGATATGGGACCAACAGCGCCGGCAGTCGCAGCACCGCGGGTCGTGCCGCCGGAGGCCGAACCAACATCGGTGCTACCTCGGAGCGCGAGCCCTGGGTCGCCGGCAGCCGTCTGCGCACCATTGGCAGCAACGGCGGGCGCGGCGGTCGGAGCTCGCTTCTGCGCCATATACCGCTGCACGTCCCCCAACGCCGCCCGCGAGGCACTCACATCCTTCTGTCCCGCCGGCGACCGGTAATACGCCAATATGGCGTCGAGGTCACCCTCGCTGACATTCTTCGAATAAAACCTTCCCCAGGCCCGCGCGGCCTCTTCCTGGTCCGCCTTTCCGTCGACCTCATGCAGAAACTGCCGGGTTCCGGTGAGCTGCATCAACTCCGCTATCTTCGCCGCCTTGGACAAAGCATCAGCCCAGGCCAACTGGATCATCGTGCTCAGCGAGCACAGGCAAATGATAGACGCGGGGATTTTCATGGCGGGAACCGGTGTGACAAACCCACAGGTCGACCATGGTATCAGCTAGTGGTTGGCTACCACCCCGCAGGGACCGGAATCGCCCCGTCATACCCATCTAATAGCGTTCCCGAAGACTACGCACCCAGGTGCGCGTTGTAGCGACACCGCCAGCGTCCATGCCGGCGGCGTTTGTTGCTCCGTTAGTGATTAGCTGACGCGCTCGCGCCAACATTGGCGTTGCCCTGCGCTGATGCTGTTGGAGTTGAGCTCGCCTCCGAAGCCACTGACTGCTGCGTCGCACTGCTCATGTTGCCAATGCTCGTGGCGGAGGCGGAGGAGCCCTGCGCAGCACTGCTGAAGTTGCCAACGGTCGCGGCAGTGGCGGAGGAACCCTGCGCAGCACCGCTGAAATTCCCAACGGTCGGGGCGGCGGCGGAATCCTGGGCCGCACTGCCCGAGTGGCTGGCTGTGCCACTGGCCACGGAGTTGGCGCTGCCCAGGGTGCCTGCGCTGCCCACGGCGTTGGCGCTGCCCAGGGCATTGGCGCCGCCCACGGCGCCGGTGCTGGTGTTATCGGCCGTGTTGGCTGCTTTGCTCAGGTCTGTGACGGCACCCTGCTTTCCAGCGTCGGCGGTGTGTTTTCCGCTGTCAGCGGCGGTGTGTTTGCCAGCGTCAGCGGCCTGTTTGCCACGACCAACATCCTGCCTCACGCCGCCAATGGCATTCGAGCTTGCATTCAACGCGCCGTTGCCCATCCCGCTGGCGCCGAAGGTCCTGCCCATACCCGTGCCCTGGAGGCCGCCCCCGAAGGTGCCCATCCCCGAGGCCATGCCACCACCCAGCGCTCCACCCATTCCGCCGCCAAACCCACCGACGAGCCCACCCGCCTGAGCGCCCGCGCTGAAAACCAGGCCCGCAGCCACCACAGCAGTCGCAATCAGATTATTCGCTTTCATGAGTATCTCCTGAGGGACCGCGGCCCATCCGCGACCTTCAGGAAGTACTACGACGGCCCGCGGCGATTCCTTCCCACTCTCATCGAAAATTCTTTATTTTCCATAATCATGGGTCGCGATCCGTCATGGCTTGCGGCCAACGGCCAGATCAGCCCCCACGAGCCCATGCCCGTAAACGGGATCAACGCCCGCCGCCCCTAAATCAACGGCCTCCCGACCCAACCCCTCCACAGCCCGCTGCGCCCCGGCCGGATCCGGCCCGGGCAAGCGCACAGCCAACAACCCCGCCACCAGAGGCGCGGCAAATGAAGTACCCCGCACCAACTCAAACGTCTGCACCGACTTCGCGGCAGCGATCTCAGCACCCAGTGCCGCAAAATGTACCTGCGGGCCCCGCCCTGCTTCAAACAGCACACGCCGGTGCGCATCCACCGCGGTAACTCCGACCACACCAGGGTACGAGGCCGGATATAACGGCGGCGCAGCCGGTCCGTCATTGCCCACAGCCGCA
>Ga0068863_100007036_pt1 | contig 11023 bp, 7 predicted proteins | sample KBSSwiS62_FD_66596 | JGI IMG/M metagenome (GOLD analysis project Ga0068863, IMG submission 66596) | Switchgrass rhizosphere microbial communities from Kellogg Biological Station, Michigan, USA - KBS Switchgrass S6-2 | ecosystem: Host-associated > Plants > Roots > Rhizosphere > Soil ...
CGATCTTGATGCCTGCCGAGAAATCGAACGTCGCGAAGCCCTTGGTGAAGCCGAATTGCTCCCTGATCACGCCGGTGATCGGATCGGGGGCCGGCAGCGTATCGCTGTCGAGCAGGCCGGCGCGCGTGCCGCCCTGATAGTTGACCACGCCCTGCACGAACGGCTGCGTTTCACCCAGGTCTAAAGTGTAGCGCGCGGTGGCGCTGCCCTTGAATTTCGCGGTGGCCGGCAGGCGCGTGCCCTTGGGCGTGCAATCATTCGCGCGGGCGCAGAAATCGTCGTCGAGCTTGGCATCGATATAGGCACCCGCCGCCGTCAGTGCGAGACCGCCGGATCGCCAGCTCACATCCGCCTCGATGCCCTTGACCGAGGCGCCGCCCGGTGCGTTCAGCAGATAGGTCTGGCCGTTTTCGCCCGGCAGCGAGAACTGGATGTCCTTCCACGTCTCGTAGAACGCAGCGCCGTTGAAGCGCAGGCCGCCCCAACTCGTCTTCCAGCCCACTTCATAGTTGGTGACCGTGTCGGCCTTGTAGGAGGGCGTGGTCGGCCGGCGATCATTGCCGCCGGGCCGGAAGCCGGTCGAATAGGTGGCATAGACCATATGCCGCGGCGTGACCTTCCAGGCGAGGCTGACCTTGTGGGTCTCGCCGGTCTCCTTGTATTTCTTGTCCACGCTGACACATGGGTAACGGCCGGGCGCGGGCACGCATCGGTCCGGTCTGCGTGCCAGGCCGGTGATGCCGGAAAAGCCGTAGAGCGCACTCTCGACCTTGAAGCCGCGGATGCCCGCGGTCAGCGTCAGATTGGAGAGGATGTCGAAATTGCCCTCCGCGAACAGCGCATAATCCTTGTCGAGGCGATCGAGCCGCTTGATGAAGACGCCGTCGGTGAAGCCGGGAAGCGGATAGATGCCCGGGTTGGGCCAGTCGGCGATCGGCACGTTCGCCGCCGCCGCGCTGATCCCCGGGGTGAAATAATCGGTGTCGAGCTTGCCGCCCTGGCGCTGGTAGAACCCGCCGAACGTGGCGCGCAGGCGGCTTTCGGCCGGCGTGTTCACGCGAATTTCGTGGGTCTGCTTGGTATATTTGTACATCGCGTGGCTGAATTGACTCGGGTCGATAAATCCGCCGCTGCCATCAGGATATTTCGTATAATAATAGAACGGATCTGCGCCATCGACGGTCAGGCCCGCGGCCTTGGAATAATGATCATAGGCGACCGTGTAATAGGAATAATCGTTGAGATTGTCGCGCCAGCGTTCGAAATAGCCGCCCGAATAGATCAGATCCCAATTGCCGATCTTGCCCTCGATCGTCAGCGCTGCCTGATACCATTCGTCCTTGTTGACGCCATCGAGAAAATCATGGACCTTGAGATCGCCCGCGGCGGGATCGAACAGAAAGGAACCCTTGGCCTCCTGATGCTGGTAGACGATCTGCGGCGTGACCGTCCAGTCATCGTCGAGCTCGACGCGCAGCGCCGCGCGGCCGCCATAGCTGTCGACCTCGTTCTTGTCCCTGCCGAGAAGTGCGCGGTTATCGACGACGACGTTGGTCGTCGGATCCTTGTCGTCCAGTTCGTAGCTGCGCCGCTTGAACGTGTTGTCGATATAACCGCCGTCATGTTCGTAATAGCCGACCAGGCGGATCGCGATCCGGTCGGTGATCGGGATATTGGCAAAGCCTTCGACGCTATCGCCCACCCGGCCTTCGCCGAACTTGTTGAGCTGGCCATCAAAGCCCGCCTCGAACTTGCCGGGATCGGGCTTGTTGGTGATGATGCGCAGCGTGCCGGCCAGCGAACTCGCGCCGAACAGCGTGCCCTGCGGGCCGGCGAGCGCTTCGACGCGGGCAATGTCGTAGATGTGGAGATCGACCGAACCGCCGATCGTGGTCACCGGGATTTCGTCGAGATAGAGGCCGGTGGTCGGCTGCGAGCCGACGTCGAGGCCGTCGCCGCCCGAATTGATGCCGCGGAAATAGAATTGCGCCTGGCTGGGGCCGGCGGAATTGAAGGTGACGCTGGGCAACAGCTTCACATAATCGTCGAACGATGCGACGTGTTGCTCGCCGAGCTTCTCGGTGCCCAGCGCCTGGATGGAGATGGGAACATTCTGCAGCGTCTCCGAGCGCCGCGTCGCCGTGACGACGATGTCGCCATCGGTGGTTCCATCCGGGGATTGTGGCGCGGTATCCTGCGCAAAAGCGGGACTTGCCGCCGCCGCAGTCGATGCCAGCACCACCATGATCGAGCGAGCGCGCAGGTTTCCCACGCGTTGCCGCTTATGCCGTACCATCGAAATCCCCTGTTGCGGCAGTGCGGAATCTTTTTCCTGCAGTGCAGCATGGAAATTTCTACGAACGGCCGTTGCTGTCAAGCCTAATGTTGCGGCGCGGCAAGAATCTCGTCAGGACCAGGGATATTCGGCGAGCGTCGATCCGAGCGCCCGTTTGAGCGGGCCGAGCCAGGGTTCGAAGGCGCGCCATTGCTCCATGCCCTCGCGGTTGATCGGCCGGCGGACCTGCTCGGAGCTCGCGGTGCGGACCGCGCGGTCGTTCTCGTGGAAGCGCAGGCAGGCGGAGTCGAACGGCACGCCGACATGATCGAGCAGCCGCCGTATCTCCGCTTCGGTATCCTCGATCATCGCTTCGTAGAATATGCGATGAACGCGGCCCGGCATGACCGCATCGATATGCGCCATCATCCGGACATAATCACTGTAATAGCGGGCCATCGTCTCGAGGCTGTAGGAGAACCCCTGCCCGCGCGCAAAATGCTGCTTGAAGTTGGAGAAGCAACAGCCGAGCGGGTGGCGCCGCGCATCGATGATCTTCGCGTTCGGCAGGATCAGGTGGATCAGCCCGACATGCGCCCAATTGTTGGGCATCTTGTCGATGAAGAACGGCCGATCGGTCTTGCGGTGGATGCGCGTGTTTTCGATGAACTCCTCGCCCCATTCGCGCAGCTTCGCGCCCTCGCCCTCGGTCAACTGGACCGGATAGCGTCCGGGTCGCTGCTCCGCGCCGAGCCGCTTGGCCAGACGCTGAATCTCGGGCAGTTCCTGCGTCCCCTCGATCAGGGGGTGGCTCGACAGGATCTGCTCGATCAAGGTCGAACCCGCGCGCGGCATGCCGAGGATGAAGATGGGATCCGGCGCCGGACAGCCCCGCCCGGCACGCGACGCCAGGAAGGCGGGCGTCCAGGTGGCGATGCTGCGATCGACGATCCCGGTCGTCACGGCGGGATCATGGTCGAGCTCGGTCCGGCGCAGACGATTTCCCTCTGCATAGTGGCGGAATGAAGCCGCCGGATCACCGGCATCCTCATGCGCCTTGCCCAGCGCGAAATGCAGATGATAGCGATCCTCCAGCCCCAGCCGCGCATCGCCGAGCGCAGCCGTCATCCCGGCAATGTCGGCCGCGCTGAAATTCACTGTCTTCAAATTGGCGAGGCTCCACCATGCCTCGCCATAACCGGGCTCGAGCGCGATGCAGCGGCGATAGGCCGCGACGCTGTCCGCCTGCCGGCCGACGGTCTTGAGGCTGTGGCCGTAACTCAGCCAGATCTTCGTGGCATCCGGAAGCCGCGCGAGCACCTGCTCATAATGCCGGACCGCCTCGCCGACATCGCCGATCCGGCCGAGCGCGGCCGCCAGCAGGTTGCGCGAGGCGACGTTGTGCGGATCGTCGGCGAGCAGCCGTTCCAGCTCCTCGATCGCGCGCGGCGTCCGGCCGGTGCGATAGAGTACCGTCGCAAGGTTGAACCGGGCCGGTGCGAAGCTCGGCGCAAGCTCGATCGCGCGGCTGAGCAGGTTTTCCGCGTCGACATAACGGCGCAGACGGCCGGCGAGTTCGGCGAGCATGCGGATCGCGGCGACATCCGTCGGATATTGCTTGAGATAGGGCTTCAGGATGCGTTCGGCGATCGCGAGCTCGTTCTTGCAGAGCGCGACCGCGGCGCGGCGCAATTCGGGAACCTGGACCGAACAGCGAATCTGCTGCGCATAGGCCGCGTCGGCCCCCGGACCGTCGCCGGTCAGCACGAGCTGGTCCCCCAGCATTCGCCAGGCTTCGGCCGAGTCCGGATTGCGCGCAGTGGCGGCACGCAGGACGCCGACCGCCTCCTGCGCCCGCCCCAGCGCCGCCAGCGCGCGACCGCGCAGGGTGAGGGCTTCGGGTTCGAGCGGCACGATGCGCAAAATCTCGCGCGTCTGCTCCTCGGCGAGCGCCGGCGAGCGTTCGAGCAGGGTGCGTGCGTGCGCCAGCGCCAAGGCGAGATTGCCCGTCTTTTCGGCCGACGTCGCCAAACCGCATTCTCCCTTTCGCCACGCGGGAATATGCACCGGTGCGCCGCCGCTGTCGATCAGCGGCGCGCAACGCGATCACCGTCCGTGGACCTTCACGCCGATGCGGTCCGCCAGGTCTATGAGCTGGGCATAGGTCGACGTGTCGCTGACGATATCTACCGCAGGCACGAGGATCGAAAATGGCCTGAATGCGACCCGATCGCCGAACAGGACGACCGCGCGCGCGCGGTCGTCCTGCCGCGAGATCCAGCACAGACCCTGTATGTCCTTGCACTGAGCGTGAATCGCTTCAGCCCATGTGCGCGTGTAAGGATATTGAACCTTCTCCGTTTCGATAAGCTGCGGGCGCGTGACCCCGAGCTTGCGCAACGCGGTTACGGAGAGATCCGCCAGAATCATCTCCTCGGTCGGAAGCAGCCGGGAATATACATGTCCCCTGAGCTTCCGCTTCTCGACCGTCTTCAGTCCGGGCGCGAAGGGCACGTCATGAAATACTGTCTCCATCGCCGCGCACGCGAATGTCGTGCCGCCATAGATCGTCGATATCGATGTGCCCGCGGCATCCACGACAGGGCTGAAGCGGGCATTGCCGAGCGGACCCGGATTGAACGCGTCCGAACCATATATGTCGGGATGGATGCGATGGATGACGTCCGCCGACGGCCACGGCATCCGTCGCACGAGTTTGTCGAGATCCGCAGGAGGCACCGGTGGTGCGGCGGGTACAGGCGCGGCAGTCGTGCCGGCCCTCGGCCTAGCCATGCACGACTCCGGCCATCTCGTCCTCAGCCGCAGCTTGTATCTCGTCCGGGTCGGATGCCAGCAGGTCCTTGGGTATCCGCCCGCCGAGGAAGCTGTTGACCGAAGCAAACCAGATCGCGATGCTCCATTCGTCCTTCCGGCCTGCGAAGGTCTCGAGAATAGGCGCCAGCGCTTTGAGCGGGCGATACGCCGCATCGGGATCGAGCGCATAGCCCGGATAATAATCCACCCCGTTGCGCCGCACCGCGAAGATCCGCCCTTCCTTCTTCCACTTATTGGGTTGGGTGCTGGGATTCTGCGCGCTGAATCCCGCGACCTCGGCGACCTCCGCCGCCGTGAGCCAGTCCGCGCTTTCCAACACCGCTTTGCGCGCCTCGGCGTTCATGCGCGCTTCCATGAGCAGGTGCCGAGGAGGCGGCACCTGGGGCACAAGCAGTTCCACGATCTGCTCAAGAGCGTCTTTCTCACGCCTGGCCAGGGTCGCGACAATGAACGGTGCGATGCTCACCATCGTGTCGGCGATGAGCCGCGCGAACTTCGCGTCGCCATGTTCGACCATGAACGCGACGACCTGTTCGGGGTCGAGCATCTCGAGCTTGTGCCGGACCTCTGCTGACGTGCCGGAGACTGTATCGAAGCCGGTTCCTCCGACCGAGTCAGTGAATGCCGTAGCCATCAGCGGGTTCCCTGGATTATTCCGAGTACCAATATAGCATGATAATCTTGATAATCTTGATAATCAATGGCCGCGATGACGGCCCTCCCTTGGAGGACCAAAGCGGGTTAAGGTGACGGGATGCGATGGTATCAAACCCGCGAATTTGCCGGCCTTAATTGATTTGCGTCCCCGAAATTGTAACCGCAAGCAGTTCCCCGGCGAACTCGACGTCCGGGTGCCTAGATTTCATGGGTTTCTGACAGCTCACTCCCCCCACCGTCATTCCCGCGCAGGCGGGAACCCATGCGTCCGGCCGACGAACGTTCGTGATCCATGCCCAAAATGGATCCCCGCCTGCGCGGGGAAGACGGTAAGAGGGATGCTGGTGCCGGGAAGCCGGTTGGCGATCAGCCGGAGGCCGCGGCGTCGCCCTGCCGCGCCGGTTCCCAGCCGAACACGCTGCGCCCGCCAAATTCGTGCGAACGACGACGTTCTTCGCCGACGAGCGCGTCGAACGACGGTCCCGTGGCATGCACCTCCAGCCGCCGCGCCTGTTCGTCGAGCCGGCGGATCGCGGACAATTTTTCGTCCTGGCCCAGCTTCGCCGCCGAGACCGCGTCCTTGAGCACGCCGATCGTCCTGTCATAGACTTTCGTCGGCACCGGGAACGGGTGGCGGTCCTTGCCGCCGTGCGCGAGGCTGAAGCGGGCCGGGTCGGCGAAGCGGCAGGGGGCGCCATGGATCAGTTCCGCCACCATTGCGAGGCTCTGCACGGTGCGCGCGCCGACGCCGGGGACGAGCACCAGTTCGGCGAAGTCCTTGGGACCCTGCTCGGCGGCCGCGGCGAGCGTGCCGTGGAGACGGCGGACGATGATGTCGTCGGCGCGCACATCGTGATGGTCGGGCAGGATCAGGTTGGGGAGCAATGGCGCGGCGGCGGAGGCTGGCGCCGCGCCGGTGCGGCGGAGCGCGGCAGCCTCGCGGGCGATGCGATCGGGACCGAGATCGGCGAGCAGATCGACCTGCGCGCGGCGCGACGGATCGGCGCGACGGTCGGCGAGGTTGACGATCTCGCCCTGCCCGCGCCCCTCGATCGCGGCGTGCGGCGCATCGACGAAACTCTCCAATCCTTCGGACAGCCAGTGGTAGCGGCGCGCGCGGCGGCTGGCGTCGTTCATGCCCTGCTGGACGACGGTCCAATGCCCGTCGTCGGTGACGATGAAGCCGTGGAGATAGAGGTCGAACCCGTCCTGCACCGCCGCGCTGTCGACCTTGGCGACGAGGCGGCTGGCGCGGGCGAGACCGGCGCCGTCGAAGCCGATGCGGTCGCCGGCCGCGACCAGCTCGCCCGGCGTGCGGCGCGAATGCTTGCCGCGGCCGCCGCAGACATGGATGCCGAGTTCGCCGGCGAGCGGCTTCAGGCCGTGCTTGAGCGCGCCGATCACGCTGGTGGTGATGCCCGACGAATGCCAGTCCATCCCCATCACCGCGCCGAACGACTGGAACCAGAACGGATGAGCGAGGCGGCGGAGAAATTCGTCGCGGCCATAATGGTGGACGATCGCCTGCGTCATCACCGCGCCGAGCCGCGCCAGGCGCTGGCCGAGCCATGGCGGCACACGGCCGCCGTGGAGCGGGAGATCGGCGCTGCCGGCGCGTTGGGGCATCGGGCTGGGACTCCGTCCGTTGGAACGAAGCGGGAACCTAACAGGTTGCGAGGTGGTGTGGAAGTGGCGGGAGCACGCCCAATGTAATCGGGTCAGCTAGGTTTCGGCGCCCCGGCCGCTCCGGTTGATGGGGACCACGGGACGATGTTGATGACGGAGGAAGTTGGTTAGCTTTGCACCTATACTGAAAGCCGGGAGCCAATGGCACCCCGCACCGGCCGAGTGCGACGACGACCCTTGTGGCGCAGCGCGAATTCGGCATAGATTAGGGCGTCGCCAAGGCAGCATTACTGTCAATATTTCGATCTACCAGATCCGACGCAAGCCGCTTGGGGAACTGAATGATGGCGATCTTTGAAACCTATGCCGTGAAGTCCAGTGATCCGCCGGGCACGATCGCGACCGATGGCACGACCATCGACATATCGATGGCGTTCAACGAGCGACCGAACAAAAACAAAATCCTCCGCCTGCGTCTTTCCCGACCGTGACAGGGCTGATGGCGGCCGCGCGATGAACGACGAGGAACAAAGGCGGTCGAAGATCCTGATCGCTGACCGCGAAGGCGGGATCAAGGGCTGGGGATTCCTCGTCGACCTGAGCCATGTGATGACCTGCGCGCATGTCGTCCGGGACTGCCTGCCGGGACGGCCGTCGCGAATCCGCGTCGGCGACCGGCTGCTGGGAACGCGTGACGACGGCCGGCCGCCGTTCGAGCTGAAGGTCGTCACCGATCCCGCCGAACTCGCCGACAGCGACGTCTGCGTGCTCCAGCTCGACGGCGCGAGCCGCTTCCCCGAAGGCTATGCGCCGGTACGCTGGCAGAAATGCGAGTCCGGACTGGGCTTCATCGGATCCGGCATGGTCAAGATCCCCGCTGCGGCCGACGCGCCGGCGCGCATCGAGGAGGTCACGATCACCGGCGACGTCGGCACGCTGATGCTGCGCCGCGAGACGCGCTACATCGTCAATTCGTCCGACCCCGACACGCGGATCGCGCCGGGCTGCTCGGGCGCGCCGGTGTTCGCGACCGGCGGCGACCGCGGCGTCATCGGCATGGTCGCCGAATATCGCCAGGCGCGCGCCGGCTCGATCGTCCACGACACCGCATTGCGCGACTGCTGGCCGGCGCTGTGCAAGGACCAGGATGCCGATCCGGGGCTGATCAGCCTCGATCCCCGCCCCGCCGACGGCATCCATCTCGCCGACCTCGACGAAAAACTGCCGCTGTGCGACCGCGAGGACCAGACCGGCCCCTTCGCCGAGCGGGTCGGCCGCCTCGCCGCGGCGCGCAAGGGCGCGCTGCTGACGACGATCGACGGCGGCGAGGACGACCTGCCCGACCAGCTGAGCATCCGCCTGTGCGAGCTCGGCCCGGCGCGCTTCGTGCGGCGGCGGACGACCGACGCGGGCGAGGCGGACATGCGCAGGCAGCTCCCCTTCTTCACCGTCGACATGTTCAAATGCCGGACGACCGACGACGCCGAGATGCGTGCGAAGATCGCTTGGCGCCTGCAGACCGCGCTGGGATCGGGCGGAACCGACGCGAAATCCTTTGCCAGGACGATCAAGGCGCTCCGCTATCCGGCGATCGTCAAGGTGCTCGTCACCGACGACTATGTCGCCGACCATGGGCTGGTCGCCGCCCGCGCCTGGACCGATCTGGCGCATGAGATTTGCGGCCATGACCTCAGCCATCCGCTGTTCGTCTTCTTCTTCCTGACCCGGTCGGCCGGTGCCGGCGACGCGACGCTGATCGAGCGCTGGCGGATCGCGGACGGCGCCTTCCTGATTCTCGACACGCTGACGCCGATCGACCGGCGCGAGGTCAAGACGTGGGCGGAGAATTGCTATCGCCCGCTGTCCGCGAAGATCATGGCGCTCGTCGAGAACAAGGCGGCCGGGCAAGAACAATATCGGCTGAAGACGCTGTCCGGCTGGCTGACCGGACAATAGGGAGCAAGGCGGATCATGGACGAATTTCTGGCGGTCAGGTCGATCGCGCCGCTGAGCCTGGTGCCGCCGCTGATCCGGCACTTCGGCAAACCCGAACTCTACCGGCCCGCCGAGGGGCTGATGGCGGCAGCCGACGCAGCGATGCTGGTCGGCATCCCGCTGCTGCTGACGGGCGAGCCCGGGACCGGCAAGACCAGTGCGGGGGAATGGCTGGCGTGGAAGCTGAAGGCGCGCATGCTCTCGTTCGACGTCAAATCGGGCTCGACCGGCCGCGACCTGCTCTACGGCTTCGACGAGGTCGCGCGCTTCCGCGACGGCAGCCAGGGCGTGACGCGGCCGCAGATCGACTATGTCCAATTCAACGCGCTGGGCGAGGCGATCATCCGCGCGGCGGGCGGCCGCGCCCGGCTGACCAGCGTCAAGCCGGCGGTGGAAACCGCGCAGAAGGCGTTCGGCATCGCCGACGCCGACGCGATGGTCGCCGCAAGCCTGCTGCCGGGCGACGCCGACTTCGCCGCCGCCGACCCCGAGCATGTCGTCGTGCTGATCGACGAGATGGACAAGGCGCCGCGCGACACGCCCAACGACCTGCTCGGCGAGATCGACCGGATGGCGTTCGCGATCCCCGAGCTGGGGCTCGCGGTCGGCGGCCGCGACCGGAGCAGGCCCGACGCCGCACAGCCGCTGCGGCCGATCGTCATCATCACGAGCAATTCGGAAAAAGGCCTGCCCGAACCCTTTCTGCGCCGCTGCGCCTTCTTCGACATCCCGCCGCCCGACGAGAAGGAGCTCGCCAGGATCGTCGGCCAGTCCTTCCCCGCGGTGACGGCGGAATCCGACCTGTTCCGTAAGGCGTATCATTATTACAGCGAGGTGCGCGGCACCGACTGGGTCCGCAAGAAGCCCGGCACCGCCGAGCTGCTGGCATGGATCGGCTGTATCGTCGGCCCACCAGGCGCCGACGGCAAGCCGTCCGCGCGCGCCGACTTCGACCGTGCGCAGGCCGAGGCGGCGCTGGGCTGCGTGCTCAAGACCGTCGACGACCTCGACAAGGGCAAATCGCTGTTCAAGGTCTGGCGCGGTCCATGACCGACGCTGCGGCCGACCCGATCGAATCCGTCATGGCCGCCGCCCGGCGCAGCGGCGTCGGCGTGGCGGAGATGATGCGGCTCGAGACGCTCAAATGGGAGTTCCTCGCGCGCGCCGCCCCCGCCGACCATGGCCGCTTCCCGCAATATGCGGCGGCGATCCTGTTCCGCAGCCATGCCGAACGCGCCGCCTTCATCCAGCGCGCGGCGCCCGCGGGCATGGCGGCCGCGCCCCTGGCGGGCCGCACGCCCGCGGACCGGCCGCGCCCGCTCGACTGGATCGATCGGCACGCGAATGCGATCCTCACCGGCGAGCTGCTGGCGGTGATGGCCATGATCGCGGTCTGCGGCTGGCTGCGGCTGCGCGAGAGGATGCGCATCGATGATGGCGGCCCGATTGCACCGATCGAAACGCCGACGCCGATCCCGACCGACCTCCCCCCGCCCATCCCCGAGTTGGTGAAGATGTTCGCCCCCTCGCCCTGGTGGTGGGTCGCCGTCGCCGCAATCCTGCTCGCCGCTGTGGCCTATGTCCTCTGGAACCGCCGGCGCCAGCGGCAGCTCAAGCGCGAAGCCAATGAGAACA
>Ga0068863_100007037_pt1 | contig 11021 bp, 6 predicted proteins | sample KBSSwiS62_FD_66596 | JGI IMG/M metagenome (GOLD analysis project Ga0068863, IMG submission 66596) | Switchgrass rhizosphere microbial communities from Kellogg Biological Station, Michigan, USA - KBS Switchgrass S6-2 | ecosystem: Host-associated > Plants > Roots > Rhizosphere > Soil ...
GTGTCCCCTCGGTTCGCCGAGGTGTTCTTCGGGCTCTGGCTGATGACGGTGCCGGGGGCGGCCGTGCTGCTCGGTTGCTGCTGGATGCTGACGTTCAGGCCGAGCTGCTGCAGCTTGGCCTGGGCATTGCTGGCCTGCTGGCCGGTGTAGTCCGGGACCTGGACCGTCGAGCTGACCACGTAGATGGTGACCGTGCTGCCAGGCGTCGCGGACGTACCCGCCGCGGGTTCGGTCTTCTCCACCCGGCCAGGCAGCTGCTTGGGCGGGTTGTTGACGTCACCGTAGGTCGAGTTCTGCACCTGGAAGCCGGCCGCCTGCAACGCCGCCGTCGCCGCCGACGTGGTCTTGCCGGTCACGTCCGGGATCTCCACAGCGTCCAGCGGCTCCGCGACCGTGAGTGTGATCTTCGTGGTCAGCGGGACCAGGGTGCCCTCGGCGGGATCGATCTTGGTGACCGTATCCGCGCCGTGGTCACCGGTCTTGACGGTCACTGTGGCGATCTGCGAGAAGCCCGCGGATTGCAGATTGGTCTCCACGACCTTGACCGGCTGACCGATCTGGCCCGTCGGGATCTTTGCCTGGCCGCTGGGGGCCGTGGTGGTGCCGTTGGAAGGGCTGTCCTTGCCGGACAGCATGGATGTGGCGACGAGCGAGACGATCACGAAGGTGAGCACGACTGCGAGAGCGGCCAGCACCCATTTCCACGCGTTCGAGCCCCGCTTCGGCGGCGGGCCACCGGCCGGGCCGCCCGGGCCGCCGTACCGGTCATCGTCCGGGCCGAACCGCTCGAACTGGTCGGTGTAACCGGTGCGTCCGCGCGGCTCGGCGTAGCCACCACCGCGGTAGGCGGTGTTGTCGTACTCGCCGGTCGTGTCGTAGTCGGCGTCCCGGTACCCGCCGTCGCGGTAGCCGGTGTTCTGGTAGCCGGTGTTGCCGTACCGGTCGTAGCCGCCGGTGCGGCGGTCGTCGCGGAAGCCGCTGCCGGCGATCTGCGTCGCCGCCGCCGCGCCCCCGGTGGCCGGGCCCGCCTGGGCGATGATCCGGCGGCCGGCGATCGCCCGTTCCAGGTCGTCGCGCATCTCGCCCGCGGTGGCGTACCGGTCGTCCGGGTCCTTCTCCAGCGCGTGCATGGCGATCGCGTCCGCGGTGGCCGACAACTGCGGGTTGTGCCGCGACGGTGGGTCCGGGATCTCGCGGACGTGCTGGTAGGCAACCGCAACCGGGTTGTCGCCGCGGAACGGCGGCTCGCCGGTGATGATCTCGTAGAACAGGACGCCGGTGGAGTAGACGTCGCTGCGCGCGTCGACCTTCTTGCCCTGCGCCTGCTCGGGGGAAAGGTACTGCGCGGTGCCGATGACGGCCTGGGTGGCGGTCATCGTCGAGGAGGTCGCGTTGTTGGCCTTGGCGATGCCGAAGTCCATCACCTTGACGGTGCCGTCCGGCGAGAGCATCACGTTGGCCGGCTTGATGTCCCGGTGGATGATGCCCAGGTGGTGGCTGTAGTCCAGCGCCGCGCAGATGTCGGAGGTGATCTCCATGGCCCGCCGCTCGGGGAACGGGCCCTCCTGCTGGAGCACCTCCCGCAGCGTGCGACCCTCGACGAACTCCATCACGATGTACGGCAGCTGGGTGCCGTTGATGTAGTCCTCGCCGGTGTCGTAGACCGAGACGATCGCGGGGTGGTTGAGGCCGGCGGCCGACTGCGCCTCCCGCTGGAAGCGCTTGAGGAAGTTCGGGTCGCGCGCCAGGTCCGAGCGCAGCACCTTGACCGCGACGTCGCGGCCCAGCCGGACGTCGCGGCCACGGTAGACCTCGGCCATGCCGCCGTAGCCGATTCCGGCGCCCAGCTCGTACCGGCCGCCGACGAGACGCGGTTCGGTCCCGTATCTCTCGGTCACATCAGACACCAGACTTCGCCTCCACGACCACGATCCCATCACTATGGGAACCGGTCGTCACCCACTGTGTGACGGAGGACGCCGCGTGGTCCGATCCGCCCGAACCGGCGAGCTGCCTGGTGATCAGCGCGCAGACGACGACAGTGACCACCAGCAGGACAAGCAGCACCGGCAGGCTGAGCCGGCGTTTGCGGCCGCCGGCCGCCGCGGCGCGGCCGGCTTCGGCCCGGCGCGCGGCCCGGCCGGCGGGCTCCGCCTGGTCGGCGGGTGGCGCGGCGTGCGCGGCCGCCAGGCCGGTCTCGGCGAGCTGGTCATCGGTCCAGCCGTCGCCGGCCGGCCCGTAGGCGGTCGGCGCCGCCTGGTAGGCCGTGGCGGCCGCCGGGTGGCCGGGCTGCTCTCGCTGGTAGGCGGTCGGGGCGCCGGCCTGGTACCCCGTGGCGCCCGGCTGGTATCCCGTCGCGCCGGGCTGCTGGTACCGGGCCGTGCCCTGCTGGTAGCCGCTCGCCGACTCGCCGCGCCCGGCGAAGGGGCTTCCGGCCTGGTAGTCCGGCGCCGCGGCCGGCGGCTGGTAGCCCGTCGCTCCGGCCGGTGGCTGGTAGGCGGTGGCACCCGGCTTCGGTGGCTGGTAGCCCGTGGCGCCCGCCGGCGGCTGGTAGCCCGTCGCACCGGGCTGGTAGCCGGCCTGTCCGCCGCGGGCGGAGGCGGGCTGCGGCGCTGGGTAGCCGCTCTGGCCGGGGTTGGGGACCAGGTGGCCGCCACGGGCGGCGGCGCCCGGCGCTCCCGAAGCACCGGCCGGCGGGGCGCCGCCCGGGCCTTCGGACATCCACGACGGCGTGCGGGTGCGGCCGCGCGGCGGCGGTCCGGCCGGGCCCGGGTGGCGGGCCGTGAGGTCCGGGCTGACGGCGCCCACACCCCAGCGCGCCTCGGGCGAGTACAGCTCGCGGCGGATGGCGGTGGCGCTGCGCGCGAACCCGCCGGCCGACGACGGTCGCCGGTTCGGGTTCTTGGCCATCGCCTGCTCGACGAGCTGGCGCACCTGGTGCGGCACGTCGGCGGGCAGCGGCGGTGGGTTGTCCTGCTGGTGGGCCATCACGACGACGATCGGGTTGCGGTCGTCGAACGGCCGCCGGCCGGCCAGGCACTCGTAGGCGACGACGCCGAGCGAGTAGACGTCGCTGGCCGGGGTGACGGGCCGGCCCGAGGCCTGCTCCGGGGACACGTAGTACGCCGTGCCCATCATGATCCCGGTGGCGGTCAGCGGGGCCGCGTCGACGGCTCGCGCGATGCCGAAGTCGGTGACCTTGACGGCGCCGTCGGTGCGGATCAGCAGGTTGCCCGGCTTGATGTCGCGGTGGACGATGTTGAGCGCGTGCGCCGCCTGCAGCGCGTCCGCGGCCTGCCCGAGATAGTCGAGCATCCGCTCCGGCGACAGCCGCTTCTCCCGGTGCAGGACCGCCGAGAGCGGCTCGCCCTCGACGAGCTCCATCACCAGGTAGGCGGTCGGGTGGTCGTCGACGGTCGCGACCTCGCCATAGTCGTAGACCGAGGCGATGCCGGGGTGTGACAGCCGGGCGGCGTGCCGCGCCTCACCGCGGAAGCGGACCAGGAACGACTCGTCGCTGGCGTACTCCGGGCGCAGCAGCTTGACGGCGACCGGGCGGCCGAGCGTCTGGTCGACGCCGCGCCACACCTCGCCCATGCCGCCGGTGGCGATGCGGCCGTCCAGGCGGTAACGGTTGTCGAGAACGGTGTTGGCCGGAACGGCTCCGGCGAACGGCTGGGCTGGTTGGTGAACGGGCTGACCCGACGGGTTGTTCATCCTCGAACGTCCAATGCGGTCTGCATGACCTTCTGCGCGATCGGTGCGGCGACGGAACCGCCCGTCCCGGACTCTGGGCCGCCGTTCTCCACGACGACCGCGACGGCGATGCTGGGGTTATCGGATGGGGCGAACCCGACGAACCACGCGTGCGGCGGCTCGTTCGCCCCATGTTCGGCGGTACCGGTCTTCCCCGCCACCGACACGCCGCTGATCTGAGCCTTGGTACCGGTACCCGACGTGACCACGGACTTCATCATGGTGATCAGCTGGTCGGCCACCTGCGAGGAGATGGGCTGGCCGAGTTCCTTCGGCTGGGTCTTGGCGATCTGTCTGAGGTCCGGCCCTTCCAGCTCGTCGACGACGTACGGCTTCATCATCCGCCCGCCGTTCGCGATGGCCGACACCACCTGTGCCATTTGCAGCGGCGTAACCCGGACGTCGAACTGCCCGATCGCGGACTGTGCGGTCTGCGCCGCATCGACGCTGCCCGGGAAGACGCTTTTCGCCTCCGGGAGCTCCAGGCCGTCGATGGTGCTGCCGAACCCGAACGCGTCGGCCTGGGCGCGCAGCTTGTCTCCGCCGATCTGCATGCCGAGGGAGGCGAACGCCGTGTTGCAGGAGATCGTCAGCGCGTGGATCATGGTGGCGGTCTGGCCGTTGCCGCAGCTCTCGCCGCCGAAGTTCCGCAGCGTCGCGGTGCTCTGCGGCAGCTGCAGTTCGTTCGGCGCCGGCAGGACCGAGTCCGGCGTGTACTGCCCGGTCGACAGCGCCGCCGCGGCGGTGATCAGCTTGAAGGTCGAGCCCGGCGGATAGGTCTGCTGGGTCGCCCGGTTCAGCAGCGGCGAGTTCTTGTCCGCGTTCAGCGTGTTGTATGCCTGGGTGACCTGGGTCGTGTTGTGGCTGGCCAGCTGGTTCGGGTCGTAGCTCGGGGCGGTCACCATCGCCAGGATCGCCCCGGTGCGCGGGTCCATCGCGACGACGGCGCCCGGGCGGCCGCCCAGCGCGTCCGCGGCGGCCTGCTGGATCTTCGGGTCGATCGTGGTCAGCACGTAGCCGCCCTTGCGGCCCGAGCCGTCGAACAGGGCGCTGATCTTGCTGGCCAGCAGGCGGTCGTCGTCGCCGTTGAGGAACAGGTTCTCCGACTGTTCCAGCGCCGTAGCGCTGTAGAGCGTGAAGTAGCCGGTGACTGGCGCGTACAGCGGGCCGTTCGAGTACTGGCGCAGGTACTTGAACTCGTCGTCGACCGGGACCGACGACGCCATCGTCACCCGGTCGTCCGCCGGGCCGGCCAGCAGCTGGCCGCGCAGCCGGTCCAGCCGCGCGGCGATCTCGCGGGTGTTCGTCGGCTGCTGCTTGAGCGAGTGCTGGTCGGCGACCTGCACCCAGTTCGCGTTGATCAGCAGCGCGGCGAACAACACGGCGCACACGAGCGTGACCTTGCGGATCGGCCGGTTCACGAGGTCTTCACCACTACCTGGGTCTGCGCCCCGGCCACCGCGTCCGGGTCGAACAGCGGCGCCGGCGCGGCCTCCTCCCGCGGGCTGCGGGTGGTGCTGTCACTGATCCGCAGCAACAGCGCGATGATCGCCGCGTTGGCCACGATCGACGAGCCGCCGTACGACATGAACGGCAGCGTGACGCCGGTGAGCGGGATCAGCCGCATGACACCGCCCACCTGCACGAACACCTGGAAGGCCAGCGACGCGGACAGCCCCGTCGCGAGCAGCTTGCCGAACGGGTCGCGGGCGCCGAGCGCCGCGTGCAGCCCGCGCATGACGATCAGGGCGTAGATCACCAGGATCGCCATGACGCCGGTCAGGCCCAGCTCCTCGCCGAGGCTCGCCATGATGAAGTCGGTGTTCGAGAATGGCACCTTCGTCGGGTTGCCGCGGCCGAGCCCGGTGCCGGTGATGCCCCCGGCCGCGAACCCGTACAGGCCCTGCACCAGCTGGTAGGACTTGCCCGACGGGTTCGAGCCGCTGAACGCGTGCAGCCAGCCGTCGACCCGGACCTGCACGTGGCCGAAGAGGTGGTACGCGACCGTGGCGCCGCCGCTGAACAGCAGCAGGCCGATCGCGACCCACGACACCTGTTCGGTGGCGGTGTAGAGGATCACCAGGAAGATCGCGAACAGCAGCAGCGACGAGCCGAGGTCGTTCTCGATGACGAGCACGCCGAGGCTCGCGGCCCAGGCCACCAGCACCGGGCCCAGGTCCCGCGGCCGCGGCAGCTTCAGGCCCAGGAAGCTCGGCGAGGCGATCGAGATGACGTCGCGCATCCGGCTGAGATAGCCCGCGAAGAAGATCATCAGGAGGATCTTCGAGACCTCGCTGGGCTGAAACGAGAAGGGCCCGACCCGCAGCCAGAGCCGCGCGCCGTTGATGGACGCGCCGAGGCCGGGGACCGCGGGCAGGATCAGGAACACGATGCCGGCCAGGCCTGCCGTGTAGGTATAGCGGGTGAGCGTCGTGTGGTCGCGGACGATGGCCAGCACCAGCACGAACACGATGACGGCGAGCAGCGTCCAGACCAGCTGGGTCTGCGCGGCGCCGGCCGTGACCGCGTGGTGCGCCTTGCGCTGGGCGTCGGCCCTGGCCAGGTCGATCCGATAGATCATCACCAGGCCGATGCCGTTGAGCGCGGCCACCATCGGCAGCAGCAGCGGGTCGGCCGCCGGCGCGAACCAGCGCACGGCCAGGTGTGCCAGCGCCCACAGCGCGAAGAAACCGAGCCCGTAGGTGGCGACCTGGAAGGTCAGCTTGCCGTTGTGCGCCAGCATCAGCGCGGCCAGTGCGCCAGTCGCCAGAGCCCCCGCGAAGATCAGCATGCCCAGCTCGCGCCGACGATACGGCGGAATCTCCAGGCCCGGTGGCAGGGGAAACCCGGCAAAGGTCGCCGTAAGGTCGGCTGAGCGCGGCCGGCGCAGTGGCGGCAGGGTCATTGAGCCTTTTCCGGCGGCGCCGCGAGGCGGCGGCAACCTTGATCGATGCTGACGTATCCCATCCCGACGGACCGGCGCGTCGGTATCACCGCTGCCACTCCGTCGCCTGCGTGCTCCGGCCTCGCGGTCACGACCTCCGAGATCACGACCTCCGAGATCACGACCTCCGAGATCGACTTCGTCGATCCCGCAGGAACCCCGTTCGTCGATCCCGCAGGAACCCCGTTCGTCGATTCCGCAGGGACCCCGTCGCTCCGGCGAGACCTCCGCACGCCGCCTCCTTCGTGTCAGGGCGACGGCGCGCCCATGCAGGACGCGGCGCTGGCCAGGTTCGGGGTCGCGCAGGCCAGGAACGAAGCCGTGGTCGAGGGCAGGGCGCCGGTCGGCGTCGCGGTCGGGCTAGCGGTCGGCTTGGCCTTGGTGCTCGGCGTGTCGCTGACGGCCGGAATGGTCCGCAGCGCGTGCACCTTGTTCAGCGCGTCGCCGAGGTCGTCCGCCTTCACTCCGGACTGGACCGCGCCGCGGTCCGGCTCGGCCACCTCGGAGATCGGCATGAAGGTCTGGTGCACGCTGGACAGGGCGCCGAGGCTCTGCACGCCCTGGAAGATCGCGACCTTGTTGTCGTGCACGCCGATGTAGTACTGGTTCTTCACCCACGCCCAGCCCGCGACGGCGCCGACCACGATCAGCACGACCACGGTCGCGCTGACGAAGATGATCCGCCGCCGGCCGCGGCCCTCGGCCGCGTCGCCGGCGAAGTCCTCCGCGGACAGCCCGCCCCGGGCCGCCCGGCCTATCCGGGCGGCCCGCGCCGCCGCCGAATCGCTGTCCGGGCCCTGCGGATTCGGACCGGTCCGGGCGGCCGCGGCCCCCGGAACGGTCCCCTTCTCCGCGGCGGCACCCGCGACGAGCGCGACCTCGGACGGCTCCTCGTCGTCGACGATGTCGGCGACGACGACCGTGATGTTGTCCGGGCCGCCGCCCTTGAGCGCCAGCTCGACGAGCCGGTCCACGGCGTCCTGCGGGGTGGCGCCCAGCAGCGCCTCGAGGATCGTCTCCCCGCTGACCACACCCGACAGGCCGTCGCTGCACAGCAGATAGCGGTCACCGACCCGCGCCTGCCGCAGCGACAGGTCCGGGTCGACCTCGCGGCCGTCGAGGGCGCGCATCAGCAGCGAGCGCTGCGGGTGGGTGTTCGCCTGTTCGGGCGTGATCCGGCCCTGGTCGACGAGGTCCTGCACGAGGGTGTGGTCGTGGGTGATCTGGCTGAGCACCTCGTCGCGCAGCAGGTAGCAGCGCGAGTCGCCGACGTGCAGGAGACCGAACTGGTCGCCGGAGGCCAACAGCGCGGTGACGGTCGTGCCCATCCCGTCGAGCGACCCGTCCCGAGCGGCCAGCGCGCGCAGGTTCGCGTTGGCGTCGTGCATCGCGGAGACCAGTGCCTCCACCAGCTCGTCCGCGTCGATCTCGGTGTCCAGGTCGGCGAGCGCGGCGATGACCGTCGAGCTCGCCACCTCACCCGCCGCGTGACCACCCATGCCGTCCGCGACGGCAAGCAGGTAGGGACCGGCGTAGGCAGAGTCCTCGTTTCCTTCTCGGACGTGGCCGACGTCCGAGCGGATCGCGTAGTGAAGCCGAAGGCTCACCGGCGGAGCTCCAGGACCGTCTTGCCGATCCTGACCGGCGCGCCGAGGGGTACCGGCATGGGCGTGGTCACTTTCGTGTGTTCGAGAAAGGTTCCGTTGGTCGAGTTGAGATCTTCGACGAACCAACGGCCGTCGTGAGGGACGAGTCTCGCATGCCGGCCGGACGCGAAGTCATCGTCGAGAACCAACGTGGAGTCCGGAGCCCGTCCGATGGTGATCGGTTCGCCGGTTAGTGGGATGACGGTGCCCGCTAGAGGACCCTTTGTGACCACAACTTTGCTCGGGGGGTATGCATTGGGCGCGTTCGGTGGCGACAGTACCGGAGGCCCCACCGGTGGTTGGGCCGGGTTCGGCCGGGGGCGCGGGCGCGCGACAACGGGGTCGGGCCCGGCGGCCGCGCCGCGCCGCCCAACCCGTCGTCGGGCCGGATCCAGCAGATCCGACCGGATCGCCCGGGCGGCCAGCAGGACGAACGCCCAAAGCATCGCCAGGTAACCGATTTTCACCAGCAACAGGACGAGCTCGTTTGGCTGGGTCGGATCCATCAGGCTTTACCAGCTCCGGTCGCTCGGCGGGGGCGGGCCCGGCCGGCGGCGCTGGTCGTCGGGCCGAGGACGACCGGGGCCCCGGCCAGGCAGTTGGGTCTCGGCATCGTAGATCTCTTCGGGTGGGCCGCCGTCGCGACCATCCGCGTCGCGACCACCGAGGCGGCGGGCCTCGGCCGGGCGCGGCCCGCTTCCGTCGCCCCGGCGACCGTAGCCGGCGGCGGGGCCAGCGTACCCACCGCTGTCGTGATCCTGACGGGTCTGACCGCCGCGCGGGGCCCGGACGAGTGCCTCGCGGTACGACTCCTCGCGGGCGCTGGGCGGCTCATCGCGGGCGCTCGACGGGTCGCGGCGGGCGTCGCCGCGATCGCGTACCGGACGCGGGCCCGACCGGTCAGCGGGCGGCCGGGCGACTGGCCGGTCAGCCAGGGGCCGGGCGACCGACGGGTCAGCCAGGGGCCGAGCGACTGGCCGGTCACCAGGCGGGTCGGACCGGCGGAGGTCCGGGCGCCCGGCGCCGGGGCCCGGGCGGGCCGAGCGTGCCTGGGGCCCGCTGGGGCCATCGCGGTACGGCTCGTTGCGTCCACTGGACCGGTCGTCAGGCCCGGCGCCAGGCCGGTCGTCGTACGGACGGTCCGGGCGTCCGCCTACCGGCCGTCCGGCGCGGCCCGGTCCGGAGGGCCGGTCCCGCATCAGCTCGTCGCGCGGTCCCGGCCAGTCGCGCGGGTCTGGTCGGTCGCGCGGAGCGGGGCGGTCACGCGGGTCTGGCCGGATGTCACGTGGGTAGTCGCGGTCCCGGTCCGGGATGCGATCCCGTTCCGGCGCGCGGCCGCCGCGGAAGCCGTCCAGGCCGCCGCGGGGGTCGCGCTCGTCTCGGCGGCCGAACGGCTCCGGCGCCTCGGACAGGCTACGGCCCGGTTCGCGGGCGTCCCGGCCGCCGCGGCCGTCGTCCCGCTGGAAGGTGATCAGGGCGGCGCCCAGTTCGATCAGGTCGCCGTTGACCAGCTTCACCTGGGTCGCCGGCCGGCCGTTCACGATGCTGCCGTTCGTGGAGCCGGCGTCCACATACAGCCAGTTGCCGTCGGGCATCCGGCGGATCTCGCCGTGCCGGCGGGAGACGCCCGTGTCCGTGAGCCGGATGTCGCACTCGACGCTGCGGCCGATGAGGGTCGACTCGGCGGTGAGCTCGTATTCGCGCTCCTGGCCGGGCGGGGCCTCCTTGTTGGTGATCAGCAGGCGAGGCGCGCCGGGTGCCGCGCGCGGGCCCCGCCGCCGCGGCGTCGCGACCATCCCCTCGGCCGAGGCGACGCTGCTGCGAATCCGGAAGACGCCGACGTCCAGGTCGGGCGCCTCGGACAGCCGGACGTTCACCGGCCCGACGAACGTGTACCGCTGCTCGGCCGCGTGCTCCCGGACCATCTCGGCCAGCTCCGCGCACAGCGCGTGGTCATACGGAGACAGCCGGTTGTAGTCCGGCGTCGCCAGCTCCACCGCGAACTCGTTGGGTACCAGCACCCGGTTCGAGCTGATGGCGCGGCGGTCGTCGGTCTCCCGGGCCAGCGCGCCGGCGATCTCCACCGGCTCGACGCCGCCCTTGAAGACCTTCGCGAACGCGCCCTCGACGAGGCCGCCCAGGCGGCGTTCGAAGCGTTGCAGCACGCCCATGCCCGACCTCCCTTCTACCGGTCCGTGAGATCGTATGTCGCCCGCCTCCGGCGGCCCCGCCCACGGGCCGTGAGCAGCCCCGTCACCTCACGGACAGCCCTACCGGGCGGCGAGCTGGCGCGCCCCCGGCGGCGCCCGCCCGCCATGGTCGCCGGCCGCGTCGAGGTGATCGTCCTGTGCCGGGACGCGGCCCGGATCCGGCGTCCCCCCACCGCATCCACCCGCGCGGACGTGGTACGGTGGCTGCGCACCAGACGGTAGAAAACAGTGAAAGAAACCTACCTGCGGCTCACTCATGGTGAGTGGTCGCGAAGGTGGGTGGGCGCTGGTTTGTGGTTGAGGTGTGGGTCGTAGCAGACGGTCGGCGGTACATCGAGTTCCCGGTGGTGGCTCGATGCTCCTGAACTGAATAGGTCAAGTCCACTCGGGCGAGTGGCGGAATGGCAGACGCGCACGGTTCAGGTCCGTGTGTCCGAAAGGACGTGGGGGTTCAACTCCCCCCTT
>Ga0068863_100007042_pt1 | contig 11020 bp, 9 predicted proteins | sample KBSSwiS62_FD_66596 | JGI IMG/M metagenome (GOLD analysis project Ga0068863, IMG submission 66596) | Switchgrass rhizosphere microbial communities from Kellogg Biological Station, Michigan, USA - KBS Switchgrass S6-2 | ecosystem: Host-associated > Plants > Roots > Rhizosphere > Soil ...
CGGCGGCACGGCATCAACGCTCGAATTCGCCGGCGCGGTATGTGAAGCGCTGAACAACTCTCACGTTGCAAGGCTCAAGGCTCAAGGTGTACAGAGTTGAGGGGTGTCCGGAGACTGGAGACTTGAAACTTGAGACTTGATAGTTGCGTGTTATAGTCGCAGCGGCCAGATGCTAGACGAAATCTCTGAGGCCGTACTGTCACGCGAAGAGCTTCTCAAATACCCCCGCGAGCAAGTCAACGCCTACCTCGACGAGCTGCGGACGACGCAGCGGCACAAGTTCTACCGGGCGCTGCAACATCCCCTGTATCCCATCCTCCGGAAGATCGAACGGAAGCACGAGAACCTACAGTACGTCATCGGCGCCGTGCGCGCGCACCGCATCATCTACGCGTCGAATCACAAGAGCCACACCGACTATCTGGTGGAGCCGCTGGTCCTCGACGACAACGGCATCCGTCCGCCGCTCATCGCCGCCGGCATCAACCTCTTCGGCGGACCGCTCGGTCTGATCCACAAGCACGTCACCGGCGCGATCCCGATCCGGCGCAACACCAAGGATCCTGCGTACCTGATCACGCTGAAGGCGTACGTCGCCGAAATCCTCAAGAAGCACGATCTGTTCTTCTACCCGGAGGGCGGCCGGAGCTACAGCGGCGAGCTGAAGGCGGCGAAGACCGGACTGTTCAACGCCGCGCTGAGCGCCGACCGGCCCGATCTGGTCATCATTCCGGTGGCGATCGCCTACGACCTCGTGCTCGAGGATCACATCCTCGCGCATCAACGCATCAAAAGACGGCAGCGCCCGTTCGGTCGGGAGATCGCCGAAATGGTGCGATACGCCGTTGGGTATCGGTCCCGGTCGTTCACGACATTCGGCGCGCCCATCAGCGTGGCGGGCGTCGACGTGCACTCGCGGACCGAAGTGCTCGAGCTGGCGCGGGTGGTGCGCGCGCGCACCGGCGAGTTGTACAAGGTGCTGCCGACAGCGGTGTTTGCGGCGGCGATGCGCCCGTCGATCACCCGGCGCGATCTCGAGGCGCGCATCGATCGCCTGATCGAGGAGCTCGCGGCGCGCCATGCGAACCTCGGCGTGACGAGTGGCCGCCAGGCGGTGGAGGAAGCCGCCGAACCCCTCGAGACTCGCGGCATCGTCGTCGCCGAACGGGGACGTTTCCGGGTGCGTGAGCGCACCGTCCTGCGCTACTACGCGAGGACAATCGAGCACCTGCTGGCGACCCCCGGCCGGACGCATTGATGCTCGATCGCGCGGCGAAAACCTTTTTCCAATTGCTCGCCGGAAGCGGAACCCTGAAAGCGCTCGGGTCCCGGTACGGCATGCGCCGGCCGGAGAGTTTCGCCCGGCGGTTCATCGCCGGCGAAACCGTGCAGGAAGCGATCGAGGCGGCGCGCGCGCTCGAAGCGCGCCGTTTGAAGCTGACGCTGGATCTGCTCGGCGAGAGCGTCACCAACCTCGAGGAAGCCGAAGCGGCGACGCGCCAGTACCTGACCGTCGTCGACGCGGTCGTCCAGTCCGGCGTCGAACGTAACCTCTCATTGAAGCTCACGCAGCTCGGCATCGACGTCGACAAGGCCAGCGCGATCGACAACCTCCGCAAGATTCTCGAGCGCGCCGAGCCGGCCGGGTTTTTCGTCCGTATCGACATGGAGAGCTCGGCGTACATCGCCGTCACGCTGGAGATCTTCGAGACGCTCTGGAGTCATGGCCACCGGCAGATCGGCGTCGTGCTGCAGTCCGCGCTGCACCGCAGCGAGGCCGACCTCGCGAGGATGAACGCGCTGGGCGCACGCGTGCGGCTGGTCAAAGGCGCGTACAAGGAGCCGAAAGCGGTCGCGTATCAGAACAAGAGCGACGTCGACGCGGCCTACGAGCGGATGATGAAAACGCTGCTCACGAGCGGCCATTCGCCGGCAATCGCCACGCACGATCCTGCGATGATCGACACGGCGCGTCGGTGGGTGCACGAGACGCATGTCGCTCGCGACAGTTTCGAGTTCCAGATGCTTTACGGCATCCGCCGCGACCTGCAGACCATGCTCGTCAACGAAGGCTACCGCGTCCGCGTGTACGTCCCGTTCGGACGCGAATGGTTTCCTTATTTCATGCGCCGGCTGGGCGAATGGCCAGCCAACGTCAGTTTTGTGATCCGCGGCATTGTAGGAGAACAAAGGTAGCCAGATTCCAGCTGTTTGCCGCCGATAGGCATACCATCAGATCCGACTCATCGGATTTCCGCGGGTAACCTCCCGCACCATCAGTACTTACCAAGCCGTCCCCCCTCGGCACGCCTCTTGAAGTCAACTGAACCGGAATGACCGCTGCTCGCGTCCTTACATGAGGACGAACTTGCAGCTGAGGAGCTGGCCGATGGTGACGAATTACCCGATCGCTTCGCGTGACGGCGCCGCAGCCGTTGACCACGCGCACACGGACGGGCTGGGCGTGCTGGATCGCATGCGGCAGATGTTGTGCGGCCTTCATGGACACGACACGCTGCTGCATTTTGAGCAGGATCGAATGTCCCTGCGCTGCGTATCCTGCGGGCACGAAACGCCAGGCTGGGAATTGACCGAGGCGCCGCCGACGGTGACGGTGCGGGGTGATGCGCGGCGGACCACCGCCATGCGCCCGCACCTGGTCAGCGCACGACGGATCGCGTAGTCAATCCCGACAGGCCGCCACGAGCATAACGCGCCGGGTTCGCTTCGCCTTCGATGTATGAAGTGCGAGCGACCCGAGCGCGGACCGCTTATCCCGCCACACAGAACCTTCTTACAAGTTCGACGAGCGCATCCCGGCACACGAGGACGTCTTGAACAGAGACGTACTCTTCGGTCGAGTGCAGACCGGCGCCACCAGGTCCGAACAGCACGGACGGAATGCCGGCATAGCCAAGCACTGCAGCGTCCGTCCAGAAACTGGCACCCACGATCGCTGGAATGCGGCTCACGTGCGACAGCGACGCCGCCAGTGCCTGCGGAAGTTCATGAGCAACAGGCACTTCGTACGCAGGCCGGCTGAACATTGCCGAGGCGCTGGCGCGAAACGTGGGATCCTCGCGTGTCAGTGTCGCCAGAATGTCGCGGACCTCGTCGAGCGCGGTCGATTCAGGTTCTCCCGGCAGCGTCCGGCGCTCCATCTGTAAACTCGCGTGGTCAGGGTAGCTACTGAGCTCGCGGCCGCCTTCGATCATCGAGGCGTGCAGCGAACCGGCGCCCATCAGCGGATGAGGCGGCCGCGCCTGAATCGCGGTATCGAGCGCTTCGAGGCGGGCGAGGACACGGCCCAGGCGCAGGATGGCATCCTGCCCTTCCGCCGGACGGCTGCCATGTGCCGCCTTCCCCATCACCTCCACCGCCACCCACGCAAATCCTTTGTGGCCGATAGCGATCGCCAGATCGGTTGGCTCGGTGACGACCGCGCCATCGGCGTGCCAGTTCTTGACGAGTGCGTCCGCGCCGATGCTCGAATGCTCTTCGTCTACGACAGCGGCGACCACGAGACGGCCGGCCGCGAGACCGTTTTCCGCAATGGCGCCGGCGGCGGCGATCATCGCCGCGACGCCACCCTTCATGTCCTGCGCGCCGCGGCCGTACAAGCGGCCGTCGCGCTCGGTCGGCACGAACGGATCGTGCATGCCGGCGACGCCCACGGTGTCGGTGTGGCCGCAGAACATCAGCGTGCGTCCCTTCGCGCGTCCCTCGAGCACGCCGACGACATTCGGACGGCCGGGCGCCACCGCTTCCACGGACACCTCGAGACCGAAGCCCCGCATCGCGGCGGCGACGGCGGCGGCAATTTCCTGCTCGCCGGGTGCGCCGGGAACGAGCGTCGGGTTGACGGAGTTGATCGCGACGAGATCGCGAAGCAGGTGGATCGCTGGGTCCATCGACGGTTAGCGTGCCACGAAATCACTTTCCGTGCTTTCGTGGCCTTCGCATATGCTCGATCGATGAACCGCGTCATCGCAATCACCGGCGCATCCGCGGGAATCGGACGCGCGACGGCCGTGCGCGCCGCGCGCGACGGTGCGACGGTAGCCATCTGCGCCCGGCGCGCTGACCGGCTCGAGGCGGTCGCGGCCGAAATCACGGCAGCGGGCGGTCAGGCGCTGGCGATTCCAGCGGACGTGACCGATGCGGACGGCATGGAGCGCTTCGTCAGCCGCGTCGTCGATCGCTTCGGGCGGCTCGACGTGATGATCTGCAACGCCGGCTACGGCATCGCGGGCGCCATCGACGAGGTCACAGCGGCGCAGGCGCAGAAAGTGATGGAGGTGAACTACATCGGCACCTACCTTGCCGCCCGCGCCGCGCTCGGCGTCTTCCGCCGGCAGGGCCACGGCCACATCATCATCGTCTCGTCGATCGTCGGCAAGCGCGGCGTGCCGTACATGGGCGCCTACGCTGCCACGAAGTTTGCGCAGGTGGGCCTCGCGGAGTGCCTGCGCTCGGAGCTCGTTGGCACGGCGATCCATGTCAGCGTGGTGTATCCGGTCTCGACCGACACGGAGTTCTTCGGCGTGATGTCGCACGAGACCGGCACGACCGTGGTGCGCGGGCCAGGCCCGCGGCAGGATGCTGACGCAGTCGCCGACGCGATCGCGCATGCCATCGAGCGTCCGGTGCCAGAGGTGTACCCGTTCTTCAAATCGCGGGCGCTGGTGTGGCTCAACGCGTTCGCGCCGGGATTCTGCGATCGCATCGTCCAGCGCTTCGGCCGCAAGCCCCTGCAGAGGGAACAGAGATGACGGAGCGAACGGGAAACCACAGAGCAACGGAGCAACGGAGGTTGAACGGAGAAGACACACGGTTCGACGGGTCGAACCGATACCCTCCGTTTGACCTCCGTGTCTCCGTTCCTCCGTGCGATCCCGTTCGCTCCGTATCCTCCGTTAACGGCGAGGGGGCGCGCGCGTGAGCACTCCGCACGAGCGCGCCGTCGAGATCGCCACTGCCGTCCGCATCGCCGGCGGCCGCGCGCTTATCGTCGGCGGCTGGGTCCGCGACCGCCTGCTTGGACACGAGTCGCCGGACGTCGACATCGAGGTGTTCGGCATCCCGGGCGATCGGCTCCGGAGCGTGCTCGAGGCGTTTGGCCACGTCGAGGCCGTCGGCGAGAGCTTTCAGGTGTTCAAGCTCGGCGACATCGACGTGTCCCTGCCGCGGCGGGACTCGAAGGCCGGACGCGGACACAAGGGGTTCGTCGTCGTCGGCGATCCCGACATGTCCATCGAGGAGGCAGCCAAGCGGCGCGATTTCACGATCAACGCCATCTCGTGGGATCCGCTGACGGACGAATACTTCGATCCGTTCCACGGCCGAGAAGACCTCGAGCGGCGCTACCTGCGGATGGTCGACGCCGGCACATTCCCGGACGACAGTCTGCGGGTGCTGCGCGCAGTCCAGTTCGTGGCGCGATTCGATCTCGAGCTCGACGCCGAAACCCGCGCGCTCTGTCGGACGATTCAGCTCGACGATCTGCCAGCCGAGCGCATCTGGGGCGAAATCGAGAAGCTGCTGTTCGCCCCGCGGCCTTCCGTCGGTTTTGCCCTCGCGATGGACCTCGGCGTGGTTGCCGCGCTCTTTCCGGAACTGCAGGCGCTCGCCGGTTGTCCACAGGAGCCGGAGTGGCATCCCGAAGGCGACGTTTGGGTGCACACGCTCCAGGTGATCGACCGCGCGCGCACGCGCATCGACGACCTGCCGCGTCCGCATCGGCTTGCCGTCATGCTGGGCGCAGTCGCTCACGATCTGGGGAAGCCGGCGACGACGGCGTTCAGCGACGGACGCATTCGATCGATCGATCACGAGGACCGCGGCGTGGCGCCCGCGTCGGCGTGGCTGGATCGGCTGAACGTGAATTCGATCGATGGCTATGACGTGCGCCGGCAGGTCCTCGGCATCACCGCGCAGCACTTGAAACCCGGATCGTGGTTCAAGGTGCGGGACGAGGTTGGCGACGGCGCGTTTCGACGGCTTGCGCACAAGGTCGATCTCGAGCTGCTGGCGCGCGTCGCGAAATCCGATTGCGAGGGACGAAAGCCCGGCGTGTTCGACTGTTCGGCGATGGACTGGTTCGTCGAACGTGCGCGTGCGATCGGCGCGGACAAGGGTCCGCCGAAACCAATCCTGCTGGGGCGTCATCTTCTCGAGTTGGGATTGATGCCCGGTCCGCGCGTCGGCGAGATTCTGAAGGCTGTCTACGAGCTGCAGATGGACGGGAGCGTGACGAACCTGGAGGAAGCGATTACTGCAGCGAAGCGCCTGGTCTAATCTCGTGGGTTCCAGTCGAGATCATTTCTTCAGCAGCGCTGGCCAGTTGAGGACGACGGTAATGGTGGACGCCGCGGGTTCGCTGCCGCTGCCGGCGGCCGCCTTGAGCATCAGAAAGCGTTGGCCATCGGGAGCGACCGCAAATACATTGGCCGGCCCGCCCAAGTGGCGCAACCCAGGCGACAACTGCGTGTCGAACAGTGCCTTGGGGATGCCGGCGCGGAATGTCGATCCGCTGGTTTGAATCGGCACCGACATGAGCGGCGAGCCACCAAACGGGTTGACGTTGTTGACGTAGAACAGCTCCGTACCGTCGCGGCGCCACCGCGGATACACGCCCCCGTCCGTCGAGACGGGCCACTTGCCTGGACCGCTCGGGAACGGCCGTACGTACACCTCCGAGCCGCCGCTTTCGGTCGAGTGATAGGCGACCCATCGCCCATCCGGTGAAATCTCGCCAAACAGTTCAGCGAAGGGTGTCTGCGAGAATGGAAAGGGCTTTCGATCGCCAAACAGCGGAAGCACCCACAAATCGGTGATTCCTTTCGGGTCGGCCATCGAGAACAGCACGTAGCGGCCATCCGACGACCAGCTCTTCATGAGCTTCGGGAACTGTGGTCGTAAGTCGAGCAGCGTCTCCTCGTCGCCGGAACCGTCCGACGCTTTGGCGTAGACCGCCCAAACACCTCCACGACTGGAGGCGTACGCGATACGACGGCCGTCGGGAGACCAGACGGGCGCGACGTTGTCTTGCGACGAGTCGAGCGTGAGACGAGACATCGTGCCGCGCTCGGAATCGGCCACCCAAATGTCGCCGCCTTGATCCATGTGGCGATGGACAGCGATCCGTTGCCCGTCGGCGGCGAGGTCGACTCCGTAATAGGACCCGGGCGTGCCAACAGTGGCGATCGACTTTCCGGCGCGGTCCACCCATGTCAACTGCAAATCGTCGCCCGACGACACGGCATTTCGATAGGCAAGGACGCCGTTGTTCGACGCCGAATATGCGCCGAGGATGCCGCTAAACGACACGCGTTCGACGACAGGAACCGGATCTCCAGACGTCGAGAGCGTCGAGAGATTGAACGGGTGCGCCAGCAACGTGCCTTCCTTCACGTACAGAAGGTGACCGGACGCATACCTCGCGTGATGATCCTCGCTCAGGACTCTAGAAACGCCGTCCGCTCCCAGAGTGCCGACGAACATCCCCGGCGTCGACCCCATCACTCGGTACAGCACATGCCGGCCGTCGGGCAGGAACGTTGGATTCCAGAGCGCGTCGGCGGCAGCCGGGGACTTGATCGCGACCGATGGCTCACCGCCGCTCGCCGTTACCTGGAGCAGCGGCCCGGTGACTTGACCAAACACGATGATGCCGTCTTGATTCCACGCGCCGCCGCGGCCTCCGGCCGGGACGTTGCAGAGCGTCTGCGGCGGACCGCCGCCGACATCAATCTTCTTCAGCTTGTCTTGCGTGAAGAATCCCACGTAGCGGCTGTCCGGCGACCAGAACAGGTCCGGCGCCGCGCCGTCGCTTCCGGCAAGCGGCGTCGCGGTAAGCGAATCGATCGGCCGAATCCAGATTTGCAGCTTCGGCGTCAGCACAAACGCCAGCTTTCGGCCGTCCGGCGAAATCGTGCCGCTGTTGAGGCCGGGGTTCCCGATGTTGGTGTCGAAGCGGCCCTCCGGCGCGAGAATCTGAAAGCGGACGACCGGCGGCGCGGCGCGGGGGATCCAGACGTAGGTAATGCCCACACCTGCCAGCGCGAGACCGAGCACACTGGCGATTGCCCACGCGAGCCGCGCGCTCGTGAGCGAACGTTTCGCGGCGGCAGCCGGCGCAGACGGCAACGGATCCGCGACCGCGTCATCGAGCTCGAGCCGCGCATCGCCGATGTCGCGCAGCCGTCGGCTCGGATCTTTCTCGAGACATCGGCGAAGCAGCGCGCGAACCCGGAGCGGCGTATCGGCCGGCAGCGCGGACCAATCGGGTTCGGTTTTGAGAATCGCAGCGACGGCGTCGCTGACGGTATCGCCGGCATCGAAGGTTTGTCGGCCCGCGAGCATCTCGAAGAGCACGCAGCCGAACGCCCAGATGTCGGTGCGCTTGTCCACCGGCCGGCCGCGCGCCTGTTCGGGACTCATGTAGGCGGCGGTCCCCAGAATCACACCGGCAAACGTCGCGTGTACGCTCAGCGTCGGCGACATCGACAATCCAGCCGACCCGCTCGAGCCGCCCGGATCGACCATCTTGGCCAGGCCGAAGTCGAGCACTTTCACCGCGCCGTTCGCTGTGATCTTGATGTTCGCGGGTTTGAGATCGCGGTGGATGACGCCTCTTTCATGCGCTGACTCGAGCGCCTCCGCGATCTGCCGTGCAATCGGCAACGCTTCGTCGAGCGGAGGCCGCGAGCCCTTCCCTCGGAGCGCGCCGAGCTTGTCCGCGAGCGTCTGGCCCTCGACCAGCTCGAGGACGATGGCGGTCTTGCCGTCGGTTTCGTCGAGGCCGTAGATCGCGGCGATATTGGGATGGTTCAGCGTCGCGAGCAGCTGCGCCTCGCGCTGAAACCGCGCGACACGATCCGAGTCGGCGACGAAGGCGTCGGGAAGAATCTTGATCGCGACATCGCGGCCCAGCTTTGTGTCGCGCGCGCGATAGACCTCGCCCATACCGCCGGCGCCGAGCGGCGCCACGATTTCATAAGGCCCGAGTCGCGTACCGGCAGCAAGCAACATGGAGTCGCCCAGCGAGCCCTGGGTCGAGGCGGCAGACCAGGTCCGCGGATTATACCCACTCGACCTACTCGACCCACCCGACCTCCCCGGCCTACCCGCCCTACCCGGCCTGTACAATGCCCGCATGGCGCGATATACGCTGGTCTACGGCGTGCGGCTCATTCCTGAAGGGACGCTCAAAGGCGTCGACGAAGCCACGCTCAAGCTCGCCGACGGTTCATCGGCCGGTCTGACGCTCCACACGTTCGACGGCACCATCCCGCAACTGCGGCGGTCGCTCGACCGCAGCCTCGACGCCTTCTTCGATCTGCTTCCAGGCGCCGCCGACGAAGACGTCGAGGCGTTCGGCGACTGATGTTGCGAGCGCTCGTCGACAACCGGCTCAACCTGCTGCTGTCGGTTGCGCCGGTGTCCTGGGTGCTCGCCTTGACGGCGCCCGGCTCACCCTGGATTTTCATCACAGCCGCCGTCTCGCTGATACCGCTGGCTGGCCTCATCGGGCTCGGCACCGAACAGCTCGCACGTCGTTCGGGTCCTGGATGGGGCGGCTTTCTGAACGCCACCTTCGGCAACGCCGCGGAGTTGATCATCGCGCTCGTCGCGTTGAACAAAGGACACGTCGAGCTGGTCAAGGCGTCGATCACCGGCAGCATCGTCGGCAACCTGCTGCTGGTGCTGGGACTTTCGTTTTTCGTCGGCGGACTGGGACGGCGCTCGCAGAAGTTTCATCGGACCGCGGCGAACAACACGGGGGCCATGCTGTTTCTCGCGGTGGTGGCGCTCGTGATGCCGGCGGTCTACGACCTGGCGCTCTACGGCAGCCTGGCCGCGCGGCCGCTGGAACTCGATCGACTCAGCTTCTGGAGTGCGCTGGTCCTCATCGCCGCGTACGCCGGCAGTTTGATCTACGCCTTCACCGCGCAACGCGATCTCTTCCGATCCAGTCACGAAGGCGACGACGACTCGCCCCAGCTCACGCGGTTGGCGGCGATGTCGATCCTTGCGGTCGGCACCATCCTGACGACGATCCAGGCGGAGGTGCTGGTCGGAGCGATGGAGCCGGCGCTGGCGCGGTTCGGGTTCACCGAGCTCTTCGTCGGCGTCATCGTGATTGCACTCATTGGCAACGCCGCGGAGCATGTCTCGGCCGTCGCGGCCGGCTACCGCGACGAGATGACGCTGGCGGTCGAGATCTCAGTGGGCAGCTCTGCGCAGATCGCGCTGCTGGTCGCGCCGGGGCTGGTCCTCTATTCCTTCGCCATCGGTCATCCGATGTCGCTGCTGTTCAACGGGTTCGAGATCGCGGCGATCGCGCTCTCGGTCCTCGCGACCAACATCGTGGTCATGGACGGCGAGAGCAACTGGGTCGAAGGACTCCAGCTGCTGTCGGTCTATCTCATCCTCGCGCTGGCGTTTTACTTCATCCCGGCGGCTGGCTGAGCCGGACAAGGCGAGTGCAGGAGTGTCAACAGGAGGTCAAAAGATCAGGAGGTTACCTTAGTAAAAACTCCTGATCTCCTGGACTCCTGTAAAGCCGCCGGCGCTCGATGCGATAATGGTTTCGATGGGAGAGTTGAGCGATCGTCTGATCGCGGAGCTCGTTGATGCCGTCCGCGCGCAGCTCCGCAAGGAAACAGCGGACCGGCTGCGGGATATTTATCTGATCGGCGACATCGAGAAGGATACGGCACGGTCCTGCATCGAACGGCTGCGTGAACTCGCCAACGAGAACGACCGGCCGATTACCGTCTTCATCAACAGCGCCGGCGGGAATGTCACCGACGGCCTCGCGATTCACGATGCCATCCGCCACGTCATCAAGCGCGGCATCGAAGTGAAGATCATCGTGCAGGGGATGGCGTATTCGATGGGCTCGATCGTCCTGCAGGCGGCAAGCGAAGGCAAGCGGCTCGCCTTCCCGCATTCCTGGATCATGATTCACGAGCCGGCGAAATGGGCCGGCTGGCAGTCGACGACGGCCGCGGCG
>Ga0068863_100007043_pt1 | contig 11019 bp, 7 predicted proteins | sample KBSSwiS62_FD_66596 | JGI IMG/M metagenome (GOLD analysis project Ga0068863, IMG submission 66596) | Switchgrass rhizosphere microbial communities from Kellogg Biological Station, Michigan, USA - KBS Switchgrass S6-2 | ecosystem: Host-associated > Plants > Roots > Rhizosphere > Soil ...
ATCCCGGTCAGCGCCACCAGGAAAAGACCGAGGGGAATGTTGACCCGGTTGAAGAACGGCGGGCCCACCGTGATCTTGGTGCCCCGCACCGCCTCCGAGATGATCGGAAAGAGGGTACCCCACAGCACCGAGAAGGCGATGCCCACGAACGCGAGGTTGTTGAAGAGGAACGCAGCCTCGCGGCTGGCCATCGACTCGAGCCTGGCCTCGGGCTCCAGCAGGGGCCAGCGCACGTACAGCAGGGCGAAGGAAAGGATCGCCGCGATCAGGAGGAAGCCGAGGAAGAAATAGCCCACGTTGGACTGGGTGAAGCTGTGCACGCTGGCGATCACCCCGCTCCGGGTGATGAAGGTGCCGAAGATGCTGAGCAGGAACGACGCGACCACCAGCCCCACGTTCCAGCGCTTGAGCATGCCCCGCTTTTCCTGGATCATCACCGAATGCAGGAAGGCCGTCATGGTGAGCCAGGGCAGCAGACTCGCATTCTCCACCGGATCCCAGGCCCAGTATCCGCCCCAGCCGAGCTCGACGTAGGCCCACCACATCCCGAGGGTGATCCCCGCGGACAGGAAGAGCCACGAGAGGATGGTCCACTTCCGCATGGCGTGGATCCACCCGGTGTCGAGTCGCTTCGACAGCAGCGAGGCCACCGCGAACGCAAAGGGAATGGTGATGCTGATGTACCCCAGGTAGAGCATCGGGGGATGAATCGTCATCCCCGGGTTCTGCAACTGGGGATTCAGCCCGCGGCCGTCCTCCGGCGTGAAGGGCAGCCGTTCGAACGGATTGGCCGAGAACAGCATGGTGAGCACGAAGAACGCCACCACCACGTTGGTAATCCCGGCCACGTAGGGCAGCAGACCCTCATGACGCCGGCTGGTGACGGTCTGCGCGGTGGCGCCGAAGATGGACAGGATGGTGGCCCAGAACAGCAGGCTGCCCTTCTGGCCGGCCCAGAACGCCGCGAAGACGTAGGAAGTGGGAAGGTTGCGGGAGGTGTACTGGGCCACGTACTCGATGTTGAAGTCGTGGGAGATCAGCCCCTTCCAGAGGCAGAGGGCCGCCACCAGCAGCGCGGCGCACAAGGCGTAGGTGGACCGCGTCACCGTGGCCGTGAGGTCGGGCCGGTCCTGCCAGCGGCCGGCGAACGCCACGCCGGCCCCCCAGAGCGCGGTGAAGAGGGCCAGCCAGAGACTGAATTGTCCGAGAACCGTCAGAGGATCACACCTTCTTGGAGTTCTTGATTTCCGCTTCGTAACGGGAGCCGCACTTGGCCAGCACTTCGGTGGCGTGGAACACACCGTCGCGACCGTACTTCCCCTCGACGATGACCTCGATGTTGCTGGCGTCGGTGAAGGTGTCGGGCACCAGGCCGGTGTAGGTCACCGGGAACTCGCTGGTGCCGTCGGTAATCCGGAAATCGATGGTCCTGGCCTGGCGACGAACCGAGCCGGGAACCACCTTGGCACCGACCTTGAGTCCCACGTCATGAAAGGAAGGATCGGAACGGGTACGATCGACCAGCTGGGAGGTCGTCAGGAAATACACGCCGGTCTCCTTGACGCCGGTGGCGATCAAGCCACCGACCCCGCCCACGATGACCAGCGCGCCGAGCAGGAACTTCGAACCTGGTTTCATGGTAGCCTCGTTCCGAAAATATAGCGGTCCGCCCTCTGGGGTGTCAGGGAGGAGTTCCCTTGGCACCACCGGCGATCGCGCTGGCATGAAACTGATCCAGCATGGTCCGATGATCCCGATACTCGGGACGGGCGGCTTTTATCTCCTGATCCCAGGCCGCCAGAAAATCGGAGTTGGCCCGGGCGAGGAGGCGACCATCATTCACCAGACGCCCCGCGGTTCCCCGAATGAGAAACGCGAACAAGTGGTGCGGGTTGGCCATCTGAATCGTATCGGCCAGTCGGAGTGCGGCGGCCGTGTCTCCCTGCACATGCAGCCGCAGAACCGCGGTGTGGTACCGGGCGTCCGCATCCACCGTGTCCAGCTGGGTGTAGGCGAGAAACGCCATCGGGGCAAAACGGGTAACCGTGGTCGTATCACCCTGTTCTGCCGCGCGCATGACCCGGTTGTAGAGCCGATCGAAGCGTTCCCGTGGCGACATCGAGCTGATGTCCGGCGGCGCTCCTGGTCCGGCCTCGACGGCGGGCGGGGCCTGCTCCGCGGCCGGCGATCCGGATCGGTGGCCCGGCCAGGCCCACACCATAGCCAGCGCGAGGAACCCCACTCCCAGCACCGCCGCAACCACGGCGAGTCGACCCCGTGGAGGGGTCGGCTGGGCGGCGGCCGATGGTGCTGAGCGCAGGGGGGCGCCGCACCGGGCGCAATAGCTTCCCTGGCCGGGGGTGCCGCATCGGCTGCAGTTGCCGGTGTTCACTGCCATGGGATGCCTGGACGGAATAGGTGGAAGCTGCCGAGCTCCAGGAATCCTGACCCGTCATTCATAAAGGAATCATGAAGAACGTGTGAAGGATCCGTCAATATAACTAATTATGTCACAAGCACTTGCGTTGTTCGGTCATACATCCTAAGCTAGTAGGGGTTTCTACGGATGCCCATCCCTGCGCGTCTGGAGGGTGCGATGCGAGTCTCGTGGTCGAATTTCCGCAAATCGGTGCTAGGGCTTCTCCTGCTGGTGGGGTGCACCAAGTCCGATATCGTGTACCGCGATCGCGCCCCATTTAATCCCGCGCCCGATCTCGCGAGCGGCATGCTCGGATACTACGATGTCGGGACCAAGCAGACCACCTGCGGCAACTGTCACGCGGGACAGCAGGCGACCTGGGTCGAGACCCGGCACGCCAGCGCGTACGCGACGCTCGCGGCGCTTCCCGCCACGGTCGCGGTCGCCGCGTGTTACAGCTGCCACACGGTCACCGGGAATGGCAACGGGCTGGCCACGCCGAAGCGCGGCTGGGACGTGGTGAAGGCCGAAGGCTATCACGATGTCCAGTGCGAGAGCTGCCACGGCCAGGGCACGACGCACGTCTCGGCTCCCAGTCGCACCAACTTCCCGCTGGCCCGGGTCGGCATGGCCGGCAAGGGTGTGCCGGCGACCGCCGCGGGGAGCTCCAACGCCACCTGCGAGGCGTGCCACAGCGGTGCGCACTCGCCGTTCGCCGAGGAATGGGGCAAGAGCGGGCACGCCGAGGTGGTGGTCGAGTCCGGCACACCGGTGGCGGCCAACGCCGCTTGCGCCCCCTGTCACAACGGAAAAGCCACCCTGGCCGCCTGGGGCGTCAACACCAATTACATCGAGAAGGACTCCACGGGTGTCTTCCCGGTGACCTGCGCGGTCTGTCATGACCCGCACGCCAAGAACAACCCGAAGCAGCTCCGGTTCTCGATCTCCGCGATCGAACCGACGGCCAATCTCTGCATGAAATGCCACGACCGCCGCGCGGTGCTCGCCACCGGCACGACCCGGCTCACCCCCCACGCGCCGCAGGGCGACGTGCTGCTGGGCACCGCCGGCTACCGGCCGCCCGGGGTGGTGATCGACGGCATCGCGGTCGCCACGACGCACGCCAGCAGCGCCAACAGTAAGCTCTGTGCCGGCTGCCATATCCAGCGGTACACCTTCACCGACCCCGCGTCGGGCAACTTCGTCTTCCAGTCCACCGGGCACCGGTTCCTGCCGATACCGTGCGTCGATGCCAACGGTCCGACGGACGACCAGACTTGCGCCTACACCACCGCGGTCCGGTCCTTCAAGGGCTGCGTCAATTCCGGCTGCCATAACTCGGAAACGATCGCCGCCAGCGCCTTCAACTCCCGGCGCGCCACGATCGCGGTGCTGGCCGACCAGATCTGGACCGACCTCAATCACAACGAGGCACTCGACGCCGCGCCGGTGGACGGCGGGTATCTGGCGATCGTCAAGCAGCAACTGCCGACCGAGTTCCCGGCCACCGCCGCGCAGGCCACCAAGATCACCCCGGCGATGGGCGCCTTCTTCAACGTGGCCACCTTCGCGGAACGCTATTCCAACGGCGACCGGTCCAAGGGGGTCCACAACCCGTTCCTCGGAACGGCCCTGCTCGCCGGGGACATCAACGAGCTGAAGGCGGCCTATGCGTTCCTTCCCGCGCCGCCGATGCTGGTGCAGGCCGCGGTGGATCGCAGCATCATGGAAGCCAAGCTTCGTCAACCGAATCTGTTTCGTGAACGCACTGCGATGAAGCAATAGACTCGCCGGGGTGCTCGACGTTCTTGCGAGTTTCGCCCACGCAATCCCCCGGGGCGCCCTGATGGGCGTTCCGGGGGATACTCTCGTCGCCACCCAGGGCTCCGACACGCTCGGCGCGGCGGCCGGCGCGGTCCACGATACCCTCTCCACCGCGCCGCTGCCCGGCGGCTTGTCCGCCCTGTTCCGGTTTCTCTTCCAGGTGCCGCAGTGGATCCAGATCGGCGGGGCCATGGCCGCCGCGCTGGTCGGGCTCGGCGTGCTCTGGTTTCTCTGGCGCCGGCGCCGGGCGATCGGAGCGTGGCTGGTCACCCGGAGCCGGCAGATCCAGATCGGACTGGCACTGGGTGTGCTCGTGGTCCTGGCGGCCGCGGCGACGACGGGCGCCAAGACCTGGAACTACATGCAGCACGACAACGGCTTCTGCACCGGCTGCCACATCATGGAGCGGCCTTTTCGGCGCTTTGCGGCCGGCGCCGGCAAGCATGAAGACCTGAAATGCCACGACTGCCATCAGCAATCCATCTTCGCCAGCACCCGGCAGATGTATCTATGGGTGGCCGAGCGACCCGAGAAGATCGGGATGCACGCGACCGTGCCGAACACGCGCTGCCGCTCCTGCCACGAGAAGGGCGGGAAGGAAAAGTGGCAGCATGTGCTCCGGCTGGCCGGGCACAAGGTGCATTTCGACTCCGACTCCTCGGCACTGGCCGGGCTGGCCTGCGTCAAATGCCATGGCGCGGAGGTGCACAAGTTCATCCCGTCGGCCCGAACCTGCAGCCAGGAGGGCTGTCACGAGAAGCAGGTGGTCAAGCTGGCCGGCATGGCCAAGCTGCCGGAGATCAATTGCGTGACCTGCCATGCGTTCACCACCGACCTGCCCGGTCTCGCCTCCCGCGATTCCGCGGTGCACACCCTGGTGCCGCGCAAGGAACAATGCCTGAGCTGCCATCAGATGCAGGGACGGCCGAAGGGACTCGATCTCGCGAAGGATCCCCATAAGGGGTCCTGCGGTTCCTGTCATGACGTCCACAAACACACGGTTCCGGCCGACGCGAAAGCCAGCTGCAAGACCTGCCATGATCCGACCAAGGTCGCGTTTCACGAGGGCGTAAACCACCGCGGGGTGATCGACGCGTGTGTCACCTGTCACCAGCCGCACCAGGCCTCGGTAGACGCCTCCGATTGTGTCGGCTGCCATTCCTCGGTGAGAAAGCGCGGGCTGTTCAAGCCCCCGATGCCGTTCGATACCAACGCGGTAACCCGCAAGCCGGCGGTCCGTCCGCCGGACGCGGCGCCGGCGGCGGCGGCGGCCCCGGTGTTCAACCAGCACCGGGGGAAGGGCGACGAGCTGCCGGAGGAGCTGCCTCAGTCCCGGGCCTCCCCGCCGCCACCGTCACCCGCCGTGCGCGACTCCTTCCCGCACAATCGCCATACCTCGCTCGCCTGTCTGACCTGCCATACCGTGAATCGCTCGGGCCGGGGCCTCGTCTTCGAGGCGCCCCGGGGCTGTGATCTCTGTCATCACCAGAAGGTGTTTGCCGGAGCCGTAGCCCAGGCGGATTGCGTCCGTTGTCACGCTGCCGGAAAGGTTGCCGCGCCACACCCCACCCGGGTCAGTGTCTCTGTCGGGGCCCGGGCTCCAGTGGCGCGGACGGTCGCGTTCCGCCACGACCGGCACGAGCGGCTGGCCTGTGCCGACTGCCATCGCCCGCCCAGCGTCACACCGCCCGACAGCGTGCGGAGCTGTCGCGCCTGTCACGAGCAGCACCACACCGAGCTGCGCGATTGCAGTCAATGCCACAGCCGCCCGGAAACGCCGGCGGCGCACACCCGGGCCACCCATGCCGGATGCGACGCCTGCCACACCGCGTCCCGGATCGCGGCCCTGGTCCCCTCCCGGACCTTCTGCCTCACCTGCCACGCCGCGCAACGCGACCACCAGCCGGCCCGGGAGTGCACCACCTGTCATTTTCTCGAGACGCCGGCCCAGTTCAGGAGTCACCTCATCGGCGGAGCCGGCCGGTGAATCGCTCCGTCACGCTTCTCCTTGCGGCCCTCGCCGGCGCCGGTTCGACATCGATCGGGGAGGCCCAGTCGTGGCGTCTCCGGGTGGACGCGTCGGCCCAGCGAGTGGCGTTCCGCGGCGTGACCGCCGATAGCGTGCGTGAAGCCCTGACCAGCGTGGGTCCGACCGGCGGTCAAGTCTCTCCGGATGGGTTCGCCGTCACCTGTTCCGCCGATGGATTCTGCCGGTTCTACCGGCCCGGCCCGATTCTCCGCGGCATCCCGGCTGGTGCCGGCACCGACCTGACCCTGTGGGGACTGGGGCTCGCCGGCCTGAGCGTCCGCATCAGCACCCGCACGCTCACCGATCTCACCGGCGATCGGCTCTGGCCCGGCACCTCGCCGTCGTTCCGGCTGGTCGAGGGATACGCGGAGTATGTGCGCGGGAGCCTCATCGCCCGGGCGGGGCGCATGGTGGAGGAGAGCCGTCTGGGCAGCACCGGCACCGGCGGGCTGGACGGCCTGCGCGCCACCTACCAGTTCCGCAAGACCGGACTCGAGCTGGGCGGCTACGCCGGGTGGGGGCTGGCACGGGGCACGCTGCTCTCGGTTCTGAGCCCGGCGGTGAATCCCCTGGCGGAGTTCCAGCCGGGACATCGCCAGATCGTCGGAGGACTCCTGGCGGGGATACGCTGGAGATCGGTCCAGGCGCAGGCCGAATATCGCCGGGAGGTGGATCCCTTCACAGACTACTTCGTCTCCGAGCGCGCCGCCGTGAGCGCGCAGGCTCGGCCCATCGCAGGAGTGGGAGTGGCCGCGGGCGCCGACTACGATCTGGCCCAGGGTCTCTGGGGCAGCGCCGACGCGACCGTCGCGTACACCGGCTCGCGCGTCTGGGCCACCGCCGCGGCGCATCACTACCGGCCCTTCTTCGATCTCTGGACCGTGTGGGGCGTGTTCAGCCCGGTCCCTTATAACGGTCTCAGCGGATCACTCACCGTCAATCCGGTTGCCCGGGTCCAGGTACGCGGCCGTGCCGAGTGGTTCCGCTACGACCCCGCGGAGGTCAGCGCCCCGACCGTGATCCTCGAGAACAGCGGCTGGCGCTGGGGTCTCGACGCCACCCTGACTCCCGCGCCACGCTGGACGATTGAAGCCGGAGGCCACGGAGAGTTCCAGCCCGGCGCCTCCTCCCGTGGCATCGACGGACGGATCATCTGGCGGCCTCGGGAGTCGCTCGACCTCTCGCTCTCCGGCGGCAGTCTCGAACGCCCGCTGGAGCTGCGGTTTCAGGACGCCGGAGTGACCTGGGCCGGTGGATCGGCGGACTATCATGTGGGAGAGCGCTGGAAAATCGGCATGACGCTGGACCGCTACTGGGACTCCCGGACCCGTCCCGACGCGGGGTCGTTCGACTGGAACCAGTGGCGCATGAGCGCCCGGATCTCGCTGACGCTGGGGTCGGGCGCGGACCGCTGGGTGCTTCCACCGGCGCGTCCGCGGGACGCGACACCGTGAGCCGCTGCTCCCTGCGGGGGGTCGTCCTGGCCGGCATGGCGATGCTGCTCGCCGCCGCCGGAGGCCGCCTGATCCAGACGCCGCCGAAGTTCGAGCACGCCAAGCACGCCAAGCTGTTCGTGAGCTGCGCCACCTGTCACGCCGGGATCGAGCAGAGCGGCGCGGTGCCCCTGCCTGCCCCGGCGGGCTGCGCGGCCTGCCACGACGGAACGGTACAGAAACGGGTGGAGTGGCAGCCCCGTTCCGGCCCGCGGGTGTCGAACCTCAAGTTCGACCATCCCCGCCATGCCGCGTTGCGCCGCGCCAAGGGCGACACGACGGGAACCTGCGGCGATTGCCACGCGGACCGGGGCGCCTCCTGGATGGTGGTGCGGGCACCCAGCGCGCCGCAGTGCGTGACCTGTCACTTTGCCGGACCCCGGGAGCACCTGAGCGTTCCCGATTCGGCCTGCGCGACCTGTCACGTCCCCCTGGCCGGCGCGGTGTCCTTGTCGCGGGAGCGGGTCGCCCGGTTCCCCGCGCCGGCATCACACGCCGCCCCCGGCTTCATGCTGCCGGCCGGCCACGGCGTTCAGGCCAAAGCGGGACCGAGTGGGGCCCGGGTGGCCCAGAGCTGTGCGACTTGCCATGCCCGGGATTTCTGCGCGTCCTGTCACGTGGACGCCCCGGAGGTGGCCGCCATTCAGGCGCTCGCCGCCGACAGCCGCTCCCTCGCCCTGCCCCACGAGCTCAAGGCGCCCGCGACCCACTCGGCCGCGCAGTTCGAGACCCGCCACGGAGCCGAGGTCGGGTCGAAGGGAATGGCCTGCCGCACCTGTCACACCCAGGAGAGCTGCGCGAGCTGCCATCGTGCCGGTCCGCCCGCGGCGGGGCTGGCCCTGTTCGCGGCCGGGCCCGGACGCGGCGCGGGAGCCCGGACGGTGCGCCGGGCCCCGTCCAGCCACGGCCCGGGCTGGGAGTCGAACCACGGCCCGTTTGCCGCGGCATCGATGAAGAGCTGCGCCTCGTGTCATGCCCGGTCGTCGTGCCTGTCCTGCCACCGGCCCGATCCCGCGCGACGCGGGAGCTACCACCCGGCGAGCTACCTAACCCGGCATCCTGCCGACGCGTATGCCCGGGCCAGCTCCTGCACCGACTGCCACAACGCCGGCGAATTCTGCCAGACCTGCCACGCCCAGTCGGGACTCACCGCCCGCCGGACCCTGCTCGGTCCGGGCGGCTATCACGACGGCAACCGGCAGTTCTTCCTGGGTCACGGCCAGGCAGCCCGGCAGGCACTGGAGAGCTGCGTGGCCTGTCACGCCGAGCGGGACTGTCTCACCTGTCATTCGGTCGTGCGCGGGCGGGGATTCAATCCCCATGGGCCGGGGTTCGATTCGGAGCGCATGCTGCGCAAGAATCCCCAGCTGTGCATCGCCTGTCACGGCGCCTCCATCCCCAGGAGATAGGCGGCGCAACATCCCATGGCATGGTCGGCACGGCGACCGCTGCCGGTTGACCCCGCGCGAACGGCCCTCCTAGGTTGGGAGCAGAGGAGGAACGATCCGCGTGACGATTCCCAAGCGATTCATCCGGTCGGTGCCCGAGCGCACGCCCGACGATGTCGAGGCCTGGTGGGCCGGCTTCGCGGCGATGCACCCCGATTGGGAGATGGTGACCTACCGGGATCCGATCGACAGCACGGGCTTCCCCCTCACCGGGCACGCCTGGCCATCCTGTCGTCACCCGGCGCAGGTGGCCGGATTGCTGCGCCTCGAGGCGTTATATCAGCAGGGAGGCGTGTGGATAGACTGGGACGTCGAGTGCTATCGGTCCTTCGAGCCGCTGCGATCGCTGCGCTGCTTCGCGGCCTGGGAGGATCCCCGCACCGTGCCGGACGCGATCCTCGGTGCCGAGCCCGGACACCCCGCGATCAAGCTCTGTCTCGACGATGCCCTCCGGTCGGTCCTGTCAGGGGAAGACCCGTGGCGATCGGGTCCCGGCGTATTGACCCGGCTGCTTCCAGGCCGCGACGATGTGCTATTGCTGCCGCCCGGCAGCCTGTATCCCTACCACTGGACCCGGAAGGCTGCCGAGCGAGCACTCGATCACAAGGCGGCACAGCCCTGGGCGTTCGCGGCCCATCACTGGAAAGCATCCTGGGTGCCGCCACGAGCGCCGGAAAAAACGCCCTCGCTGATGCGCCGCGCGGTGCGCAAGCTCCGCCGGCTCCTGGAGACTCGCTCGGTGGCGTCCTAGACACCGCCTCCCCGGCTCCTCGCCCAGTACAACGCCGAGCCCACCGCCCGTTTCCACTCCGTGATGCGCCCACTGCGCTCGCTCTGGTCCATGCGCGGTGTGAACCCGGTGCCCCGCCTCGCCTCCATCACCGCGCCCACCGATGGCCAGACGCCGAGGGCCAGACCCGCCAACGCCGCGGCGCCGGTAGCGGTCGTCTCGACGTTGTCCGGCCGTTCGACCGGCACACCGAGCAGGTCGGCCTGAAACTGCATGAGCCACTGGTTCGCCGAGGCGCCGCCGTCGACCCGAAGACTCGACAGCGCGAGCTCGGTGGAGTGCAGCATCGTCTCGATCAGCTCGAGGGAGCCGAAGGCCATGGACTCCAGGGCGGCGCGGACCAGATGTTCCCGGGTGGTGCCCCGGGTGAGACCGGTGATGGTGCCGCGGGCTTCGGGCTCCCAATGGGGGCTTCCCAGCCCGACGAACGCGGGCACGAAGCTGACGCCCCCGGTATCGGGAATCGATCCCGCCATCGCGGCCGACTCCCCGGCCTCGCGCAGAATCCCCAGGCCGTCGCGAAGCCACTGGATCGCGGCACCCGCAATGAACAGGCTGCCCTCCAGGGCAAAGCCGAGACCGCCGCGGGGGTCGCAGGCGGCGGTGGCCAGGAGCCCGTCGGGCGGAGCCGGGGGCGTGGACCCGGTGTAGAGCAGAAGAAATGCACCGGTCCCGTAGGTATTCTTCGCCTGACCCGGAGCGACGCAGCCTTGTCCAAAGAGCGCGGCCTGCTGGTCTCCCGCGATTCCTCCGATCGGCAGTGGCACTCCGAACACCCCGGGATCGGTTTCGGCGCAGACCCCGCTCGAGGGGACGATCGTCGGGAGCAGTTCCCCCGGCACACCGAACAGGGTGCACAGGTCCCGGTCCCAGGCTCCGGACGCGAGGGCGAACAGCATGGTGCGAGACGCATTGGTCGGATCGGTGACGTGGGCGCGTCCGCCCGAGAGCCGGGCAATCAGCCAGCTGTCCACCGTGCCCGCGGCGAGCTCGCCATGTTCCGCCCGCCGGCGCAG
>Ga0068863_100007044_pt1 | contig 11016 bp, 11 predicted proteins | sample KBSSwiS62_FD_66596 | JGI IMG/M metagenome (GOLD analysis project Ga0068863, IMG submission 66596) | Switchgrass rhizosphere microbial communities from Kellogg Biological Station, Michigan, USA - KBS Switchgrass S6-2 | ecosystem: Host-associated > Plants > Roots > Rhizosphere > Soil ...
ATCGCCTTCTTCTTCAGGTCGTGGGCGTGCAGGGCGTCGGCCAGCCGCTCGTTGGTCCGCCCGCGGACCGGCAGCCCGGCCGCCGTGGACAGCTGCACGAGCGTGCTGCGGCCCAGGCTGTCGTACGCCGTCGGGGTGCGGCCCGCAGCGGCAGCCGCGTTGACCTCCTTGATGGCCTCCATCGAGGAGGGGCGGTCGGCGGCGCGGGCCTGGGCGAGCCCGGCCCGGTTGTTGTCCCCGGACGGGGTCAGGCCGCGCTGCTCGGCGATGCGGTCGGAAACCTGCTGCAGGGCGGGCTTCTTCGGCTCCTCGCCGCGCAGGATCTCGGCCGCCCGGTTCGCCAGGGCGTGCCCGTCCTCACGGCCCAGGAGGGTCAGTTCGTCGGCGTGCCCGCGGGTGAGCTTGCCGCCGGACATGACCTCGAAGTCGTAGCCGCCCTTTGCGTCGCCGGTGACGCCTTCGGCCTTCGCCTGCTTGACCGCGTTCCACACGTCGATCTTGTGCTGCAGCTCGGCCGACATCTGTGCGACGCCCTCGTCGCTGGCCCCGTGCTGCAGGCTGTCGAGGAGCTTCTGCGTCTCGGCGCGGGTGCGCGGGTGCAGGTCGGTGCGGGCCAGTTCGTCGCGGAGCGCGGCGCCGCCGGTCTTGTTGTTCGCGGCGGCGGCGCGCACCCGGCCGACGTTCTTCGCGTCGAAGACGATCGACTCGGCCAGGCGGCGCTGACCGGTGGGCAGCTGCTTGATGGCGGCGTCCCCGGGGATGCCGTTGGCCTTCTTGACCGCCTTGGCCTCGTCCTTGGCGAACTGCTCGGCGTCGGCCCGGCCGCGCGCCTGGACGGCCTCGACGACGCGCTTGCGGGAGGCGGTGAAGTCGGCCCTCCGGGCCGCATCCTCGTCCCGGAAGACCTGAATCTTCCGGGCGGCGGCGTCGAGCCGGGCCGTCTCCCACACGGGGATACGGCTGAACTCGTCGACCGCGGCGCGCATCTCCTTGCGCTGCTGCTCGTCGAGGGTGCTCGTACCCGCGAAGCCGTTGGCCTCCATGCGGGCGGATTCCTCGAAGCGGTACTTCTTCTCCCCGCCCCAGCGGTTCGGGTCGGTCATGTCGACGCCCGTGACGGCACGGCCTTCGCGGGCGGCGACGGCCTGCTTCGCGTCGGCGCCGATCCGGCCGCGGGTGGTGGCCGCCTTGGGGGTCTCCGGCGCGGCCGGGGTGGCCTCGGCCTGCCGCTTGCGCACAACCTCGCGCATGTCGCCCCACGAGTGGCGGCCGCCCTGCCGGAAGTCCGGGTGCGCGCTCTCGCCACGGTCGAGGGCTGCCAGGGCGCCGTTGAAGTCGCCGGACTTCATGGCGGCCAGCGCCTCGCTGGCAAGGCTGCTGGCAGCCTGGTCGCGGACGGCGATTCGATCTTCCCGCCCGGCCTTCTTGAGCAGGTCGGGGTTGTCGTCGATGACCTTGGCGACCTCGGCCCACACGTCGCTCAGGCCGTACTTGCTGACGAGGTCGCCGAGGTGGCCTTCGGAGGTGTAGCGGGCCGCGTCGTCCTTGCTCAACCCGAGGGGGCCGCCGACGTAGTTGGCGGCGTGGTCTTCGACAGCGATGCGGATGCGCCGCTTGTCCTGGTCGCTGATGTTCGTGGTGGACACCCGACCAGCCTGGCTGCTGTCACGCGACGTGTCAACACGCGGCCGATTCAGCGGCCCGCGCCGCTCCGGCGCCATCTTGCTCGGGCCGAGCGGCTTCGTCTTCGCCAGGGCCTCGCGCATCGCAACACCGGCGTGCCCCATCAGCCGCTCCTGACGGCGGTCCTCCCGCGTGGGCAGGTGCGGGCGCGGGGACAGGGCGGCGGCCGCGTTCTCCCGCGCGTTCGCCGTCTCCTTCACGCCGCGCGCCGGGCGGCCGCGGGTCGTCTTCGCCGCCGGTGCCGACGGCGCGGCCTTCTTCGCCCCGCCGAACGTCATCGAGAACGCCTCCATGCGCCCCGGGCCGCTGCCGCCGCCCTGGTGCATGCTGAACGCCGAAGACGACAGGGTCTTCTCACCCTTCGCGCCCGCCGCCTCCGCCGCCTTGAAGGCGCGCTCAGCCCACTTCGCCGACCCCTTCTCAGCGAAGCGGCCCTTCGTGTCCCGCGGGTGCTTCCACTCGCGCCAGATCCGCGCCATTACTGCCCCCTCGTCTGCGCGATCCGCGCGCCAGCCTGGTCCATCCAGCCACTCACCCGCGTGCCCCGCGGGGTCCTGCGCGCTGCCTGACGGGCCGTCTCCTGACGAGCCCTGGGCTGCGCCCGCTTCATGTGCGCGACGAACGCCTCGGCGGCCCCCGCCTGCGCCTCCTCGCCGCGGGCGCCGTACCCGAAGCTGCCGGTGCGGCCCGCATATGTGTCGGCGGTCGCGACGTCCCGGGCCACCCACTGCAGGTCGGTCTCCGCTGGTCGGCCACGCAGCTCCCCGCGGCGGCGCGCCTGCAGCTGCTCGCGCCGCTGCTCGCTCGCCGACCGCGGCCGCCGAGCGGCCGCCGTCGGCACGCCCATGTCGTTCAGGTATCGCGGACGTGCCCGGGTGCCCGGGTTGGCCGGGTCAACCCACAGCCCGCCCGCCAGCGGGTGCGACGACTGCTGGAACGCCCCCGGCGAGTTGCCGCCGGGCGCGCCCACCGCATCCGGGTGGTCGCCGACCCGGCGGTAGCCGCGCGTGAACGCTTCGGGAACGCGGTTGCCGACGGCGTAGCGCAGGTCGGACGTGTGGGCCACGTGGTTGCCGAACATGTCGTGGAGGTTGCCCTCCTCGTCCTCGTGCAGGCCCTTGTGCACCGCGGACGGCTGCAGGCCGAGATGCCCCCGGTACGCCTTGAAGGCGTCCTCCAGGTCGTAGCGCTCCATACGCTGCGCGCTGGACATCTCGCCGGGCTGCAGGTGGAACAGGCCCTTCAGGCGATCCTGGGCGGCCGCGTGGCCGGGCGGGAGCACCCCCTGGTCGTGCTGGCTGCGCAGGTGCGCGCCGAACGCGCGGGCGTGCATGTCGCCCAGCTCGTCGGCGGCCTTCCGCGCCCACGAGCCGACAGAGCTGTGCGTGAACTCGCCGCTGGCGTTGCGCGGGTGCAACTCCTCCCGCCAGCTCATGCGCCACCCCCGGCCGGGCGGGTGGCCGCCGGGGCGGCCTTCTTCACGGGGCGTTTCGCCGCGGGGGCGGCCGCCGCGGGCTTGGTCGCCTTGGTCGCCTTGGTCGTCTTCTTCGCCGCGCCACGGCCGGGACCCTGCGCACCGCGGCCGGGACCGCCCGCGGCGGCCTTCTTCGCCGGGGGCCGCCCGCCTCCGGGCGCGCTCGGGCCGCCGAGCATGCCGCCCGGCGGCAGCACCGGCGGCGGATCGCGGAACGTCGGCGCGGGCAGGGCGTCCGGGCTCGCCGGGGCGTCCTGGGTGCCCTCGGCGAGGTTGCCGAACAGGCGCGCGATCAAGGCCTGCGTCATGTTGTCCGGCACGATGCCCGCGGTCACGCCCGGCGCGATGCCCGTGATGGCGGTGGCCACCTGACCGAGCAGGGCGACCCGCTGCGGCAGGCTCAGACCGTCCTGGCGCTTGATCCACTGATCGACCTGGTCATCGGGATAGCCCGCCTCGTTGAGCAGCACCTCGCTGGGCACGCCCAACTCCCCCTTGGCCTTCAGCACGTTCAGGCCGTTCAGGTCGTTGACCGGGGCGACCGGCACCCAGCGCACATCGACGGCCACACCCTCGACGCCCATCATGCGCAGGGCAAGTTCGTACGCGTCCTGCCACTCCGGGTCGGCCCGGTCCTGCCGGTCCCTGACCTTGGAGTAGTACGACGCGTTCGCCTCGCGGAACGCCTCGCCGGACGGCATGTCGCCGGACGACTTGGTGAACTTGTAGGCGGGCACGTCGGTCAGTTCGGCCATCGACTTGATGAAGCGGTCCAGCGGCTTCAGGAACGTGTCCGGGTCGGCGGCGCTGTACTGGCCGGTGCTCTTGCCGTACATCTTCCAGACGCTGCCCGGGTCGGAGCGCAGCCCAGACGTGCTGGTCTCGCTCTCCGGGTCGTCATCGTCGTCTTCGGGGTGGTTCGGGTCGATGTTGTTGACCATCGGGTCATCGACCGCCGGGTCGACCATCAGGTACCGCTGGGGGAAGCCCTGGTATTCGACGTTCCCGGCGTAGCTCCACACCAGCTTGTTGATGAGGGCCTGCGGGCCGTAGGCGGCCTCGTGTTCCGGCCGCCCGCACGGCACGTCGTTGCGATACTCGAACCACGTCAGCCCGAACGGCGACGGGATGTCGTCTTTGTCAAGGGGGCTGTCCGGGTCGCCGAACTCGTCGGCGGCCACCTGCTGCAGGTCGTCTTCGTCGATGTCGACGTCGTCGCCCAGCTGGCTGACCCGCACCCAGGACGAGGGGTGTGTGGCGTTCGCGCCGGGCTTGGTCACCCACCGCTCAATGCGGCCCATGCCCTGGGTGATCACGCCGTCGGAGTCGATCTGCTGCTCGCCCGGGTAGTACAGGTTGGCCCGGATGACCGGCCTGCGGGGCTCGTGGGGGCCCTCGTCAACGTCCGGGAACTCCGACGGCGTCTCCCACGACTTGATCACGTAGGCGACGCGCAGCGGGTCCTCCGGGTCGTAGACGAACGCCACCGTGTGGCCGTCGTTCACCCGGAAATCGACGCTGACCACCTTGTTGGCGTTCCGGCCGCTGGTGGCGGTCACCGGCCACAGGAACAGGTATGCCGAGCCGTGCTTGCACATGGTCTTGTGCAGGTGCTTCTCGTAGACGTCGAGCCGGTTGTTCTTCCGGATCGTCTTGATCGCCTTCTCGGCCCGCTTCAGTGTCTTCGGGTCGGCGGTCGCCTCGCCATCCTCGTCATCCTCGTCGTCGACCAGGGGCGCGACCTTCACCGCGGCGATCTGCAGCTTCTCCGAGATCGCATCGACGGGGATGCGCGCATAGTTGAAGTCCTGGATGTCGGCGTCGGTCACGCCCTGCTTCGTCAGCAGCCTTCTGACCTGCTGTGAGGCGTAGACCATGCCGACCTCGCCGTCGTAGTACTCATCGGCGATCGTCAGTTTCTTGCGCTGGTTTTCAAGGATCTTCAGACCCTCGACGATGTCGCGCCGGGACTGCTGGTCGCGCTCGCTCTGCGCCGGGTCGGCGGCCAGGCGCCGGATGAACGGGTCGTTGGCGAACTCGCTGCGCGGCCCGCCGCGGGGCGCGGCCATGCTCGTGCCGGTGCCGGGCATGGCGTGCGGTGCGGTGTTGCTGCGGGGCTTCTTGGCGGCCCGCCCGGTGGTCGTGACCGACATTCGCGCCCCCTGGGTCTTGACGTACGGCTGCGCATCAGGGTACCGGTGCGTGATCGTCTCGTACAGGCGTCCGAAACGGCAAAGGCCCCCGGCGGGTGCCGGGGGCCTTCGGGTTGGAGCCGGTCAGGCGTCGCGCTCGATGCGCTCGCTGTCAATCTGCCAGGCCAGCAGCAGCCTGGCGATGTCGTCCTCGTCGAAGACGGGCATCCAGCCGCCGCCGGGGGTGAAGAGGGTCTCGTACGCCTCGCCGGTCCAGGCGGCGACGGCGCCCTGCTCGTGCGCGGGCAGGCACAGGCGCTCGGTGAGGTCGGCGATGGTGAGGGTCTTGGTGGCGTCGGGCATGGCTAGTTCTCCTTCGTGGTGGCGTTCGCCGCCTGCGCGGCCTTGATCATGTTCAGCAGTTCGCCGCGGTGCCGGACGTCGAGGGCGGCGCGGCTGCGGCCCAGGCCCAGTTTGAAGGCCAGCCGGACCAGGTCCGGCTTGCGCATCGCGTCGGGGTACTCGTCACCGCGCATGCCAGGCCCGCTCGAAGACGATGGCGTAGGCGTCCTGCAGCCCGGACAGGTAGCGGGACCGCTCGGCGATCTCGCCGCGCTCGGCCACGGTACGCCGCCCGGGGCGTTGCTCGATCTGCTCGATTGCCGCAGTTTCGGCGGCAATCTTGGCGGCCAGCACCTCACGGGGGCTCACGCGTTCACGGCCTCGTACTGGTACAGCATGTGCCGCAGGCCCAGGTTGCCGTGCCCGTTGCGCTCGTTGTACTCCGCCGTGCGCGCGGCCTGCTCGTTGCGGTACTGCGCCTGCTCGACCCCACGGCCCACCCAGTTGCCGTCCAGCTCCTTCGCGCCGACCTCGATGTACTCGGCGGTGAAGCACAGCGACTCGTAGTTGCGGCCGTCCTGCACGTACGCGGTCGGCACGGAGGTCACCCGGACGGTGGCGCCGGTCGACTTGTGCCGCAGCACCGCGCCGGGCACGACGTCAACGGCGCTCATCACGGCCAGCTCGGCCGCCACGACCTGCGCCCGCCAGTAGGCGCGCATCGCGGCCAGCAGCGCCCAGCCGTCCATCTTGGAGCGGCCCTTGATGCCCGCCTCGCGGGCGATGCGGCGCAGCTCGGTGATGCCGTAACCCTCGAACGTCGTGCGGGCCATCGTGACCACTCCCTCGGCTTGTTCCCTCGAACGAACAAGGCGAGCCTAGCAAGTTGTCACACGATGTGTCAACTTCCCTCGGGGTGCAGCTTCAGCCATGTTTCGGCCACACCGCGCCGCTCCGGGTGCACCGCACCGCGGGCCACAGGCGCGCCGTTGGGGTTCCGGCACGGCCGCCCGGCCGCGCTGGCGCAGCCCGGCCGCGGGCAGTCGACCAGCCGGGTCGCCCGCTCGTGCTCGGCGGCCACCTCGGGCCGTCCGGCGATGGTGCTCGATCGTCTGGACATACTCACCTCGGAGTCAGGGTGCCGTCACGCTTGGCGTGCTTGGGGGTCAGCAGCCGCAGGATACCCGCGCACACGGCGTCGAGGATGTCGTCGTGCGCGGTCAGCGGGAAGCTCGTCGCCTGATCCTCCAGGGCCGGGATCACCTTGCCGAACGTCACTCGGCCGCGCTGACAGAAGTCCAGGGCCCGCGCGAACCTGACCTCCTTCTTCTCCTTCGACGGGTACGTCACCAGCCTGACCGGCATGTCGTCGAGGATTTCGACCCACAGGTCACCGCCCTGGTTGTTCTCCACCACCACGGCCACGATCCCCGGGTGGGCGTGCAGCAGCTTCAGGATGTGCTCCCGCAGGGCCTTGCCGGTGAACTTCACCCCCCAGGCCTCGGCGATGTGGATCCGGGCCAGCCGGGTGCCCTTGCCCGCAGCGTCGGCCTCCTCGACCTCCCGCTTCAGCAGGCGACCCAGCCGCGGGGTGCCGTCCGGCTTCGTGCCGTCGGTCAGCTCGTCCCGGCCCCACATCTTCAGCTCGGCCGCCGACACGCCGGAGCCGCGCGACACCCCCGGTGCGTAACCGACCAGGGCGATGCCACAGTCGTCGCTCGTGGTCTTCTGCGTGACCGGCGGGTCGACGAACAGGAACCACTTCGTGATGTTCGCCGGGGTGGCGTAGTAGAAGTCGTCGGCGTTCCAGTAGCGGCCTTTGCGGCCTTTCGGATCATTGTCATAGTTGAGCTTGAATGAGTCGGTGTGCCGGATCTCGTTCAGGTAGTCCAGGGACCACTTCCGGGGCCACACGCTGCGCTCGGTGCCGTCGGGACGCTGGATGATCGGCCGGGTGTGGTACGTCTTGATCTTCTGCTCGTCGATCCAGGGCTCGACATCCTCGCCCTTCTGGTGGCGCACCAGCTCATGGATGATCGAGCCGGGCATGGTGACCGTGCCGACAATGGCGACCCGGGCCATCTCGTTGAGCGGCAGGATCGCGTTCTGCACCGTGCTCAGCCGTTTATCCCGCTGGTAGGGCGAGTAGGTCGCCTCCGGCGGCTCGATGTCGTCGAAGATCAGCAGATCCGGCCGGACCTCGCCCATCTTCATACCGAGCGACGTCGAGTCGATCCCCTTCGCGACGAACGTGAAGCCGCTTCGCGTGTGGAGCATGTTCTGGTTGTCGGCCACGGTCCGGCCGGTGTGCCGCCGGGCCGGGTTGCAGAACTCGGGGAAGTCGCCGCGCAACAGGGCGTTGTCGGCCTGCTCGGCCTTGAATGTGGCCAGGTGCAGTTCCGCCTGAGCGCCCGAGTCGGCGAAGGCGGCGGCGAAGCGGGCGTGCCCGAACGCGCCCGCCCACATCGGCAGGATGAGGAACCACCACGTCGACTTGCCGCACGACCGGGGCGCGACGAACGCCCGCCGGTCTTCGCGCTGCCCGCGGCTGGGGCCGATCCAGCGCCGGGCGGCCCGCACCCACAGAAAGTGGGCGTCGGCGAAGCTGACCTCCCCCTCGTGGTTCTTGAGATGCTTCCGCATATAGATGTACGCGAATAGCATGGGGTCGAGTCTGCACAGCGTCCGGCGGCCCTCGCGGGTGCCGAGCAGTTCCGCGTCGTACCCGGCCAGCCAGGCGTTGACGTCGAAGTTCAGCGACGTCGTACCCGGGTCGTAGGGGTCGGCCGACCAGGCCAGTTCGCCGTGGGCGTCGAGGAACCTCCGCCAGGCCTCGTCGGCCACCTGGGCGGCGGGCGGGGCTGCGGTGGTGGTCATCGCGCCCGCTCGCCGTAGGTGAAGCCGGTGAAGCGCTGGATCGCCCCCCGCTGCGCCTGCTTGATCCACGGCGCGAGTCCGGGCTGGTCGGCCAGCAGCTCATACCCCAGGGGGGTGCCGGACTTCTCGACGACGAACACGGTCTCATGGAGCTGCCGCCCGAGCCGCACATCGGACATGCTCAGCTCGTAGGGCTGGTCTCGCACCGATTCGTACAGTTGTGCGATCCGATCCCAGAGCTTGCGGCCGTCCTCGGCGTCCTCCGGCTGCACGGTCCAGGCGGTCGACACGCGCGTGGTGACGACGCCGTACGGGTCCGGCTCGTCCGGCGCCACGGCGGCCAGCAGATCACTCATGTGGATGTCCTGGAGCCTGTGGGCCGCCTCGGTGGTGGCCTCCTGCAGCGCCTCCTGCAGACCCTCCCACACGTTGTCGGCGTAGGCGCTGAAGTGAATCTCCGGCTCCGGCTCCCACGGCTTGCGCGCGATGAACATCGAGTCGTCGAGGGACTCGACGACCTTGCGCCACTCCGGCGGCCACTCATAGGTGCCGTGCATGGGGGTCACAGGTCCGGGTCCTCACTGGCGCGCGCGATGACGTCGGCCTCCCGCGCGGCCTCCTTGGCCTTCGCCTCGTTGATGATCTCCTGCAGTTCGCGCTCCGCCTCGGTGACCTCGGTGACGTTGACGTCGACCTTGACCGGCAGGTTCAGGCCCATCAGCTTCGCGTCGGTGCCGACGAGGGACTCCAGGCGGGTCAGGGCATCCAGGGCGAGCTTGCCGCTGCCGGTGATCACCGCAGCCTGGTAGATGCCCCACGCCTCCTCCATCGCCGTGTGCAGCATCATGGAGGCCTCGGCGCGCAGCTTCGGCACGTCGGCGAACGCCCGCCGGTCGACTTCGGCCTGCGTCCAGCGGCGCACCGACTCGACGGACACGCCGAACTTGTCAGCGACGAAACGCAGGCCCTTGCGCTTATTCATGATCCGGTAGGCGATGACCTCCCGGATGAACTGCTCGTCGTAGTCACGCTGGCCGCTGCTGTTGCGCCGGTAGTGCCGGTGCGGGTGGAACACCTCGACCTCACCGACAAGCGGCGCCCGATCGTTCTGCTTGCGACCATCGACGCCCCACTCGAGATCGAACTCCTCCAACAGACTGTCGGGGTCGAACTCGTCGTACAGGCCCATCGCGGGTGACCTCCTGGTGGCGCGTGCCGTCGCGGCGTGTGCGGTCCGGCGTCGCGCCGGTCCGCGCCATCAGGGTAGCCCGATTCGAACGGATGATCGAGTGTGCTACTTCGCGCGCTCGCCCGCGGCGCGGGTCTTGCTCGCCGACGGGTTGTCCCCGGCGGCCGCCTTGCGCTCGGCGTCGAGCTGCGCGCCGGTGCGCTCGTGCGCCTTGCGGGCCGCCTCGTACATCGAGTCGCCCTTGGCCTCGTCCTCGTCGTCGCCGGGCAGCTTCTTGCCCTGCGAGTGCGCGACGAAGCGCAGGAAGGACTTGAGCGGGTACTTCCAGGCCCGGCCGGTCGAGTCGTTGCCGTCGCGGACGATGACCTGCCCGGCATCCACGTCGGTGCTGATGTAGTCGTTCGGGCCGTCGCCGTACTCCAGGATCGGCACGGCGAGGGTGGCGGGCTCGACCCAGCCGTCGTCGTCGGCGTCGGGCAGCTGCACGTGCTCCTGCACGTGCTTGGCCCAGGCGTCGAAGTTCGGGCCGAGGGCGCCGTCGATGCTGTCGGCGGCCGGGGCGTGGAGAGCCTGCACGGCCTCCTCGCGGGCGCCGTAGTCGCGGCCCTTCGCGGTGTCGGCCATGCCGACCACCTCCAAGATCATTTCGTGGGCAAAGAAGATGCCCCCGGGGTACCCGGGGGCATGCTTCAGGAAACTAGCTGGCCCAGCGCGTCGCGAACCCTCCGATAGCGGCCTACGCCTGTATCGACGATCTCTCCCGGGCAGCCCCGTGTCACGACCAGCTCTACGCTGCACGTCTCTGCGCGCCGTTCAGGCTGACCGGTGGTGCCGCTGGACGGGCGGGAGTCGAACCCGCGATCGGAGACTCGGCCGAGCCTCCCGGGCCACTCGGGCCCTGCCGACTGTCGTCATCGGCGTACCAGTCCAATGCGGGCCCCCGGCCCGTCGTACTGATGGTGCCGACGGCAGTCGGCCGGGGACCCTTTCGCCAGCACCGCTGCGGCAGCAGCGGAGTTGCACCGTCAGCCCGTCTTGGTGGCCACCGCCACGGGCTCTCTTCTTCCGGAATCCAACCGGTCGGTGCTGACTTGCCCGTACTCGATGGCCATCGGGCCGGTACCGCAGGAAGGCAGGGACTCGAACCCTGGACCCCCGGTTTTGGAGACCGGTGCTCTGACCGCTGAGCTACCCCCCTAGGCGACTGTGCGGGCAGGGATTCCCCTGGCGTGGGTGTCACCCGCCGATCTCCGTGCGCCACCACCCGCCGCCAGGCCGGGCGGTGCAGGCTACCCGCACGCACATCGATCGCTTTACAG
>Ga0068863_100007046_pt1 | contig 11016 bp, 9 predicted proteins | sample KBSSwiS62_FD_66596 | JGI IMG/M metagenome (GOLD analysis project Ga0068863, IMG submission 66596) | Switchgrass rhizosphere microbial communities from Kellogg Biological Station, Michigan, USA - KBS Switchgrass S6-2 | ecosystem: Host-associated > Plants > Roots > Rhizosphere > Soil ...
CCGAAGCGTTCAGCGATTTCGGTGATGAGTTCAGGGTGGGCGACGGCGGCGGAGTTGAGGGTGATCTTGTCGGCACCGGCATCGAAGAGAGCGCCGGCATCGGAGAGCGAGCGAACGCCGCCACCGACCGCGAAGGGGACGAACAGTTCACGGGCGGCGCGACGGACGGCGTCGAGCAGTATGGGACGGGCCTCGCTGGTTGCCGTGATGTCGAGCAGTACGATTTCGTCGGCACCGGACTGGGCATGACGTTGAGCGAGTTCGGCGGGGTCGCCGGCATCGACCAGATCAACGAATTGAATTCCTTTTACAACGCGGCCGTGCGTGACGTCGAGGCAGGCGATGATGCGCTTGGTCAGCATGCGGCCTCGCAGAAGTTCTTGAGTATCTGTATTCCGGGAGCGCCGGACTTCTCGGGATGGAACTGAACGCCGAAGACATTGTCGCGCTCAACGGCTGCGGCGAAGGGTGAGCCGTAATTGGTGGTGGCGACTACACCGTCGGCAACTGGCGCACGGTACGAGTGAGTGAAGTAGACGAAAGCATCGTGAGGGACACCGGCAAAGAGACGCGATGGTCCGTTCGTCTGCACGTCGTTCCAACCGACGTGGGGAGATTTGACTCCGGCAGGAAAGTGCTCGCACATGCCTTCGAAAAGTTTCAGGCCCTCGACCTGCGGGGCCTCGGTGCTTCCGGCAAAGAGCCATTGCATCCCGAGGCAGATGCCGAAGAAGGGAGTGCCGCGATTGATGGACTCGCGAACGGCGTCGCGCAGGCCGGAGTCGGCGAGACGCTGCATGGTGGCGAAGTGTCCGACGCCGGGAAGGATGATGCGATCGACGCGACGGACTTCGTCGGGATCGCTGGTGATGCACGATTCGCAGCCGAGATGGGTCAGGGCCTTCTGAACCGACGCGAGATTTCCGGCCTGGTAGTCAACGATAGCGAACTTTGCCGGCGAGGCGCCGGCGCTCCTGATCACAGCAACCCCTTCGTGCTCGGGAGCATTGCCGAGAGGCGCTGGTCGCGGGCACAGGCGAAGCGAAGGGCCCGGGCGAAGGCTTTGAAGAGGGCCTCGATCTTGTGGTGATTGGAGCGGCCGTACATGACTTTGAGATGGACGTTGGCGCGTGCACCTCGTGCGAAGCCTTCGAAGAAGTCGTAGACGAGTTCGCTCTGGAGATCGCCTACGAGTCGGACTTTGACCTTGGTGTCGACGGCGCACGAGGTGCGGCCACCGAGATCGATGGCGGCGATGCCGAGCGTTTCGTCCATCGGCATCAGGAAATATCCGGCGCGCAGGATTCCCTTCTTGTCGCCGAGCGCACGGTCAAAGGCTTCGCCGAGGGCGATGCCGACATCTTCAACGGTGTGGTGCTGATCGACATCGAGATCGCCTTTGCAGGTGAGTTTGAGGTCGAAGCCACCATGACGGGTGAAGAGTTCGAGCATGTGATCGAAGAAGCGAATGCCAGTGGAGACTTCGTAGCGTCCCTTGCCGTCGATGGAGAGCGCGAGAGAGATTTTGGTTTCGTTGGTGTTTCGGCTCAGCGTGGCTTTTCTCATTGCGACACCTCGGTGGGCTTGCGCCAGCCTATGGATTCGAGGGCGGAGCGGAGTTCGCGCAGCAGGCGATCGGTCTGTTCGTTGGTTCCAACGGTGATGCGGACGCAGCTTTCGCAGCCGGGATCGCTGTTGCGGTCACGGACGAGAATGCCGCGAGAGCGCATGGCATCGACGAAGGGTTTCCGGAATTCCCCAAGGCGGGCGAGGACGAAGTTCGCATGGCTGGGCCAAAACGGAATTCCGAGAGATGCGAATTCATCTTCGAGGCGACGACGGCCGGTGCGGACTTCCGCGGAGTATCCGGCAACGTATTCGCGATCGGCTAGAGCTTCCGGGAGGCATGCGAGTGCGACGCCGTTAACGTTATAAGGCGAACTGACGCGGCGAACGAGACGCATCTGTTCGGCACAGCCGGCGAGGATGCCAAGTCGGAAGCCTGCGAGTCCGAAGGCCTTCGAGAAGGTGCGAGCGATGAACAGGTTCTCGTATTTGTCGATCAGGTCCATCACGGTTTGTCCGTAGAACTCGAAGTAAGCTTCGTCGATCAGGATTGCGGCGTCGGGAGCGTTTTCGATGATGTCGATTAGGCGCTCGCGCGGGACGACCTTTCCGGTTGGATTATTCGGATTGGCGATGGCGATGAGCTTTGTCTGCTTCGAGGTGGCGGCGAGCACGGCGGCGCTGGGAAACTCGAAGTTTCTGCGCGCGGGGATGGCAAGAACACTGGCACCGGTTGCGAGGGCGTAGATCTCATACATGGAGAATGTCGGAACCACGATAAGCGCTTCGTCGCCTGGTTCGAGATAAGTCTCGCAGATGAGGTGAATGCCTTCGTCGACGCCGTTGGTGAGGAGCACTTGTTCGGATTGGAGACTGAGGAATTCCGCTGCGATGGCTTCGACGGGCTCACGCTCGGGGTACTTGCTGAGCAGATCGCCATCGATACGCGAGAGAGCGTCGAGAACGCGAGGCGAGCATCCGCTGGAGTTCTCGTTGAAATCGAGGCGAAGGCCGGAGCGGCCGCCGAGAGGCGGGTGATATTCCTTCAGATTATGAACGACTTTGCGGGCGATCAGCATGTCACAACCTCACCCGGACGGAATTTGCATGGGCCTGCAGGCCTTCGGCTTCGGCGAGGAGCGTTACCGTCGGCGCGATCTTCTTCAGCGCGGATTTCGAAACTTCCTGAACGGTGATGATCTTGAGGTAATCGAGGACGCTGAGACCACCGCGGTAACGGGCGGCACCTCCGGTGGGCAGCGTGTGGTTCGGGCCGGAAGCGTAGTCACCGAGCGATTGCGGAGAGTATTCGCCGATAAAAACGGAGCCAGCGTTGAAGACGTAAGGTGACTCTTCTTTCGGAACGGTGATGTGCTCGGGGGCGATTGCGTTCGCCCAACCGAGAGCTTCGTCGGGGTCAGAAATCACCAAGGCGACGCCGCTGCGCTTAAGTGATTCGCGAGCGATGGGATTGTTCCGCGACATGTCAGTGCAGATGTCGGCCACCCGAAGCGCCAGTTTGCGGCTGGTGGAGATGAAGATGACGACGGCATCGGGATCGTGCTCGGCCTGGGCGACCAGATCGGCGGCGTAGAAGCGAGGATCGCCGGAATTCGCGAGCACGACGGCTTCGGTGGGACCGGCGAGCATATCGATTGAACAGTCGAAGGCGATGAGTTTTTTGGCGGCGGTGACGTAGGTATTGCCGGGGCCGACGATTTTCTTGACGCGGGGAACGACGGGGTCCGCGTCGGACTGAGCCGGCCGGCGGCGGGCACTTCCAGCGACTCCGTAGGCGAAAGCGGCAATGGCCTGGGCTCCGCCGATGCGGAAGAAGTGCTTTACGCCGAGCAATGCGGCGGCGGCGAGAGTTTCGGGCGCGGGCTTGGGCGAGGCGACCTGGATGTGCGGAACCCCGGCGACCTGCGCGGGGATGACGGTCATGAGCAGCGACGAGGGTAGAGGATAACGTCCGCCGGGAACGTAACAGCCGACGGAATCGATAGGGACAACCGATTGTCCGACGTTAAGTCCGGGCTCGATGGGACGCATCCAGGATTGGGGCTTCTGCCATTCCGCGAACTGGCGGATGTTCGAGGCGGCGCGCTCGACGGCATCGACGAAGCCTGGAGAGACCGAGGCCAGGGCATTCTGCATTTCTTCGTCAGAGACGCGAAGAGATTGCTCTTTGGCGAGGCCATCTAATTTCACGGCGTACTTGCGCAGTGCGCGTTCGCCGTTATCGCGAACGTCTGCGACGATTCGCTCAACAGTCCGCTGGAGTTTCTTGTCAGTCTTGCTGCCGCGGTAGAGCAGGTTTCTGGCGGCGTAGTCGAGTGCGGCTTTGCCTTCGAGGACGCGCATTACATCACCACCTTGTTGAGTGGGTATTCGACGATTCCGGTCCCGCCGGCAGCCTTCAACTTGGGAATGATGTCGCGGACCGTGTTCTCCTCGAGAATGGTATTAACGGCAACCCACTTGATGTCACTGAGTGGCGACACGGTGGGACTGTTGAGGGCGGGAAGGACGGATAGAACGGTGGGTAGGTCCTTGGTCTGGACGTTGAGCATCAGTCCGACTCGGCCCTGTGCGGAGATCGCACCTTGCAGCAGCAGTGAAATGTTTTCGATCTTGTTGCGCTTGGCTTCGTCCTGCCATGCAGTTTTGTTGGCGATGAGCTGGGTGTTGGATTCGAGGAGGGTCTCGACGATGCGAAGGCGGTTAGCCTTGAGAGAGCTGCCGGTTTCGGTGACTTCGACGATGGCGTCGGCGAGGATCGGCGGTTTGACCTCGGTGGCGCCCCATGAGAACTCGACCTGGACCGGGATGTTGCGGGCGGTGAAATAGTTTTTGGTGACTTGAACGAGTTCGGTTGCGATGACTTTCCCGGCGAGGTCTTCCGCGCGTTTGACGGGAGAGTCTTCGGGAACAGCGAGGACCCAGCGAACCTTGGCGCGGCTCTGCTTGGCATAGACGAGATCGCAGACCGGGACGACTTCGAGTCCGCTCTCGGCGACCCAGTCGAGTCCGGTAAGGCCGGCATCGAGCGCACCATGTTCGACATAGCGCGCCATCTCCTGCGCACGAATGAGCATGCATTCGACCTCGGGGTCGTCGGTGGTTGGGAAGTAGGAGCGACCGTTGGCGTAGATTTTGAAGCCGGCGGCGGCGAAGAGAGAGATGGTGGCGTCCTGCAGGCTGCCCTTGGGAATGCCCAGTCGGAGCTTCATTGCGACACCTCGGCGGAGAGACCGATAGGGCGGGTAAAGCAGGAGCGGGTGCCTTCGTGACAGACGAGGCCATCGCCTTCGACTCGAACTTTCACGAGCACGGTATCGAAGTCGCAATCGGTGGCGGCGGAGACGAGCTTGAGGCGGTTGCCGCTGGTCTCGCCCTTGGTCCACAGCTTGTTGCGGGTGCGGCTATAAAAGGTGACGTAGCCGGTGGCGAGGGTTTTTTCGAAGGCGGCCTGGTTCATGAAGCCGACCATGAGCACGTCGCCGTTGTCGGCGTCCTGCACGATGGCGGGCGCGAGGCCCTGCATTTTGTCGAAGTCGATTTGGGTCATCTTTTCTCCGGCCGGCGAGGCGCCGGCGCTCCAATCTGGGTTCCTGGGACCGATGGCGAGTCAGCGGGAGAAAACGAATGGCCCGCTGTGCTCGATCGCATCAGCGGGCCAGGAACTTGGGATTATTGCTAGTAGCTTATCCGCAGGCCGGCGCCGACACGATCACCGTGTGGTGATGGTGATGATGGCGATGGGCCAGCGAGGTCTGCATAACGGTTCCATCATAGGGGCCTGTAATAAGGGCTGTCAAAGACTTTCCGTGAAGAAATCTTTACGGCCAAATGCGGTTGCGAAGCGTATATAGATTCGTAAGCATCCATATGGAGATACATGTCCTCATCCAACGAAGTGGCCGTTCAAGCGGTTGACCTGGTTCGACACTACCGTATGGGCGGCTCGGTGATTCGCGCCGCCGATGGCGTAAGCCTTGAGATCCAGCGCGGAGAATTTGTCGCGCTGCTGGGCGCGTCCGGGTCCGGAAAATCCACGCTACTGAACCTGATTGCCGGGTTGGATCGGCCGTCCGGCGGGTCGATCCTTGTGCTCGGCCGCGATCTTGCGAAGATGAATTCGGAAGAGCTGGCACGTTACCGGCGAGAGACGGTTGGGATGATCTTTCAGTCATTCAACCTGATACCGAGCATGACACTCGAGGAGAACGTCGAGCTGCCGCTGCGCTTTGCCGAGGTGGACCGAAAGGAGCGGGCTAATCGCGTCACAGAGGCACTTGGGCGTGTGGACCTGATCAAGCGACTGGGACATCGTCCGCCGGAGCTTTCGGGCGGTGAACAGCAGCGGGTTGCGATTGCACGGGCGCTGGTAAACCGTCCGGCGCTGTTGCTGGCGGATGAGCCGACGGGGAACCTGGATAGCCGGACGGGAAACGAAATCATGGGCTTGTTGCGCGAACTGAATCGTTCGATGGGGACAACGGTGATCATGGTGACCCACGAGCGAGCCTTGGCGGACCAGTATGCGAGCCGGTCGGTGCATCTGGCCGACGGCCGCGTGGTCGAGGAGGTGCGCGCATGAAGAGCTATGACCTGCTGGAACTCGCGACCAGGAATCTAAGGGAATCGAAGTTGCGCAATGGGCTGACGACGCTCGGCATTGCGGTTGGAGTCGCATCACTGGTGGCAATGTTGTCGTTGGGAGTTGGGCTTCAGCAACTGGCAAACTCGCGGCTGGCGAAGTCGGGAATTTTCGACACGGTTTATGTGACGTCTCCGCGTGAATGGAACGACGACGATCAAGACAAGAAGCAGCCGCAGTCGAACCGAATCGTGGATGAAGCGGCGAAGGCGGAGATCGCGAAGCTTCCCAATGTACTGGAAGTTGCACCGGAGATCCGGGTGATGACCGACATCCGCTACAAGGAGAAGTCGTACCCGGCATTCCTGGGGGCACTGCCGAATTCCGCAAAGAACGGGGACGCGTTTGAGAACATGCAGGGCACCTTCTTCTCGTCATCGACGGCGAAGGAAGCGATCCTGCAGAAGGACTTTGCGAAGACGCTGGAGCCGAACCCGAACGACATGATCGGCAAGGAAGTTGTTTTGCGATATGCGGAGCGCCATGCGGGAGAGGCGGGAGCCACGTCGCAGCCGGACGATCAGTATTCGTTCTCGGTAGTTCGTCGCGAACAACCGCTGAAGGTGGTCGGGATCATCGACCAAGAACCGTTTGGCGGGATGAGGATGATTTCGCGGGCACGCATCTTCCTTCCGACCGAAATGGCGGATTCGTTGAACATGGTGCAATTCTCGGATGTGCGCAGCGCGGCGAGTTCGGATTCGGGGAAGAGCGGGAAGACTTATTCGATGCTGGTCGTGCGGGTGTCGAGCGCGGGGAAGGTCGAGCAGGTGCAGGAGGCCATCAAGAAGACGGGCCTGCGGACGTACTCGATCATGGACGCGACGAAGAGCCTTCGACGGTTCTTTGCAATCTTCGACATGTTCCTTGGGATATTCGGTTCGCTAGCGCTGGCGGTCGCGTCGTTGGCAATCGTAAACACGTTGGTCATGGCGGTGCTGGAGCGGCGTCGTGAGATCGGCGTGATGAAAGCACTGGGCGCGGGCGACGGTGACGTTAAGAAATTGTTCTTTGCCGAAGCCGGGGCGATGGGTGTGGTCGGTGGAGCGCTTGGTGTTGGGATGGGCTGGCTGATCGGACGCGCGATCAATCTTGGCACAACGATTTATCTCAAGCGTCAAAACCTGCCGCCGGAGAACGTCTGGCTTGTGCCATGGTGGTTGATCGGGGGCGCGATTGCCTTCGCGGTAGTAATGAGCTTGATTGCGGCGCTGTATCCGGCGTCGCGAGCAGCGAAGTTGGATCCGATACAGGCGTTACGGTACGAGTGAGGAAATCGGGCCATCGGGTCAACGGGCCATCTGGCGATCGAACAGATAAAGAAGAAATTAAAAGACATAAGACCAGGAACAATCTCAGACCTGCAGGAACGAAACTGAGACCGGGGACAAAGAACGATTTGGTAATCACTCGGGCTGTCGCACTTTTCACATTGATAATCGGGCTGGCGACGGCTGCTCATGCCGCGTCGCGCGTGGATTGCGGGCGGATTGAGAGCAAGATACTTGGACGAGCGGTTCCTTACTGCGCGATGCTGCCGCCGAGTTATGACACGGACAAGGCACGGCAGTTTCCGATTGTTTACTACCTGCACGGACTCGGCGATAACGAACAGTCGCTGATCAATGCCGGCGGATGGAATGTATATGACGATCTGCTTTCGCAGAAGAAGGTCAGCGAGTTTCTGATCGTCACGCCGTATGGATATCGGTCGTTCTATATCAACTCGCGGGATGGAAAGTTTCGGTATGAAGATTTTTTTCTGCACGAGTTTATCCCTGAGATCGAGAAGAAATACCGGGTGAAAGTCGGGCGGGCGTCGCATGGCATTGCGGGCGTCTCGATGGGCGGCTTTGGTGCACTGCATTATGCATTCAAGTATCCGCAGAGATTTGCGTCGGTCAGCACGCATATGGCCGCGCTGATGGACCAGCTTCCGGCTAATGTGGGTGGGACGCCGGAAGGGAAGATGATGGGGAATATCTTCGGAAACCCGATCGATCCGGCGTACTACCAGGCGAATAATCCGCTGTCGCTGGCGAGGAAAGCACCGCTGGCTTCGCTGAAGAGCATGAAGATTTACTTCGATTGTGGCGATCGCGACCACTATGGGTTCAACGTTGGGGCGCAGCAGTTGGACGATGTGCTGAAGTCACGCGGAGTGCCGCACGAGGCGCATATCTACCCCGGGGGACATGATATGCAGTTTGTGTTGGAACACTTTGGAGCGTCGCTGGAGTGGCACTCGAAGGCGCTGAAGTAAAACTATCAATTTGACTACCCCACCCAAGCCAAAAGAAGGCTTGAATGGGGCACCCGGATGCTGAGTCCACTACCCACCCAAGCCAAAGGAAGACTTGAATGGGCACCCGACCGTAAACGTTTGTAAATCACTCTGCAATTCGGCATTTCACCATTTACAATGACCCGCTCTTACCAACAAAGGCGGTGTTCATGCAGCTACTCCGGCGCTCGTGTGTCCTCGCAATCGTCGTACTCTTCTCGCTCGCTATCTTCGCTCAGAATAGTAAGCCTTCCACGGTTCCGACACCGTCGCAATTCCTTGGATTTGAAGTGGGGGCCGACCGACAACTAGCCGACTACAAGCAGATCGGCAGTTATCTGAAGAAACTCGCAGAGGTCTCGCCTCGGATCCAGGTGGTTTCGCTGGGGAAGTCGACGCTCGGCAATGACATGCTGATGGCCGTTATTTCGTCGCCGGAGAACTTGAAGAACCAGGCGCACTACAAGGATATCGCGCACAAACTGGCCGATCCACGCGGGCTTTCGCAGGAGCAGATCAACGCGCTGGCGCATGAGGGGAAAGCGATTCTCCTGGTGACCTGCAACATTCACTCGACCGAAATCGGGTCGAGCCAGATGGCAATGGAGTGGGCGCATGCGCTGGCGACGTCGAACGATCCGGTGATCAAGAGCCGACTGGACAATGTGATCCTGCTGCTGGTTCCGTCATTGAATCCGGACGGGCAGATCATGGTGACGGAGTGGTACCGCAAGTATCTGGGTACGAAGTACGAGGGCGGATCGATGCCGTACCTCTATCACCACTACATCGGGCACGACAACAATCGCGACTGGTACATGCTGACGCAGAAGGAGAGCAAGGCGGTCAGCGATATGGCCTATCTCGAGTGGAAGCCGCAAGTTTGGCTGGATGAGCACCAGATGGGATCGACGGGGCCTCGCATTTTCGTTGCTCCCGATGCCGATCCGATCGGAGTCCGAATCCATCCGATGGTGTTCAGTGGCAAGAACATGGTCGGCACAACTATGGCGTTCCGCCTGGATGAGGCGGGCAAGGCCGGCGTGATTCACAGCTGGGAATATGACAACTACTGGCCAGGCGCGACGGACGGCACCGCGATGTTCAAGAACATTTTCGGAATGCTGATTGAGGTGGCGTCGGCCAGAATCGCGACCCCGATGGAAATTTCGGCGACGGAGTTGACGGCGGGAAATAAGGGGCTGAGCGATTACCAGAAGCAATCGAACTATCCGAATCCGTGGAAGGGCGGAGTGTGGCACCTGCGCGACATCATGGACTACGACCGGATTGCCAGCGACGCGCTGCTGGAGACGGTGTCCGCACATCGCGAGGATTATCTGAAGGGCGTGGCGCGAATGGCTTCCGATGGTATCGCCAGCTTCGCCACGACCGACTACTTCAGGGTTCCGATGGACGCGACGCAACGGGATCCGGAGATGGCAACGCGCATGGTTCAGCTATTGCGAGAGCATGGGGCGGAGGTGCGGATTACGCCGGATGGACAGTCGTTCTACATCCCGACGGCCCAACCGTATGGGAAATTTATCGAGGAGATGCTGACGTCGCAGAGATATCCGGAAGTACGTCCGGCGCCGGGAAATCCGTACATCTTCCAGCCGTACGACGTGACGGCGTGGACACTGCCGTTATTGATGGGAGTGAAGACGGAGCGAGTGTCGGTGGGGGCGGAGCAGGCGAAGGCATTCCGGGTTGCGACAGATACTGACTGGCCCAAGGGCGGTGTAATGGGTCGTGGCGCGGTGCTGGCGATTGGTCCGGAGCAGAACAACGCGACCAAGCTGGCGAATGCGGTGTTGAAGGCGAAAGGTGCAGTTTCGCAGACGACGGAAGCGTTCAATTACGAGCAGTTCAACTTTCCGGCTGGAACGTTTTTGTTCGACAACAACGCAGATGTCGCGAAGCTTGCCGAGACTTATCACGTGACGATGTCTGCACTTCGCAGCAAGCCGAGCGCGAAGACGGTACCGCTCAAGGCTCTGCGGGTTGGACTGTACAAGCCATTCCTCGCTTCGATGGATGAAGGCTGGACGCGGTTCGTCCTGGAGCAGTACGGGTTTGCACCGGTGTCGATTGAAAATAAGGCGATGAAGGCCGGCAAACTGAACGATTCGTTCGACGTGATCATTCTTCCGGATGTGGAGAAGGATGTGATTGTCGAGGGACAGCGGAAGCGCGGCGACAACGCGATGAAGTATGTTCAGGAGTTTCCGGAAGAGTACAAGGGCGGTATCGCGAAGGAAGGCGTAACGGCGTTGAAGGACTTCGTGCAGAACGGTGGAACCCTGATCACGTTTGCGGAATCGGGTGACCTGGTCGCCGGCGAGTTCAACGTTCCGGTGCGCAACGCACTGGCCGGATTGAAGGGCGATGACTTTGATGTGCCTGGCTCGATCCTGCGAATCCAGGTTGATCCGAAGAATCCTGTGGGTTATGGCATGCCGGAGGATGCGGCGGCGTTCGTGGATGGGAACATCGCGTA
>Ga0068863_100007047_pt1 | contig 11016 bp, 16 predicted proteins | sample KBSSwiS62_FD_66596 | JGI IMG/M metagenome (GOLD analysis project Ga0068863, IMG submission 66596) | Switchgrass rhizosphere microbial communities from Kellogg Biological Station, Michigan, USA - KBS Switchgrass S6-2 | ecosystem: Host-associated > Plants > Roots > Rhizosphere > Soil ...
TTTCTGCATCGGAAAGTGCAAGCTGCACAGCTTCCAAATTCGATTTTAGCCGTTGTATTTCTGGATCGTCTATCATTTCTTTTCTCTGCGATTCTCACAATACGTTACATCGCACCAACCGTTACATATCCCCGATTTCTTTTTCTCGAATACTCCCTTGGCGCGATCGGCTTCAATTGCGCCAACAAGCCTGTGAATCTCATCCCATGTTGCATCGGTGTCCGACAAATCGTACAGCTCCCCCACACGCATCGTCTTGTACCAGTAGTACTGTCCAAATATCTTGCGCAAATCTGGATACTTGGCTTGCAGCAAGACGGCTTGCACCGCCAGCTCGAACCGATCTTCGAACTTATCCGAACCCGTCTTGTGATCCGCGAGGTATGCCGTATCTCCTTGGACCACCGCAACGTCTGCGCGCCCGCGCAGAAAAACTCTCTTCTCCGGATCCTGGACTTTATCGTCGAAGTACCCGCATGGTTTGCGGAATTTAGTTACTGCCAGCTTTGGCTCAGCGAGCGCCCCTCTCCCGTCGAACGGAACTGCAAATTGCTCATACTGCTGCATCTCGTCCGGGAGCGGTTTGCCTCCTGTGATGCGGTGCTCCATCGCATCGTGCAGGTCGTTCCCTTTCTTGCGCTCCGACGTCTCGACGTAGGGAATTTTACGTTCAATGTAGACTTGAGCCATCTGGTAGGGGCACACAGCCCGATACGCGTTCAGCATCGTGAATGAATACACGAGCTGGCGGCGATCGAGGAAGTTGGGAATTGCTTCGTTCATTTGGAATTCTTTTTCGATCCGAAAACCGATGGGAGTTTTTTATCAGGAAGTGAAAGCCGATCAGATGCAAGGCGCGCATAGCCGGCAATGTCGTCCCAATGATCCTTAAAATCGGCGTTGCCGGCGACGATGCGTCCGATCTTGTGGGCGATCATATCGAGCGCTTCCTGCTGATAATCTTTCAGGGAAGTTCCCTTCAGCCCATTCTGTATGACGCGTTTTATGGCCTGCGCCACTTGCGAATTATCGGTAAAATCGCCGTGGGTGTTGCCGCGTTCCGACAATAGCAAATCAGTTGAATCGTTCATTTTTCCTCCCAGGCACTCATAGCTATTGGAACAATCGGGCGAATCAGTTCTCGCATCGCGTCCGCATAAACGCGGATTTCATATTGCGCGTGGGCATCTCCTCGCAGCGTCAGGAAGTGAAACAAGTTGCGAAGATCTGTCTTCCAGAACATATGGCTATAGGTGTTAAGGGGTAGAACCATGCGGGCTAGTTCTCGCGGCCAGCCGGAATACAGCAAGTGCCGATAATATGCGAAGGCTTTCTTGCATAATTCATCCACGGCGGTAATTTCAACAGCGCGTACATCGGCATTCCCATCTTCAACTACGCGAGCTTGTTTGCTGCTGGCCGATTGTGTGCCGATATTCTCGGGCGCCGGCAGGTAATAAGTTTCCGGCAGTTCTCGATACCGCGCCGACAATTCGTTGATTGATGCCGTCCGGTGCCGATGCCATTGACGGAACACGAATATGGGCGCCATCACCTCAAACTGAAATTCCACCGCTTCGAACGGCGTGGTATGCCGGTTTTTCCAAAGATACCGGATAAGTTTAGCATCTGATCCTTCGTTTTCCCCAGCTCTCCACGCCGCATCGTAGGAAACACGGGCTGCTCGCACAATCGACAGGTCGCTGCCCATGTGATCCACAAGGCGAACAAAACCGTGATCCAAAACATCGATTTTGTTCACGGTCATCTCGCACCAAACCGCTCGACAAGCGCGTGCACGACCGAGATACGCCCGCCTTCCGACAGACTTTCCAGGATGCGTGCGATCTCAAGGTAGCGTGCCAGGGTGTCGTCCATGACGACATCCGCCACTGATCTCGGTTCCCTGGCGGGGCGCGAGATTGGCTTTGATTTCACGAGCTTCGGACGTCCCGGGCGGCGCTTCTCGGTCGGGGGCTCGCTTGGTTGGAATCCTTCGTTTGTCATTTTCTCTCCTGCGGTTCAAATTTGCGCTTCAAAGCTTCGTAGGTAATTCGTTCCGTTTCATGCCAATTTTCGCGTTTGATGTTGGAACCCCTGAACCTGGGACGCGCCCATCTGTGTTTCATTTGGAATACCTCTCGCCAAAAGTTCCTTCCACATCCAAAGGAAGCCCCGGAAGCCAGGGCACTTCCCGCACCATCTCCACCTTGCAGCGGTCCAGGTGCCATTGTTCCTTCCCATCCTTGGGAATCAAAATTAGAAGTTCGTCATAGGGCCAGTTCAGGACGCGGTATCCCATGCGTGTGATTCGGATCATTGCTTGCGAGATGATGACACGACTGACGGCTTCGCAGATATTCTGCGTGAGCTTGCTTCCCCACATCTTTTTCCATCCCTGCTTGGTCTTGACGCGCCAGTATCCTTCTTCCTCGAAGTCGCGGATTTCCTCATCCGCATTCGGTCGGTGGAATTCCATCGTGTCGTACACGAGTGGGCAACCATTAGGCAGGTAAATACGATGGTCGCGCACATGCAACGGACCCCAATCGATTGGAGGCCCGCCAGCCAGGCGAGCGATCATGCGGTCGCATTGCGCCCAGTATCCGGTGCCTTTTGCAGTGATAGGTGGATTATCGGAACGGTAGAGTTTTACGAAGGTGTTAGCGTCCTCGATTGATATTTCCACGGAAGGGCCGTATAGTCCATTCTTGGCTGTTCGTTTAAAAGCCTTCCCAGACGCCCCATAACCACACATGAGTCGACCCTGCTTTCCCATTCCACGCTTCGCTTCCATCTCGTCAAAACGCGGATCGCCTTTCTTCGGCTTGTAGATTTCCTCCTTGTAGAACTTACTCGCCAATCCGACGTAGGGATCGGCACCGGTCCGGAACGTCTGGATGACTGGTTCTTCTGGACCGCCGGCAAGATAGTGCAAGACGCGGCAGTTTGAAACGATAACGCCTTCTGCCATAAAACGATATCGAGGTCCCGCATTCACGATGTCGTAAACTTTCGCTTTTTTCGTTTCAAGCCAGGACGGCGTTTGAATCCAAGACGTCTTGGTTTGCGCCACGTCGGCTGGTGGTAGGAAGTTTGATATCGATGAATTATTTGCTCGCCAGTTAATCCTTTTTCGACTAAATGCTTTATTTGATCTCGTCCATAGCCGCAGACTGGATATGCACGCATAAAATCTTGCATAGCAAGTTTCGAACCGTTGGCTAAAGGCACCCAAAAGGTGATGTAACGATTGTTTGCGTTTTGCCGTCGAGTTGAAAGCTTCAAATTGCCCGGTTGATAGTGGCCATTGTTGTTGATCCGATCGATCTCGACTCCATGGTATGTCGGATGTGGTAAATTCTCCAGTACCCACAAAACTGAATCTCGCACGCTTTTGAATCGAAACTGGATTCCTCGTGCTCCATAAGTTTTGTACCCGGCACAGGTCGGAGCTTCGCAACGACGTTTTGCGTACTGTAACCTCTCGGTAAGACGTTTGAATATCCACGCCAAGTGCGGCGGCAACTCGCATTTCGATACCTTGCGGATAGCGATTGCCTCTTGGATAGATAACGTGTGTTGGTGTAGCGGTAAGCCCTTGGTAGCTGATAACTTCTCGTATTCCTTTGAATATAACTCCCTCGTGCTCAACAAACGCTTGGCCATCCCAAACCCTATCGTTGATTGTAACATCCTCGATAGCCTTTGAGCCGTGTTCTGTCAATACTTTTTGTCCTTCAGCGACGCATTCGATCTGCGACGAATCGAGAGGCATCAGGACATATTCCTCGGGAGCAAGGATCGTCTTACGCACGCTGAGCTGACTCGGGTCCTTGATGCTGGTCTGCCTGGTAAAATTAAGCCAGTTCACCTTGTCCCCGCCGCTGACACGCAACGTCCCGGCGCCGGAATAGTTCAGATAGACGGGAAGCGCCCCGCGACTTGAAGTCCAGCCCAGCCTTTCCGCTCGCGTCTGCAGGAGCGTCGATTTCATCTTGAGCCGGCATTCCGCCAAGCCGCGAATGTAATCGTCAGGATCCTCCAGCAATTCGCGCATGAAATCGTCGGTCTTGGCGAATGCGGGGATCGGTCCGTTTTTGCCTTGCTTGTATTCCACTTCCACGCCGGCATCTTCTAACAGTTGCTTGAAGCGATCGGCGGATTGCAGGTCGGCTTCTGTCACGCCCAGCATGGCGGCGCGCTTGTTCTTGTTGTTCTCTTCCATTTCCCATATCTGGCCGAGAAGCGCGGTGTCGGCGCGCAGAACAGGTTCCGTGAACATTTTCAGAACCGTGCTCATCACTTCGAATTCTTCCGGAGGAAAGTCCTTGGCTAGCCTGCCGAACAAGTTCCAAATCGATTCAACTTCGTCGCAAGCTCCTTCCCCCACCAACTGTTGATGATCGGGTGGGATCTCGTGCCAGCGTTTACCGGAAAAAAGATTGTATGGAGTGATCTTGGCCGGAATTCCAAAATACTTTCGAACGGAATCAAGACTGGCGCTCATGTGGTTGCCGAACAGCAGTCGGAACATCGACATGGTGCATCCCAACATCTTGGGATGAACGTTGTAATGATGAGAAAGTATTAAGCCATCAAACGCGCAATGATGTGCAACCAGCAAAACGTCTGACCAGTCTTCCTGTTTCAGAACAAACTCAAGATCCTTTCCAGCGTACCATTTCGCTGGGATGTTGTGCTGCCACTTGATTGCAGCGCCGTGCGCTTCAAAGCGAGGATCGCGTATATATTCCTCGGTCGACATTTTCGACAAGGTAAAATCCTTGGGATCGAAGTAAGTTTCTGCGTCAAAAATAACAACCCGCATTATATATGACTCCACCTTTTCCGACTTTTTATAACGCTCACCATGCACTGGGAAATGCCGTAGGCGCGAGCTATCCTATGCTGCGACCGAAGGTCCGCGCGGATAGCCAGAACCTTCGCGGCAGTCAATTTTGTCCCTTTCCCTCGACGATTTCGCATTCAAACCACCGTAAGTAACAAGACGCCCAGCGGAACCGCGAAAGATAGCCACCAGCGCCATTCCATAAGCCCCACAACCGCCCCCCAGCAAAAGCTTGCAACTCCTATCCAAACCAGTGTCATTTTTTCCTCCGTTTAAACCCCATGGCCCACGTATTTGCGAAGTACCGAGCCATGGGGCGCTCCTGCGTGAAGCTGCGGTCAAGTAGAGAGGAATGCGGTGTGGACCCTCCTGCGCGAGTGATGAGAGAGACCGTCCCTCCGCGGACCCAAGGCTGGTGCCTTCGATTCATTTAAAGCTATGAGTTTGTAGAGTGAGCCAGGCGAACCATGTTCGGATTGAACCCGGAGCTGGTATGGTTCCAGGATCTTGTTAAGCTGGCAGACCACGACCCAGATGACACGCGCGGTGTTCAATGGGCCGCCATCGATCCTGCCGGAATACAGCTCGCGCTCGATCTGCTGCCGCGTCACGCCGCGCGGGCTGGCGCGCACGTAGTCGAAGAGTTTCTGGCGGATCGATCCTCCGACCCTGATATAGGTGTCATAGGGACGGTTGCAGTGGGGGCATGAATTCATCCGTTCCTCCGAACACGTTCCGTCAAAGCTTTCAACAAATCGCGGATTTCCTCACCAAACAAAAATATGACAACCAGCGCTATTACAGTAAATGCAGTTCCTAATTCCATTTCCAGTCCTCCCTTTCTACCAGTTGAATTCCTTCTTACGCCTCATCTCCGCAGCGAGCCCCGCGCACGCCATCTTGTACCGGCGCCAGACCCACGCTTTGATCTCTCGCGACTCCGATCCGCTTTTCATATTGCGCGACGGCGGGGTTTCTCCGCGTTCGAACCAATAGATTGCGAGTGCACTGTAACCGATCGCCTCAGCGAGATCCTGTCTCGACAGCCCATGCGCTTCGCGCCATTGGGCGGCCCGTTCATATTCGTTCATGCTTTCTCGATTGTGATCTTGATAGCGTCCCCCACTTTTAAAACCGGGCGTTCTGCTCCCAGGCATATCGCCTCGTCGGAACCGTCCAGATGCACGAACCATCCGAGTGAGTGTTCCCGGAACACGGTTTCCTTGCCAATGCCGGAAACCCACACTTTCCGGTGTTCCTCATTGACACCTATGACTGTGGTGGCGATGACATATTTTATTTTGTCGGCCATGCGGCCTCAATCAATTCGATGAGTTTATCGGCCATTTTAAGATATGTGGCGCTCCGAGCGCGCTCGGCATTCCACGAGCGCGCGCCGCGCTCGGCACTCCACGCGGCGCTCTCGGCACTCCACGCGGCGCGCTCGGCACTCCGCGCGCTCCACGCGGCGCTCTCGGCGCTACTCGCGGCGCTCTCGGCGCTACTCGCGGCGCTCTGGCCGCTCCACGCGGCGCTCTCGGCACTCCTCGCGGCGCACTCGGCGCTCTCGGCGCTCTCGGCGTTCTCGACGCTCTCGGCGCCCTTCGCGGCGCTCGCGGCGTCCATCGCGGCGTCCATCGCGGCGTCCATCGCGGCGCTTGAATCAGCCTTTTCACCTTTTGTGAGAGGAAGCAATAGGTCAGCACATCGCTTAACGGCGCTTTTTACGGATGAGTGCGTAATCCCTGGATTTATCGTTTCATCCGTCAACAACCAATGTAAAAATTTCCAGCCGACAAGCGACAGATCGACCCCAGGACGAACAGAATTCATAAAACGTTCAGGCCACACTTTTGCGGTTCCATTCGGCAGTCCCTCGAAGATGCAATCCTCCAAGCGTGCAAGCATCTGAGGAATGCCAAAACGAGTTTCGTATTCTGCATGATTGTCAGAATGAATCGTGCAGCCGACGGCACACCCTTTGCCGCCTTCCCAGTATTGACCTTTAACAATCTCGTCTGCGAGAGCGTGCGCGCGGATTTGAGCGAGCACTTGGTCTTTGGTATGCGTGGTGTTTGTGAATGCGAGCATTGTGTCATTCCTGCTTTAAATGCCGGATGCCATTGAAGCGTCAATCGGTCAACAAGTGATGGGGTATATAATGGGAATCTCGCACCATGCTGAGCGCCTCTTTTATTGTATCAGCACCTTGCACGCGGTTGTCACACAATTGATCGAACGACCAGAAACGTCTCAAGGTCACAATTATGCCGTTGCCTATGGATCGTTCGTCATCGACGATTTCGACTCGTGGGTGTTTTTTCAGCTTATCCATTTTCGAATCTCCTTCCTGTATTTCAATAGTGTAGCACTATTTACTCTCTATGTCAATTGCGCTCATTCCACATTTTCAGAGAAATATCCCAGATCCATTTCCCATACCGGATTTCCCACAGCTCCCGCAATTTCTGGAGAGAAGGGAAGCGCCAAGCGGATCCTTGCGATCGATGCAGCGCCACGCATTCCCATTTCCGCAGGAAGCGGCCGAGCGCGTTCGCCGTGATATTGTGGGAATGCCTCCCCCCCGCTTCCCGCACCATATTAAGCAGGGCCCCGGCAGAGCACACATATTCCGCGGTCGGGGTGTGGGCTATCGGCAGCTCGCCCTGTTGCAGCAGGCTCTCGAACCACTCGTGCATCGGATCGAGCGAGCGCGCCTTCTGTGCTTGCAGGGCGGAGGTGTGGACAATCTTGCGCGGGTGCCATTTCCCGAGCGGGACGGCCAGGAGGTCGTACAGCATGGCGGCGAGCCCCCCTTCATGTGCCATCTCGTAATGGATGACTTCAAAATAGACGTGGTCCCCGATACGCTTGTTGCTGACATCGAACATGGCGTAGCGGCGTTCGTCGTGAGAAGCGGGGACCACCCACTCGGCATTGGCGGCCATGATCACATGGAGCCGGTTGCGCCACGGGGTCGCGTCGACGCCCTTCTGTTCGACCATCAGCGTCGGTTCCGTCAGCATCCCTTTAAGGACGGATTCTCCCTGCCGGTCGCCGGCCCAGAACGCTTCATCGGCAAAGAGGAGGAGGCAGTTGCGCAGATGGCCGTTGAAGCTTCCGGTCAGATGCTTTGAATTGAATATCTGCAGCCCGTGCTGCCCGAATATCCGCTTCATTATCCCGGCAAATGTGCCTTTTCCGGAACCTTTTCCGCCCCGGAACACAAGCGCCACTTCTGCCCTGGATCCCGGGTTCTGCACAGCCCAGGCGGCATATTTCAGGATGTATTCTGCGTGCTCGGCGTCGCCGTTGGCAAGCACATCGGTGATATGATCGCGCATCCGGTCCCAGCGGCCGGGGGCGGGCGCGCAGGAAAACCCCCGCCATAAATTGAGGATGTTGCCAGGCAGGATTTCGGGTTCGTTGGGCGCCACATCGATGCCGTCGTAGGTTTTCCGGCCGCGCCACGTGAGCCACGTCTTGCCCAGTTCCTTCGATTTCTCATCCCCCAGGGCTTTTACGTACCTACTAGAATACCTATCCCGGAAGTCGGTGAATTTCTGGAATGAAGGTATTAGAATACTGGCATCTTCCCTGGACTGGACCCAGGACAAGACCAGGCACTTGCCTCCGATATTGCCAATGACGGAGTAGCTTTTGTTGAGGTCTATCAATGGATTTTCCGGGGTTTCTTGCGTGAGTTGGACGGGGAGATGCGAGTGGCCGTTGTGCCCGTTTACGTGCCCGTGCGGTTCTTGCGGTTCCTCGGATACTCGTGAATTGCCCGGAAAGGGGAAAGAAGCGCCCGAAATTTCTGCTTGAATGCCAGAGTCCGCCCCGGCTTCCAGTTGAGGTCGCCTTGATGGCGGTAGGCGGCTGGTAGCGTCATCGCCAAGGTCGGCCTGCATCTGCCGGGACGGGGCTTCCCATTCCGAATCGGCGTGGCGCGCGAGTTCCACAAGGGTTCCAAAACTGAGATCGGTCGGTGGGGACGTGGCGTAGGCCCGCCATCGTTCCTCGCACGCGCCTTCCTGGTATTTCGTCGATTTCCGCGAGAAAAAAATGCAGGCATCTAATACCTCCGGGGTTGGACTGCTGGCATAGGCGGCCATCAGGATCCGGTTCCAGGCGTCCCAGCCGAGATCCGGGTTGGCAATGGTTTTGAGGGCCGCAACCACGTCGGCCGGGGGTGGAGGCGGGTGCAGGTTCTTCTTGAGGATCGCGTTGACGGCTGTAGATTTGCGCCCCTGCAAATGGGCTGGGAGCACGCTGGGAAGCTCTGGGCGAGGTTTGCGCGGACGGGAAGGGCGGTCGCGGTTGTCGAGCCAGCCGGCCAGGGCGGGCGGCAGGGGGGCCGGCGGCGTCGGATCGGTCCATCCATAGGTCGCCCCGGAAACGTGCCGGGAGGGCGGGGCCACGACCAGCCCGCCATCGCCCCGGCTGTCGAGCCCGTCCCCTGACGATTGCGGGCAAACTTCGGACAGGTAGTAGAGGTGCATCCCGCCATCAGGGCGGCCGGAGGACGCCGTCAAAGTGCGTGGAAGTTCCGTGAGCCCGGCTTCGCGGATCGCGCGCACGAGCGTGTGGGCCCCACGTGGGCCATCGATATCGACCACGCATAGTGCGGGGATGCTGGGATCGGTGCCGGGCGCGTGCCCCGTGGCAATCCCAATATTGGCGTTGGGCCATCTGCGCCACCAGGCGGTAATGGTTGCAGGATCGGTCGTGGCAGCAGCGTATTTGGGGCCGGTCTTGATTCGTGGGTGCTTGCCTGGATTCTTGCAGTCGTTCCGGCAGGTGCAGCGGAGTTGCGGATGATTCGCATCGGACGAAATGTCCACGACGCTTTGCAGCGGCATGACGCGCCAGCCGATCGAAGCGTAGAAGAGGGCGGCGTCCAGTAATGGATTTTGTCCAGGCATGCAGCACAACCCATTGACAATAATGGCACGGTGTTGCATGACGGGAATTGCTGTCGCAAGCAAAATTCCCTGAACACCCTTTAGATGAATTATCCCCGGTTCCAGGTCAGGAACCGGGGAGTTCCGGATTGCGAGTGTGCAGGATGTTGTACGGGGCGGTCAACAGTTATTGCGGAACCTATTTCCTCAGAGGCGTGTGAGTCAGCTTGTAGTGAAATTTGCAGTACGATCCCCGCTCGCGCGGTGCCGCACAGAATAGGAACGGGGAGTCTCCGTGCGGGTAGTGGCACTCGGCATGGGGGGTTAGTTCATCCAACGGTTTGAATTGCGCGCCGGGAGCTACCTCGTCAACCGGGGTTTTGCGCGGCGGTTCGGGAGGAAATTCCGGTATCTTCATGGTGTCGAATTTCCTGGATTTCAGCTGGTTAGGATGCACGATGCCAAGCCGGTTCGCATGTCCGACGCAAGCGCCCTTGGTGCGGTTCAGTTCCGCGGCTATTCTGGAAAAAGGGATTCCTCCCCCGATCCTCGCAGCGAGGATGAGATCCTCGGCGGGAGTCCATGGCCGATTGGCTCGCTGTGATTCGAACCGCATTTCCACAACGAGTTGCGTCAGCGCTTCCTCGTTTAGTTCCTCAGTCATGATCTATGCCCACGCCGGCTCGCCGCGGAGAACGCGCACGGTGGCATCGCGGGCGTGGGCGGCTTTGATATCGGGGCCGCCTTCCCGCATCAGCAATCGCACCGGCTCGGGCCATTGGCGTATCGAGACGTGGGACACGCGATGTCCCACCCAGCCGAAGATGCAGCCCGACGTTCCGCAATCGTGTTTGATAGCTATGTACGGCATGTAGAAAGCTTGGGGCGGATCGGCAGGATACGGCAGGGTCCAACATACCACGTTCATTTTATCGGTGTCGGCATCGGGGATGCGGCCGGCGTCGTACTCGTCGACGAACCAGGCAAGGGCGTCGAATTCCATTTGCGTGAAGCCAAGCTCGGCCGGGGTCTTGTAGGTACTGCGGACAGGAATGGTGCCGTGCATGTTTTTAGCTCCTTGTTTTGCTTAGTTACACGAGTGCCATGGAACGTTCGGGATGCTGCGGGCCACGCCGATAATCATCCCGAACGCAAACGAAGCGGTCGCCACGACTAGCGCGATGGCAATCAACAGTTTGCATAGGTTCAAGGCTTTGTTCATCCGATTGTTTCCCACGCCGCGCAAGCGGCGATGAAAAG
>Ga0068863_100007051_pt1 | contig 11014 bp, 5 predicted proteins | sample KBSSwiS62_FD_66596 | JGI IMG/M metagenome (GOLD analysis project Ga0068863, IMG submission 66596) | Switchgrass rhizosphere microbial communities from Kellogg Biological Station, Michigan, USA - KBS Switchgrass S6-2 | ecosystem: Host-associated > Plants > Roots > Rhizosphere > Soil ...
CAGGCCGTAGCGATAGAACCGCTCGATGTCGTTGCCCTTGTATGTGCTGCCATCGCCCCAAATGTTGACGTCGTCTTCTTTCATCGCGCCCACCAGCATGGTGCCGGTCACGGCGCGCCCAATCGGAGTCGTATTGAAATAAGCGACGCCCGCAGTCGTGATGTGGAACGCCCCGCACTGGAGTGCCGCCAGGCCCTCGCGCACCAGTTGCGCGCGGCAGTCAATCAGGCGTGCCTTTTCGGCGCCATACTCCAGCGCGCGCCTGGGGATGTTGTCGTAATCCTTCTCGTCCGGCTGGCCAAGATGCGCCGTATAGCAATACGGCACCGCTCCCTTCTGCCGCATCCAATAGATGGCCGCGCTGGTATCCAACCCTCCGGAAAACGCAATCCCGACCTTCTCCCCAATCGGGAGCGACTGCAGAATAGTGCCCATCGTGTCTCCTGTTCTTAAGCGCCGACCAGCTCCGCGCGAGCGCCTATCTGCCGCAGGCAACGGTCAATCCACTGCTTCGTCAACTTCTCCTGCACGCCGTTCTGCGAAAGCCGCGTGCGCAGATTGCTCCAGTCCACAAGGTCCAACGACTGATCCTGATTGAAGCAGGAAAACACCACGGTTTCCTCGCCCGTCAATGGATCTTTGTGTAGTTGGAGGCACTGTGCGCAGATCTCTTTCATCATGCACTGCATTGGCGAATTGATACTGCCAATCGCCTTGTGGCCGTGCTTCAAGTAAGGAGCCAGCACGGTGTGCCGCGCCCTCGCCACCGCACCCATCATCGCATCGGACCCGATCACCACCAGCCGGTCCACCGTGCTCAGCGGGATCTCCGGTTCATCTAAATCGCCCCGCCCATAAGCAGCCACAGCGTCCACAATATTGCCAACGAACGCCTTGTCCTGCACTCGTCCCGGAGTGAATCCCGGAGCTTCGTCGCAGCACCAGATCACCACATCAGCGGCCTTCTCAATCTCTTCCACTTTGTAGCGATCGACAATTTTTTTGTAGCCGGCAAAGTATATTGTGCGAGAACCGCTTGCCCGCAACTGCTGTCCAATCGAGAAAAGCACAGCGTTTCCTAGTCCGCCGCCAATCAGCAGGACCGTCTCTCTCCCCGGGGTCTCAGTAGGCGTCCCCGTCGGTCCCATCAGAATGACCGGCTCACCTTTCTTCAACACTGCGCATAGATCCGACGACCCTCCCATCTCCAGCACAATCGTTGACAACAAACCGTTCTCACGATCCACTGAAGCGCCCGTCAGCGCCAGACCTTCCATTCCCAGCGTGGTCCCCTTCGTGCGCGGAGCCAGCGTCTCGTAATTTTGCAATCGATAAAATTGTCCCGGCTCGAATGCTCTTGCAGCCATCGGCGCCTTCACCACAACTTCCACAATGTTCGGAGTCAAGCGGATCACGTCGTGCACCACCGCCCGCAGTTCGTCGTTCAGTTGGCCCACCAACAGGGCAGCCGCAGGTTCCGTAGTTGACCGCCGTGCCAGCACCCGCGTCACCACCGGATAGCCCTGCTTCGCACTAGCCATCGCCTTCACTACATTGCCCGCGAACGACGGATGCAGGTCGCCAAAGAAACTCACCGCGCGGCCATCGGCACGTAGCGACATCAACACCTGCACCGTTTTCGGTTTCGCAACGCGCTCCGGCTTCACAGGCTGCCCTTCTTCGTCCACCGCCTGAAACCACTTGCCGTCCAGGAATACATTATCGGGATCTTCGCGTCCCAACACCGTATTCGGCTGCGTTCCCGCTGCCACCAGGATCGACTTCGCGGGCAGCCTCACAGGCTCGCCGTCCGGCGACATTTTGCCCGTTGCCTCATCGAACCTATGCCTCGTCAGCTTCAACGCCGCGGCGTGTCCGTGAACATCCATCTCCACTTCTTCCGGAGACACGCACTCGGCGAAGCGAATCCCTTCCTGCAACGCCAGCGCTACTTCTTCATGATTCAGCGTGTAACTCGGAGCGTCTATCAACCTTCGCCGGTACGCAATCGTCACGCCGCCCCATGAATTCAGCAGATCCACAAAATTCGTGCATCTGCCCTCACGCGCAGCAGCGGCCCTTTCCGCCCGGATCGCGCGTGCGTGCGCCAAAAATTCATTACCAGTCTCGACGTCTTCCTGACTCCATCTCTCGCGAACCTCGGCTTCGCCTCTGTCCTTCACCAGCGTCTCGTAGCGCTGCAGAAACTTCTCCACCTGCACCACGTAGTACGCCATGGATTCCGTCGCGGTATCAATCGCCGTCAAGCCGCCGCCGATCACTACAATCGGCATCCGCACTTGCAGATTCGCCACCGAATTCATCTTCGCCGCGCCCGTCAGTTGCAACGCCATCAGGAAGTCCGAGGCTTGCCGCACGCCACGCGACAGACCGTTCTTCATCGGAATGACCGTCGGACGGCCAGCGCCGGCGCACACCGCAACGTGATCAAAGCCCTGAGCAAACGCGCTGTCAATTGTCAAAGCCCCGCCAAATCGCACGCCGCCAAACATGCTGAACTGCCGGCGGCGTTCCAATAACAGCCGGATCACCTTCAGGAAGTTCTTGTTCCAACGCACGGTGATTCCATACTCAGCCACGCCGCCGAAGCCCGCCATCACCCGGTCATTCAACGATTCGTACAGCTCGTTCACATCGCAAATCGGCCGGAACGGAACACGCTCGCCCATCGCATTCACACCGGAAATCCGCTCAGGCAATGGCTCAATCTTCAATCCGTCGATTCCCACTACCGTGTGACCGTCGTTCATCAAATGGTGCGATAACGTGAACCCTGCCGGGCCCAATCCCACCACCAGGACTTTGTATCCGGTATCCTCGCGCGGAAAGGGACGCGAAAGATTCAACGGATTCCATCGCGTCAACAGGCTGTAAATCTCAAATCCCCAGGGCAGCTCCAAAACATCTTTCAGCGTCCGTGTTTCCACCTGCGGAATGTCCACCGGGTCTTGCTTTTGGAAAATGCACGACTTCATGCAGTCGTTGCAAATCCGGTGGCCTGTTCCCGCGCACATCGGATTATCAACCGCGGTAATCGCCAGGGCGCCGATAGAATTGCCGCGCTGCTTCACCACGTTCATCTCAGAAATCTTCTCGTCCAGCGGGCAGCCGGCCAGCGTCACTCCAAAGTTGCTCTTCTTAAAGCTCCCGTCCTTCTCTTGCAAGCCGGTTGAGCAGCTGTCCTTACCCTGGTTATGGCACTTGATGCAATAGTTCGCCTGGTCCAGTGCGCCGCTCAAGTTCACCCCCGCATCCGTCAGCTTGAAACCTTCGCGATGCCGCAGATCGTGCTTCGGCAGTGCGAACCGCTCAACGCCGTCCACATTCACCGTTTCTACGTGGACCAGGTGCGCCGGATCCAATTTGTGTGGAATGCGAAACAGAACGCCGTGGCGATATCTCGCGACGCCTGCGGGAGAGAGCGCCGCCCAAGCGGCAAACTGGGCCGCGGTTTGAAGCTGCTCGGCATGTTCCGCTTCCTCTTCCAGCCATCGCGAGACATGCTCAAAAAAACTCTGCTCCGTCAACGGTTCCGAGAACAGCATTTCCAACTCAGCGGCCACCGCCAAACCATCAATCTCGCTCGCCTGTTCCTTTGTCACACCGCTGACGGCTTTCTTCTGAATGAACTTCCTCTTGAATGCGTAGATCGGCGCGAGTTTGTCGTGCCGCGCCTGCAAGTTCTTCACCGCTGATTCAATACCGAACAATTCGCCTACGAAATCTTCTACGTAAGGCGCAATATCAATAATCAAATCCGACTGCTGCTTTCGTGTGAGAGGCTCCGCATTCAGCCGTGCCTTTACCAGGCGCGTGCGCAAATCCCCATTGGCAGCATGCAAATGCTCCAAAAACACCGCATCCAGCCGAAGAAGCCCTTCACGGCGGTACAAATCTTCAAATGCAAAATCGAATCTGAGAGTAAGCTGATCGGACACTATGGACCTTCTAAGAGTTTCGATGGCCAGAACGGCAATCGCAGTGCAATTTGTTTACCTGTGCTGGATAGGCACCCTTAGATTTCGGTGAAGTTCACATACCCAGAATCTTCATTGTAGCAGTCCACCCCAAGACAGCGTCCATACGACTGGGAACTTGGAGCCCAATTCTTGATGAGGACAAATGGGATATAACCGGATTGGTTCATATGGCGTCATCGGCGATATGCATTCTGTCGCGCTTGTGGGGATCAATGGTTCCATCGACTGGTGTTGCCTTCCGAATTTCGATTCGCCGAGCGTCTTTGCCGCTATTTTGGACGACAAGATAGGCGGCTTTTTTCAGATAGCCGCCACTAACGCCGAGGCGCATCGGCGCCAGATGTACCTTCCCGAAACCAACGTTCTCGTGACTCGATTTCTGTCTCCGGAAGGAGTTGGGGAAATTGTGGATTTCATGCCCATCCACTCCAAGCGCTATCGGACGGTGAAGAAGCGCCACGAGATCGTTCGTGTCGTGCATGGTGTTCGAGGCCAGGTCTCGTTCTGTGCCGAATGTCGGCCCGCGTTCAATTATGCCCGCGCGCCCCATGAACTGTCCATAGTTGACGGCCATGCAATATTCACGTCGCCGGAAGCAAGATTCAGTCTGGCTTGCCCGTTTCCGCTCAAAAGCGACGCTGGCGCGGCGTCCTCCCAGTTTGTTCTTGGGCCCAATGAATCTGCTACCTTCTTGCTGCGATTCGATTCCGACGGAACGGATTTACCCTCCGATGTTCAATCCTTCGGCCAGGATATGCTGCAGGAGACAATTGCCGAATGGAAGAAGTGGGTTTCGAAGTGTCGCTATCTTGGCCGCTGGCGCGAGACCGTAATTCGCTCAGCTCTCGCCCTCAAGTTGCTGACCTACGAGCCAACTGGAGCAATGGTAGCAGCGGCTACATGTGGATTGCCTGAAGAAATTGGCGGGGTCCGCAACTGGGATTATCGATACACCTGGATCCGCGATTCCGCCTTTACCATCTACGCTTTCCTGCGCCTGGGTTACACGGAAGAGGCGGCCCGGTTCATGGAATGGCTGCAGCAACGTGCTACCGAAGAGGACACGGAGATGGGGCCGCTTCAGGTGATGTACGGTGTAGACGGGCGTAGCGACCTCCCTGAGATCGAACTGGACCATCTTGACGGATACATGGGATCACGTCCCGTGCGGATCGGAAATGGCGCCAGCCGTCAGCTTCAGCTCGATATCTACGGAGAGCTGATAGATTCCGTCTATCTCTACAACAAGCACGCCGAACCCATCTCTTATGACCTTTGGGTCTACTTGCGTCGCATGCTCGATTGGGTCTGCTCGAATTGGGAACGGCCGGATCACAGTATTTGGGAGGTTCGCCGCGAACCCGAACATTTTGTCTATTCGAAGGTGCAATGTTGGGTTGCTCTGAACCGCGGTCTCAGAATCGCAGACAAGCGCGGGCTTCCCCTCGACTACGAGCGGATTCGCCGTGAGTCCACACGCATATACGAAGCCGTCATGCGGCACGGCTGGAATAACGAGCGGCAAACTTTTGTTCAGTACTTCACTGGAGATGCAGTAGACGCAAGCGCCCTGACATTTCCCCTCATGATGTTTATGTCGCCGTCCGATCCAAAGATGGTAGCCACGGTGGAGAAAATAAAAGCGGAACTCTTATCGGATAGCCTCGTCCATCGCTATGAACTAGGCCGCGCAGTGGGCGATGGATTACCGGGCAGGGAAGGCACTTTCAGCATCTGCACGTTTTGGATGGTGGAGGTTCTTGCCCGTTCGGGTCATCTCGACGAAGCTCGTCTCATCTTTGAGAAAATGCTGACCTACGCGAATCACCTCGGGCTCTACGCTGAGGAGATAGGGCCAACCGGTGAGGCGTTGGGAAACTTCCCGCAAGCCTTCACTCATTTAAGCCTCATCAGCGCAGCCTTCGATCTCGATCGGCGGCTGGGTCGCCGTCCCTGACGGCGCAGGTCTCGAATTCGGCAAAGCAATTCCGCAACCTCCGGCACCGCTGGTAGGCAGTACTTCGCAGCCGAAGCCGCACAACTACCCACGCGCACGGTGATCCCTTTCGGGAATCGACGGAACATATCTTCGTCAGTGAGATCGTCTCCAACACAAATAGGCAGCACGTCTGACTCCGTTCCCAAGGATCGTAGTATCAATCGCGCTGCAGTCCCTTTGTCTGACCTCACCCGAGGACGTATCTCCAAAATCCTGCTTCCAGGGAGCACAGCAATTTCTTCCGCGTATCGGCCAACCACTTTGTTCACAGCGGCCGCCAATCTGCCTTCATCCTCTTCCGGTACCCGCCGTGAATGAACGCTAACGGAGAGGCCCTTTCCCTCCACAAAGGCTCCCGGAAATCCTGCCACCGCGCCCTGCAGATCTTTGCAGACGAGCGATACAATTCCCGCCATGGCCGCCGCGTCTTCATCGACGAAATGAATTCCGGGCCCTTCAATCTCCAAGCCATGATTGCCGGCGTAGGTCAAGTCAAGACCCACTCTTTGACGGACATCGGTGAGCGCGCGCCCGCTCACGACGGCAACATGCACACCCGCGATTCTCCGCAATTCGTCCAACAGCTTCTTCGCACCGTTGGGAAGAACGGCCTCAGCAGGATCTGGAACGATGGGCGCCAGCGTTCCGTCATAGTCCAACACCAGCAAACACTCACGGGCGTGTGCTATTACCGGAGCGATTTCATCCCAAGCCTGCAAAGCATCCGGATGACTCAGCATGCTCTCGAGAGGACGGATGGTTCGGAACGATCGGCATAAACCGCGCGATCCGCCAGATCAAGCTTGACAAGCGTAGATATCACCTTGCCCGCCCATCGATACACGTTGTTCTCGGCCACGGTTTCCCGCATCCTCCGCATCCGCCGCTCTTTCTCTTCCGCGGGCATCGTTAGAGCGGCAAAGATTGCGTCGGCTATCGAGTCCGCTGCAAAGGGATTCACGGGAAGTGCATCCGTAAATTCTCGGGCCGCGCCGGCAAAGCTGCTCAGAATCAGTACGCCGCCTTCATCGGTCCGGCTCGCTACGAATTCTTTTGCCACCAGATTCATTCCGTCATGCAGTGCCGTCACAAGGCAGAAATCCGCCATCTGATGCAGTGCGATCATCGACGGTCGATCATGATGAAATTTCCTCAGCAGTATTGGCTCCCATGCTCCATCACGCCATTTCGCATTGATCGCCGCCACCTGCGCGTCCACTTGGGCTTCCAATTCCGCGTAGTCTTTGATTGCAGATCGCGAAGGAACCGCGATCTGAACAAACAAAAATCTCTTTACGAACTCGGGATACTCGTCAAGAAACAAGTCGATACCCCGCAGCCGGTTCGGTATACCCTTCGTATAGTCAAGCCGGTCGATCCCGATTCCCAGAAATTCCGGCTTGCCGCCAAGAATCTCTTTCCATTGATCGACCTCTTCTTCCACGCGTTCACTTGCCGCCTCTTCCTGGTGTCCTTCGAAATCGATACTGATGGGAAACGGCCGAACCATCGTGACATGGCCTCCACGAGATACATCGGCGTGCTCGGAATCCACGATTGCTTCCAGCCCCCGGTCTACGGTTTCCAAGAAATTCGCACAATGGTAACGGAGGTGGAATCCAAGTAAATCGTTGCCCAGCAGGCCATCCAACAATTCCTCCTGCCATGGAAAAGCGCGAAACGTCTCGCGATTCGGCCATGGGATGTGCCAAAACTGAGCCACGGTCAATTGAGGATTTCGGTTCTTCAGGAGCCGCGGGAGTAACCCAAAATGATAGTCCTGAATGAAAACGAATGCTGGCTCGTCGCCGGCTTCTTCCAACACAACTTCGGCAAACTGTTCATTTACAGTTCGATACGCCTCCCAATTCGAACGCCGGAACACAGGCTCCTGAAAGGCAATGTGACAAAGAGGCCATAATCCTTCGTTGGAAAGACCATAGTAATAATTCTTCTCTAACTCCGGATCGAGCCAAACGCGTCGCAGCGTGTACTTTGGATTCTCCGGCGGAACCCTTATGTGGTCCCGCGCATCCACCACCACTCGATCTGCGTCGCCGCTACCGTGAGCCACCCACGTTCCGCCCGCCGAGGTTAAAACAGGGTCCAGAGCCGTTGCCATGCCGCTAGCAGGCGAAAGACATTTAATCTTTCGGTCCCGAAATTGGTGGATATACGGTTCACGGTTGGAAACAACAATAAGACGTGTATCCGCTAAACGGCTTTCAACCAATGAATGAGTGGCCGCTTTGGTCCAGATCGTATCCATTGTCCTGAATTGGACTCCTCCTGGCGCCGATTGTTTCGCCGCCGCAGCACTCCACACGTGTAACGGAACAGACATATGGTTGAAATCCTTAGAAGTGGCCACGCAAATAAACATCCAAGCACTGCGCTGCAGGCAATAATTGGATCGCTCGCCAGGTATGAACGCTCTCTCTAATCGCCCATCATTACAGGACCCGAATACCCCGTCATCTCCAGATATCCAACGGCCTTCACCGAGCGGCCCTCTTTCTTCGCAGTCACTTCGATCGCACCTTCCCAGTACGCCATCGTCTTGCCGGTCAATTCCTGCTGCTTCAATCGAGTGCTCACAGCCGCGTCCAATCCCAATGAAGGCGCCGTCACCTTCCACGCAATCGGATAGTGCGCCCCAGTCTCGGCGCTCGTCCAGGTGTTGCCGGGTGTCAACGAAAACTCGCTTACGGTTAAATGCCGCGAGCGCCCCTTCGCATCCACATAGGTCCCCGCCGAATACGGATCGGCCGTCCCATCCTTTCGCCGCAATCGAAACAGCATCAACTCAGAGCCATCGTCAAACTGCAGACTGAACCAATCCCAACCGCTCTGGGTCGGCTCCAATTGATGTGTGAAGAACTCATGATCCATCCAGGCCAGCCCGGCCACGGCATAGGGCTTGCCGTCTACCTCAATCGTTCCCTTTGCTGGCAATCGTGTCAGCGAAACGTAATGCGAAGCCCGTCCTTCCCCTTCGGCCTTCTGACTTATCCCGTTCGTGCCATGAATCACCGGAGCCTTCTCGGAACGAAGGGTCAAATCGATCCGGAACTTTTCAGCCAGTGCCTGTAGCTGCTGCCCACTCGCATCCCAGCGCGCCTGCCAGTTGCCGTTCCACACGCGAGCCTTCGTCTCATCCGAGCCAGCCAGGCCTGCGCCCGCCCGGTTCAACCGCTCCGTGTGATAGAAATGGCCGCCGTCGATATCGCTCAACGCAGCGTGCGCCAGCCAGGCATCGCTCACGTCCCATACATTCTTCGTGCGCTCCTCGCGATCCACACCATGCCGGAAAAATGTCAGCTCAAACCCAAACCTCTTGCCATCGGCAGTACGGAGGTTGCCGGTGTAATACCACCATTCAGTCTGATACTCAGGATGATTGAAATGGTCTCGCGGAAATTCATACCGGTATCCCGGCAGCGCTAAACGATAGGGAGCCGCGAATACGCTTGCGCTCATCAGCAATGCCAGCGCCGCTCTACTCTTCATGGATCACCTCAATCGGACTCATGCGTGTCGCCAGGCGCGCCGGATACAGGCCCGCCGCGACCGTCGCCAAATAGACCAGCGAGAGCGCTCCCAGCAGTACCGCTACAGGCCAGTGAAACTGAATCGTCCAGCCGAACGACTGTTTATTGATCACAAAGATCAACAGCAGCGAGAGCAGCACACCCAGCGCCATCCCCGCCAGGTTCGCCAGCAATCCTAGCAGTCCCGCCTCAAACAAGATCATCCGACGCAGCCGTGGTGCGGAGATTCCCAGGAAGCGCAGCAAGCCCAATTCACGCCGGCGGTCGATAACCAGCGCCAGCAGTGCCCCCGCCACCCCCATCACCGCCACAAAAACCGCCACACCTTCCAAGGCATAAGTGATCGCAAATGTTCTATCGAAAATCTTGATCGCTTCTTCTCGCAGCGTGCGGTTGGAAAACACCAACACCCTCCTGCCCGCGGTGGCTGCTTCCACTGCCCGCCTGCCATCCTCCATCCCGACACCCGGCTTCAAATAAACCGCAATGTTGGAGGGCGCGGGATCCGGCAAATATCGCAGCAGCGTCTTCCGGTCCATCACGATATAGCCGCGCTCGCTCGAATAGTCGTAGTAGACGTCCACCACCGAGAAACTCACCGAACGCCCGCCCACAGGCAGCTTCAAAATATCGCCCGCTTTCACATGATGCTTGTTCGCGAACGCTTCACTCACAATCACCGTATCGCCAGTACCTAGCTTTGGAAACACCACACGCGGATTGGCACCCGAAAGAAACGGCCGCCGTCCGTACCTTCCCGCAATCGCCGTATCGCCGCCGCCCAGAATCGCGGGCATTCCCTGATAGCTGATCTCATACGCGCGGAACCGGTCGACCGCGCCAACCTCAGCCAGCCCTGCAATCCGGTCCGCCACTTCCGCCGCCATGGTTGGGTGGCGGTCCGGACCAGCCGGTCCAGCGGGCCGCAAGTATAGATCCGCTTGTAATCGGTCATCCATCCAAATCAGCACCGTCTCGCGGAAACTTCCCACCATGATGCCTACTGCCGCCATCATCGCAATTGCCGTCGATAACGCACCCACAAGCACGGAGGTACGCCGCAGCGACCCCGTCAGTCCGCGCGCGGCCAGCAGCGCCTCGACGCCCAGCAGCCGTCGGATGAATCCCGCACTGATTGAGGATAGCCCCGCCACTAATGCCGGAATCAGCAGCGCCGACGAAGCGATCATCATTACCGCCGCCGCATATCCGAAGATCGGCTTCCCATCCACTGGTTCCTGCTGGGATGCGATCCAAGCCGCGGCGCCTAGTGCTAAGGCCACGCCGAGGTTGCGCCACTTGTGCATTCGCACCTCGTGTTCACGGCGTCCACGCGCCATGGCCTCCACCGGTACCACTAACGATGCTTCCCAAGCCGGCAGCAGCGCGGACAGCACCGAAACTCCCGTCCCGATGAACAGCCCCAACACCGCAATCTCCCAACCCAGTTGGACCGGGCCCGG
>Ga0068863_100007053_pt1 | contig 11009 bp, 9 predicted proteins | sample KBSSwiS62_FD_66596 | JGI IMG/M metagenome (GOLD analysis project Ga0068863, IMG submission 66596) | Switchgrass rhizosphere microbial communities from Kellogg Biological Station, Michigan, USA - KBS Switchgrass S6-2 | ecosystem: Host-associated > Plants > Roots > Rhizosphere > Soil ...
CGCCAGCAATTCCTCGCGCGTGGGCTGCGCAGGATCAGCGGCCTTGCCGCGGCCAGCGGATCGCGGTTGCGGTGCCTTCGTGCCCATGCCCAGCTCGCGGAACAGAGGATCCGAGTCTAGTCCAAGCCCCGCATCCTTGCTATGTCAGACATCCCTGCCGACCCGTGCTCGAGCAGATCCACGTACTGGAATCGGCCTTCGCGCAACACGCGCTCGCGGCGCATCAGCGCAATCGGTGTCGCGAATAGCGGACCCGCATGTACGCAGGTATGAAATTCGCCATTTTCGCCGCACGGATCACAGGACGCCGGCAACTCGTCGAGCAGGGTGGCATCGTAGTCGCGCCCGCAGAATTCCGGCGCCAGTTGCTGCGTATCGACGCAGCTCAGGATGGCGCGATGGCCGCGCTCGACGAAATAGCGGGCGAGCCACCTGGTGTTTTCGCCCCAGAGCGGATAGACGCCGCGCCAGCCGAGGCGGTGCAACAGGTTTTCGCGGTAAGCCCGCACATCGGCAAGAAACAGATCGCCAAATGCGATGTCATGGAGTTCGGATTCGGCGCTGCGCGCCCGTGCGAGCGCAGCGGCGAATGCAGTCTCGTAGACTTCGTTCGTGGCGCTCGCCGGAATCGACGCTTCGAACAGCGGCAGCCCGAGGCTGTCTGCCTGCCGGTGCAGGATCGAGCGGCGCACGCCATGGATCGCGATGCGTTCGTAGTCCGTCGTGACGGTCGTGAGCAGACCGGCAACGCGCCAGCGCGGATCATTACGCAAACGCTCCAGTGCCAGCGTCGAATCCTTGCCACCGCTCCAGGCCAGCAAGATCGGCGCGCTCATGCACGGCGCTGCCAAACGAGGGTGCGGTTGTTCGCCGGCATCGCGACATCGTCAATCAGCGCGAACCCGGCGACCCGGGCCAGCGCATCGACTGCGGCGAAATCGCGAATGCCCATGTGCGGTGCGCGCATTTTCAAATCCTGGTCGAACGCCGCGTTGCTCGCACTGGTGTACTGTCCGGCGTAATTGAAGGGTCCGTAGATGACGAGCTTCGCCGCGTCGGTCGTGATAGTCGGCAACGTCGCAAATAGCAATTCGACTTCACGCCAGCTCATGATGTGCAGCGTGTTCGCGCTGAAGATCGCGTCAAATCTTGTCGTCTGCTGCCACGGTCCGCGCGCAACGTCGAATTCCAATGGCGCTGGCGTATTCGGCAAAGCGGCTTCGGCCAGCCATTGCCGTATCCCGGGCAGATTTTCTGCACGATCCGACGCCTGCCAGGTCAGATTTGGCATCGCCACGGCGAAATGCACGGCATGCTGCCCGGTACCGCTACCGATCTCGAGCACGTGACTGCTGTCGGCAAAATGTTTGCGCAATACCGCGAGGATCGGGTCGCGATTACGTTCGCAGGCGGCGGAGAAAGGTTTGTCGGGCATGAGCCAAGTTTAATGCGTAGCGCGTTCCTGCGATGAAATTCTCGCGCATGTTAGGCTTGCCGACACATGCTCAACTGGCTCTGGCTCGGCTTTTTTTTCGTCGCGACAATCGCCGCGCTTGCGCAATGGCTGCTCGGCGGCCACGCCGATGTGTTCGCAGGCATGGTCGCCAGTCTGTTCGACATGGCCAAGCTGTCGGTCGAAGTGATGATCCTATTATTCGGCACGCTCACGCTATGGCTGGGTCTGTTGCGCATCGCCGAACAGGCTGGGCTGATCGCGCTGCTCGCGCGCATGCTCGGGCCGTTGTTCGCACGCCTGATGCCGGAAGTGCCGCGGGGTCATCCGGCGTTGGGGTTGATCACGCTGAATTTCGCCGCCAATGTGCTGGGCCTGGACAACGCGGCAACGCCGATCGGCCTGCGCGCGATGCGCGAACTGCAGACGCTCAACGGCAGCCAAGACACGGCGAGCAATGCGCAGATCCTGTTTCTGGTATTGAATGCCTCGTCGCTGACGCTGTTGCCGGTATCGATCTTCATGTATCGCGCGCAACAGGGTGCGCACGATCCGACGCTGGTGTTCGTGCCGATCCTGCTCGCAACGAGCGCGTCGACCCTGACCGGGCTATTCAGTGTCGCGATCGCACAAAAGCTGAAACTGTGGAATCCGGTCGTAATAGCCTGGCTTGGCGGCTTTGCCATCCTGCTTGCCGGGTTCATCGCGCTGTTGACGACATTACCGAAGGAGCAGCTTGCCGGGCTTTCTTCGCTGCTCGGCAATCTGACGTTGTTCGCCATCGTGATCGGCTTTCTGCTCGCGGGTGCTTGGAAGAAAGTGCCGGTCTACGAAAGCTTCGTCGATGGCGCAAAACAAGGCTTCGATGTCGCCAGGAATCTGCTGCCCTACTTGGTTGCGATGCTGTGCGCCGTGGGTGTATTGCGCGCCTCGGGCGCGCTGGATTTGGCGCTCGACGGCATCCGCTGGATGATGAACGCGGCGGGCTGGGACGCGCGCTTCGTCGATGCGCTGCCAACGGCGCTGACCAAGCCGTTTTCCGGCAGCGCCGCGCGGGCGATGCTGATCGAGACGATGAAGAGCCACGGTGTCGACAGCTTCCCTGCGCTGGTGGCGGCGACGGTACAGGGCAGCACCGAGACGACGTTCTATGTGCTTGCGGTGTACTTCGGAGCAGTTGGCGTCCGCCGCGCGCGACACGCAGTGACGTGCGCGTTGCTGGCCGACCTGGCCGGCGTGGTCGCTTCGATCGGGATTTGCTACTGGTTCTTCGGCTAGTGCGCCTGCGCGCGCGCCGCGGCGCCCAGCAGGCGGCCGGGCAACGAACGGATGCGGTTGAGGATCGCCGCCGGAAGGCGCAGCGGTGAATTCTGGCTTTCCACAGACGGTGGCGCCGCCATGAAACGGCGCGCGGCGGTCGGATTCTGCTTGAGCTGCCAGTAGCGGCCGATGGCCGAATCCACGCTCAAGCGGCAAGTCCCCATGCGCACCGGCTTGATCAGCATGCGGTAGACCTGGCCTTCGTTGATCAGCTCGATCGCGGTCGCAGCATTTGCGCGTTCGGTGATGACCACCGTCGCGATGTGCGGATGATGGATCTTCAGCGCCTTGAGCAATGCGGTCAGGTCGCTGCGCCCGGCTTCGGTTTCCGAGATCACGACACCGGTTTCGTGCTGCTCCATCAATTGCAGTGCACGTTCGGCGGTGTTGGCGAAATTGACCTTGTAGTACGGCTGCAGAATCTCGCGCAGACGCTGCTGCACGGTCACGTCGTCCTCGATCACGAGCACGCCGACCTGACTGCGCGCGCGATCGTGTTCAACGGCTGGCAGGGCGTCTTTCTCGATCACCGGCGCGTCGCGCGAAATTTGCCCGGCTTCTTCGATCAGATTCTTCAGCTCGGTGTTGTTCCAGGGCTTGCTCAGGAAGCGATAGACCTCCGAATCGTTGACCGAACCGAGCACGGCTTTGAGGTCGGAGTAGCCGGTCAGCAGCACGCGCATCGCGCGCGGATGCGCGTCCTTGATGTCGCGTAACACGTCGATGCCGGCCTTTTCAGGCATGCGCTGATCGCATATCACGACGTCGACATCGTGCTGTTTGGCCAGTGTCACAGCTTCGAGCGGGTTGGTGGTCTGGAACGTGGTGTAGTCGCGCAACAACGCCTTGAGCGCACGCAGGATGCGGCTCTCGTCGTCGATCATCAGTATGCGCAGAGGTTGGCTCACAATGTTCTCGTTCAGGCAGCCACGGCCGCCGGCAAGGCGGCAGACGCAGTATGCCCGTCTACCGGCAAACTAACAGTAAATGTAGTGCCTTTCTTTGGTGTCGTTCTCACTTTGATCGAGCCGCCGTGGCTTTTCACGATCTTGTGCACGATCGACAGGCCCAGTCCGGTGCCCTCGCCAACCGGCTTGGTCGTGAAGAACGGGTCGAAAATCTTCGGCAGCACGTCGTCCGGGATGCCGCAACCGGTGTCGCTGAAGCTCAGTTCGACGTTCTGTCCATCCGACTTGCTGTCAATCGTCAGCGTACCGTCGCCATCGATCGCCTGGGCGGCGTTCGTAATCAGGTTCAGGAACACCTGATTCATCTGTGAGGCCATGCACTTCACTTTCGGCAGCGGCTGCAGGTGCTTGACGACTTTGACGCGATCGCGCAGCTGATGTTGCGCGATCATCAATGCGCTTTCCACGCCTTCGTTCAGGTCCATCATGTCCATGCCGTCGCGGTCGACGCGTGAAAATCCTTTGAGATTCAGCACCAGCGTGGACAATTGCGCCAGGCCTTCGCTGGCATCGCCGAGCAGTTCCTTGGCGTCCTTGAGCAACGGGCTCTTCTCGACTGCATCACGGGCCTCGAACAGCTTGCGCCGCGCTTCCTCGACGTGTTTGACGAGCTTTTCCAGACTGGCCTTGTCGGCGCCGAAAATCAGGTCCACCGGCTGCAGGCAATATTGCACCGCGGCGTCGTATTGCTTGACCAGGGTGCGGTAGTCGTCGAGCAGATCGCCGACCACCTCGACGTTGCTCTTCACGAACCCCAGCGGCGTGTTGATCTCGTGCGCCACGCCCGCGACCATCTGGCCGAGTGAGGCGAGCTTGGTCGTATGGATGACTTGCGACTGCGACGCCTGCATTTTCTTCAGCTCATCCGACGACTCGGACGACCCGGCGCGCAGCAGCAGATTTTCGCTCTGCAGGCGGCGCACCTCGTATAGAAGCCAGATGCAGCCGCCGAGCAGCAGAAACAGGATCACGCTTAGCATGGACGAAACCTCTACCGAAGCGCCGAGTATAAACGTGCAAATGTTAGCCCGGCACCTGGCCGCGCCGCCATTTTCCACGCCCACCTATCCTACTGAACCCACGCCCCGGTTTGCGCGGATGCGGTCACAAAGCCCAAACGGCGCTCGCAGCCGGTTGAAACGGCGGTTTTAGCCGGTTCGACGACGCGGCGCGACGACTTCGGATTATCATTGCCCTCCCGTCGTCGTTCGGCGGACCAGTAACGGACGCGGCAGCCATGGTGGCGCCGCCAGCGGAGGATCAATGGCCGACGTCAAAGAAGCCAAGGTGCCGGACATCGGCAATTACACGAACGTGCCGGTGATCGAGGTCTTGGTCAAGGCCGGTGATACGGTGGGCAAGGACCAGGGCCTGGTCACGCTGGAATCCGACAAGGCGACGATGGAGGTGCCGGCCCCGTTTGCCGGCATCGTCAAGCAGGTCAAGGTCAAGGTCGGCGACGAGGTATCCGAAGGGAGCGTCGTTGCGCTGATCGAGGCTGGTGAGGCCGCCGCTCCGGCAAAACCGGCGGCTCCAGCCAAGACGGAATCGCCGCCCGCCGCCGCCCCGGCATCGCCGAAGGCGGCGAGTACGCCGCTACCGGCGCCAGCACCGGCTGCGCAGAGCGAACAACGCACGCCGCCGGTATCCTTCGGTGCCGGCACGGTCATGCCCGACAAGGTGCCGTACGCGAGTCCGGCGATCCGCCTGTTTGCACGTGAACTCGGCGTCGATCTTTCCCAAGTGTCCGGCAGCGGCCGCAACGGACGCATTACCAAGGAAGATGTGCAAGCCTTCGTCAAGCGCGCGCTCTCTGCGCCGCGCGGCACGCCTGCCGGCGGCGCCGGCACTGGCTTGAACCTGCTGCCGTGGCCGCAGGTGGATTTCGCCAAATTCGGCGAAGTGGAAACGCGGCCGCTGTCGAAGATCAAGAAGATCTCCGGCGCGAACCTAGCGCGCAACTGGGTGATGATCCCGCACGTCACTCAACACGACGACGCCGACGTGACCGAACTGGAAGCGCTGCGCGTCGAACTGAACAAGGAACAAGAGAAAGCCGGCATCAAGTTGACGATGCTCGGATTCTTGATCCGCGCTGTCGTCGCCGCGCTGAAGAAGTACCCGGACTTCAACGCCTCGCTCGACGCCAGCGGCGAAAACCTGGTGCTGAAGAAATATTTCCATGTCGGATTTGCCGCCGACACGCCGAACGGCCTGGTCGTGCCGGTGCTCAGGGATGCCGACAAGAAAGGCGTGATTGACATTGCCAGGGAAACGAGCGCGCTCGCGGCCAAGGCGCGCGAAGGCAAGCTTTCGCCCGCCGAGATGTCCGGCGGCTGCTTCTCGATTTCCTCGCTCGGTGGCATCGGCGGCACAGGGTTCACGCCGATCGTGAACGCACCGGAAGTGGCGATCCTCGGCGTGTCCAAGTCGTCGATCAAACCGGTGTGGGACGGCAAGACCTTCCAGCCGCGCCTGATCCTGCCGCTGTCGCTGTCCTACGATCACCGCGTCATCGACGGCGCTTCCGCCGCGCGCTTCACGGCGTACTTGGCGCAGTTGCTCGCGGATATGCGCCGTAGTCTGTTATGACGGCGCGGCCAGGAGACAGTCGCATGGCGCAGTTCGAGGACATCGTCATCGTCGACTTGGACGTGCAGAAGACGACGTGGTCGCGCGTGCACTCGGCGATGCGCACGCTATACCTCAAGCTGAATCGCGATCCGGACATCGCGTGGAACAAGTTTTTTTTCGAAGAGCGCAATTCACGCGTCGAGGTCAAGCGTCACGGCTTGTGGATCGAGGACGGCTACATCGTGTTCGACTGCCTGCTGATCGATGTCGACAGCCATCATCTGCCCGACATCCGTCAATCGATCGAGTACGCGAATGCACGTTCGCACGAATTGATCGAAACCCAGCGCGAAGAGCGCGAGCGCAACAAGGCCAAGGCGCGCGACGAAGCCGAGGTGCTCAAAGCTTTGCGCGCCAACATCCGCGAGGAGCGCACGCCTGATGCGATGGCCGAACCGGTTGCGGAGTTCGAAACCCTAGAAACGCCGGAGCCGGATACGGCCGTCTCGCTGGAGGAAGCGGCGCAAGCGCAATGGCCGACAGCACCGGAGCCTGCGCCGGTCTCCGCATCCGAAGCTTCGCCGTGGCCGGAAGCGGAAGTTGCGCAGCCGATAGCGCCAACCGAGCCAGCGCCAGCGGTGCCGGAACCGCCCGACGTGGAAGCTTTGGAGCTGGATCTGCAGCTGAAACGCAACGACTGGCGCGCGCGCTTTCGCGCCGCGTTCGAGCGCAACAAGAACTAGGAGTTCATCGTGACGACGACGGAAGTCAAGGTTCCGGATATCGGAAACTATACGAATATACCGGTCATCGAAGTGCTCGTGAAACCGGGCGATACGGTCGTCAAGGATCAGGGGCTCGTCACGCTCGAATCCGACAAGGCGACGATGGAAGTGCCATCCACGGTCGCGGGCACGGTCAAGGAAGTGAAAGTCAAAGTCGGGGATGAAGTTTCGGAAGGTTCGATTGTTGCGCTGATTGAAGCGGCCGGAGCAGCGGCTGCGCCGACGCCAAAGGCCGAGCCAGCCAAGGCGACTGCTACACCAGCACCACCTGCGCCTGCAGCGCCTGCGGCAGTGGCGCCGAAAGCCACGGCGGCGTCTGGCCGCAAGGCCGATTTCGAATGCCAGGTCTGCGTGCTCGGCTCCGGCCCCGGCGGCTACACCGCGGCGTTTCGCGCCGCCGATCTGGGCCAGAACACGGTGCTGATCGAGCGCTACGCCACGCTCGGCGGCGTGTGTCTCAATGTCGGCTGCATTCCGTCCAAAGCGCTGCTGCACGCAGCGAAAGTGATCGACGAGGCCGCGCATGCGGGCGATATCGGAATTGCGTTTGGTGAGCCGAAAATCGATATCGCCAAGCTTGCCGCTTTCAAGGACAAGGTCGTCGCGCAATTGACCGGCGGCCTGGCCGGGATGAGCAAGCAGCGCAAGGTCACCATCGTGCAGGGCGTGGGCAAGTTCGTTTCGGCCAATGAGATCGAAGTCGACGGCAAGGACGGATCGAGGCTAGTGCGTTTCGAGAAATGCATCATTGCGGTCGGTTCGCAGGCGGTGAAGCTGCCCGGCTTTCCGTGGGACGATCCGCGCATGATGGATTCGACCGACGCACTGCTGCTCCAGGAAGTTCCGAAGAAACTGCTCGTCGTCGGCGGTGGCATCATCGGCTTGGAGATGGCTTGTGTTTACGATGCGCTCGGCAGCCAAGTCACGGTGGTCGAGCTGCTGGATCAGTTGATGCCCGGTGCAGACCCGGATCTCGTCCGCCCGCTCGCGCAGCGCCTCGGCAAACGCTACGCGGGCATTCACCTGAAAGTGAAAGTCGCGAAGATCGAGGCGACGAAGGGCGGCCTGAAAGCTACGTTCGAAGGCGATAAAGCGCCCGAGCCGCAGGTTTACGATCGCGTGCTGGTGGCCGTTGGTCGTGCACCGAACGGCAAGAAGATCGACGCCGAGAAAGCTGGCGTGGCAGTCAACGACCGCGGTTTCATCGCTACCGACAAGCAGATGCGCACGAACGTGCCGCACATCTTCGCGATCGGCGATGTCGTCGGCAATCCGATGCTCGCGCACAAGGCCACGCACGAAGGCAAGGTCGCTGCCGAAGTCTGCGCCGGGCAGAAAAGCGAATTCGTCGCGCGTGTGATTCCGAGCGTCGCCTATACCGACCCCGAAGTGGCCTGGGTCGGCGTGACCGAGGGCGAAGCGAAGCAGCAGGGTTTGAAAGTCGGGGTGGGCAAGTTCCCGTACGCTGCGTCGGGCCGCGCGATCGGCATCGGCCGCACCGAAGGATTCACCAAGCTGATCTTCGATGAGGCCACGCATCGCGTGATTGGCGCCGGCATCGTCGGCCCGAACGCCGGCGACCTCATTTCCGAGACCGCTCTCGCGATCGAGATGGGCTGTGAAGCCGCCGACATCGGCCTCACCGTGCACCCGCACCCGACGCTGTCCGAGTCCGTCGGCATGGCCGCGGAAGTCTACGAAGGCACGATCACGGATTTGTATATTCCGAAGCGGAAGTAGCCCGACGGGAGGCGCTACTTGCGCTTTTTCGTCGCTGGCCGGTTTTCCGCCACGATTTCCGGGGGCAATTCGGACACGTCGTAGTGCCGCACGAGCGGTTCCATCTGCAATAGATACTGATCGTCCTCGGGATAATAGACCGATCGATCCGGATTCTCGCCGGCGAACGCGCGCACGGCGTCCATGGAATCCCACATCGACACGAGCATGATCTCGCAGTGCTCGCCCTGATCGCGGCGCAGGATCGTGACGCCGCGGTTGCCGGGCGTTTTCGCGTAATCCTTCAGGCCGGTTTCATGCAGGTAGGCAAGGTAATCATCCGCCTTTTCCTTGAGCGTGATACCGCGCCAGATGCGAGCAATCATTGCCAAGTCTCCGCAGCCCTTATCCAGCATACATGAGGCGCGCAGCGTACGGGAGGGAGCATCGCATAGCTTGTCAGAGTGCGCTCGAGCGTGCGGCGCGCCGCTCGGCCGCGGCGTCGAGCAGCAAGGCGCGGAAGCTCGGATAAATGCGCCCGCTGTGCAGGCCGATCCAGCGATCGGCTTGGGTGCCGTCGCCAGGACACCACCATGAATTCGGCATGTATGCACCTGGGCCCGGTCCCGCGCCTGGGCGGGGATGCCAGGTCGCAGCAAGCACGGCGCAATGCTGCAGCGAGGCGGCGTCGATGCGCGTCGTGCCGGTTTCGGCGCCGCTTGGATCGACGAGTTTGAAGTCGCGATCGAGCGCCTCCCGCGGCTCGTCGAGCGCGGCTTGCAGTTCCGGCCACGCATCGACGCGCTGCAGCCACTCGATCTGCAGTATATGCAGCGGCGGCAAGCCGTCGTGCAGGTGATACAGCGCCACCAGATCGTCCGGCAATGTCCGACCAACGCGCTGCGCGGCCGCGGTGATGGCTTGTGCGCCGACGCCGGGCGGCCAGCCCTTCGTGTGCAGCAGGTAGCGCTGGATGAGTCCTGGCGGCTCGAATTCGTTCAGCAGTTGCGCCAGCGGCGCTGCACGCAGGGTTTCGCGTGCCTTGCCCACGTCCGTTGCATGGCGTTCGCCCGCGCGCGCGATTTCGCGCTGGCTCACCCAGGCCGATTCGAGCAGGCCGCGCAAATCGGCATAGGCATAGGCGGTTTCATCGTCGATGCGGATCACGCGCTGGCCCGGAATTGCCGGTTGCGCATCGGCGTCGTAGTAGAGCTGGTCGATGCCATCCGGACTGCGCTCGCCGAGGCGCAACCAGCGCGACGCGCGTTCGAGCGGCACCTGCATATCGAGCGCATCGGTGTTGGCACTGCCGATGACGCTGATCTTGCCGTCCAGCGCGATCGGCTCGAGCTCGGTGCGATCGGCGCGGCCGATCTTTTCCGCCGGCGCCAGGCCGATCGCCTCGATGCCGTTCGCGCTGCGCAGCAAGGCCGCGACTTCTTCCGGCAAAGGCTGGCCGAGGCGCGTTTCCGCGTCGTGCAGCGCCGTGTCGTCGGCGCTGCGCACGTCGGATTTCACGAGCGCGGGGAGCAGTTCGGCGAGTGGCAGCGCATGCGCGGCCTGCGCGAATTGCGCGTGTTCGGCCTGCATCGCCTGCACACGAGCCTGCGACTGTGCAGGGTCGAAATGCGGGCGCAGTGCCAGCAAGAAGAAGGCTACGCCACCAACCGGCACGACCAGCAGTGCGGCCAGCACACCGGCAAGAATCGAACGCTGCCACCAGCGCATCGGCGGCTGGTCCGCGGCGTTCAATACCGCTTCGGCCTGGGTGATGCGCCGCTGCGCTTCGCGCGCCGGGCCGGCGACGCGCTCGAACACGTCGAACACGCGGCGCAGGCGCAGATTGCGCGGCTGAGTTGGTGGTGGAGCGCCCTCGGCCAGCAGCGTTTTGAGCACACGGCCGTTCTGCAACACCATCGGCAGTGTCGTCAGTTGCAGCAGCGCGAGCACGGCGATCGCGCTCATGCCGAGCAGGCTCGCGCCGAGCGCACCGGCTATGCAGGTGACCGCAACGAAACCCGCCTGCACCGTGTGCCAGCGCGGCGGCAGCATCGCCTGCACCACGCGCGCGCCATCGAGCGGTGGAATCGGCAACAGGTTGAGGTAATTGATCACGAGAAACAGTGGCCACGCGTCGCTGACCCAAGCCGCGAGTCCCGGTACGCTCGCCAGTGCCGGCGTCGCCAACAT
>Ga0068863_100007054_pt1 | contig 11009 bp, 9 predicted proteins | sample KBSSwiS62_FD_66596 | JGI IMG/M metagenome (GOLD analysis project Ga0068863, IMG submission 66596) | Switchgrass rhizosphere microbial communities from Kellogg Biological Station, Michigan, USA - KBS Switchgrass S6-2 | ecosystem: Host-associated > Plants > Roots > Rhizosphere > Soil ...
CGGAACAGGCGCATGGCGACCTCGACGATCAGCTTTTTGGTCTGCTCGCCGCGGGCGGTCGCCGGCTCAGCGGCAGCCGTAGTCGCAGCCGGCGCCGTCTTCTTCGAAGCCATCGTCATATCCGGCGACGTTGCCGGCTTCCGAGGCGGTGTCTTCTTTGAGGGCATCGCGACCACCGTATCTGGCGAGATCGCGCTCGCGCGCCGCGGCCGCCGTGGCGATCACGCGTCGCGCGAGCGGAAGCAGGGAGGGCTGGGCCAACCGCTCGGCCCACGATCGGTAGCCTGCCAGCGCCCACAGGCACGCGAGCCACGCCGCCTCCCCGGAGTAGACCAGGCCGCTGTCGGTTACGACGGTCAGATCACGCAGTGTTGCCGCCGGGTTCAACTGTGGAAAGCGCTGCCGGGCCAAGGGTGACCCGGCAGCGATGAACTCCAGCGGTACGAGCTGCCGGCGCGAACTCAGCCACCGCTGTGCCGATCGGCACAGCCGGCAGCTGGCGTCGTAGAGCACCGCCATCGACGTGACGGCCGGCCAGTCTCCGCCACCCTGGTATGGCACGGAAACTGGCTGTTCGACGGACATCGTCAGTCCCTGGCATCCGGGTTGGGCCAGCCGCCCGCCTGTTCCGCTCGGCGCGCCTGAGGGACGTTTGCCGTCTGAGCGGCTTGGGCAGCCTGCACCTGCTGCGCATACGCCTGCGCCTGGGCCGGGTTCATCGGCTGCGGGACGATCAGCCCGGACGGTGGCAAGGGCGGCACACCCGACGCGACCCGCAGGCGGGTCCGGCGGTAGCGAGAGAGCGCAAACAGGTTGACGAAGTGAACGGCGCCCAGCACGAGCAGGACCAGGCCGACTTTCATCGACAGCTGCTCGATCACCACGGATGCCTGGTCTACGGTCGACGAGTCACGCATCGCGACCGAGACGTAGCCGAGGTTGAGCAGGTAGAAGCCGACCACGAGTAGGTGGTTGACGGAGCCGGCGAGGCGTTCGTCGGCGAACGCGTCCTCCAAGAAGACCTTGCCATTGCGGAACAGCGTGCGGCCGACCCAGACCGTGAGCGCGATACTCAGGGCCAGATAGACGACGTACATGATGACCTTGTCCGTCATGGACGCAACCTTTCTTGAACGTGTTCAACAACGGGCTCAGCGTAGACCTACTACTTGAACACGTTCAAGTAGTAGGCGGTCGATGTGACCGCATCCACATTGGACTCGATAACGGCGTTGGCACGTCGCCTCCGAGTTGCGCCCCAGATCAGCCGACCTGAGTAATATGCGACCTCACTGCATCGAAAGAAGCGCCTCGGCGAGGCGGCGGTACTGTTCGTGTGGCAGCCGCTGCCGATCCGGATCGAGAGAGTCGGTGTCCTCCGTCAGCACCTGGACGGCGACGTGGTCAGCGCCGGCTTGGTGGTATTCGTCGATACGGCTCAGTACGGTGTCGACATCGCCCCAGGCGACGACTGCGTCGATCAGGCGATCGCTGCCGCCGCTGGCTAGGTCTTCCTCGGTGAAGCCCAGCCTGCGCAGGTTTGTTGAATATCCGCGTTTGTCGAGATAGAACGCTAGGGCTTGGCGGGCGGTCGCCCGCGCCGTCGCCGCATCAGCGTGCAGCACGACCTTTAATTCGGGCGCCAGCAGTGGCCCGGCGCCAAGAGCGGCCCGGGCTTGCTGCGTGTGCTCGGGCGTGGTCAGAAATGGGTGAGCGCCGGCGGAGCGCGCTGCAGCTAGGGCGAGCATCCGGGGCCCGACCGCCGCCAGCACCCTGTCGCTTGCCGGCACGCCCGATGCGTCCAGCTCATCGAGGTACGCGACCAGCCGCTCGTACGGGGATAGCCGCCACTGGCGGTCTTCGCGGGGCCCGTTGCCGAGGCCGAGCAGCAACCGATCTGGATGCGTGGTGGCGAGCTGTCGGTAGCTTGCTGCAATTGCCGCTGCCGAAGGGTGAGCCCAGATGTTCACAATCCCTGTGGCCACGGTGATCCGCCGGGTCGCGGACAGCAGCGACTCGGCGATGTGCATGATCGTTGGACCATTTCCGAGCCAGATCGCGCCGTAGCCGAGTTCGTCGAGTTCGCTCGCAGTCTCCGCGAGCCGGACACCCTCACGTACCCACAGCCTCAGTGGCACCCACAGCCCAACTCGCCCGAGGTCGACCGTCATGTCAGCACTTTCCGAAGTGCAGCGAAGATGCGGTCCTCGTCGGTTTCGCTCGTCCGCCAGTTGGTGAAGGACAGGCGCAGGGCTGGCGTGTCGTCGTAGACGGTGGGGGTGGCGAATGCTTCACCGGTCTCGGCGATGGCGCGGGTCACGTCTGCCACGTCTCCGGGTACGGCAACGCACACCACGTTGAGCCGAACCGGCGCGAGCAGCCGTACGCCGGGGATCGTCAACAGGCGTTCGCCGAGTCGGCGGGCCGAGGCGACGTTGCGTTCGACGATCTCCCGGTGCCCGTCGAGGCCGTACGCGCTGAGCGTGAACCATGCTGCCAAGGCCCGCAGCCGCCGCGAGTTCTCTGGCGTCAGATGCAGGTAATCCGGGTTGTCAGCCGGTCCGGCGAGATACGCGGCGGAGTTGGAGAAGACCTTGACTTGCAGATCGCGATGCCGGGTGAACTGGACCGCAGAGTCGTACGGAACGTTCAACCACTTGTGCAGGTCGACGCAGATCGAGTCAGCCTCGTCAAGCCCGTCGAGTAAGGCGGCGTGCTCCCCAGACAGGGCGGCGAACGCACCGAACGCGGCATCCACGTGCAACCAGAACGGGTAGCGCTCTTTGAGTGAGGCAATCGCCCGCAGGTCATCGAAGTCCACGGTGTTGACCGTGCCGGCATTGGCGACCACGATCGCAGGGCACCCGTCGAGCGCATCGAGCGCTTCAGCGAGACGCCCGACGTCGACCGCTTCCCGACCGGCCTGTACGGGCACCAGCCGGAGCCGGTCTCGGCCGATCCCCAGCATCGACACCGATTTGAAGATGCTGGAGTGGGGCGTCCCGGAGAGCACATGGATGTCCCCGAGTGCCGCGACGCCGGCCTGAGCAACTGAGATGCCTCGGCGCTGGCCGAGCCACTCTCGGGCAATCGCCAGGCCGACGAAGTTGGACGTGGTCGCGCCCGTGACGAATGACCCGGTGTGCAGGTCGGTAAGGCCGAACAGATGCCGTAACCAGCTGACGGTCTCCTGTTCGAGGTCGGCGGCGGAGGAGTCGCCAGCGGAGGCCGCATTCTGGTCGAACGTGCTGGTCAGCCAGTCACCGGCGAGCGCTGCCGGAGTGGCGCCACCGGTGACGAAACCGAGATAACGCGGACCCGCGCTCCCGGAGAAGCCCGGCTCCCAGCGGTCGGCGAACCGGGCCAAAGCGCCGTGCAGACCGATGCCGGTGCGCGGCGGCGGCTCCGGCGGGACTGTGGCGGGTCGCCGGGCCACCGGCCGGTCGTCGAGGCCGGCGAGAGCCCGTTCGGCCAAGCGCCGGGTCGACTCCAGGAGGTCAGGTAGGGCGGCCAGATCATCTGCGAGGAGAGGATGCATGACGTGCAGACTATGGAGGTGGCGGCCCGAGGTCGTGGTCCAGTTGTGCAAAATTGGACCATGACCTTTGCCTCGCGTCTCGGCGAATGGCGATCGGCGGGCGGTTCGCTGGCGCAATCTCTCGCCAGGGCCGTCCAGAACGCCGTGCTCGACGGTCAGATCCCGGTCGGCAGTCCAATGCCGTCGGAGCGCGCGCTGGCCCGCGATATGGATGTCAGCCGAGGCACTGTCGTCGCCGGACTCGCCCTGCTGCGCGACGCAGGCTGGATCGAGACCCGGCACGGCAGCGGGAGCGTCGTACGGCTGCCGCCACAACTCACCACCCGTACCACGCCGTGGTCGCTGGATCACGCCGCGGGCGACATTGAATTCGACTTGACCCAGGCAGTGACTGCAGCCCCCTACCAGACCTACCTGGCCGCGGCTCGACGAGCCGTCGACCGTTCCGCGACCCTCCTCGTCGACGCCGGCACCGCGACCGCCGGCCTGCCCCAACTGCGTGGACTCCTGGCGGAGCGCTACACCCAACAGGGCCTTGCCACCACGCCGAGCCAGATCCTGATCACGTCAGGAGCCATGTCCGCACTTACCCTCTTGGTTGACCACCTTTGCGACCGACGCCGTCCGATCCTGGTAGAAAGCCCGACCTATCCCGGCGCACTCGCGGTCCTGCGCCGCAGCGGCGCACCTCTCGTGTCGCTCCCGGTCGACGCCGAGGGCTGGCGGCGGGTGGCGAACCTCATCCGATCGAGTCGAGCGAACCTGGCGTACCTGACTCCCGACTTCCACAACCCGACTGGTGCACTGATGCCCGGCGACGTCCGCCGGCAGGTCGGCGCGCACGGGGATCGCCACGACGTCACCGTTGTGGTAGACGAGACAATGCGCGATCTCGATCTGCGTACACCACCGGCGGCCATCCCACACGTCGCCGGACCGCGAGTAATAACCATCGGATCGACCAGCAAGGTGATCTGGAGCGGCTTGCGGGTCGGCTGGATCCGAGCATCCTCCGCCCTCATTCGAGAACTGCTTCTGAACCCCCTTCACGCGCGGCTGTCATCGCCGCCGCTGGAACAGTTGATCGCTCACGACCTGCTCGGTGACTTAGACGAAATCGTGTGCGAGCGGCGGACCCAGTTGCGTACGCAGCGAGATCATCTGGTCAATCTGCTCGACGGCAATGACGCCTGGAGCTACACCGTTCCGTTGGGCGGGCTAACCATGTGGCTCCAACTACACAACACCACCGGCATCGCTTTAGCTGCCCAGGCGAGGCGCCGAGGGCTCGCGCTGACTCCGGGACCACAGTTCTCCGTCGATCGGACGCTCACGAACTACCTACGGGTGCCGTTCACTGCCACGCCGGAGGTTCTCACCCGGGCAATCGGCCTGCTGACGTCCCCGCCCACGTGAGCCACCGGGCAAGATCAGAACGGCGGGTACGAGTGCTGCTCGATTGTCCCGCCACGGTCTGTGAAGATCGGTCGCTATGCGAAAGCGACTCTCCAGGAAGGCAATGTACGCAGGCTGGGCTGCGCTGGCATCGGCGACGATGGGGTGTGGCGACCTCGTCAATCACAGTGATAGGCGGCCCGGACGCCAGGTCTCGATCGCTGCCGTGTACTTGGATCGCGCCAGTCCCACCGTGCTCTTCGCCCCCTGCACGGGCGACCGGGTGTACAGGCCGATGGTGAGCGATGGCGTCAGTGCGCAGTGGTCGGTAATAGACGGCGACCCGCCGAACCCAGTAACGACGATCCGCCTTTTCGTCCTGCCGGCGGGCTGGAGCAAGGACACAACCGATGAGCGCGAGCTGCACGCCATCGCGGGCGGGCGCGGGTACTACGTGTTCGTCGATGTGTTCTCCCGCGGGACCAGGCACTTCAACGACCACGCCGTCAATGTGCCACTCACGCTCAGCGATCTGAAGTCATTGGGACCGAACGACGTCTTGGCCGTGCCAACGCCTAACGCGCAACCCGAGGCGATGACCCGGAAACAGTTCCGCGCCGCCGCAGCGGCGACGTGTCACTCGCAGGCCAGGTGACTGTTCCTGAACTGGCCGGTCTTGGCATTGCTTAGCCTGCCTGCGGACGTCCAGCATCTAGCCGCACCGCCCTACAACGATCAAGAATTGAGTCATGTCGATCACTCCTGACCTCACTGACCACCGCATCGTCATCACAGCGGCCGGCCGCGACTTCGGCCGCACCCTGGCGATCCGCTTCGCCGACCTCGGCGCCGAGGTGTACCTGTCGTCCCGTAACCACGCGGCGGCCGAACGCGTCCGAGACGAGATCCGCGACCGCGGCCACGATCGCGTCCACAGCTTCGCCTGTGACCTGACGGACCCGCAGACGATCAGGGCGTTCGCCGATGCCGTCGCAGATCGGACCAACCGAATCGACGTCCTGGTCAACAACGGCGCACGCTACCTGCACGGCCCCGACCTGCTCGAGGTAACCGACCAGGACATAGTTGAGACCATCGCCTCAGGCGCGACCGGCACCGTGCTGGCGACCAAGGCCTTCCTGCCGCTGCTGCGGGCTTCCTCGAAACCCGATGTGGTAACCATGGTGTCTACCGCCGGAACCCCAGGCCACTTCCGCTCACAGGCGCACGCCGCGTTCTATGCCGCCAAAAGTGCCCAGGCCGGATTCGTCGAGACCCTGTCATTTCGGCTGCGCGGCGAGGGGATCCGCATGATCTCGCTGTACCCGCCCGATTTCCACAACGCCGATCCACTATCCGAGGAGTGGGATACGACAAAGCGCGGCGCGTACGACGAACTCTCCGCGCAGTCGCTCGTCGACTGCGTCCTGTTCGCAATCTCACAGCCGCGCGACTGTTTCATCAAGGCATTCCACTTCGAACAGGTCCAGAGTCACTCTTCGACATCCTGATCGACGCTCAGCAGCGCCACGGATGAGCTCGCCGACGACATTAAGCAGGCAGCAGGCTGGAACTGCCCACCGGGCGGTTCACGGTGATGGGCACATGCGACGGTGACCACCCCGACGCGGCTACCACCGACAACGTGATTGCCTCGTCAGGCGCGCGTAGCCGGATCTGTCCAGCTTGGCGCGCGACTCCGGCACCGCAGCCATATCAGTCCGGAGACCAGACCTCGTACTCACAAAGATCGATGACAACGACATGGTGGGCGGAAAGGGTGGCCATCGTGAGCGAGTCCGCGGTTGAGGTTGAGCACCGGCGAGGATTCGCGCAAGCAACACCACCCCACCCCGCCGCCGCAGCCCCGCCGGGATCAGCCAGCTAGCTGGAGGGGGTCAGCCTGATCTGCCTGAGCGGGCAGCGCCACGGTGTGCGCATGGCTTGCCAGGAGTTGGCTGGCAGTGAACCGAGCGCGATGTGCCGTCTGCTCATCGGAGAGTTCGAACGGCGCACGGTACGAGAAGTACGCGGCCAGATAATCCTGAACCATGCGGATGTCGTCGTCGTCCGGAGCGTCGAGGGTGTCATTGAGACAAAAGACGTCGGAGGAGCGTCGCGCCAGCAAACTTGACAGACGCGCTCGCGCCGTGGTCGATCCAAGATCGACATAGGTGTACGCCAGCTTGGACGGCACGGCCCGGCCGGTCGCATAGGCCCAGTAGTGAGCCAGCGAGGACGTCATGGAGACGTCTGCCGGATGCCGGAATTGGTGACTGGCCGTGGCGTCCAGGTCGGCCCGACCGGCCTGCTCGATCTCGAAGAGAACGCTACGCCGGAGCGCGTACGGCACGTGCCGCATCTTGTGCGAGATGGTGATACCGAAGCGTTCCTCGATGATGCGGCGGTTGTTCTTCCCGGCGGCCGTAGCGGGATTGTCAGTCAACGCCGGTGGCGCCGGGTCGAGCGCTGCGGTCGACTTGAAGAACTTCGTCATTCCGTTGGCGTGGAAGAACTTCTCGGGCGAGAGTGGCCGGCCGAGGAACATATCGTCGTTGAGATAGAGGAAGTGTTCTGAAAGCTCTGGAATGTGGTGGAGTCGCGACTCGATCGCGTGGGAGTTGAACGTGGGCAAGCGGCCGACGTCACCGAATATGGTCCGATGCGGCACTACCGTCACCATCGGATGATTCAGGTTCAGCCACGGCGGCACCTGCTCGTCAGTGACGAGGAAGATCTGCCTGATCCAGGGGGCGTTACAGACCAGGGATCGCATCGCATACCGCAGTTCGTCTTTGCTGGCAAACCGTGCGTCGTTTGCGGCTGTCATATTGAGCGTCGCCTGCCCGGTCGCCGCCAGCGCCGAGTTCTTGCGTTGCAGCCAGTCAGGGTCAGCTCCATCGACCCAGGTGAGCACAGCATCAACCGGGAACGACACCAGGTTGTCGTGGTTGCGGGCGAAGCCGCTGCGGGTCCGAACCACCATGGGGTTCGCGCGCGATACCAACGGAGACAGCACAGTCTCCTGGACTAGCACGTCCGGATCGCTGGCCTGGACGATATTTCCTGGTTCATCCGGGTTAGCTCCAATCAGGAAACCGTTAGGCCCGTCGACCCAGAACTCGACTACGCAGGCAAACCGGGAGCCGAGCAGCCAACCACCCCGGCCGCTGGTCGTCGCCTCGTAGACCACCACGGTCCGCTGTGTCGGAGATAGATCCATGTTCGCCGTCACCGACGACGGCTTTCGTCGAACCCGCTCCGGCCGGACAGTCACGTGTGGCGGCAGGCCGGTCCGAAGCAGTTTCAGCACCCGGTCGCGGTGCTGCACCGCAACCGCTACCGCCGAGCTATACGTCGATCGTGGCGGGCAGAAGTAAGGAATGGCGCCGGCTTCCAGCAACCCGGTGACAAGACTGAGGTTCCGGGAACGCACCTGCATAGGCGTCGCATCCGGGCGAATCACCGCAGGCCTGCGACGCGAGACCCCGCCAGCCACGTTGATGTCAACGGCTTCCGGCAAGGCCGCGGCGGCAAGCCTGTCCCGCAGCCAAACCTGCCCGTGCGGGGGCAGCGAGGTGATCATGCGCCGGCGCAGTTTCCGAGGCACGAAACGATGCGGTGACAGTGCCACAGCGGCAAGACCTCCCCCGTTACTGCGCGGCCAGACGGGAGCGCGGCCGTGCTCTTCATCTGCGGAAAGCCGTCTACCCGGCGCCAGACCGCGTCACAGGCAGGTCTCAGGTTCGCTCACCGCGCGGCGACCATAGCAGCAGGTCAACGCGCTTACGTACTGGCGAAGGCCGACACGTTGTAGATTTGTTAACTTCCCGTTCACCTAACGGCACCAAAACGGTTATTGAAGATAGAACCAGCACAATACGACCGCGCGGGAACGCGGAGCCGGTGGTGCGAAAGACGCTCAACCACATCAGCCGACGAACCGAACTCCTCCGATGTCAACGATTCGCGGCCATAAAAGCGCGGCATCTGGTGATCAGACCAATGGCAAGGACGACTACTGGCTGGCTCTCGAGGACTAAATCAGGACTGGGGTCCTCACGGTCGGAGATCGAAGCTTCAAGGTCAAGTCTGACTCGAGCTTCTTGAAACTGGCCGCCGCCGGCCGCTTGGCCAGAGAAATGGCTACACCGCTTCCTGCTGGTCTGGCATCGTCCTGCGTTGCGGAGGTAGGCACTGTCCATAGCGAATTCGATGACCGCTGGCTTATCGGATATCGAAACATGACCGTCACGCAGATCAGGGTCAGCTACCAACTCACGCTGCTGCTCGACACCGGAGCGACGGTTGACATCGAACAGGAGGCGCTCCTTACCCGCGGATCGCTCCGCGCGCCAAACGCCAGGCCCATCCGGCTCATGCCCGACCGGCAGGACGTATCGGCAGCCCTCGTACTCTTCGGTCGCAGGATCGTGTCGTCCGTAGCGTTCAAGTCAGGCCATCTTCGCCTGGTTTTCGACTCGGGCCACCACCTCAATGTCGCACCGCATCCAGAATTCGAAGCGTGGAGCGCGAACCGACCCGGGAGCCTGCAAATCGTCTGCCAGCCAGCGGGAGGCTTGGCCATCTGGCGATAGTGCTCACCACGCCTCACGACTCGTTACCCGCAAAACGGACTGAATGCGGACCACATCGGCCGCGAACGTCCCGTGTTCCTTCACGGGATTCGGCGGAGCTGTCACCGCCTGACTATCACCCGGAGACTCCAGGCCAGCGCTCACCACGGTCGGGCTGATGATGGTCAGCTACTTCCTCTAACGGTGTTCCAGCCACCGCCGGGTCGCGGGCATCAGCGTCAGCTAACAGCCCGCGACTTGGCCACCCGGACCCGGCGGTTACGGGCGCAGATCATCTCTGGTGAACTTGCGCCGGGCTCGACGCGTGACCTGCGCGAAACTCGTAACGGCCTCGATCCGAGTCAACTTCTCCAAGTCGTCGTATGTTTCGCGAGCGTCGCGACCACGTCACCGCCGCTCGGCGTCGATCAGGCCGGATCACCTCCTGAGTCGTCCGTGGACGTTGGAGCGGCTACGGGCAGTCGAACCGCGAACTTCGCCGTGGCCGAGGCGGCGCTCTACCAAGCTGAGCTACAAGCCCATCACCTGAAACCGGGCCGGAATCAATCCGGCACCGCGGTCCCGCTGCGCTGCCATTGAGCTACCGGTCACTAAGGGCCGACCTGGACTCGAACTGGAATAGCGTTGACGTGGATCATGCTGCCACGTACCGTCTGGATCATGTTCGTATCCCGTGACGTTTAGCGTTCCCGCTTCGGCACACGGGTGGAGTCTGCCTTCTTCCGGCGACTTGAGTGATTGTCTTCCTCGCTGCGATGCACTGCGTCGCGGTGCCCGCGTGTCTGTCCAGGTCGTGACGGCGCGCCGGGTATCGGCGCATTCATCGAGCGGAGAGCGCCATGAACAACTTCACGTCATCCCCGACTGCGTCCCTGTGGCGTCAACACGACTTCCGGCTACTGCTCGGAGGACGGCTGGTATCACAGTTGGGCGACTCGCTTCAGTTCCTCGCCCTACCTCTTCTGGTCATCGCCCTTACCGGGTCCTCCACGCAGGCCGGTCTCCTCCTCGGCCTGCAGACCGTCGTCTACCTCGTGTTCGGGCTGCTTGCGGGCGCTCTGGTCGACCGGTGGGATCGCAAGACGACGATGATCTGGTGTGAGATCGGCCGTGGACTGCTGACCGCCACCATCCCGGTCGCCGCGCTGTTCGGAGTGCTGGGCATGCCGCAGCTGTACGCGGCAGCGGTGCTCAATGGTGCGCTTAGCACATTGTTCGGCGCTGCCAACAGCTCCGCGTTGCCGAACATCGTCGCCAGCCGGCAGCTTCCCGCAGCGCTCGGCACGGTCGGGGCGATGTCCAACGCACTTCGCATTCTCGGTGGCGCCGTGGCCGGTATCGCGTACGCCGCAAGCAGGATGCTCTCGTTCGCGTTCAACGCCGTCTCGTTCCTGACCTCAGCGCTGACCCTGCGTTCGATCCGGGCCGACTTCCAGCACGTACGGGCCACCACACCGGCCTCGCCGCGCGCACTCGTC
>Ga0068863_100007055_pt1 | contig 11009 bp, 10 predicted proteins | sample KBSSwiS62_FD_66596 | JGI IMG/M metagenome (GOLD analysis project Ga0068863, IMG submission 66596) | Switchgrass rhizosphere microbial communities from Kellogg Biological Station, Michigan, USA - KBS Switchgrass S6-2 | ecosystem: Host-associated > Plants > Roots > Rhizosphere > Soil ...
AGCAGCGACACGGCCAGGTTGAGCTGCAGGATCGCCGGCGAGACGAACTGGACGGCGATCAGGTAGAGCCAGCCGGCGACGCCGCCGCAGAGCCCGGCCACGGTGAACGCCAGCACCTTGTTCCGGTGCACGGCGACCCCGTTGGCGGCGGCCATCGCCTCGTTCACCCGGATCGCGGCCAGCGCCCGGCCGAGGCGCCCGTCGAGCAGGTTGTGCACCAGCCAGAAGACGACCGCGGCGACCACGCCGACCAGGTAGACCCGCCACTGGTCGTCGGCCTGGCCGGTCCACTCCGGCGCGGTGGTGGCGACCACCGCGACGCCCTGCGAGCCGCCGGTCAGGTCGACCAACCGGTTGGCCAGCGGCACCGCGAACGCGGGCAGCGCCAGCGTGATGATGCCGAACGCGAAGCCGCGCAGCCGCACGGCCGGGATCGCGACCAGCACCGCGACCACGCCGGCCAGCGCGACCGCCAGCGCCAGCGCGGCCACCGGTCCCCAGCCGTGCCCGAACGCGTACGCCGCTGCGTACGCACCGAGGCCGACGAACGCGCTCTGCCCCAGCGAGACCTGCCCCGCCCGGCCGACCAGCACGTCCAGCCCGAGGATGGCCACGCCGTAGACCAGGATCAGCGTCAGCTGCAGGTTCGTGTACGGGCTGGCGAACTGCGGGATCGCCAGCAGCACCACGGCCACGACGGCGTACGCGATCCAGCGCAGCGGCCGGGCCCTGGCCGACAGCGTGGCCGGCGCGGCCGAGGCTCGCTCGGTCGTGGTCACAGCCGCTCCACGTCCCGGTGGCCGAACAGGCCCTGGGGCCGCACCAGCAGGATCAGCGCCAGCAGCACGAGCGGCACCGCGATGCGCAGGTCGGAGCCGATGACGTCGATGTTGGCCCCGGCGACGGTCTCCACGATGCCGATCAGCCAGGCCGCCACGACCGCACCGAGCGGGCTGTCCAGGCCGCCGAGCACCGCGGCGGCCAGCGCGTAGACGAGGATCGTGTCCATCATGTTCGGCTGCAGCGGCACGCTCGGCGCGACCAGGCAGCCGGCCAGCCCGCCGAGCACCGCGGCCAGGCCCCAGCCGACCAGCAGCAGCGAGCCGACCGGCAGGCCGAGCAGCCGCGCCGAGGACGGGTTGTCGGCGGCGGTGCGCAGCGCAAGCCCGAGCCGGGTGCGCAGGAAGAACAGCTGCAGGATCACGACGGTGCCGGCCAGCACGGCGACCGTGCCGACGTCGCCCCAGGTGGCCCTGGCGCCGAGGAACGACACGACGTCGTCGGGGAACAGCGACGGGAACGCCCGCACCGACCCGCCCCAGACCAGGTTGATCAGCCCGTTGAAGCAGATCAGCACGGCGACCGTGGCGACGATCGCGACCAGCGGCTCCTGGCCCTCGAACCGGCGGATCAGCAGCCGCTCCGTGAGCGCGCCGATGACCAGCGAGATGAGCAGCGTCAGCAGGACCGCCAGCCACACCGGCAGCCCGGTCTCCACCAGCGACCATCCGATGTAGACGGACACCGCCGCCATCTGGCCCTGGGCGAAGTTCACCAGCCCGGTCGACCGGTAGACCAGGACCAGCGCCAGCGCCAGCGCTGCGTAGATGGAGCCCGCGGTGATGCCGTCGACGATCTGCTGCACCGCTATCACACGCCCAGGTATGCGCGGCGGACGCCGTCGTCGCCGGCGATCTCCGCGGCCGGACCGGTCAGCGTGAGCCGGCCGGCCTCGACCACCGCCGCGTCGTCGACCAGGTCGAGCGCGATCCGCGCGTTCTGCTCGACCAGCAGCAGGGTCAGCCCGCTCTCGGTGCGCAGCCGGTGCAGCGCCGCGAACACCTCCGCGGTCACCCGCGGCGCCAGCCCGAGCGACGGCTCGTCCAGCAGCAGCAGCCGTGGCCGGCCCATCAGCGCCCGGGCGATCGCCAGCATCTGCTGCTCGCCACCGGACAGCGCCGCGGCCGAGGCGTCGATCCGCTCGCCCAGGCGCGGGAACAGTTGCAGGCACTCCGCGACGCCGGCCTTCACCTCGCGGCGGTTCCGGCGCAGCAGCGCGCCGGCGAGCAGGTTGTCCCGCACCGACAGCCGGTTGAGCGTGCCCCGGCCCTGCGGTACGTGACCGACCCCGAGCCGGGCGATCTGGTCGGTGCGCCGAGCGGTGATGTCGGTGCCGTCGAACGCGATCCGCCCGGACCGCCGGACCCCGCCGGTGATCGCCCGCAGCAGCGTGGTCTTGCCGGCGCCGTTCGCGCCGAGCACCGCGGTCGCGCCGCCCTCGGCCACGCTCAGGTCGATCCCGTGCAGCACCTCGGCCGCCCCGTACCCGGCCCGCAGGCCGGCGACCTCGAGCAGGCTCATGCTCGGCCCCGCCCGCGCTCGCTCGCGCCGCGCGGCCAGCTCCCGCCCGGCGAGACTCCGCGCGGCGAGACCCCGCGCGGCCAGTGCCCGCGCGGCCAGTGCCCGCGCTCGCTCATGCCGCGCTCCCGAGGTAGGCCTCGACCACCACCGGGTCGCGCTGGATCTCGGCGGCCGAGCCCTCGGCCACCTTCCGGCCCTGCACCAGCACGACGACCTTGTCGCAGATCGACGCGACCAGGCCCATGTGGTGCTCGACCAGCAGCACGCTGATCTCCCGCTCGGACCGCAGCCGCCGGATCACCTCGCCGAGCGCGTGCACCTCCTCGTGCACCAGCCCGGAGGCGAGCTCGTCGAGCAGCAGCAGCCGCGGGTGGGCCAGCAACGCCCGGGCCAGCTCCACCCGCTTCATCACCCCGTACGGCAGCGCGCCGGCCGGCTCGCCGGCCCGCTCGGCGATGCCGAGCCAGTCGAGCGTCTCCCGCGCCTCGGCGGCCAGCTCGCGCTCGGCCCGCCGGGCGCTCGGCCACCGGACCGGGTATCCGGCCAGCCGCGCCGGCAGCCGGTTGTGCCCGCCGAGCAGCACGTTGGCCAGCACGGTCGCATCCGGCTGCAGCACCGGGTGCTGGAACGTCCGGGCCAGGCCGAGCCCGGCCAGCCGGTGCGGTGCGGTCCGCAGCGCGTCCGTGCCGTCGACCAGCACGGTCCCGTCCGTCGGCCGGTAGAGCCCGGAGACGCAGTTGAACAGCGACGTCTTGCCGGCTCCGTTGGGCCCGACCAGACCGCAGATCTCGCCGGCGGCGACGGTCAGGTCGACGCCGTCGAGCGCGCGCAACCCGCCGAAGGTGAGGCTGAGCCCACGGACGTCCAGCAGCACGGGATCAGGGTGCCGGCCGGTCTCCGTCAACCGCCGTTCACCTGCGTCCAGGTGCCGTTCTGGAAGTGGTCGAGGTAGAGCTTGTCGATCGGCGGCTGCTGGCTGCCGTCGTACGACAGGCCCTGCTGCAGCAGCGGCACCTCGGTCTTCAGCGACCGCACCTCCTGCATCAGCCCCTCCCGGGTGACGGTCTTGAGTTGTTCCAGTGCCGCGACGAACGTCTGCGCCGCACCGTATCCCCACTGGGCGTTGGTGATGTAGGGGTTCGCGTTGCCGCCGTACTGCTTGAACCGGTCGAGGTATTCCTTCACCGCCGGGTCGTCCTTGTAGGCCGGGTTGTCGGGGGCCTTGAGGAACGAGGCCGTGTAGAGCTTCGTGTTGTCGGTCAGCTTGCCGGGGCCGAGGATCTGGTTGATCGACGAGCTCATGCTGGCCATGAACACGGTCGGGTTCCAGCCGAGGGTCTTCGCGTGCTGCAGGCCGCTGATCATCAGCGGCGGGATCGCGACGGCCATGAACAGCGCGTCCGCGTTGGTCGCCTTGAGCTTGGAGATCTGCGCGTCGACGCTCGGATCGCTCGGCACGTAGGTCTGGGTGCCGACGAGCTTGACCTGCGAGCCGGCGATGCCCTCCTGCAGGCCCTGCAGGAAGACCTGCCCGAGCGTGTCGGCCTGGCGCAGCACCGCGACGGTCAGCGGCTTGTTCTGGCCGGCCAGGAACTTGCCGTACATCTGGCCTTCGCTCTCGTACGTCGGCTGCCACCCGATGGTGAACGGGTTCTTGTCCGGCTGGTTCGAGAACAGCAGGTCGCCGGCGTGCACGAAGACCTGCGGGACCTTGCGCTGGTTGGCCTGCGGCATGATCGCGATGTTCGGCGCGGTGCCGAAGGTCTGGAACAGCGAGAACACGTTGTCCTGGTTCACCAGCTTGGTGAAGTTCTGCGTGGTCTTCGCCGGGTCGTAGCCGTCGTCGTAGTAGACGAACTTGATCTTGCGGGTCTTGCCGTCGCCCATCTTCACGCCGCCGGCCGCGTTGACCGCGTCGAAGACGGCCTTGGCACCGCCCGCGGCGGCCTGACCGTTCGGGCCGAGCGGCCCGGACAGCGGGTAGGACCCGCCGATGGTGATCTGGGTGTCGGTGACCCCCGGCGCGCTCGCCGAGCCGCCGCCGGCGGACGAGTTGTCGGGCCTGCCGCACGCCGTCGCCACCAGGGCGAGCGCCACGCAGACCACTGCCGGGCCCACCGGCCTCCGCATCCTCATCCGGCGCTCCTTCGCTAGGCCGAACCGCGCAACGCCAGCCGCTGCTGCGGGGATTCTCGGCCTGGTCCGTTGCGTAGTAAAGGAGGCGTTACGGACCTGAAAGGCAAGAAGCCGCACGGGCGCGCCGAACGGTCGCGTCAGGCGCCGAGGTGCCGCCGGCGGGCGCGGTCGAGGCTGGCCGGGACCGGCACGCCGGCCGGCACGTCCGGGTCGGGCTCGGGCTCGCCTGCGGCGGTGCGCAGCGGCAGCACCCCGGCCCACACCTCGCGCGACTCGCCGTCGTCCGGCTCGCCCTCGGCACCCGCGGACCGCAGCTTCACGCTGGCCTCGGCCAGCGGCACCCGCAGCACCAGGGTCGCCGCCAGTTCCCGCTCGGTCGGCTGCCTGACCTCGACCCAGCGCCCCGGCATGAGGTGCTCGGACAGCAGCCGCAGCGCCGCCGGCTTCTCCGCACCGGTGACCGGGGTGGCCGTGCCGATCACCATCGCGCAGCGGTAGTTCATCGAGCTGTCGAACAGCGAGCGGGCGTATACGAGCCCGTCGAGCAGGGTGACGGTCACCGTCACCGGCGCGCCGGCGGCCGCCTGGCGGAGCAGCCCGCCGCCGGTGGAGCCGTGCAGCAGCAGGCTGTCGCCGTCCCGGGTGTACCCGACCGGCAGGACCACCGGCACCCCGTCCCGGACCACGCCGACGTGCGCGACCAGTCCCGCGTCGAGGATCTCGTGCAGCACCCGGCGGTCGTGCACCTGGCGGTACGGCAGCCGGGTCACCCGGGTGCGGTCGCTGGTCGGCAGCAGGTCCATGCCGCCATCATCGCGTGCGGGTCGCCCGCGCGGTCAGTGCCGGCGGCCGGCTGGGTCATGGCGTACGGACCCGCGCGGTCAGTGCCGGCGGCCGGGCGGGACCGGGACCGGCGGCGACTCGCGCAGCAGCCAGACCGGGTTGCCGGAGCCGAGCAGGACGCCGGCCGAGCTCACCACCTGGGCGCGGTAGAACCGGGAGGCGCTCGCGCTGACCGGTATCGTGACCGGACCGTGCGCGAACGCCGCCGCGGCCAGCGTGCTCACCACGGTGGTCCCCGGGTCGACCGCGCCGGTGTAGTCCACCGGGCCGGAGACGACCTGGACGGAGCTGCCGGCGGGCAGCGCGGTCGCGGCGATCGCCAGCTGCCGGGTGCCGGCGCCACCGACCGACACGCCACCCATCGGGACCGTGCCGTCGACGAGCAGGTCGATCTCGCCGCCGGGCCAGCGGCCGGCGTGCACGGCGAACGCTCGCCCGGTCGAGAGCGCCGTGCTGACCGCGGCGTCGCTGGTCGAGGCCGCCCAGAGGCCGGTGGCGTACCCGTTGTTGAGGTTCTTCCAGCCTTTGCCGCTGTGGTCGTCGCTGGTGCCGTTGCCGGTGAGGAACCGGCCGGCCCGGGAGAAGGTGTCCCAGAGCGCGAGGTGGGTCGCCGCGTCGACGCCGCCGCGGCTGTTGTAGCCGACCTCGACGACGTCCATCCCGAACAGGTCGACGGCGAGCATGTCCGCGAACACCTGCCGCCGCTTGGTGTCCCGGGCGGCTGGGGCGAGCAGCGGCGGGTTGTCGTCGCCGAACGGGTGGTTCCAGGAGATCACCCCGCCCCCGGCGTGCACCTGGTCGACGATCGCCCGGTACTGGGCGTCGTGCGCGGTGGGCAGCGACCCGTAGTCCGGCAGCCACTGCGGCAGCCCGAACGGGTTCGCGTGCGGGTGGCTGATGCTCACCTCGGTGCTCGCCCGGGCGGTCAGCCCAGGGTGCTGCGGCTGGTACGCGGCGACCACCCGGGCCTGGTCGGCGATCACCGCGGCCGCGGTGGAGCGGGCGCGGGCGAACGTGGTCGAGCCGATCGTGACGTCGGCCACCGCGCCGCGGTGCGGGCTGCGGGCGGTGAACGACAGCCCGGCGGCACCGTTGTCGATCGCGAGCAGGTCCGGCCAGAGGGCGGCGGCGTCGGTCTCCGGGGACAGCGTGAGCACGGCGCCCGCGGCCGGCGCCGGCGCGCTGACGGTCCCGGTCAGACCCTGCACCGACCGGCCGGCCGTGCCGCCGAACCGGTAGACGATCGTGTACTGCCCGGCCGGGCGGCCGCCGGTCGCCGGGTGGTATGACAGCGGCACGGTGATCTCGTACGTGGCCCCGCCGGAGAGCGTGGCCCTGGTGACGGTCTGCCGGATCGTGAAGCCGGAGATCGAGGTGCGCAGCGCGGACTTCGCCATCGCCTCCGGCAGGGTCAGCGTCGCCGCGGCGGCCGCCGTCGCCGACGCGCTCTCGGCCAGCAGCCGCAGCCCACCGCCGGAGGCGGTGGCCGCCTTCTGCGCGAACGTGCCGGTGCTCGACCCGGCCAGCGCGACCCCGGACAGGGAGGTCAGGTAGCCGCGGGCGAGCATCCGGATGTCGTGGTCGGTCAGGTAGAGCAGGTCGTAGCCGCCTGCCGCGGCCTGCTGGAACTGCGCCTGCCAGCTGCCGGTGCCCTCCGACCAGCTGCCGTGCACGTGCATCGCCGCGCGCAGCGCCCGCCCCGCGCCGAAGCCGGACAGCGCTCCCGGCGCCGCCGCCGCGGCCGGCACCCGTACCGCCGCGGGCAGCAGCACGCCCGCACCCACCGCCCCCAGGAACCCCCGCCGGGTCAGCTCGACCATGCCTGCCCCCGTGTCGACTCGGCCGCCTCGACACCGGCCACTCTCGCACGGACAGGACGCCGGTGGTGGGCGGATGCTGTAGACCAGCGGCCGCACCCCGATCGTGACACCGGCCGCCCCGGCAGGGCAGAGTTGCCGGCGTGCGCAAGGCAGTGCTGGTGGCCGCCGGGACGCTGCTGGTGGCCGGCTGCGGCGGCGGCGGTGACCGGGCCGACGCGCCGGCGCCCTCCGGTGCCCCGCAGACGATCACGGTGACCAGCCCGGCGTTCACCGACGGCCGGCCGATCCCGCGCGAGTTCACCTGCACGGGCGGGGGCGCGGCGCCCGAGCTGGCGTGGCGCGGGGTGCCCGCCGGCGCGGCGTCGGTGGCGCTGGTCGTCACCGACCCGGACGCGCCGGGCGGCACGTTCGTGCACTGGGTGCTCTACGGGTTGCCGCCCCGGGACGGGCAGCTCGCCGGCGACCGGCCGCCGGCCGGCGCGAGCGAGGCCGACAACAGCGGCGGCGACAAGGGTTGGACCCCGCCGTGCCCGCCGAGCGGCACGCATCACTACCACTTCACGGTGTACGCGCTCAGCGGCCGGCCGAGCGGATCGTCCACTCAGGACGTGCTGGACAGCATCGGCGGGATGACGCTGGCCCGCGGAGAGCTCACCGGCGTGGTGCCGGCCGGCTGAGGTTCAGCGCGGCGTGCCGAAGTCCTGCGTCCAGTAGACGCCGTACCGGGAGGCGGAGTCGGTCGCGTAGCCGACGCCGATCTCCTTGAGCGCGCAGTTGAGGATGTTGGCGCGATGGCCCGGGCTGTTCATCCAGGCGGTCATGACGTCCTGCGGCGTGCGCTGCCCGGCGGCGATGTTCTCGGCCGCGGTGGAGTAGCGGTAGCCGGCCGCGGTCATCCGGTCGAACGGCGTCCGGCCGTCCTGGCTGTTGTGGTCGAAGTAGTCGTTGGTCGCCATGTCCTGGCTGTGCGCCTGCGCCACCGCGGTCAGCGTCGCGTTCACCGAGAGCGGACCGCAGCCGGCCTTGGCCCGCTCGGCGTTGGTGAGCGTGACCACCTGGGTGGTGACGCCACCGCTCGGGGCCGGGACGGCGGTGCTCGGTGCCGGTGCCGGTGCCGGCGGCTTCGGCCGCGGTGCCGTCCGGGTGTGCGCCGGCGCGGACATCGTCGGCCGCGGGGCCGGGTGCTTGCTGCGGGACGGGGACGCGGTCGGGTGCAGCCGGCCGGCCGGCGGGATGATCACCACCCGGCTCGCGCGGTCGGCCGGGTCGGCGGCCGCCCGGTCGGCCGCGGCCCGGTCCGCCGCCGACCGGTCGCCGGTCGTCCGCCCGCCGTCGAAGGACGCCGGCGCGGCGGCGCTCGACGGCCCCGACCCGTTCGATGCGCTCGCCAGGGCCACCGCCGTCCCCACGGCCGCGGTCGCGAGAGCCGTCGGGAGGACGACCCAGCGGCTGCGGGGTGAGAAGCGGGCCATCGGCGTCCTTCCGGCCGGCGGAGTCGGGCGACGCGCACAGTACGGAAGATCTGGTAAGGATCAAGACCCACGAACCCGTTACCGCCGGTGGCGCACCGTGAGAACCACTCCTGACCAGGTGCGTTGTGCCCGGACCAGGTCGTTCTCCACGCGTACCGGACACGCCAGTTCAACCGAACGGGTGACGGTTTCCCGCCGTCGGCGAAGCCTAGGGGCCGCCCTGACCCCGGGTGAGGCCGTGCAGCACCGGCAGCGCGAAGTGCCGCCGAGGCGGGTGGTGCACGGCCACCGGGCCACCGTAGTTCCCTGCGGTGGCATCGGGCCCGCTCAGCCGTCCATGCCTTCGCCCTGGCGGTACATCCGGGGCGGCTTGGTGCCGGCGTGCTGGCCGCCGTCGATGGGGATCGTCGCCCCGGTCACGAACGACGACCGGTCCGAGCAGAGCCAGAGCACGACGTCCGCGACCTCGTCGGCCCGGCCGAGCCGGCGCATCGGGGTCGACTGCCCGGCCAGCCGCTGTGCCTCCGCGCCGGCTGTCTCGAGGTGCTCGGTGAGGATCGGGCCGGGCGCGACGACGTTGACCCGGATGCCCTGGTCGGCGTAGTCGAGCGCGGCGACCTTGGTCAGCCCGATGATCCCGGCCTTGCCGGCCACGTAGCCGGAGAGGTTGGCGACGCCCCGCACGCCGGCGAGCGAGGCCATGTTGACGATCGCCCCGCCGCCGGTCGGCAGCATCGCCCGGATCTCGGAGCGCAGGCCGAGGAAGGTGCCGCGGACGTTGCTGTCGATCACCCGGTCGAACTCGGCCGGGTCGAGGTCGGCCAGCGGGGTCGGCGGCGGGCCGTTCGACGCGTTGTTGAACGCCGCGTCGAGCCGCCCGTACTCGTCGACCGCGCTGGCGACCAGCCGCTCGACCGAGGCCGGGTCGGTGACGTCGGTGCCGACCGCCAGCGCCTGCCCGCCCTTGTCGCGGATGCCCGCGGCCACCTCGGCGAGGGCGCGCTCGTCCCGCGAGCCGAGCACGACGGCGGCGCCGGCGTCGGCGAACGCCCGGGCGGTGACCGCGCCGATGCCGCGGCTGGCGCCGGCGACCAGCGCCACCTTCCCCACGAACGGCCGGTGGTCGGTTGCTGCGGTCATGGCGCGGCTCCCTCGTCCGCGGCCGGCTGGTCCGGCCGGTGCGCTACGAGCGTGCCGCCGGCAGGGGTACGGAGTCGTCAGCGAGCCGTCGGCATCGGGCTGCGCGCGGTGCGCAGGTCGGCGTACGTCAGCTGCCGTACGCCGGGGCGTGTGCGGGCTTTCGGCGGCCCGGACGACGCCCGGTCGCGTCCGAGCAGCCGGCCGAGATGACGCCGACCCCTCCGCGTCGCCGGACGCCACCCCGGCAGTAGACCTAGTCCGGCTCGACCTCGCGCATCTGCTCCAGCCGGGAGTCGCCCTCCGCACCGGGCTCCGCCGGACCGTGCGTGCCCTCGGCCTCGGAGCCGGCCTCCGCGTTCCGCACGGCGGCGGCGACGTCCGGGCCGCCGAGGGACGGCTCAGGGTCGTGCAGCGGACGGTCAGCGTCGCCGGGCTTCTCGGTCATGGCCACCTCCACCTGGGCCGCCGCGCGACCGCGCGGGTCGACTGAGCCATCCCCGACCGCGGCGACGCTCAATCACCCGCCGCCGGCTGCTTCGACCGGCCGGCGCGCTGCGGCTGCTCGAGGAGCGCCAGCGTGCCGGTGTCGAGCACGTCCGCGGCGATGTCGCGCAGCTTCCGGTTGGTGCGCTGGCTGGCGATCCGCATCAGGTCGAACGCCTGCTCCCGGGTGACCAGCATCCGGGCCATCAGCACGCCGAGGGCCGCGCCGATGTCCCGGTTGGACTGCAGCGCGGCGGTCACGCCCTCGGCCCGGCGGCGCTGCTGGGCCGCGGAGACCGCCAGCGCGCCGTGCGTGGCGACCAGCCCGAGCATGGTCTCGTCGACCTCGTCGAACGCCTCCGGCTTGGTGGCGTAGAGGTTGAGCGCGGCCAGCAGCTCGGCGGAGTCGGCGTCCTCGAAGAACAGCCGGAACGACAGCATGCTGAGGATGCCGGTCTCCTCCGCCGCCCGCCGGCCGAACTCCGGCCAGCGCAGGTCGGTGCGCAGGTCGCCGGCGTTGAAGAGGCTGTCGGTGAGGATCGCGTCCACGCACGGGCCGTGCCCGAGCTCGTACTGGATCCGGTCGACCTGCGGCGGGACGTCGCTGGTGGCGCCGACCGTGACGAAGCCGGCGCCGGCACGCCGGCTGGCGGAGGCGTGCTCAGCGTGCGGGACCAGCCGCAGGCTGGCGCGGGACAGGTCGGTCAGCACCTCGTCGACGTCGGTGTAGCTGCGCAGCCGGGCGCCCACGGTC
>Ga0068863_100007066_pt1 | contig 11002 bp, 5 predicted proteins | sample KBSSwiS62_FD_66596 | JGI IMG/M metagenome (GOLD analysis project Ga0068863, IMG submission 66596) | Switchgrass rhizosphere microbial communities from Kellogg Biological Station, Michigan, USA - KBS Switchgrass S6-2 | ecosystem: Host-associated > Plants > Roots > Rhizosphere > Soil ...
GCAGGATTACCGGAATGGAAAGCTCGCCACTTACTTCCCGATTTTCCAGGTTAACTCTCCATAGCTGCTGCTACTGGGCTCTGCCTCAAAAGTCGGGCATCACTGTTGGATCGGGTCAGACTTTTGGGGCAAACCCCTGCTACTGATAGCGAAGCGCATCTATCGGATCGACCTTGATGGCCTTGCGCGCGGGGAAGCTACAGGCGATTAGCGCGATCAAGGTCAAAAGCAAAGTAATGAGAATGAACGTCGTAGCGTCGGTCGGGCTGACACCGTAGAGAAAACTGGTCGTCGCGCGAGTCAGAATGAATGCTCCGATCAGTCCGACAACAAGGCCAATGACGATCAGTTTCATCGTCTGAATAATGATTAGTTTGAAGATGTCTTTCTTCTGTGCGCCGATAGCTATCCTGATTCCGATTTCTCGCGTGCGTTGGGCCACGGAGTAAGAAACCAACCCGTAGATTCCCAGGACCGAAAGCAGCAGGGCCAGAAACCCGGAAATTCCGAGTATAGTTCCGGCCAGTTGTGTCGGCATCAGAGAAGAACGCATCCGTTCATCCATACTCGTTATCCCAAACAACGGCAGGTTGGGCTCGATCGCCTGCACTTCCCTGCGTATCGACTGAATGACGGACTGGTCACGGTTTTCGGTTCGCACCTGCATAAGCATCTCCGCCGCAGGAAATTGACCCGCCTTACTCTGTAGCACCGGTACGTAAAAATATGGACGCGGCTCTTCAACCAGCGAGCGGTATTTGGTGTTCTTCACCAGGCCCACCACCTCGAATTCCTGATCCCTGATGCGAACGCGTTTATTGAGTGGCTCTTGGTCGGGCCAGAATTGGCGGGCCATTGCCTCGTTGACAATAATTACATTCGGAGAGCCTTCGCGATCCTGATCGGTAAATGCACGTCCCCGCAGGATCGGGATGTTGAGGGTGCTGAAATAGTTGGGCGCAATCAAATTATAGAAGATGCCGGGAGGCTCTCGATCCGGAGGCAGTTCCTGGCCAACGGTAATCACGCCGACCCTGTCTGCCGCGCCTCCCAACGGCACAAACCTGGACACTGTGACTGAGCGCACGCCCGGTATGCCACCGACACGCGTCAAAAGGTCTCTGTAGAACGCCTCCAGTTTCGCTTCGTCGGTTATGATCAGCGTCGGATCCAATGGCAACACATACATGTTTGAGGTATCAAACCCCGGACTAAGGGTCGTCGCGGTATTCAAGCTCCTGACGAAAAGACCCGCAGTAATCAGAAGCAACAGCGACAACGCTACCTGGACGACGATAGCGATGCTGCGGAGTCTCGAATGGCGGTAGCCTCCGAGCATATTCTCTTCCTTCAAATCGGAGGAAACATCCAGCTTGGTGGCTTGAAGGGCCGGAACCAACCCAAACACAGTTCCAACAACGAATGACAGCGCAAAAGCGAAAATAAAAACGCGAACATCCTGACTGAGATCGAGAGAGAACGGGATCTCTGCCGGCTTGAATGCCAGCAGCAAATTAGTCAACCAGTGGGTAATGATGACCGCGAAAACGCCACCGGCCAGGGCAAGCAACACTGACTCAATGAGCAATTGCCGAACCACCCGCCAACGCGATGCGCCGAGGGCTATCCGAATCGAGATCTCCCTCCTGCGGGCCACCGAGCGCGCCAGCAGAATGGCAGCCACATTCGTTGCGGCGATCAGCAAAACGAGAGCGACGACCGTCATCAGGATCGCTAGAAACGCAGTCACAATTCCCCGAAGCTCCGGATGGACACCGCTCACCGAAGCGAGGGTGACTCCGCGCTCTTTATTGGTGGCTGGATACGACTGCGCCAGGTTGCCGGCAACCGTTCCCAAATCCGCGCGCGCCTGCGCCATGCTCGCCCCCGGTTTCAAGCGTCCGGTCGCCAACAACCAGGCCACTTCTCTGTTTTGAATGTCAGAGCCCGGTATCAAATGATTGTGCATCATTATCGGGACCCAGACGTCGATAGCCAAACCTGTCATTGTTCCTTGAAAGCTTTCAGGGGCGATGCCGATCACGTTGAAGCTATGACCATTTATTTTAATGACGCTTCCCACCACTGATGGATTCGAGTTGAAGTAGCCTTTCCAGATGTTGTAGCCGAGAACGGCGACCGGGTGAGTATCGGGAGTCTTGTCCTCTTCGGGAAGAAAGAAACGACCGGAGAGCGGTTTCACTCCAAGCACGTCAAAATAGTTGCCGGTGACCACGCCTCCGCCAACCTGCCGTGCTTCATTGTGCCCGTCGCTCAAAGCCACCGCATGTATTGCGCCGGCGGCCAGATCGGTAAAGACCTGGTTCTGATCGCGGTAATCGATAATGTCAGGGTACGACATTTCGTAATAACCGCGCCCCTGTCTGCTTCCGTAGACGGCAACTAACCTGTCTGCTTCTGTCACGCCGGACAAGGGACGAAGCAGAAGCGAGTTCACTAAACTGAAGACCGTGATGTTAGCTCCGATGCCCAGTGTGCAGGATAGAATTATAACTGCAGCAAAACCGCGGTTCTTGCGTAGCACTCGCAAGGTATAACGAACGTCTTGCCACAAACTCAGCATTTTCAACCCTCCACGTTCTTCAGCTTTCTGTTTAATAGCTTTGCCTACCGAACTCTGGTCCACAATTGTTCGGATGCCTCCAACCGACGCAGTCCACCGCCACGAATCGGATCTCGCTCGTGTAACGATTATCCTGAGCATCTGAGAGCCAGAGCTGGCTCGGTGCGGGAAGCATTTCGGTAATAGCGATAAAAGGTTTGTCCTGACTCTCACGGCCCATGCGTCGAATCAGCTTCGCTAAAATCTCCACGTAAATCGGGCTGTCGAGATCCAGGTAGAGAGGCTTGATTTCGACTGGCGCTTTGACGAACACAAAGCGCGGGATGCCATGCGCCGCAGCCCAGCGACGCGCTCCAAGAAAGCGCGTTTCGCCGTCAGGCTCGTTGGCGAAGGTCAGCTCATCATAAGAGAAAGACCAGGATTCACGAGAGATTATCAAGCGATCGATGCTGATTCTCGGATTGTGTCGCTTCGGCTTGAGAATCTTGAAGTTGGGAGACATCAGCGGCAGCAATGCATTGATAAGAAACCTGACTGGATCAAAACTCAGCCGGCCGTCGACAGTGCGGATCCTCAATCCGTCGCCCACGTCTTCGAGGACAAAATCTGATATGGCCAAAGCGTGTGCAGTCGGGTCGCTGGCAAATTCGGGAGCAAAATCCAGCCGGTAATCTTTAGGCGAAGACAGAACGCTGTGCGTGCGCATCGCGCCGCCGAAGAAGTTCTTCGGCAAAATGGGAAGCACCTGCGGTTCAGGAATGTCCAGGTGGCGCGCGGCAAAGATGTCTTCCGGCGAAGGGTGTTGCTCTAGAAAGAATAGATAGCCGTTAGTGTTGATTGCGGAGTGGAGTTCACCAAGCACGAACTGGTAGTCGCCTTTTCGGATAGCTTCTACGCTCTCGGCAGCAATCATCACATCGGGACTGTGATAGCGAACGTATGTGGAAACATCTTCGGGGACGTCGAAGAGGTCGTGGATGCGCTGCCGCAGTTGCGCGACGGTGAAGTGCACGTGGCGCTGTTCGTCTTCGAGCGCAAGAACTTTCTCCCAACGTTGCTGAAAAAGCTGCACCAGCTTGTTGGAAAGCTCGTCTTTGCCTCCGTATAAAAATGACTTCAGCTTCACCCAGTAGGTGAGAAAGTCCACGCATTTTGTGCCTGTCTCGCTAACGACCTCTTTATATAGCTTGTTGAAGATATCGTTAGAAAGGACGATGGTGAGGTAAGCGAACCAGCGCGAGCTTGCAAGAATCAATTCCAGCGGTGGGCCCAGCACGTTCATCAGCCCCGGGCCAATCTCCATTTTGACGTCGCGCCGGCAGTCTTCATAGACCAGCGTTCGGGCAGCATAAGTTTGACCCTGATTCCTCACCGGATCGAGTCCGGTCAGACGTGTAAAAGTCGTTTCCAGCTCTTGAAGAGCGTCGTAGAGTTTCTCCGCGTCGCCCTTGACGGCAGCGACCGCGTCGCGTCGAGCGATCAGTTCATCAAGTCCCTGCAAAGCATTTTCGCGCAGCTTCTCATCATCGACGCGCTCGATATATCTCTTAAGCGTCAACTCCGGATGAGCTTCGATGGGAAGTTCAAATGTCCAGAAGATCAAGCCTCTCTTTTTGAAATGGTTGAGGATGCTATAGACCTCTTCTTCACCTCTTAACTCGGACCAGGCAGAGTTCAACATGTCCGCAATCTGCTTTGCCGTCCGCTCGCCGTTGCACTTACTCAGCACAATGGCCTCTTTGGACGTAAGCTTTTGCTTGCCGCCGAACGGAAGATGCAAAGTGTCTCCATCAACTCGTATGGAGGGACGGCGGCGCGGGGCCATCCAGCGCTGAAGCTCGTAGTCGACAGCGATCTTCTCGGCCACTTCGTCGATGCACCAGCCCTCGAAATAGACCTTACGGTTCTCCACGAGGTTAGGACCAGGAGTGAAGTGGATCGACTCGCCGTCGGAGTGCAGTTTGATCCAACTAACCGGTCCGAAAAACCCTATCGTGTCGTTCTTAACACAGTAGCGTTGCAGATACTTGGCGACCATCTCTTCATGCTGTCGTTGGTGACGGCCGCGAAAACCATTGGCCGCTTTGATCTCAATCAACGGGTTGATGCCGGTTTGCAAGGCGCGGCGGTTTTGCCAGATGACGGCCTCACGAAAAAGCGGCATGGCGGCAACTTCGCGTATTCTCTGTGAGATCTTCAGGGTGTCAGCGGCAAACAGGTTATGAAATTCCTCGCGGCTCGTCGTCAATTGCGCCAGCGCCCGGACAAACGCTTCCCCGGTTTCGCTCCCGGAACCCTGCACATCTATAGGAGTTCTCAATTTCTGCAGCTTCCGGCGGGCTCTGCGAATGAGGGGACGTTCATGTTCAGCGGCTAAAGCCATCTTGAGTTGCAGTGCCTCAATGGCCTTGCTTTGCAGGTGGCCCACTTCAGTCTCCAGAGCGAGAACACTGTCGGCGGCACGCGCGCTGTCCGGCGCCGCGAGCTTCAAAACATCAGCCTCGGGAAAACCGGCACTGCGCAGCACAACCCAATGCCACAATCCCCATTTCCTCCCTGGCAAGCTGAACAGGTGTGGCGGAAACTCCGTCTGAGGTTGATGTTCCTCCGGTCGAGAAGAGACCTTTGTCGCGACGTCGGGTTGGGAGGATTTGTTTTGGCTCATGGTTGACGGACGAAGGAGATCAAGCGTGCATGGCTTCCTCTTTTTGCTCGGCGAAGTCGCGCGTGTAAAGACGGTAATAAAGACCACCCTGGGCAAGCAGTTCTTCATGTGTGCCACGTTCGACGACTGCACCCTCTTTGAGCACGATAATCTGATCGGCTCTCTCGATCGTGGTGAGACGATGCGCAATGACGAGCGTGGTCCGTCCCTGCATCAATCTCTCCAGCGCTTCCTGAACGAGACGTTCAGACTCGTTATCGAGTGAGCTGGTAGCCTCGTCAAGAATAAGAAGGTGCGGGTCTTTGAGGATAGCGCGGGCGATTGCGATGCGCTGGCGCTGTCCACCGGACAGTTTGACGCCACGCTCGCCGACGATTGTGTTGAAGCCTTCAGGGAGTTGGGAGATAAACTCGTAGGCGTTGGCTGCGCGCGCGGCAGCCTCGATCTCTTCCTGCTTCGCCTCGGGTTTTCCATAAAGGATGTTCTCACGAATCGTGCCGCTAAAGAGCGTCGCTTCCTGTGGCACGATTGCCAGGGTTTCGCGTAGAGACTTTTGAGTGACGTGCGCAATGTCGTGGCCGTCGATGGTGATAGTACCTGACTGGGGTTCGTATAACCTTGGAATCAGGTTGACGAGCGTGGTCTTTCCCGCGCCGCTTGGGCCAACTATGGCGAGCGTGTTGCAGGGCTCGACTGCTATGCTCACATCTTTCAGGACCCGGCGCTCGGCCTCTCCTTGTGCGTCATAAGAGAAAGTCACGTTCTTAAGTGTGAGCTGTCCCTTAATCTCCGGCAGTGGATAAGCGTCGGGCGCATCCTTGATGGCCGGGGCAGTTTCGAGCAATTTGAAGATTCGGTCGCTTGCTCCGAGTGCGTGTTGAAAGTCCGAGTAGAAACGTGCCAGGGCGCCGAGTGGCGTAGCGACGAACACCGCATACAACATGAAAGCGATCAGAGTGCCCGGCGTCAGACGGCCGGCCATCACCTGATGCCCGCCATACCAGAACAGGCCCGCCAGACCAATGAAGACAACCGTTGTCATCGCTGCCCCGAAGGCCGCTTGCAGCCATGCGCGCCGTATCGTGGTTTGAAAGTATTCTTCGAGCGCGGACCGGAAGCGATTCGTCTCAAACTCTTCGCGGGCAAACGCCTTGACGATACGCTGGCAAGATAAAGTCTCCTCCATGACGATCATGCCGACACTCAGTTGTTCCTGAATCTTCCGGGAGAGCTTGCGCACGTAGCCGCCGAAGACGGCGCTGCCTAACGCCATTACCGGGATCATACAAGCGAGGAAAAGCGTCAAACGCCAGTCCATCACGAGCAGCATGATGACGCCGACCACGAGCGTAACGATGTGTTGCGGAATCATCAGCATGTTGGAGCTCAAAGTGTTCTGAATGAGCGCGGCGTCGTTGCTGACGTGCGACATCAGATCGCCGGTGCGATGGTCGTCGTAGTAAGACAGCGGCAGCTTTTGCAGGTGGCTGTAGAGAAGCTCGCGCACATCGGCGACGATTCTTTCGCCGACGTAGGACGTCTGGTACGTCTTGATGAAATTGAAGAGACCTGACAACACCAAAGCCGTGATCAGCAGGAAAATTGTCCGGTTAAGCAGCGCTGTATCACGAGTCACAAGCGCACTGTCGATGAGAATCTTCATCGCATACGGGAAAGCCAGTTGCACTACTCCGCCGACAACTAAGCACAACGCCGCCAGCACCAGCCTTCTCCAGTAAGGTCGCGCCAGACTGAGCAGACGACTAAAACTCGCCTGCTGCTCAGTATCTTTCGAACGCGGTTTAATCTTCGCGATCACCGAGCGAATCGCTATAGCCATCGTTCCTCCTTAACGAGCAGCACCGGCTTTGCCCTAAAATTCCGGATCGAGCTTGGATCGGGTCAGTACCGTCCGCGGTAGCGGATGGGTCGAATGATCAGCGTGCGATATCTCCTAACAATTTTGGCTTCCATGCTTGACCCATCCGCTACCGCGGACGGTACTGACCCGATCCAACAATGATGCCCGACTTTTGACACCGGATACCTGCTTCATAGATGAGGCAAAGCCGCTCTTCATCAAAGAGCTCGGCGTTGCGATCGAACACCATCAGTTGAAAAGATAGCGGCTGAGGTTTTCGAAGTACGTTTCCCAGGTGTCGATGCCAAACTCGAACCCTTCGACAACTTCCTCAGACGTTACACCGCCCTGGACTTGTCGCGAGAGCAACATCGCCATCTCTTCGATGTGCTCAACCTCGAGGGCGAGGTGAGTGGTGAAATATTCTATGTCTGCCGTCGGATACAATGGCTTGATCACATCGAAGATGCGCGTTAGTCCCGGAGGCGCTAGAAACTCACCCGTCGCCAGCGCACCGAGGGCCGCCGCAGAACTCGGAGTGCCGTTAATGAAGCCGCGCAAACTCGAACGCCATTCGCTGGTAAAGTTCTCCGGAGGAGCCTTGTTTGGATCAACACCCGCGGTCGCGAGAAACTTTCTATAGATGGCATGATGGGTACGACTGACGTCGCCTTCGCCACATTCCTGGTACAGGTTAACGGCGAGCACGGCGCGCATATCTTCATCCTCGGAACGTGACACGCCGAGCGCGATGAGTCCCGGGAAACTCCCAACCAGCACGTTAAAGTTGGCAAGAAATTTATCGGCTACCGCGCTATCAATCTTGCCTGGCTTCCACTTGTTGAAGAACGACGAGCGTTCAATCAACGCTTCGACCGAGCGGTTGAACTCCGCAAAGAATTTCTGTTGCACGGAGTCGGTTTGAGCCTGCATTTTTTGGGTTGACATTAAAAACACCTCCAAGGATTGACCATGTGGCAGTGCGGACTCAACAAGCACTTTGCGTTTGACCGCCGGCCACCATTCGTATGCTTCAAACTGTGCCTGCCATCATCTCGTATGCGTGCGGCTCTTCGAGAAGGCCGACACGCACCAGGTATGACAAGTAGGTTTCGATCAACTCACGCCCGACTGGCGGACATTCGATTGAACTGCCTTCAAGTGCGGCCAGCATGTTCCGGCAGTCATAAATAAGCTGCCCATACTCGTCTGCACTCACGCTGTCCGCCTGCGGAGGCGGCACGCGAGGGGGCTGAGGAGTCATTGGTTCGCCGCTGTACACCTCGTCGGGAGTTTTGGCTCTCTGAAACATCGGTACGAAGCGCGATAGAGCATTCTCACCGTACTTGTCGATCGCGGCGAAAAGTTTCTCCTGCCATTCGTCAAACCAGACGAACTTCAGCGGGTATCCAAGCGCGGCGATGTCGCGCACGATGGTTGCCGCCGAGGCCGGTTTGGGATTAGTGATGTGATAGATCTTGCTGAACGCTTCTTTCTTTCTGGAGAGGTAGACGATGGCCTGCGCAGTGAAGTCGACCGGAGTGAGCGGCAGCGATGTGTCGGCGTAGGGAGCGCTGCCAATCTGTATGCATCCCATAATCAAACGGCACATCATGTCGTCGGTGTTCCATGCTCCCGTCTGCGAATCACCAGTAACGGCGCCTGGTCTATAGAGCGTTACTGGAAGCCCTCTCGAACGCGCAATGAGCACTATTCTCTCAGAGACCCACTTGCTCTGTGCATAGCCACCGCCGCGATGCTGCCAACGTGGGAGAGGTTGATCTTCCCAAAACACTCCGTCGTCGGTGTGTCCGATTGAGACGAAGGCGGAGAGAGAAGAAACGTGATGCAGAGGTTTTACCCTGCCCCGGCAGGCCAGCTTGATTATCTCCTTCGTTCCACCAACGTTGGTTGCTTTTAATCTGTAGTAAGAATCAAGGAAACCGACATTGGCGCCGGAGTGATAGATGCTGTCCAGCTCCAACGACAATTTTTGAAATTCATCCTCGCTTAACCCGAGTAAAGACTGCGACAGGTCGCCAGGAAGAGCTACGATTCTATCCAGGTACGCATCTTCCCAAATCATGAAGCGTTCGAGCGTCTGCTGAATTCGACGCCGTCCCTGCTCCTGGTCGGAGCAACGCACCAGACAATGAATCCGCGCGCTCGTCTGCCTCATGAGCTCGCGCAGCATGAACGCTCCGAGGAAGCCGGTCGCGCCAGTGAGCAAAATGTTCTTCGGTTCAGCGTCCAGATCTACAGGATCGCCTTCGGGATAAATCGATTCGTCGAGGACCGCCTCGTCGTTCGGGTCAATCACTGTGATGGCAGCCAGGGCTGCATCGATCCCATCCCGCTGCACTGTATCGACGACTTCAGCGAGCTTTAACAGATTCGGCGCTTCGAACATAAAGCGCATCGGTAATTCAACCCCGAACGATTCCTGAATCATGTCGACGGTCTTGGCAATCAGAAGCGAGTGACCGCCGAGGTCCAGGAAATTGTCGTGGATGCTGATGTGTTGGCGGTCAAGCACCTGCGACCAGATCCGGATTAACGTTTTCTCCGTGGCGGTACGCGGTAGAATGATCTCCGACTCGCTTCGCTGATGCTTAACCTTCAGCGACGGCAACGCTCGACGATCAACCTTGCCGCTCGGCGTCAACGGCAGCGCTTCGATTGTCATGAAAATCGTTGGCAACATGTATTCGGGCAGTCGCTGCTTCAGGAAATCTCGCAACTCGCGCTCTTCGGGATGATGATTCGGAGCCGGTACAACATACGCCGCCAGCATCTTGTCTCCGTTCTTACCCTCCTTCACCACGACGACCGCATCGATAACTTCGTTAAATTCCTTCAAAGCCGCTTCGATCTCTCCGGTCTCAATGCGGAAGCCACGCACCTTAACCTGATAGTCGGTGCGACCAAGAAACATGATGTTGCCGTCCGGCTGGTAACGGGCCAGGTCGCCTGATCTGTACATTCGTTGACCCGGTTCAACACTGAACGGATCGGGAATGAATTTCTCTGCCGTCGTGTCGGGAAGATTCAAATAACCACGCGCCAGGCCGATGCCGGAAATGTATAGTTCGCCCGCGACCCCGACCGGAACAGGTTCCAGATCCTGGTCCAGCAGATAGATCCTGGTGTTGAAGATGGGCTTTCCAATGGATGGCGTGTCGTTTCCATCGACGCACCGGCTCACGCTCGACCAGATGGTCGCTTCCGTGGGACCGTAGGCATTAAAGAGGTCGCGTCGTTTGGCCCAACGTTCAACCAGGTCAGCTGGCAACGCCTCGCCTGCCAGAACCATCGTTCTTAATTCCGGTAACTCCTCGGCCGGCATCACCGCCAGCGCCGACGCCGGCAACGTGACGTTGCTGATCTTTTTATCGCGCATGAAGCGCACCAATTCCGGCCCCGCTATCAACTGTTCTCGCCGCGCGAAACAAAGCGTCGCCCCGGATGCTAAGGCCATCATTATTTCAAATACCGAAGCGTCGAAACTGAGCGACGCGAATTGCAACACTCGATCTCCCACGCCAGCTCCAAATAACTCCGCTTGCGCCGTAACCAGATTGGGAAGTCCGCGATGCGGCACCATCACCCCTTTCGGTTGGCCCGTCGAACCTGACGTGTAGATCACATACGCCAGATTCTCCCCGCTCACACCGCTCGCAATCGCGGCCACACTTTCCTGCCCTATCTCCGCACTTTCCCCATCCACACTCACCACGCGCGCCCAGTGCGCCGGTAACCCCTCGATTAACGCCTCTTCCGTCACCACCACCACTACCCCTGACTCCTCCAGCATCCGCTCCAACCGCGCCAGCGGATACTGCACATCCAGCGGCAGGTAGCAGCCCCCGGCTTTTAGAATGCCCAGTATTCC
>Ga0068863_100007068_pt1 | contig 11000 bp, 8 predicted proteins | sample KBSSwiS62_FD_66596 | JGI IMG/M metagenome (GOLD analysis project Ga0068863, IMG submission 66596) | Switchgrass rhizosphere microbial communities from Kellogg Biological Station, Michigan, USA - KBS Switchgrass S6-2 | ecosystem: Host-associated > Plants > Roots > Rhizosphere > Soil ...
TGTGTCACGCGGTTCGCGAAACTCGTCGCGTCAAAGCTGCTGAACGAATTCGCGTGGAAGTAACGCGCGTCGCCGCGGACACCGATGTTGCCGGCAAACGCCATGATGCCGCCACCGATATTCGAACCTCCTCCGGTCTGGCCGACGGAAGAGGTCGTCACGTTCGTGACGACGCCGTTGACAACGATTCCGCTGCCGATGATTCCGTTGGGGAACTTCATCCGGATCCCACCCAAGCCTGCAGAGATGTACGGTTGAAACTGCGCCTGTGCGCCGAGCGGGAGCGCGGCGACCGCGTTGGCCATGTAGCTGCTCACGTTCGGATTGTCAAACAGCACGCCGATGGTATTGATCCCCAATGACGGCGTGAAATTGGCCAGGAATTCGCCGCCCACGACACCCCGCCACAAATAGCCGACCTGTCCGCCCCAATCGAAGCTCCGACTTCTGTCGACGCTGACGAGATCGTTGTTGGCCGAACCGAAATTCGAACCCACGAACCCGGAGGCCAGCCAGTGACTTCTGGTCTGACCGACGGTGTCGGCCGGCGCGATCGCCGGCGCAACAGGAGTCGGCGGTGGAGTCTGAGCCCATGCCGTTCCGGCGAGCCCCGAGACCATCACCGCAGCGAGAAGGCCGTTAACTGATCGCATGACGCATTCTCTCCCTTTCGATGTGTGCGGCACCTCCGCACGAGGTTGTTACCGCTCGCTGATCCCCTTGTTCTGGAGGAGAGTCACGACGGTCCGACGGTTCTGGGCCTGGCCTTCGGCGGTCTTGTTGCTGGCAACCTGATCGGTAGTGCCCATCGCTGCAGGCACGACGATGTTCGGTGGCGGGACGCCGTCCTGCTGCAGCACGGAGGTCACGACATCGGCGCGCTGCATGCTCAGTTTCTGGTTGAGCGCGTTGGGCCCGACAGCGGAGGCATATCCCTGGACCTGGATCATGTAGCCACGGACGCCCTTGGCCTGTGCGGCGAGCTGCTGCAGCTGGCCCCTGTATTTCGGATCGAGCCTGGCCTGACCGTTACGAAAGTACACGGTCACGCTCGAGACGACGTTGTAGTTGTCCAGGCTGTTGATCCGGCCCGAGGTCGCGACGATCTTCTCGTCGTTGGCTCTGATGCGATGCGCGTTGTTCGCGATTTCCGCGGCTTGATGCTGCAGCGTCTGTTGCTGCTGCGCGATGGTTCGCGAGTTTTCGCCGATGCGCCGTTGATTGTCGAGACTCCGCAGGTCGGTCGGCTCGACGCCGCCCCTGATGGCCGCCGCCAGCTTCATGTCCGATCGGGTGTAGGTGACACGCTCAGCGGCGAAGACGTTCGCTGCCTCGTAGTATCCGGACGCGTGAACACGAAGGCCAGGAATCAGCTCCGCGGAACTGACCTTGAGCTCCCGCATTCCGTCGACGCGCCGTACCTTGGTGGAGTCCCTCAGGACGATCGTCACATTCGTGGCGTCGTCGGTGCGCATCGTGACCGTGCCATCACTGCCAAGTGTCTGGATGACCCCCTTGACATGCTCGTCAGCGGCCGCACACGGTGCCCAGGCGAGCCCGGCAACGAGAACCGACGCGAGAATCACAGCAGATCCCGAGCGTCTGAGTTTCATGACACCTCTCCTTTTTCAGCTTGGGTTCCACGACTTCCTACGACCCATCAGCACATATCCCTGTTTGGCAAGAAGGACACCGACAGCGGCGGCGGGCCGAATGACGTCAAATGTGCAGATTCCCGCAAAGAGTGTCCGGCCGACGGATCGCGACGCATGAAGCTATGACGGAATATCGTCACTCGCGACGGTCAGCTGCGACTCATCGGGAGTGCCCTGACTCTGCGTTGTTCGCGACATACAATCGAGCCATGCAGCACCTCGATCGCCGTGACTTTCTGGGGACCTTGTCGCTGGCGGGTCTGACCGGCCCAATCATCGGAGCTTCCTCGGATGCCGCCGCCAGCGGACAGGATTCGGTGACCGACCTTCGGCGCGATGTCACGCGCAGCATCGCGCGGTACGTGATCGCGACGCGGCATGACGAGCTGCCGCCCGCAGTACGCAAAGAGGCGTGCCGCACGCTCCTGAACTGGGTCGGTTGCGCGGTCGGTGGATCGCGCCACCAAACGCTGGATGCCGCGATCGCCGCGCTCGCGCCGTTCTCCGGTCCGCCTCAGGCTTCGGTGCTCGGACGTCGCGAACGGATGGACATCCTGCATGCGTCGCTGATGAACGGCATCAGCTCGCACGTGTTCGACTTTGACGACACGCACCTGAAGACCGTGATTCACCCGGCGGGTCCGGTCGTGTCGTCGCTGCTGGCGCTGTCGGAGCTACAGCCGATGTCAGGCACAGACTTTCTCACCGCGATGGTCCTGGGGATCGAAGTCGAGTGCCGGATTGGCAACGCCGTCTACCCAGCTCACTACGATCGCGGCTGGCACATCACGGGCACGGCTGGCGTGTTCGGAGCGGCGGCGGCGAGCGGTCGTGTCCTGGGCCTCTCGGAGCAGCAGATGGTGTGGGCGCTCGGACTAGCCGCGACGCAGCCGGTTGGCCTGCGTGAGATGTTCGGATCGATGACGAAGGCTTTCCATCCGGGGCGGGCGGCACAAAACGGCCTGACCGCGGCGCTGCTGGCGGCCCGCAACTTCACCAGCAGCGAGCTCGGCATCGAGGGGAAGAGCGGGTGGGCCAACGTTCTGAGCACGGCACGAAACTACGCCGAGATCACGGAGAACCACGGCAAGAGCTATGAAATCCTGCTCAACACCTACAAGCCATTTGCCTGCGGCGTCGTGATTCATCCCGCCATCGATGCGTGTGTCCAGCTGCGCCGCGAGCACACGTTGACCGCCGATCAGATCGCCCGCATCGATTTGCGGGTGCATCCGCTCGTCCTCGAATTGACTGGCAAGAAGACGCCGCAGACCGGCCTCGAGAGCAAGTTCAGCGTCTACTTCGCGGCCGCGCTCGCGATCGTGAAGGGATCGGCGGGCACGCGCGACTTCAGCGACGACAACGCCCGCGATCCGTCGATCGCGGCCCTGCGCGATCGGGTGACGGCTACGATCGATCCAGCGATCAAGGAAGACCAGGTGCGCGCGACCGTTACCTTGAAGGATGGCCGCACGCTGGAGACGTTCGTCGAGCACGTGGTCGGCAGCAGCGAACGTCCGATGAGCGACGCCGATCTCGAGGCGAAGTTCGCGGGGCTGGCGGACGGCGTGCTGCCGTCCGCGCAGGCGCGCAGGCTGATGGATCTCTGCTGGAAGCTCGAGTCGCTGCCGATCGCAGCGGAGATCGCGGCGTCAGCGCGGGTGGCGTGACGGCGGTCATCGGCCGACGCCCACCCCGACGATCGGGGGCTATTCGTTCGTGATCTGAGGCGAAATGCTCGCTTCGCGGATCTTGAGGAACGCCTCGGTCCACTTGTCGTGCACCGGATCCTTTGCGTAACGATCCGCCGCCGCCTGGTTCTCGAACTCAATCACGAATGCGTCGTGATAGCCGTCTGGCTGCACCCGGAGCGCCTTCGTCCAGACATTCCTGATGCCGGGAATCTTCGAGGCCATGTCTTTGACGCCGTCGAGAGCCTGCTTCTTCGCGGCGGCCGAGACACCCTCTTTCCACTGGATGAGGGACACGTGGATGATGGTCTTCGGAGCGCCGAAGCGGTTCTGCGCGACGAGCCAGGTCGCCGACGCGCCGAGCGATATGAAAGTCGTCACCAGAAGAATGCGAATGGCTGTCGTCAAGAAGATCCTCCTGGATGCAGTGTAAAGGAATCGACCTCCCACGTGTAATGGATCGGCGGGAACACGATGTTTTTCAGGTCTTCGAGCGCCACGACCTGGCGCCATCGCCGGACGTCTCATATGCCGGCGTCGCTCACGACCTCAGTCTGAGCGTCTCGCAAGTCACCAACTATCTGCACGCCGCATGCGGCCGGTATCGTCCACCGGGATCTGAAACCGTCGAACGTCATGGTCGGCCAGTTTGGCGAGGTTCTCGTGCTCGACTGGGGCGTGGCCCGAGTGCTCGCGCGAATGGATCGCGATGGCGGTCCCGCGGCCCGAGCGACCGACCATCAGCCGGACGGCGCGGGCGACGGGACCTCGGGAGGTACGCGCATGGGTACCGCGGGCTTCATGGCGCCGGAACAGGCGCAGGGCGATTCGTCCAACGCCGGACCGCCGGCCGATGTCTATGCGCTCGGGGCGCTGCTGTTCTGGATGTGGACCGGCAGCGCGGCGCCCGCCGATCTCAACGATGTGTCACGGTCTCTGGGCGCGGCGTCTCCCGCGCCGTCGAAGCGGCTCGCCGCGATGATCCGCAAGTGTCTGTCGCCCGCGGCGGCGGATCGCTACGCCAGCGCCAAAGAGCTCGTGGACGACCTGGCCCGCTACCGCCAGGGCGCGGCGGTGTCCGCATACCGGGACACGGCGTTCGAGCGGGCGGGCCGCCTTCTGATCCGCTATCAGACGTTCGTCTGGCTCGTGCCGTCGTATCTGGTGATGCGCGTGGCGTTCGCGCTCCTGCGCTGAAAAAGGAGCGCCCAGGCGGCGTCTAAAAGGAAGACCAAGGAGATGCGATGAAGAAGCCTGTGCTTGGACTTCTACTCGGCGCCGTGCTGGGCGCCATTGGCGGATTGACGGCGCTGGCCACGCCCGAAGTGGCGTCGCAAATCGTCGGGATTGTCATCGGATCGACGATCAAGGGGCTGATCGTCGGCGCCCTCGTCGGCTGGTACGCGTATCGCGTCCAGTCGCTTTCGAAAGGGCTGGTGGTGGGACTGGTCGTCGCCGCGTTCTTCGCGTTTCTCGTCGCGGCAATCCCGCAGCCTGACGGCCACCACTACTGGATCGAGATCATGCTGCCAGGATCGATCGTCGGCCTGATTGTCGGCTACGCGACGCAACAGTTCGGACTGGGACGCGGGGCCGCTGCGCGCTGAACCGGCCAGCGTCGATCGGTCACTGGCCGGTTCGCCACCTATTTGTTGTTCTTCTTATTTCTTGCTCCCAGCCTTCCGCTTGGCTTTCTTGCCGCTCTTGGCAGCGGCTTTCCGGGCTGGCTTTTTCGCCTTGGCCTTCTTGGCGCTCTTTTTCGCCTTCCGGGGCGCGGCCTTCTTAGCCGCCTTCTTCGGCTTGGCTACGGCCTTTCGGGCGCTGCTGGACTTTCTGGAGCCTGAGGACTTGCGCGCGCGCGCGCCGCCAGACGGCCGCCCTCCCGGTTCACCGCCAGCCTCGCCTTCGCCTTCGGCCCCGCCCAGGCCCGCCTCGCCAATGTCTGACATGGCCGATCCACCGGCCAGCTCATCATCGGGCATTCCCATTCCGCTGTCGAAATCGTCCTGCATATGCGCCTCGTAAGGAGTAGTGAGTATCGCGGCCGCTTAGTCTGATTGAAGGGCTGAGCCGCGTCAAGGCGGGGCGGTCAGCGGGCATACAGGTCGAGAATCGCCTCGATGGCGCGGCGGCAGACGGCGCAAAACGGCACGTTGTCGCGCGTGAACATGATGCAGTCGGCCTGGGGCCGATAGTAGCCGCGGGCTTCGTAGTTCGCGCCTTCGAACGCTCCCACCCGGCCGGCGTGAGGGCCCTCGTTGAGCAACGAAGTGTCGTGCTTTTCTTCGTCGCGGAAGAGCGCGTCCATCTCCGCTTCAGGCCGGTTCGCGGCGCGGATCGCGCGGCGCTTCTGCTGCACATCCTTCGTGTAGTGCTCGAACGCCTCTTTCGGCCAGGGCGTCGGCAGCGCCGTACCGGGCGTCACGAGATCCTTCCACTTCAACGCCGCGGGATCGAGCATCGCCGTCGCGTTCGGTTCCCACGGCTCGACGCGGTCGGCCGCGGGCAGGTACGCGACGTCCGAGGTGTAGTACTCGTCCGCCAGGCCGGCGAGGTGATGACCGAACTCGTGCACGAAGATATACGGCGCCCAAACGCTGTCGGCCGCAACGGTGCTGTAGAGGCCGAAGATGCCGCCGCCGCCGTAGGTGGCGCTGTTCGTCAGAATCTCGACGAATTCGTACGGCGCGTTCGCCGCGATGTCGCGGAAGGCCTTGTTCTCGAAGGTCAGCACGTAGCGCTCGGAATCGAACGCGTCGTAGGTGGCGCCGACCGGCGACTGCCGGTAGATGTGCTGCGACGGTCTCGAGATCCCCGACTGCGCGGCTGGTGGACAGAGGCCCCAGATGTTGATGTCGGCCTGCCGCTCCTTGAAGGGCGAGGTCGTCAACAGCGTGGCGACCAGCCGGCGTGCATCGCGCTCGAACTTGGCCCGTTCGCGCGCGGTGTAGCCATCGCCGAGAATCAGGAAGTCCAGCTTCGTCGCGGGATCGCCGCTGCGGTGCAGCGCAATCAGCGCGCCCGCATTCGAAGCCGCCGGCGGCGTAACGAACTTGTCAGCGGGATCGACCGACACCGTCCACACGTCGCGGAAGACATTCCGGGGGTCACGCTTCTTGACGACTATGCGGACCGGCGCACCCGGAGCAGGGAACCGCAGCGATTCGGAAAACGTCCGGTCGATCTTCGCGGCCTCGCTCGTTGTCTCCCACTCGCCGTAGATCGAACTGAACCCGCGCGAGTAGAGTACGCGTCCGCTGGCGGCGTCGGTGACCTCGAACAGGTACTTACCGCGGTTGGTGCCGTCAATCGGCTTCGCCGGATTCCCGGGCCACGGCAGCGGCTCGAGGACGACGCGGTCGAGGCTGAAACGCTCCTCCTTCGCGTTGCCCGTGTGGTAGTAGTCCACGCGCATCGTGCCGACTTCGCTGCCACGCGGCTTCGGCGAGCCCGGGGGCTGCGCCGCTGCGGCGATCGACGCGTGCAGCACGAGCCAGACCATCGCGGCAGACATCGCGCGGCGCCTGCCCAACAGATAGACCACCGCGCCAATCGCAACTAGCAACAGCGACGATCCGACGACCTTCACGACCGCGAGCGTCTTGTTCGGCTCCTCGTCGGGTGGAATGCACGCGAGCACAATCGACACCGCCGTGACGAAAAACCCGAGCGAGGCCAGCGCGATCGCCACTGGTTTTCCGCCGGGGACGCGCATCACGCCCGGCCCCGCAGGCTCGCGCTGCAGCACGATCATCGCCGCGAACATGAACAGGAACGGGATGAAGTAGGCAATGATTCCCATGCTGACCAGCGCGTCATACGCACCGTGCACCGAAGTGCCCGCCTGACCGAGAAAGATGAACAGGGCGGCAATACCTGCCTGGACGAGCAGCGCGACGTAAGGCGTCCCCCACTTCGGATGCAGTTCGCCGAAGGCCGGCGGCAGGAACCGATCGATGCCGGCGACAAAAGGCAGGCGCGCCGTCGCGGCAAACCAGCCGCCCACTCCGCCGAGCGCGTTCAGCGTAACGAAGGCGGCGACGATCGGCGCCAGCCAGCCAAGATTCAGCTTCGACGTGATGGCCTGAATCGCCTGCATGATTCCCTGCAGACCCGAGATCTGGGTGCTGGGCAGCGCGAGCAGCACACTCAACGTGCCGGCGAGATACAGCACTGTCATCAGCGCGCCCGCCGTCAACACCGCGCGCGGAATCGTCCGCGGCGCGTCCTGAATCTCCTCCCCCATTGTCGATGCGCTTTCCACGCCGCCGTACGCGAAGGCGATGGTGGACCAGAAGATCACGTCCTTCAGGCTGGTGCTCGGCGCGAACGCCTCCGGCGGCATCGGCGTCGCCGATCCAAAGCGGCTCCACAAGACGGCGCCGAGGAGGATGAGCACACCCGCAGGAATCCAGCTGGCCATCGCGCCGACGTTGTTCAGCCACTTCCCGACGTTCAACCCGACGACGTTCATCGTGACGGCGATCACGAGACCGGTCATCGCGACCGCGATGAAGTACACGCTGTTCGCGGACCACGCCTGCCACGAGGGTCCGCCGATGAACAGCGCATTGGCGGCGGCGAAGTACAACAGTCCCGGGAAAAACGGCAGGTTCGAACCCCAGTACGTCCAGCCGGTGATGAACGCCGCAAAGGGACCGAATGCCCGCTTGCTCCAGACGTAGAAGCCGCCCTCTTCCGGGTAGCGGGAAGACAGTTCCAGCACGGTGAACACGAGCGGGACGAACAGGCCGAGCGCCGCGATCACCCAGATGACGAGCGCGCTCGGCCCGGCCGCCGCCGCCGTCGCGATCCACCGCAGGCTGAAGCCGGTGACCAGGTAATAGAGCACCAGGTCGCGAAAGGTGAGAACGCGACGGAGCCCCTTGATGGTTGTCACTTGTAGAGCGCGGCGGCGTTGTCGTGAAGGTAGCCACGGGCGATCGCCATCGCCTGCTTCTCGGTCATCTCGCGAGCGGCAATCATTTCCGCCAGCGCTGCCGCAGTGGCGGTTCTCGCGTTGTGAACGCCGAACCAGTAGAGCTGCTCCGCGCCGACCTGGTCGTCGATCGGAAAGGCGTCGGATCCGTAGGTCACCTTGTCCGGGAAGATCCCGAACCAGCGGCGGAGCACGTCCTTGAACTCGTTCGCCGACAGCACGAAGCTGCCCGTCGCGGACGAGTCGAGCCAGACGTTCTTCATCGCCGCCATGAACATCGCGGCTTGCTCGAACGGATGGCCGGCATGAATGAGGACGAACGTTGTCGCGCCGTATCGCGGGTCGCGCAGCACCGGCTCCAGGTTCAACACGCTGGCGCCCGCCACGCTGAAGTAATCGCCGGCGCCCGCGGAGCTGTGGATGTGGACGGGCAGATGCAGCCGGCCGCACTCGCTCACGACGTATCGGAAGACGAGATCCTGAAAGGCCTTGTAGTCAGAGGGCGACGGCGCGCCGCCCGCCCGGTATCTGTCGTAAACCGCGCTGACGGCGTCCCGCGGTGGATCGTCGAAGACGAACGACCGGAAGTAGGCGACCTCGAACTTCGCGGCAATCGCGCCGTGGCGCTGGTGATCCTCGAGCACCCGCGTGACGAACGCCAGGTAGTCGGCGAGCGTCGGCGGCAGCTCTTTCAAACCCGCCTGCTGCAGGAACCGTCGAACGAGCTTCGTCTGATTCGGCATGAACGCGGCCTGGTCCGGATTGCGGGCGGCCAGCGCGGTGTTGTCGAACGGGAATAGCACCGGGTCGATGTAGAACACCCACTTGAAGCGCGCCGGATCGAGGTCGGCCGACATCGTGATGCGATTGGCCACCGACACGTCGACGCCCAGGCGATCGAGAACCGCATTGAAGTACTTCGGTCCGGGATTCGCCTTCCGGAGCTGCGCCTTGCTGGTCACTCCGAATAGCGCCCGCGTTGCGGCTGCCCAGTCGGGATGCTCCGGCCTCAGGCGCCAGGGCGCGGCGCTCGGCGGCACCGGGGCGGGATCGACCTCTTCGTCTCCGGCGAACCCCGGGTGCGCGTGGTGGTCGAAGATCTTGATTTGTTCGATCTGCGGAAGCAGGCGCTGGTAGATCGGCGCCGCGGCGGGAGCGACGAGCGGCCGCGACTGTGCCGTCGGCCCGGCGATAGCCACTGCGACCGCCAATGCCGCTCCAAGCACGACCTTCACCGGTCTACTTCGTCTCCTTGTGCGGCGCGGGCAGTGGCTTTCGCGGGAGCATCGCATCGCGCACCGCCGCATGGTAGACGAAGCTGGCCAGAATCACCGAGGCCTGCTTCAGATCGTCGGGAATGGCCTCTTCAAAGACATCCAAGCTCGAATGGTGAGCTTTGGTGTCGTAGTTGAGGGGATCCTGGATGAACTGAAAGCCGGGAAGGCCCACAGCGTCGAATGGCATGTGATCCGTGCCGCCCGTGTTGAGCGTCGTCAAGGTCGTCGCGCCGATGTAATTGAAGGGGCGCAGCCACGCGTCGAAGATCGTCCGGACGGCCTCGTTGCCTTGCAGATTGACGCCGCGAATGCGGCCGCTGCCGTTGTCCAGATTGAAATAGACCGACAGCTTCGTGTGCTCCGGCTGGAGCGTCATCGTTTTCGGATCACCGAAGTGCTTCTCGACGTAGCCGAGCGATCCGAAGTAGTCCTGCTCTTCGCCGGTCCAGAGCGCGAGGCGGATGGTCCGGCGGGTGCGGACGCCGATCGCCCGCAGGATGCGGACCGCTTCCATCGCGACGGCGCATCCAGCGGCGTTGTCGGTGGCGCCGGTTCCAGCGTGCCACGAGTCGAGGTGGCCGCCCAGCATCACGATCTCCGCTTGCAGAACCGGATCGGTGCCGGCGATTTCGGCGACGACGTTGAAGCCGTCGACGTTCTCGGCGAAGTGCGCGGCGAGCGTAAACGCCACTTTCACCGGTTGCTTGCGATCGAGCATCCGGACGATGCGGCCGTAGTGCTCGCGCGCGATGACGAACCCCGGGAACGTCGGCCGCCAGGCGCGATCGTAAAACCCGCCGATCCGCACGTCCTCGGCGATCGGGCTCGGCTCGACGAGCAGCGCGATGCCCTCCGCCGCGAAGAACTTGAAGATCTCGGTCTGCTTCGCGAGCATCTTCTGCCAGTCCTGCTCTTCGTCCCAGTACGATTTCGGCGCGCTGTCGGCGGATGGGTCCGCTGGATCGATGGCACTCTCCTGCTTCTTCAACTCCTCGTCGGTCAGTCGCTTCGCTTCCGGTTGAAAGCCGATGTCCACCGGCTCGGGCCTGCCGTTCATGACGATGGCGCCGCGCAGCTTCCCCCGGTACTTGTCGAAATCGTCCTTCGATTTCACCTCGACGACGATCGGTGTACCTGCGAGCGTCGGCGCGATCGGCGGCGACCAGGCACGCGGATAGCCGGTGATCCGCATGTACTGCGGTTCGGTCATCTCAATCGAAAAGCGCTCGAGCGTCCAGCCGCGGCCAATCGATCCGTACGATTCGAGCGCCGCGTGCTCCAGGCCCCAGCCCGCGAGCCGATCGCGCGCCCACTCGCCTGCCCGCCGCAGCGCGAGGGTCCCGGTGAGCCGCGGCCCGTGGACATCGCTCAGCCAGCTGAGTGTGTCCATGACGGCCGACCGCTGAAATCCTTCCGTCTTGATTTGGGCGATGACGGC
>Ga0068863_100007070_pt1 | contig 11000 bp, 10 predicted proteins | sample KBSSwiS62_FD_66596 | JGI IMG/M metagenome (GOLD analysis project Ga0068863, IMG submission 66596) | Switchgrass rhizosphere microbial communities from Kellogg Biological Station, Michigan, USA - KBS Switchgrass S6-2 | ecosystem: Host-associated > Plants > Roots > Rhizosphere > Soil ...
GGTCACCGCACGCTACCGTCCCGGCGGCGGCCGGATGCTGCTCGGCGGCGACTTCTACGACGTCGTCGAGGACGACGACGGCACCGTGCACGCGGTGATCGGGGATGTCACCGGACACGGACCGGACCAGGCTGCGGTCGGCGTGGCCCTGCGGATCGCCTGGCGCACGCTGGTGCTGGCGGGCCGGCCGGCAGCCGAGATGCTGCAGCTCCTGAACCGGATCCTGGTGCACGAGAGGCATGACGAGGACATCTTCGCGACCCTGTGTATGGTCACGATCAGTGCCGACCGATCGGCCGCCGAGGCGTACGCGGCCGGGCATCCGGCTCCGATGGTCCATCATGGGGACCGCTGGGTGGAAACGGACCTGCATGGCGGGCCGTCGCTCGGGTTGCTGGACAAACCGGCCTGGCAATGCAGTCGTATCGATCTGAGCCGATCCAACCGGCTGCTGCTGTTCACCGACGGTGCCATCGAGGGCCGCGCCGACGGCGGGCGGCTGGACTCGGCCGGCCTTCGGCGGCTCCTGGACGGCGCCTCCGGGGCGATCTCCGACCCGGCGCGGCTGGACCAGGTGATCACCGAGATCACTCGACTGAACGGCGGACCTCTGACCGATGACCTGGCACTTCTGATGTTGACCTATTCGGCACCCGGATGACCGAGCCCGCACACCGGGTCCGGCACGGAGTCGGGACCTGGTCGCTGCGTCGGTGGGCGACGCTCACCGCGATCTTCGCCGTCATCCTTACCGTCGGTGCGATCCTCGGCGGCGGCATCGCCATCTATCAACTCGGCAAGGCCCGCAGTAACGTGGTCGACCGGCTGGATCCGGCGCTCCGGGACCAGCTGCGGCTCACGAACGCGCTGGTCAACGAGGAGACCGGCGTCCGGGGTTACGCGCTCTCAGCTCAAGAGGACTTCCTCGACCCGTACCGAACCGGTGTCGACGAGGAGCAGGCGGCGACGGCGGATCTGCGTACCGCGTTGGGTGATCGCTTCCCGGCCGCGACCGCGCACCTGAACGACGTGGTCGCCGCCGCGGACCGGTGGCGCAGCGAATTCGCCGAGCCCACCATCGACACCGTCCGCACCTCGCGGAAAGCCCTGAGCAGTGCGGACATCGACCGTGGTAAGGCGCTGTTCGATCAGGTCCGGGCGACGTTCGTGCCGTTGGACCACGAGCTGCAGCGGCAGCAGGCCCAGGCCCGGCGCACCCTGGATCGCTCCGCGAACGCTCTGACCTGGACCGCGATTGCGATTGGGCTGGCGCTGCTGGCTGGGACAGCGGCGCTGATCTCCGGTCTGATCCGCGGTGTGATCCGTCCGGTGGGCCAGATCGGCACCGATGTCCGCAAGGTCGCCGACGGCGATTTCGAGCACGAGGTGGTGCCGAGCGGACCGCGGGAGATCCGGAACCTGGCCGGCAACGTCGAATCGATGCGCGAGCGGATCCTGGCCGAGCTGGCCGCGGTTCAGGAGGCGCACGCGACCCTCGCGGTGCAGGCGACCGACCTGGAGCGGTCCAACTCGGAACTCGAGCAGTTCGCCTATGTGGCCTCGCACGACCTGCAGGAACCGCTGCGCAAGGTGGCCAGCTTCTGCGAGCTGCTGGACGCGCGCTACGGCGACCAGCTCGACGATCGCGGCAAGCAGTACATCGGATTCGCGGTCGACGGCGCCACCCGAATGCAGTCGCTGATCAACGACCTGCTGGCATTCTCTCGGGTCGGCCGGCTGGAGGCGGAGACCGAGCCGGTCGACATGAACGAGGTCTACGAGTCGGCGGTCGCCAATCTCGCCACCGCGATCACCGATACCGGGGCGACGGTGACCGCACCGGGCCGGCTGCCAACCATCAACGGCGATGCCACCCTGCTGTCGATGGTGATGCAGAACCTGATCGCCAACGGCATCAAGTTCCGCCGGCCGGAACAGCCGCCGGTCATCACCGTCGAGGCGCGCGACCGCGGCCGGGTCTGGCAGTTCACCGTCACCGACAACGGGATCGGGATCGAGGCCGACTACGCCGACCGGATCTTCGTCATCTTCCAGCGGCTGCATCCCAAGTCGGCATACCCCGGAACCGGCATCGGCCTGGCCATGTGCCGTAAGATCGTCGAGTTTCATGGTGGACAGATCTGGCTCGACACCAGCTACACCAACGGCGGCAGCCGGTTCCACTTCACTCTGCCGCGCCGCACCGCCGCCGATATCCGTCGGGCGATCGCCCGCCAGGCAGCGCTCACGAACGGAAACTCGTCATGACCGAATCGCTGGTAAACGTCATCGATGTGCTGCTGGTCGAGGATGACCCGGGCGATGTGCTGATGACCCGGGAGGCGTTCGAGCACCACAAGCTCGCCAACTCGCTGCACGTGGTCGAGGACGGTGTCGAGGCGCTCAAGTTCCTGCGTCGCGAGGGCGATTACGCCGACGCTCCGCGGCCCGGCCTTATCCTCCTCGACCTGAACCTGCCGAAGAAGGACGGCCGCGAAGTCCTGGCCGAGATCAAGAGTGATGACGACCTGTGCGACATCCCGGTGGTCGTGCTGACCACGTCATCGGCTGAGCAGGACGTGCTGAAGAGCTACAAGCTGCACGCGAACGCCTATGTCACCAAGCCGGTGAACTTCAATCGGTTCGTCGACGTGGTGCGCCAGATCGACGAGTTCTTCGTGACCGTGGTGACGCTGCCGCGCCATTAGCCGCCCCCGGGTTCGCGCGCGCGATCCCGCCGATCTGGGGACGCTTTTGCACGCTGGGGCGTCGAAAATAGTCCCCAGAACCAGTGGTGGTGGTGCACGCGGGTAGGTGGCAGGTCGGCAGGTCAGTAGGTGGCACGCTCGGCTGCGAGAATCGCGGCATGGCCGCAAAGCTCTCGATGATCGTCCTGGACTGCCCGGATCCGTGGGCGCTGGCGCCGTTCTACGAGAAGCTCACCGGCATGCGCCAGATGGCCGAGGGTGCGACGTATGTGGCCAGGCACGTCGCACGACGAGATCGGCATCGCGTTCCAGAAGGTCGACGACTATCGCCCGCCGCGATGGCCAGATCCGGAGTTTCCGCAGCAATTCCACATGGACTTCGAGGTCGACGATCTCGACGAAGCCGAATCGCTGGTGCTGTCCATGGGTGCGATCGCACTTCCCGGGCGCGGCGAGCACTACCGGGTGTTCGCCGATCCGGTCGGGCACCCCTTCTGCATCTGCGGTTGACTGGCCGGTCACCCCGATCTGGGGACGGTTTGCATGCGAGTGGGTGGCAGGGACGGCGGGTCAGCGGCTCGGCTGTCCGGTCCCCGGGCACTGCTCATCGGAGCCCTCGGCGTTATGCGGCGGAGTCGGCTCGCCGGCTCCGACATAGACGCGCTCCTGGCACACCGGGCATCGGCTCATCACCTCGTGGTCGCTCATGAATGTCTCCCTACCCGCTCCCGCGGCCGCCCAATCGGTCGTCCACGAAGTCTGGACTCCCATTGCTGTGATCATGCCGCTCGAACCGCAACGAGAGTCCAGTTTTGCTGTCGCCGAACCGGCCACCGCCGAAGCGGCACCAGATCGACGCCGCCCAACCATTCCGACCACGTACGGTAACCCGATGCATCCGTACGGTGCAGGTTTGCAAGGCTGGAGTTAGCCGCACCACCCGCCGGGCCGCGAACCGCGCGGCCCGGCGGTCTCCGCCAATCCGTGGCGCTGGGCGGTGATAGGCGGTTCGGGTACGTTGGCGGCATGGCACACGGCACGTCACGGCGCTCGTTCCTGCTCCTCGGTGGCGCGGCCATCGCAGCCACGCTCGCGGGTTGCGGATCGGACGGCAAAGCCACCTGGCAGGGCGGCTCGGCCGGTGCGTCCGGTGCACCATCCGGCGCGCCGAGTTCGAAGCCGAGCGCCGCGAGCGGCAAGCCGGTGCACGTCTCGCTGCTCAACGGCGACGGCGACGTCCGCGGTGTGGGCATGCCGATCGTCGCGTGGTTCAACGTGAAGCCCACCGACGTCAAGGCGTTCAACGCGGCCACCAAGGTCACCGTCGACGGCCAGCCGGTCGAGGGCAACTGGTTCTTCGAGGAGACAGCGCACCGCGGCTCCAAAATGGAAGCGCACTGGCGACCACAGCAATACTGGCCGGCGCACGCCAAAATCCACATGGACCTGCCGGTGAAGGGCCTCTCCGCGGGCGACGGCCTGGTCTTCGACGACAGCCTCACGCTGGACATGTCGACCGGGGCCGCGTATATCGGCACGATCGATGCCGAGAAGCACACGATGACCGTGACCAAGGACGGCCAGCCGTTCGCCACCTATCCGGTAAGCCTCGGTGCGGTGAAGACGCCGACGGCGCACGGCATCAAGGTCATCATGGAGAAGGGCCTGGACATCGAGATGAAGGGCCCGGGCTACGACGACCCGCACGTCAAGTTCACCCAGCGCCTCACTTATGGCGGCGAATACCTGCACTCGGCGCCGTGGAACGTGAAGAACATCGGGCACCGCAACACCTCAAACGGCTGCACCAACCTGCGCCCGGCGGACGCCGAGAAGCTCTACCACACCTTCGAAATCGGCGACGTCTTCGAATACCCGAACGCCGATGGACCGGCCATGACGCTCGGCGCCGGCTACGGCGACTGGAACGTCGACTGGGAGACCTGGCAGACCGGCGGCGCGCTCAAGGTCTGATCGCGCCGTTTACCGTAGGCGCCGGGCGGGCACCTCCTCCAGACGACATTTCGTCGTCCGGGCCGACGGAGGAGGCAGCCATGGCGGAACCGCGCGTCATCGTAATCACCGGAGCCAGTGGTGGTGTCGGCCGCGCGGTCGCCCGGACCTTCGGCGCCCGGGGAGACAAGGTCGCGCTCCTCGCTCGCGGCAAGAACGGCCTGGCCGGGGCGGCCGAGGATGTCACCACGGCGGGTGGAGTCGCGCTGCCGCTGCCACTGGACGTCGCCGACTTCGGCGCGCTGGCGACCGCCGCGGACACCATCGAAGCCGCCCTCGGTTCCATCGACGTCTGGATCAATGTCGCGTTCACCAGCGTCTTCGCACCGTTCACCGAAATCGAGCCGGATGAGTTTCGCCGCGTCACCGAGGTCAGCTACCTCGGCTTCGTCTACGGCACCCGGGTGGCGCTCGACCGCATGCTCCCCCGCGATCGCGGCACCATCGTCCAGGTGGGCTCGGCGCTCGCCTACCGCGGCATCCCGCTGCAGAGTGCCTACTGCGGTGCGAAGCATGCGATCCAGGGCTTCAACGAATCGTTGCGCTGCGAGCTGCTGGCTCGCAAATCAGCGGTACGCACCACGATGGTGCAACTCCCGGCGGTCAACACTCCGCAGTTCAGCTGGGTCCGATCGCGGCTGCCGCGACACGCTCAGCCGGTGCCGCCGATCTACCAGCCAGAGGTGGCCGCGCGGGCGATCGCGTACGCCGCCGACCATCCGAACCGGCGCGAATACTGGGTCGGCGGCTCGACCGCGGCAACCTTGCTCGCCAACGCGATCGCTCCCGGGGTCCTCGATCACTATTTGGCGCGTACCGGGGAGAAGTCGCAGCAGACCGGCGAGCCGCACGATCCGCGCAGCCCAGGCAACCTGTGGGCGCCGCTGGACGGCGGCGGCGGTCACGACTACGGCGCCCACGGCGAGTTCGACGATCGATCCCACCGGCGCAGCCTGCAGGAGTGGGCGTCGCACCACCACGGCCTGATGGCCGTCGCCGGTGGCGCTTTGGCCGCCGTTGCCACAGCGATCCCGCGAGCACTGCGCCGGCGTTAGTCGGCGGCCTCGGACCGTTGCCGGGCCGCGTCGCGCAGCTCGGCGTCGCCACCCGGGACCGGCTCGATGAATACGTCGTCGATGTCCGCGAATCGCTCGGAGAGCACGTCGTGCAGGCGTACGCAGGCCGCCTCGGCCTCGGTCGCGGACAGCTCATCACCGAAGTCCACCCGTGCACAGACAAGCACCCGGCTCGTCCCGACCATCATGGTGCGGACCTCGACCACGGCGATAATGTCGTCATCATCCGCGAGCGTGCGCTCGACGTCGGAGACCAGTACCGGGTTGGCCCGCTTGCCGATCAGCAGCCCCATATTTGTGCGGGCAAGTTCGAACGCGGCGACGATCAGCAGCACCGCGATGGACACCGCCGCGATGCCGTCCCAGACGTCCGCCCCGGTCACCTGCCGGAGGACCAGGCCGAGCGTGGCGAGCAGCAGGCCGATGATCGCGGCGCTGTCCTCGAGCAACACCGACTTCACGGTCGGATCGTCCGGCTCCCGGACATAGTCGCCGAACCCCTGGGACGTGCGCCGGGCCTCGCGCCGGACCCGCCCGAACGCCTGCCGCAGCGACACGCCTTCGACGACCGCCGACAGCGCCAACACGATGTAGCCGATGGTGGGCGGCGACGAGTCGGATTCGCCGTTGAGGATCGTGGTGATGCCCTGGAACGCTGAGAATCCAGCGCCGATGACGAAGATCGTCACGGCCGCCAGCAGGGACCAGAAGTAGCGCTCCTTGCCATACCCGAAGGGGTGCCGGCGATCGGCGGGCCGGTCGGCGCGGCGCAGCGCAGTGACGAGAAACAGCTCCGTCGTGCAGTCGGCCACCGAGTGGGCGGCCTCGGCCAGGAGACCAGCCGAGGCCGCCAGCACCCCGGCGATCGCCTTGATCACGGCGACCGCGAGATTCACCGCCAGCGCAAGGATGACGGTCTTCATGCTGTCGTCGGAGCGCGGTTTACCTGCCACCCTGAGGAGTCCCCCGCTGGATCACGAGTTATGCCTGGTCGAGCCGCGGAAACACGGTCTCGCGCAGGAGGATGTCGATCGCCGCGGCGACCGGAATCGCCACCAGTGCGCCGATAATCCCCAGCGCCGTGCCGCCGATGAGCACGGCGATGAACGTCACCGTCGCGGGCACCTTCACCGTCCGCCCGATGATCCGTGGGACTAGGAGGTAGTCCTCTAGCAGCCGGTACGCCGTGTAGAAGATCGCGGTAGCGATCGCCACCGGCAGGGACACGGTCAGCGCGACCAGCGAGACGATCACGCCGCCGACCGTCGACCCGACGATCGGGATCAGGTCCAGCAGCGCGACCATGATCGCCAGGACGATCGGGTACGGCACTCCGAACGCCACCAGCCACACGAACGTGCCGGCACCGGCGATCAACGAGGTGATGAAGTTGCCGAGCACGAACCCGCCGACCTTGGACTGCACCTCGTCACCGATCAGGATGGCGCGGGCCCGCCGGTTCGCCGGAGTCAGCCGATAGATCAGGCGCCGGATCCGGGGCAGGTCCGCAAGCAGGTAGATGGTGGTTACCAGTACCGTCAGAATCTCTGCCGTAGTGGACAGCACGAAGCGGCCGGCGGACAGCAACCCACCGGTCAGGCTGGCCGCGTCGAACGAGCGCACCGCGTCAGTGGCGTGCTGCTGGATGTGAAACCGCGCGTCCAGCTTGCCGAGCGTGGTGCTGTGGTCCTTCATTTCGGCGATGTACTTCGGGACGTCTTTGACGAAGCCGTCGATCTGGCTGACCAGCGGCGGAATCGCGGCGGCCAGGAACCCGGCGATGGTGCCGAGCACCAGGACGGTCACGATTGCCACTGCCAGACCGCGCCGGATCCGGTGCCGGGTCAGCCACGCGACCATCGGTTCCAGGCCGACCGCCAGGAACAGCGCGACGCCGATCAGGGCGAGGATGTTCGCGGAATTCACGATCAAGAGCACGATGCCGTACGCGGCCGCGACTCCGAACGTGGCCAGCAACGCGATCATGAACGGTGACCGCCGGTTAAGAGGTGGGCCCAACTCCCCCAGATGCTGGTCGGTCTCGGTCATTTCGGCCGCCTCGGCTTCGGCCGATTCGACCAGCTCGGACTCTTCGCGCCCGACGCCGGCACCGGCCGCGTCTTCGGCTTCGTCGGCCGCGTCGACCCCGTCGCGCCGCAGAGCGTCGGCCTGCTTCACCGGGTCGCGTCGCCGGCCGGTGTCGTCGGGCTGCGTGGGAGCGGCGGCAGCGGGTTTCGTGGTCATCAGGCGGGCGCACCTTGTCATCTGGGCTCGTGGCGGCCTCGGTTCGGACCGGCCGCCAGCTTGCGGCACCTCGCCTCATACCCACGCCGGCCCTGGCAAAACCTACGTGTCTCCGGGCGCCGGAGTTTGCCGTCCGCGGCCGAGTGGGCATGCATCACTCGTGACTCAGCAATGGTTCAAGGACGCCGTCATCTACTGCTGCGACGTCGACCTCTTCGCCGACTCCGACAATGACGGCATCGGCGACTTTCGGGGCCTGATCGGACGGCTCGACTACCTGTCCCGCCTCGGGATCACCTGCCTGTGGCTGAATCCGATCAACCCGACACCGGAACGCGACGGCGGCTACGACGTCACCGACTTCTACACCGTCGATCCGCGGCTGGGCACGCTCGGCGACTTCGCCGAGTTGCTGCACGAGGCGAGCAACCGTGGCATCCGGGTCATCATCGACCTGGTGGTCAATCACACCTCGGATCAGCATCCGTGGTTCCAGGACGCGACTAGCAGCAAGGACTCGAAATATCGCGACTGGTATGTCTGGTCCGACACCGAGCCGGCCGATCGCTATCAGGGCATCGTATTTCCCGGCGAGCAGACCGAGGTATGGACCTATCAGCGCCGCGCGAAGGCCTGGTATTACCACCGCTTCTACGACTTCCAGCCGGATCTCAACATGGAAAACCCGGCGGTACGCGCCGAGGTCCTCAAGATCATGGGCTTCTGGCTGCAACTCGGCGTCGCTGGGTTCCGGATGGACGCGGTTCCGTTCGTGATCGAGATGACCCGACCGGGAGTCTCCGACTCACCCAAGGACTTCTCGTTCCTGACCCAGCTGCGCGAGCACGCCTCCTGGCGTCGCGGCGACGCGATCCTGCTGGCCGAGGCGAATGTGCCGCCGGACCAGCTCGGCCAGTATTTCGGCGACGACGGTGGCTCCGGCAACCGCATTCACATGCTGTTCGACTTCATTCTCAACGACGCCATCGTGCTGGGCCTGGCCCGCGAGTCCGCCGAGTCGATTGTGGCGGCCCTGACCAGCACGCCTCGCATACCTCGATCAGCGGCGTGGGCCACATTCCTGCGCAACCACGACGAGATCGATCTGTCCCGGCTGACTTCGGAGCAGCGCAAACAGGTCATGGACGAGTTCGCTCCGGACGAGGACATGCGGCTCTACGACCGCGGCATACGCCGACGGCTGGCACCGATGCTAGGCGGCGACCGGCGGCGGATCGAGCTGGCCTACGCCCTGCAGTTCAGCCTGCGCGGCACGCCGGTGATCCGCTACGGCGAAGAGATCGGCATGGGCGATGACCTGTCGCTGAAGGGGCGAGACTCGATCCGGACGCCGATGCAGTGGTCGGCCAACCCGGGCGCCGGCTTCTCCACCGCCGCGGAGACGTTCCGGCCGGTGATTTCGACGGGCCATTACCGGTACGAGAAGGTCAACGTCACCGCTCAACGGCACGATCCGATGTCACTGCTGGCCTGGTTCGAGCGGATGATCCGAACCCTGAAGGAAAGCCCCGAGGTCGGCGACGGCGACTGCACACCACTGGACAAGGAGTTCGCACCTGGTGTCCTGGTGCACCGGGCTCAGGGGCACGCCGGAACCATGGTGTTCCTGCACAACCTCAGCCGCGAGCCGGCCACGGTGGACCTGAGCCATCTCGACAATGAGGCCGACCATCCGAATCAGGTCTTCGGCAATCGGGCCTACGACGATCAGGACTTCGACCTGGGCAATCTGCGGCTGGACGGGTACGGCTACCGGTGGATCCGGCTGTGCCGCAACCGGGTCGGCTGACGCTGCTTTTATCGTTGGCGTTCACCTTTATCGGGATATCACTGCTACCGGCGCCGAGGTACGAGCGATATCCCCATAAACGTGTTTTGATCGCTCCGCCACCCAGGCGAAACGGCGACGGCCGGATCGAGCGAACCCGACCCGGCCGGCGCCGTCCGTGTCAGACCTAAGCGGTCGCCTCCAGTGCCCGCCGAGTCAGCACTGTGACCAGGTGCCGGCGGTATTCGGCGGACGCGTTCAGGTCGCTCGTAGGTGACGTGCCATCGGCGGCCCGGGCCGCCGCGTCCGCGATGTCGGCTCCGGCCGCCAGCGCCTCCTCGACTCCGGAGGCGCGGACCGGGGTCGACGCCATGTTGGTCAGCGCCACCCGGGACTCGGCACCCTTGCGGGCCACCGCGACACCGACCAGAGCCCACGATTGCGCCGTACGGTTGAACTTCTCGTAGTGTGTCCGCCAGCCCGGCCGCTTGGGCAGGCGTACGGCGACCAGCACTTCGTCCGGCGACAGCGCGGTGGTCAGATAGTCGATGAAGAAGTCCGCCGCGGCCACCGAACGGCGACCGCCCGGACCCGCGACCTCGAAGACCGCGTCCAACGCCAGCGCGACCGCCGGCAGGTCACCGGCCGGATCGGCGTGCGCCAGTGAGCCGCCGAAGGTGCCGCGGTGGCGCACCTGACGGTCGGCGACCGTACGCGTCGCGTCCACCAGCAACGACGCGTTGCCGAGCACCAGTGGGTCCCGGATCACGTCGGAGTGCGTGGTCATCGCACCGATGACGATGTCATCGCCGGCGTCGCGGATGCCTCGCATCTCGTCCACGCGACCGACATCGACCAGCACTGACGGCGCCGCCAGGCGCAACCGCAACAGCGGCACCAGGCTCTGCCCGCCGGCGATGATCTTTGCGTCCTCGCCGCCCTGGGTGAGCAGGGAGATCGCCGAGTCGACACTGTCGGCTCGGGCGTAGTCGAACTTCACCGGAATCACGCGGCACCACTCCCCGCAGACGAAGCAGACGGACCAGACGAAGCAGCAGACGAAGCACCAGACCAACCAGCAGACGAACCAGCTGATGAAACGGCCCGCCAGACCCGTTCCGGCGTACACGGCATGTCGATGTCATTGACCCCAAACGGACGCAGCGCGTC
>Ga0068863_100007072_pt1 | contig 10999 bp, 7 predicted proteins | sample KBSSwiS62_FD_66596 | JGI IMG/M metagenome (GOLD analysis project Ga0068863, IMG submission 66596) | Switchgrass rhizosphere microbial communities from Kellogg Biological Station, Michigan, USA - KBS Switchgrass S6-2 | ecosystem: Host-associated > Plants > Roots > Rhizosphere > Soil ...
GCAAGGTCGAATCCGGCAACGCACAAGGCCGCCACATCAGCACCGACGGCACGATCACCCCGACAATCCTCGGCCCACGACTCACCGGCTCAGGAGGTTTCGCGCGGATCCTCGACACCGACGGCGGCCAGCTCGACCACGACACCCTCTACGACCGCGCCGTCGGCCCGATGCAGTTCCTGCCCGGAACCTGGAAAGGCGCCGGACGCGACGCCAACGCCGACGGCCGCAAGGACCCCAACAACATCCACGACGCCGCCCTCACCACCGCCAGCTACCTGTGCGCCCACCACCGCGACCTGACCATCCCCGCCCAGCTCAACGCCGCGATCCGCGCCTACAACAACTCCGACGCCTACGTCCGCGCCGTCCTCGCCTGGACCACCGGCTACGCCACCACAGCCCCCGATCCCATCGACCCACCGCCAGCAGCGCCAACCACAGCCCAGGCACCCACGCCCAGCTCCAGCCAGACACACCCGACAGACACGCCCTCGCCAGTCCTCGCCCTGACGCCAAACAGCACGCCACCACCATCCCCCGCCACGTGCACCTCCATCACGCTCACACCCGGCAGCCTCACCGCCGTGACCACCACAACCAGCCTCGAACTCACCGGCCTCTACACCACCACCACAAACACCGAAAACACGATCACCCTCAACGCCACAGCCCACATCCCGAACGGCCACCCCCTGACCCAGACCACCACCAAGATCCCCGAACGGTCTGGGCAGCCACGCACGCTGCTGGCCACCCTCCCCCTCAGCCAGCTCACCCGTCCGGGCCAGACCACGACAGTCACGATCACCCTCACCGCCGCCCAGGCAGGCTGCCCCACGAATGCCCTCGCGACCGTCACCATCGCCAACGTCACCAGCCCAGCAACCACACCCGCTTCAGACAGCAACGCCACCGCGACACCCAGCCCCGAGCGAACCGCGCCGCCCCCGACAAGCAGCCTGGCCTCGCCGGGCGCCTGAACCCGATCAGCCAACGCGGACGGGCCTCAGAATCCCTCGTCCACAAGACAAGGAGCGACTCGCGGTGCGCCAGGCCACGACCCCTCCCCACACGACACCGAGCAAGGAGCCGGACACCGCGGCGGCACCATCCACCGTCCAGACACCGCGCGACCAGCCCCGTCCCAGGGGCGCCCACAGGGCGCGGCGTGTCCCCAGGCGTGCAGGAGCTCACCGGCAGTGCCGACCACCCCGGGAAGCGCCTGACCGCGGGCTGGCGGCCACACAGTGCCTCGCTCTCCCCGCCCTGGGTCTTCTCCTGCTCCTCACGGGCGAAAGCACGGTCAACAACGCGTTGGTCCCGAACAAACCGACCCAGGCTGGCAGTTCAACGATGTCACCCTCCTACCCGACGGGCGCCACACCTCCACCAGGTGGCCCGTCGACTGTGGACACGCCAACGCCGCCGGACGGTGCGTCGCAAAGCCCGGCCGCCCTCCCCGCGGCGCCACCGCCCGACTCCGCGACCGCCGCCCCGGAACCGAGGGTCCCCGTCCCCACCCCACTGCCGGCAACCATCACCATGCCGATCATGACCTGGAAAGCCACGGTCGCCGACGGCCCGACGCTCTCCCCCACCACCATCACCACGGCCCCAGCGACCATCACGATCAGAGCCGCACCCAGCGCCGCGCCCGCCCCCGCACGCACGCCTTCCCCACCACCGACGGCCGGCGCTCCGACACGCGAAGACAGCCAGACGCCATTCCCGGTTATCACCCTGACCGAAAGGCAGAACTGCGAGACCATCTCGCTCGCGCCTGCGAGCCTCACCGCCGCAGTCACCCAGGACGGCGGTCACACCGTCCTGACAGTCTTCGGGACGTATGTCGCACCCGCCAACCCGACGACCAGCGGGATCACCATCCACACTTTGGCATCCGTCACCAACCATTCGGGCGCCGTGCCGCTCGCCGAGATCGACACCGTAATTCCGACCGAACCCGCCGCCTCGCCCGTCCCCTTGACAAGCATCGACCTCGGCCAGCCGCCGGCTCCGGCAGTTCTCATGCTCACCCTGGACACCACACCCGCTGGCTGCGCCCCCGTGACACTCACCACCCTCATGGTGGTGCTCGTCGATTCTCCGGAGACGAGCCCCGCGGCCTCGGTCGTCACGCCTTCGGCTTCGGAGACGGCGTCATCGAGACCAAGCGACCAATAGCCACGGGCCGCCTCGCTGACCGAGCTTGCGCCGGGGCGGGCCGCCTGCCCGGCAGGTAGTAGCCGGTGCGAGGGCCCTGTTCGTCCTCAACCCCGGCCCTCCACTCCCCGGGAGTCCTCCCCCAAACGCTGGCGTCAGCTCGACGGCCCCACCAGCCGCGTCCTCCTGGTCCAGGACGCTCGCGCACGCTGACCCGCCTCCGGAGGTCAGAGCGCGGCGACGCCGGCGGCCCAGGAGGCGTGCAGCCGCTGGTAGACGCCCGGCTGGGCGATCAGCTCGGCATGGGTGCCCTGCTGGACGATGCGGCCCGCGTCGACGACGACGACCAGGTCCGCGGTCTCCGCGGTCGAGAGCCGGTGCGCGATCGTCACCGAGGTGCGGCCGCGGGTGAGCTCGAGTAGCGCGGCGCCGATGCGTACCTCGGTCGCCGGGTCGACGGCCGAGGTCGCCTCGTCGAGGACGAGCAGGTCCGGGTCGGCGAGCTCGGCGCGGGCGAGCGCCACCAGCTGGCGTTCGCCGGCCGAGAGAAGTCCGCCGGCCTCGCCGACCGGGCTGTGGACCCCGGCGGGCATGCCGGCGAGCCAGTCGGCCAGGCCGAGGCGCGCGAACGCGTCGACGATCTCCTCGTCCGTCGCGGACGGACGGCCGTAGCGGACGTTGCCGGCGATCGTCGCGTCGAACAGGAAGCCGTCCTGCGGGACCATCACCACCCGGCCGCGCAGCGACGAGAACCGGACCTCGGTCAGCGGCACGCCGCCGACGAGGACCCGCCCTTCGGTGGGATCCATCAGCCGGGTGAGCAGCTTGGCGATCGTCGTCTTGCCCGACCCGGTCTCGCCCACGACCGCAATCCGGGCCCGGGCCGGCACGTGCAGATCGATGCCGTGCAGCACGGCCGGGCCGTACCGGTCGCCGGACGGATGGTCCTGCTGCGCGGCGCTCCCCGGCAGCCTTGGGTAGCGGAAGGTGACCCGTTCGAAGGTGACGTCGAGCGGGCCCGCCGGCAGGTCGTCGCCGCCGAGCGCGCCAGCCGGGCCGGGCTCGGCCGGCTCATGCACGTCGCCCGCCGGGTCGCGCACGTCGCTCGGCGTGTCGAGGATGTCCAGGACGCGGCGCAGGCCGGCGAGGGCGTTCGCGCCGTCGTTGAGGACCTCCGTCAGGGTCTGCATCGGCGTGACGAACAGCGTCATCAGGAACAGGAACGCGACGAGCCGGCCGGTGGACAGGTGCCCGCCGACCCCGAGCGCCACCCCGAGCAGCACCACGCCGCTCAGGGCCGCGGCGGAGACCAGCTCGGCGGTCGAGAAGACCAGGGCGACGAGCACCTGAGCCTGGCTCTGCGCCGAGCGGTGCGCCTCGACGGTCCGGTCGATCCGGCCGACGGTGCGCGCCTGCGCGCCGTAGGCCCGGATGACCTGGGCGCCCACCACGGACTCCGCCACGGCCCCGAGCAGGTCGCCGACCCGGCCGCGTACGACGGCGTACCGGGCCGCCAGCCGCCGTTGGAAGCCACGGGTCGCGAGCACCACCGGGACGAAGCAGGCGTAGACCAGCAGGGTCAGCGGCCACGAGTAGACCAGCATGAGCCCGGTCGCGACGACCATCTGGCCGAGCGAGATCACCAGCATCACGCCGCCGAACTGCAGGAACTGCGACATCTGGTCGACGTCGGTGGTGACCCGCGCGGTGAGCCCGCCGCGGGCCTGGCTGGCCTGGGTGAGCATGGCCAGGTCGTGGATGTGCCGGAAGGCGCGGACCCGCAGCGTCGCGAGCGAGCCCTCCGAGACCTTGTAGAGGCGGACGTTCATCAGGTACGTCGCGACGGCCGTCACCACGATCGTGCCGGCGGCGATGGTCACGGCGGTGCGCACGACCCCCAGGTCGACGCCGTGCGGGCCGGAGATCCCGCGGTCGAGCGTCTGCTGCACGGTCAGCGGAATGATGATCTTGCCGGCGGTAGCGACGAGCGCCAGCAGCAACGTGAGCCACAGCCCTTTGGTCACCCCCGGGACCAGCCGGCGCAGCCGGCGGGCGGTGCTCCACAGCCCCTCCTGACGGCCCTGGGGGCCGAGTCGCCCGCCGCCGGCCGGCGACGAACCGGGCTCGCGCTGGGGCGGGATCGCGACCTTCGTCGTCACGACAGCACCTCCTCGTCGACACCGTCCGCGTCCCGGCCCGCCGCGCCATCCGCGGACGCGGCGGCGGCCCGCTCGTAGGCGGTGAGCAGTTCGGCGTAGCCGGGCGAGCCGACGAGCAGCTCGTCGTGCCGGCCGTGCGCGGCGACCCGGCCGTCCTCCAGGTAGACGACCTCGTCGGCGAGCGCGATCGTGGCCCGCCGATGGGCGACGACGATCACCGTCGAGCCCATGGTGGCCGTGGCCCCGTCCTCGCCGATGCCGGCGGTGGCGGTCGGGGTGGGCGCCGGGCCGGCCGGGTCCGGCGGGCCGCCGGTGAGCGTGCGCAGGCCGGCCAGGATGGCCGCCTCCACCCGGGGGTCGACGCTGGAGGTCGCGTCGTCGAGGACCAGCAGCCGGGGCCGGCGGACCAGCGCTCGGGCGAGCGCGATCCGCTGGCGCTGGCCGCCGGACAGCGTCGTGCCGCGCTCCCCCACTTCGGTGTCCAGGCCCGCGGGCAGCGCGGCGACGAACCGGTCGGCCTGGGCGCGGCGCAGCGCGTCGCAGACGGCGTCGTCGGAAAGCCCGGCGCCAAGCGTGATGTTCGCGCGGACGGTGTCGTCGAACAGGAACGCCTGCTGCGCGACGAGAGCGACGGCGCCGGTCACCTCGCCCGCGGCGAGCGCCCGCAGGTCGGTGCCGTCGAGGCAGACGGTGCCGGTCTCCGGGTCGACGAGCCGGGCGAGCAGGCCCACGAGCGTCGACTTCCCGGCGCCGGTCCGTCCCGTGATCGCGATGACCTTCCCGGGCCGGGCCTCGAGGGTCACGTCGGCTAGCGCGTCCCGGGCGTCCAGGGCGTGGCGCGTATCCAGGGCGCCCGGCGCCGGGTCCTGGTAGCGGTAGCCGACGCCGGCCAGGCGCAGCGCCGCCGGGCCGGTGCCGGCGAGCCGGGCCGGGCCGAACTCCTGCTCGCCGTCGGCGGTCAGCACCGCGGAGACCCGGCCCCAGCCGACCACCGAACGGGGCAGTTCGCTGATCACCCAGCCGATCGCCCGGATCGGGAACGCCAGCAGCGTGAACAGGTAGGCCACCTGGACGAGGTCGCCGACGGACAGTTGGCCGCTCGCGATCCGGTGCGACCCGACCAGCAGGACCGCGAGCACGCCGAGGTTCGGCAGCGCGTCCATCAGCGGGTCGAACGCCCCGCGTACCCGGCCGGCCCTGATCATGGCGTCCCGCAGTTCCTCGGCCGAGCGGCGGAACCGCGCCGTCTCGTCGGCCTCTCGGCCGAGCGTCTTGACGACCAGCGCGCCGTCGAACGACTCGTGCGCGACGGCGCTCACCTCGGCGCGCAGCCCCTGCACCCGGGCGAACAGCGGTGACACCCGCCGCGAGTAGGCGTAGTTGAGCAACCCGACGACCGGGAAGACCACGAAGCCGACGGCGGCGAGCACCGGGTCGGTGGCGAGCAGCAGGGCGACGGCGGCGGCCAGCATGATGATCACGCCGACCGCGAACGGGAACGGCGCGATCGGCGCCCACAGCGCCTCGACGTCGGCGTTCGCGTTCGACAGCAGCGTGCCGGTGGAGTGCCGCTGGTGCCAGGCGAGCGGCAGCCGCAGGTACTGGCGGGTGACGCGGCGCCGGTAGTGCGCCTGCATCCGGTACTGCAGCACCCCCGCGGCGAACCGGCGGAAGAACATCCCGACGGCCCGCGCCGCGCCGACCGCGAAGACCAGCAGCGCCGCGGCGACGACACTCCCCCAGGCGGCGTGGCCCGAGCGCAGCGACGGGATGACGACCCGCTGCGTGACCTCGCCCAGCACATAGGAACTGGCGACGGTGGCCAGCCCGAACAGCCCGCTGCCGGCGACCGACAGGGCAAACAGCCGCGGCTCCTCGCGGACGGCGAGCGCCAGGACGCGCAGCCCCCGGCGGATCACCGACCCGGACTCGTCGATCGCCCGCGCCCGCTCGTCGAACCAGGCCGGGTTGACGCCGGAGCCGGCGGTCTCACCGGATACGGACACTGTTCTCCTCCTCAGCGGCCGCGCCGCGCCAGGTGCCTGACGTGATCCCGGCGTCACGGACCCAGCCGGCGGCGGGTGGGACGCTCGCCACCCGGGCACGCGTTCGCCGCCGCGGCCGGCCGCCAGCCTGACGATCGGGCGACGCGCGACGGCGTCCGGCGCCGTCGCGCTCAGGTCGTGTGGTGCCAAGCATCGATGCCAGGCACCGCCGCACCACGCACCGTCGGCGCGCCGGGCAACCCGAGCAGTCAGCGCCGACGTGCTACAGCCCCGTGGCGGCCACGTGTCATCCAAGCCTCAACGTGGACCCGCCGCCACGGAATTCCGGCGGTCGGGCGCGGGCCGGGGGCGGGAACGGCCACGGACGGTCAGCGGACGGGGAGGGCCGCGGCCCGCAGGGCGCCCTTGACGTCGGCGATCCGCAGCTGCCCGAAGTGGAAGACGCTCGCCGCGAGCACCGCGTCGGCGCCGGCGGCGACCGCGGGCGCGAAGTCGGCGAGCTGCCCGGCACCGCCGGAGGCGATGACCGGCACGTCCACCTCCTTGCGGACGGCGCTGATCATCTCCAGGTCGTAGCCGTCGCGGGTGCCGTCGGCGTCCATGGAGTTCAGCAGGATCTCCCCGGCGCCGAGCTCGACGGCGCGCGCCGCCCAGGCGATGGCGTCGATACCGGTGCCGCGCCGCCCGCCGTGGGTGGTGACCTCGAACGCGGGCCCGTCCGGGTCCGGTGAGCGGCGCGCGTCGACGGAGAGCACAACGCACTGGCTGCCGAACCGCAGCGCGCACTCGCGCAGCAGCTCCGGCCGGGCGACGGCCGCCGTGTTGATGCCGACCTTGTCCGCTCCGGCGCGCAGCAGCCGGTCCACGTCGTCGGCGGCCCGCACGCCGCCGCCCACGGTCAGCGGGATGAAGACCTGCTCCGCGGTGCGCCGGACGATGTCGTAGGTGGTCTCCCGGTTGCCGCTGGAGGCGGTGATGTCCAGGAAGGTCAGCTCGTCGGCGCCCTCGGCGTCGTAGAGCCGGGCCATCTCGACCGGGTCGCCGGCGTCCCGCAGGTCCAGGAAGTTGACGCCCTTGACCACCCGCCCGGCGTCGACGTCCAGGCACGGGATGACACGGACTGCAACAGTCATTGGGGGACTCTTGCCGCCGCGGCGGCGGTCGCGAGCGCCTCGGGAAGGGTGAACGCGCCGGCGTAGAGGGCTTTGCCGACGATCGCGCCCTCGACGCCGGGGACGCCGGCGATGGCGGTCAGGTCGGCGAGCGACGAGACCCCGCCGCTGGCGACGACCGGCCGGTCGGTGGCCCTGGTGACGCTGGCGAGCAGCTCCAGGTTCGGGCCGGTGAGCGTGCCGTCGCGGCGGACGTCGGTGACGACGTAGCGGGCGCAGCCGTCGGCGTCGAGCCGGGCGAGGACGTCGAACAGCTCGCCGCCCTCCTGCGTCCAGCCGCGCGCGGCCAGCGTGGTACCGCGCACGTCCAGGCCGACGGCGATCCGGTCGCCGACCCGGGCGATCGCCCGGCGCACCCAGTCGGGGTTCTCCAGCGCGGCTGTGCCGACGTTCACCCGGGCAGCCCCGGTGGCGAGCGCCGCGTCCAGCGAGTCGTCGTCGCGGATACCGCCGGACAGCTCCACCGCGACGTCGAGGGACCGGACGACCTCGGCGAGCAGCTCGCGGTTGGAGCCGCGGCCGAACGCGGCGTCCAGGTCGACGAGGTGAACCCACTCGGCCCCGTCGCGCTGCCAGGCGAGCGCCGCCTCTCGCGGGTCGCCGTACACGGTCTCCGACCCGGCCTCTCCCTGCACCAGCCGGACGGCCACTCCGTCCGCCACATCCACCGCGGGCAACAACGTCAACGTCACCCGCCCACCCTACGGCCCGCCACCGAGCTCGTGGCCCCCCGACAGGCATGCTCACACTGTCGCAGCGGTCAGGCGACCGTGCCGGTTGAGGTGGGCGTGCTGGCCGAGGACGTCGGCGCCCGCGTCGGGGAGGCCCGGCCGGCCGGCGGTGCGGAGTGTGCCGGCGCCCGGGTCGCCGATCGCCCCGCTCCGGCGGCCGGCGAGGTGGCGGGAGCTGACGCGACGCCGCTGGCCGGCGAGCTCGCGGTAGCGGTCGAGCCCGCGGCAGCGGTGGAGGTGGTGGCGGCGGGCGGCGGTGAGGTGGTGGCCTGGGGGCTGGTAGCCGCCGGCGGCGTCGCAGCGGAGGGCGGCGACGCGCCGACCTCCCCGCCGTTCGGCGCCGCGGCGGGCGCTGGCTCGGTCGCCGGCTCCGGCGGGGGCGGCGACGGGTTGGCGCGCGCCGGGGGTGCTGGGATCTCCCGCGGGTCTCCGGGGCGGGCCGCGGCCCGGTCGGCCTCCAGGGCCGCCTCCGGGTCGGTGCCACTCGGTCCCCGCCCGCCCGGACCGGGCGCCGGCGCTCCCCGGTCCGGCCTCGCCCCGTGGGGTGCCGGCGTGGTGGGGGCGAGGTGTGCGGACGGCACGCCCACGCCCTCGAGCGTGCCGGCGGGCTCCAGCGGGCCGGCGGGTTGTGACGCACCCGCCGGAGCCGACCCGACGGGCGGCCGGAGGCCGGGGCCATCGGCGGCCCGGGCCCGCTGCCAGCTCAGCGCGATGAGCACTCCGATCAGACAGACGACGATCCCGGCGACCGCGGCGAGGACCGCGACCTCGCCGTGGGTCACCCGGTACCGCCGGCTGGCGTGGGCGTCGATCGCGTGCCGCCCGGGCCGTCTTCGTGCCCGTGGCGCGCCACCGAGCCCACGCCCCCGGGCCGGGGCCGTGACGTCCTGCCTCCGGGCCACGTCCGCGCGGTCGCCGGTCCATGGTGCGTCGCCGTTGTCTGCCGGGTTCGGATGAGCGCGGCCGGGCGTCGGGGAGCCTCCCCCGCCGGCCGGCGGCGCTGTCCAGGGCTGGTGCGGCGGGGGCAACGGGACCCAGGGCGCGCGGCCGGGGTCGAGCACGAACGAGGTCAGTGTGTCCGCGTCCGCGATGTCGACGACCTCGACCACCCGGAACGCGGCGTCGTCGGGATCGTGGGCGGTCAGCCGTGGGCTTGGCCGGGTCATCCGGGCCTCATCCGGTCCCCATGCGGACCAGAGTGGCCGGATACCGCAAGGCTGGTTACTCAACGCGCCCACGGAGTCCGCTTTGAGTAATCAACCGTCCCGAAATGGCCGCCGACGACCGGTCAGCGAGCGGGTACAACCAGGGCTGGCTTCGATGACACACAGCCGGCTGTCGAGTGTCGGCGCCCCCCGTAGGCAACCCAAGGTGCTTTCATTGCTACCTCAAGTAGTCATCCTGGGGAGCAGCCGCGACGCCCAGCGCGACGGAGGACCGGAATGCCGGACGCCAGCCAGCATGCCTCACCCCGCGGAATCCCGGACGCGCACCAGGCCACGGATGAGGCGGCCCAGGCCCGGGCGAGCGGTGCCGCCGGCGGCGATCGGCCCGGCGACCACGACGAGATCCGGATCGGGCCCGGCGTACAGGAGGCCGACATCGGCGGCGAGGTCGTGCTGTCGCACCCGCAGGACGGTTCGTACTTCGCGCTGAACGAGACGGGCGCCCACCTCTGGCGCCGGCTCGGGACGACGGGTGTGCCGCGCGGCGCCGCCATCCGCGCGGCCGCGGCGGCGATCAGCGAGATCTGGCGCATCGAGGCGCCGCGCGCCGAGCAGGATCTGCGCGAGCTGCTCGACGAGCTCGCCCGCCGCCGCCTGGTCGCCGTGATCCCCCGCTCGGCCCCGTGACGACCACCGACCCCCTCGCCGAGCGGCAGAAGGCCCCGACTTGACATCCTCCCTCGCCTGAAGGCGGGGGATTCCAACTACTAAACGCCCACCAGAAGGGAGGCGTCGAGTTGAGGTTCACGGTTCACAGGCTTCGGCAATCCGACGCCTCCCCGCGCGGTCACCCTGTGTCCCAGGGCGATGTTGCGGGCCGCGTTCACGTCAGCGTTGGCCTGATGCCCACAGGCGGCGCACCTGAAGACCGCTTGGCTCTCGCGGTTCTCGGGTGCGCAGTGCCCGCAGGCGTTACAGGTCTGCGACGTGTACGCGGCGTTGACCTTCTCGACCCGGCCGGGCGCCTTCTGTTCCAACCGCCTGACCATCAGGCCCCAGCCGTTGGCAAGGATGGTCCGGTTGAGCCCGGCCTTCTGGCGGACGTTCTTACCCGGCTCGGCGATGGTTCCCCTGGCCGACCGGATCATGTTCGTGATGCGCAGGTCTTCGACGCGGATCACGTCGAACCTGCGCGCCAGATCGGTGCTGGTCTTCTCCGCCCAGTCCTTCCGCCGGTCGACCTCCCGGGCCTCCAGCCGGGCGATCTGGGCTTTCAGCTGTCCGCGCCGGTTGGACCCATGTCTGGCCTTGGCAAGCCGCCGTTGCAGCCTGACCAGCCGCTTCGCCTCATGCGGCCGCAGGCCGGGGCAGTGCAGCAACTCGCCGGTGGACAGCGCAGCCGACACAGCAACGCCCCGGTCAACGCCGACAACCTCGCCTGTGTCGGGACCGCTGACGGGCTCGGGTATCGCGGCGAACGCGACATGCCAACGGCCGGCCCGGTCACAGGTGACCCGGTAGGACCTGAAGTCCGGGACCGCCCGCGACCTGCGGAACCTCACCCAGCCGACCTTCGGTACCCAGCACTGAGCCCACCTG
>Ga0068863_100007073_pt1 | contig 10999 bp, 9 predicted proteins | sample KBSSwiS62_FD_66596 | JGI IMG/M metagenome (GOLD analysis project Ga0068863, IMG submission 66596) | Switchgrass rhizosphere microbial communities from Kellogg Biological Station, Michigan, USA - KBS Switchgrass S6-2 | ecosystem: Host-associated > Plants > Roots > Rhizosphere > Soil ...
CCGATCGCCCTGCTGCTGCCGGCCGCCGGCGCCGCCGCGGGCTTCATCGGGAGCATCCTGTCTCTCGGCCGGCGCGAAACCCGCCGCGCCACCCGCATCGTCTAGAGCTTCGGTGCCGTAGGGGCGGCCCTGGGTAAACGCCGCGCTCCGCGCGACGTTCCCTACTGCTGAGGGTCTCCCTTCGGTGGTCGGGTGGGGCCGCCCGGGCAACTCACCGCCAAGGTGTCTCTGAATGAGAGTTGTGGCGACGCGTTGCCCGGGCGGGGCGAGCCCCGCCCCTACGGCACCAGGCACCGCGCGGGTTGGCCGTCAGACCAGGTTCTTCACCGTCATCGCGAGGAAGAACGCGATCAGGATCTCGCTGACGATCCAGGAATTGGCGGTCATCCAGTTGCGGATCTTCGGCAGCAGCGTCTGCGCGCGCCGTCCGAGCAGGAGCAGCAGCAGCAACGGAATGCCGGCCAGCAGGACCGTGGCGGCGACGAAGACGAGGGTGTGCCACCAGGCCGCGTCGTGGTGAGCGAGGTAGGCGCCAACGGTTCCCATGCTCAGCAGGTTTCCCGGAAACAGGAGGAACAGCAGGACGCCGACTTTCAGCGCATCGACCGGCGTGGCCGTCTCGAGCTTCGTCATCCAGTGCGGCGTCTGCGCCCGGGCGCGATCGTGAAAGACCTTCCAGGCCAGCAGCAGAAGCACGGCGGCGATCGCGATGTCGATGCCGCGCATGAGCCCGGGATCGGCGCGGAAGTCCGAGCCTGCCTTTTTCAGCAGGCCGGTCAGAAAGTAAGCGGCCGTGACGCCGATCATGGTCGCGACGCCGGCGCCGAGCAGGAAAAAGCTCGAGTCGCGCCGGGCTTTCGTGCTGGTCGCGAGAATGATTGCCGCGACGATCTGCGGCCCGGCCACCATGACGAAGGCCATCGGCAGAACGGTGACGAGGTCCTTCATGCGCGTGAGAGCTTGTGACAAAGGGAGCCAATCGGCAAGCCGGAAGGCGTGTTAGCGTTCCGAGTTCGAAAAAAGGAGCAACGATGCGCATCGAATCTCGGTCCCTCGCGTTCGCAACACTGAAGCGGCTGCGCCTGCTGGCGGCGGCCTCCGTCCTCCTGCTCGCCGCGGTACAGGCCCGCGCGCAGTTTCCGGGTCCCGACGTACCCAACAACTTCCGCCTCTACGCCGGCGGGATGTACGCGTGGTTCAACACGACGGTGACGTTCCAGGAGAACCTGACGCCCGGCGGGCCGATCGGCGCCGGCGTCACGCTGGAAGACACCAGTCTCGTCGCCAAGTCGGCCCCCGGCTTCGTGGCCCGGGGTTATTGGAATTTCCTCGGCCGATTCTCGCTCGACTTCGGCTACACCGGGTTCTCGCGAAACAAGACGACCGGCGTGCTCTTCGACATTCCGTTCGGAGACTCCACCTACACCGCGGGCGCCACGACCACGACGTCCACCAAGTCGTATCTTCCTTACGCCGACTTTCGCTACGACTTCATCAAGAACGAGCACACGCAATTCGGGCTCTCGCTCGGCGCGTCCTACGTCTCGCTCGAGGCCAAGATCGAAGCGTCGACGGGAGTCATCGGTCCGAACGGGCCGGTCATCGGTCAGACGGTCACGAAGGTCGCCAACGAGAAAGTCTGGGTGCCGCTGCTGGGACTCAAGTTCGACCAGCAGGTGGGCGACCGGCTTTCGGCCGGGATCGTCTTCAACGGCCTCTTCGCTCCCGTGCACCCGTACGTCGGTTCGGTCTTCGACGCCGAAGCGCACCTGGACTGGTGGGCGACGCCGAATTTCGGAGTGAGCGGCGCGTTCGATTACACGCGATTCCGCTTGAAGAAGGAAGAGACATTCACCTTCACGGAGTACTCCTACAGCTACTACGGACCGCGTGTTTACCTGACCTTAACGTTCTGACGCGTCGGGGCGGCCCGGGCTGAGGCTCGCGGCCGCCCGATTTTCCTCGATCGCGAGTTCCGTAATTCGGCCGGGGAGCGGACCGCCCGATGCAGGCGCCGTGCCATAGGACCATCCAAGTTCCGCATTCTCCGATGGCGCGGAACGACTGCTTCGAGCGATATGCTGCGCCCAACCGAGGTTGGTTTACTGCGACGCGGCGACGGCATGACCGGGTGATCAAAATGGATAGCGAGAAGAAAGCGCACCTGAAGGAGAAGGCGGCCGAGGAATTCCGCCTGTTCCTGCTGATCGCCGCCTACCTCGCGGCCTTCTTCGGGGCCTTCGTCACCTACCGCAGGCTCCTGTCGCGCGAATTCGGGATCAGCTCGTTCCACTACGGCTTCGCGCTGATCGAGGCGATGATCATCGCCAAGGTCATCCTCATCGGCAAGGCGATGGGCCTCGGCAGGAAGGGCGATCGCCGCGCGCTTGCGTACAAGGTGCTGCGCTCGTCGCTCGCGTACGGCGCCCTGGTCGCCGTCTTCGCCGTGCTCGAGCACGTCGTCGAGGGGCTCGTCCACGGCAAGACCTTGGCGGCGAGCTTCCAGGCTTTCCTCGACACCGGGGTTTATGAAATCCTCGGCCGAGCACTCGTACTGTTCGTCGCCTTCATCCCGTTCTTTGCATTGTGGGAGATCGGGGAGCTGGCGGGCGACGTGCGGCTTTTTGATCTTTTTTTCAAGAAGGACGCCGCGCGCAAGGTCGCGTGACGCCTTCGTCGAAATTCGGGGAACAGGGTCGCGGTGGAAAGAGGGGACAAATGCATCCAAAAGGAGGATCCATGGTGAGGGTCAAGGCTCGAGTTTTCCTTGCTGTTCTTCTGGGCCTCTCGGCGAGTCTAGCCGCGCTCGGTCAGGCGTCGGGGCAGAAGCCCAACATCCTTTTCATCATGGGCGATGACATCGGCTGGATGCAGCCGAGCATCTACCACCGCGGTCTGATGGTGGGCGAGACGCCCAACATCGACCGCATCGGCAAAGAAGGCGGGATCTTCATGACCGCCTACGCGGAGTCCAGCTGCACCGCTGGACGCACGGCCTTCTTCACGGGGATGACCCCCATGCGCGCGGGCATGCTCATGCCGCAATTGCCGGGTGCAATTTCGTATCTGCGCCCCGGCACGCCGACGCTTGCCAGGTTCCTCCACGATCTGGGCTACACCACCGGCCAGTTCGGCAAGAACCATCTGGGCGACAATCCGGATTCCCTGCCGACGGCGCACGGATTCGAAGAATTCTGGGGTTACCTCTATCACCTGGACGCGATGGAGCAGGTCAGCTTCCCGGACATCAACAAGACCCCGACCGAACAGGGCATTCTGCCGCCGTGCAAGACGATTCCGATCCCGGGAGTTCCGAATCCTTCGGGCGAAGTGGACCCGAAGACCGGCAATTGCCTGACGCCTCCGCGCCCGGTCCTCTGGATGAAGTCCTCCGACGGCACGGCCAAGAACCAGACGGGCAAGGATGAAGGTCCGCTCACGCTCGAGCGCTCGAAAACGGTGGATGAGGAGATTTCCTCGCACGTGATCGACTTTCTCGATCGCAACGATCCCAAGAAGACCAACAAGCCGTTCTTCGTCTGGTACAACCCGGCCCGCATGCACATCACGACGATGCTGTCGCCGAAGTACGAAGCGATGCTCGGCACCAAAGGCGGCAAAGACTGGGGCGTCAACGAAGCCGGCATGAAGCAGCTGGACGACAACATCGGCCTCGTGTTGAAGAAGCTCGAAGACATGGGCCAGCTCGACAACACCATCATCGTTTTCACCACCGACAACGGTGCCGAGACTCAAACCTACCCGGATGGGGGCGTCACCCCCTTCAAAGGCACCAAGATGACGACTTGGGAAGGCGGCATGCGGGTTCCAGCCGTCATCCGCTGGAAAGGCGTGATTCAGCCGGGCACGGTCTTCAGCGGTATTTTCGCTATGTACGACTGGATGCCCACGTTCGTGGAAATCGCCGGCGGTCCGAAAGGGGATGAGCTCAACAAGCAGATCATGGCAGGCAAGTACAACGGCATCAAAAAGACCATGCTCGCCGGTGTCAACCAGCTCTCCTACCTCCAGGGTAAGTCGCAGAGCAATCGCGATTACTTCTTCTACTACCAGGGCCATATCCCATCGGCCCTCCGCTACAAGAACTGGAAGTTCTACTACACCATGATGGGCGCGACCGGTATCCGGTCGATCGAAGCCCCTGAGACGTACGCCTGGACTCAGATCGACAACATCGCGCGCGATCCGTTCGAAACGGCCTGGGGGGACGGTACGAAGAGCGTGACGGGGTACGGCGGTGTCCTCGCCGCCCCGAGCACGGCGTATCTCTATGACTGGAACATCCTGCCCATCGGCCAGCTCATGTGGATGAAGGAACTCGAGTCTTACGCTGAGTACCCACCGCTTCAGGAGGCAGCGAGTTACAACCTGTCGGTCATCCTCCAGAAGGTGAAGGAGATGGCCGCGCAGCATCCGAGCCAATAACCAGTAGCGAGCGGTCTGGAGACTTCCGCGGGCGGTCCGAGAGGGCCGCCCGCTTCGTTCAGTCCCGCCAAGATCGCGGAGCGCTGCGCGAGTCGCCATAGAATCCGGCGGATCAGCGAACCCAAACCATCAGGAGGTCGGTGAAAACATGAACCGGTACACCCGATTCTCGAGACCGCTCGGCGTGCTTTTCGCCGCGCTCCTGGCCCTGGCGTCGTCGGCCCTCGCGCAGACGACCGCGAAGAAGCCCAACATCCTCGTCATCATGGGTGATGACATCGGGTGGTACAACCCGAGCGCCTACAACCAGGGGATGATGGGCTACCGCACGCCCAACATCGACCGCATCGCCACCGAGGGCATGCGCTTCACCGACTACTACTCCCAGCAGAGCTGCACGGCCGGCCGCGCCGCCTTCCTCACGGGCCAGACGCCGTACCGGACGGGCCTGCTCAAGGTCGGACTGCCCGGGGCGAAGGAGGGGATCCAGAAGGAGGACCCGACGATCGCCGAGCTGCTGAAGGCGCAGGGCTACGCCACGGGCCAGTTCGGCAAGAACCACCTTGGCGACCGCGACGAGCACCTGCCGACCAACCATGGCTTCGACGAGTTCCTCGGCAACCTCTACCACCTGAACGCAGAGCAGGAGCCCGAGAACGCCGACTACCCGAAGGATCCGGAGTTCAAGAAGAAGTTCGGTCCGCGCGGCGTGATCCACTCCATCGCCGGGGGCGCCATCGAGGACACCGGGCCCCTGACCATGAAGCGTATGGAGACGATCGACAACGAGATCACCAACGCCGCCTTGGGATTCATCGACAACAGCAACAGCGCGGGCAAGCCCTTCTTCGTCTGGTGGAACTCGACGCGCATGCACATTTGGACGCACTTGAAGCCCGAGTCCACGGGCAAGACCGGCTTTGGCCTCTACGCCGACGGCATGGTCGAGCACGACGCCCAGGTCGGCCAGCTGCTGAAGAAGCTCGACGACCTGAAGATCGCCGACAACACGATCGTCATCTACACGACCGACAACGGCGCCGAAGTCATGTTCTGGCCCGACGGCGGCATGACGCCGTTTCGCGGTGAGAAGGCGACGGGCTGGGAGGGCGGCTTCCGCGCGCCCTGCATGATCCGCTGGCCCGGCAAGATCAAGCCCGGCCAGCTCTCGAACGACATCGTCTCCGCCGAAGACTGGCTGCCCACGTTGCTCGCCGCAGCCGGTGTGCCGGACGTCAAGGAGAAGCTGCTGACGGGTTACAAGGCGGGTGCCTCTACGTTCAAGGTCCATGTCGACGGGTACAACCAGCTTCCGTATCTCACCGGCGAAGCCAAGGAATCGCCCCGCAAGGAGTTCTTCTACTTCAACGACGACGGAAGCCTCGTCGCGCTGCGTTACAACCGCTGGAAGATCCACTTCGCCATCCAGGAAGGCCACGGCTTCGGCGTCTGGCAGGGCGCGTGGACCCCGCTCCGGGTTCCGATGCTGATGGACCTGCGTGCGGACCCGTTCGAGCGGGCAGAGCACGATTCGGAGGACTACACGAGATGGGCGGTCGACCGCGTCTTCCTGCTCGTGCCGGCGCAGGCGTACGTCGGTCAGTTCCTCGCCACGTTCAAGGATTTTCCGCAGCGCCAGAAAGTCGGGACCTTCACGCTCGATGACGTTTTGAAGCAGATGCAGGGAACCGGCGCGAGCCAGTAGGAGGAGTGTTCTCGTGAAAACACTTCGTTCGATCGCCGCTGTTCTGATTCTCGTCGCCGCGGGCCATAGGTCCGCGAGCGCCCAGGATCCGCTGCCGTCCTGGAACGACGGCGCCGCCAAGAAGGCGATCGTCGACTTTGTGCAGACGACCACGACCCAGGGCAGTCCGAAGTTCGTCCCGACCGAGGAACGCATCGCCACGTTCGACCAGGACGGAACGCTGTGGGTCGAGCACCCCGTCTACTCGCAGCTCGTGTACTGCCTGGACCGGGTCCCGGCGCTGGTCAAGGCGAAGCCCGAGCTCGCCGACGTCGAGCCGTTCAAGACGGTGTTGTCCGGCGACCGCGAGGCGATCGCTCGCCTGCCCGAGGAGGATCTGCTCAAGATCGCCGTCGCGACGTTGAGCGGCATGTCAGTCGACGACTTCACAACCGAAGTGAAGAAGTGGTCGGCCGGGGCCAGGGATCCGCGCTGGAAACGCCCCTACACGGAGCTGACCTACCTGCCGATGCGGGAAGTGCTGACTTACCTTCGCGCCAACGGCTACAAGACGTACATCGTGACCGGCGGCGGTCAGGACTTCGTGCGGACGTACTCGGAACGGGTCTACGGCATCCCTCCCGAACAGGTCGTCGGCACCGCGGGAGCCACCACGTACGGCTACGACAAGGACGGACGGCCGTTCCTGACCAAGGACGCGAAGCTCATCCTGAACGACAACAACGCCGGCAAGGCCGAGGGGATCCACCTGATGATCGGCCGCCGGCCGCATGCCGCCTTCGGCAACACGGCCGGCGATCAGCAGATGCTGGAGTACACCGGTGCCGGCGACGGCGTGCGGCTGATGATGCTGGTGCTGCACGACGACGCCAAGCGCGAATATGCGTACGGCCCCGCGACGGGTCTGCCCGACACGAAGGTCGGCGCCTTCAGCCAGGCCCTCTACGACGAGGCGAAGAAGAAGGGCTGGACAGTCATCAGTATGCAGAAGGACTGGAAGCAGATCTTCTCGTTCGAGAAGTAGGGGGGGAGCCGGCGCGATGCCCTCGCCGTGCGCGCGCTGGCTCCTCGTCTTTTCCCTGGTCCTGGCCGGCCTCGGTCAATCCACGGTGCTGCGGGCGCAGACGGAATCCCCGTTGGTCCATCCCTGGAACGAGCTCGATACGTCCTGGATCTCGGTCCGCTTCGGCGCGGCCATCATGGAGGATGGCGCGTTCTATTCGCAGGACGCGGCCAGCAAGCAGCAGGTCGGCCAGCTTTCGCCGGAGGGGCTCTTCCGCGTCGACGACCTATCGTTGTCTGGCCAGATCAAGTTTCCCCACCCGTGGACCTACGAGGTGGCCGGGAACTACAAAGGTCTCGACCCGACGGGCACGCGTTCCTGGATCCTCACATACGCCTACCTGTCGATCCCCCTGGGGCCGATCGGATCCGTCACGGTCGGCAAGCAGAAGCAAGGGGTCGGACTGGAAATGCTCGAGAACGGGCGGGATCTTCCGTTCATGGAGCGCTCGACGATGACGACGGCGTTTGCCTTCGTGGACTCGCACATGGTCGGCGTCCGGTTCTCCAACTCGATCGTCGGCGACCGCATGACGTGGTCCGCGGGGTGGTTCAATAACTGGCTCGACGCCGGCCTGTCCTTCGACGAGAGCGGGAACATCTTCGCCAGCCGCGTCACGGGCCTGGCGCTCGAGCAGGACGGCGGCCGGCGGCTGCTGCACCTGGGCGTGGCGGGCGTCTACCGGCAGGCGAAGGAACAGGACTTCAAGCTGAAGAGCGTTCCCGAGGTCTACGAGGCGCCGGACTTCGTCGACACCGGTTCCTTTCCGGCCACGAGCGGCACTTCGGTCGGCGGTGAGCTCGCCTGGGTCGAGGGTCCCGTCACGGTTTCAGGCGAATACACCTACACGAGCATCGATGCTCCACAGGAAGGCAATCCGCACTTCGCCGGGTACTACGCCATGCTTTCGTGGGCCCTCACAGGCGAGCAGCGCCCCTATGACCATTCCACGGGAGTCTTCGGAGCAATCAGCCCCGCGTCGCCGTTCTCCTTCCGCCACGGCGGCTGCGGCGCCTGGGAAGTCGCGGCGCGCTGGTCGAGCATCGACCTCACGAACGCCGCCGTCCAGGGCGGGAAGTTCGACCGGCTGGGCGGCGCGCTCTCCTGGTATCCGACGAGCCAGGTCCGATTCGAGTTCAACTATGGCTACGGTCGTCTCGACCGCGACGGCGTGCGCGGCCGCACCAACTTCTATCAGCTCCGCCTGCAGTTCCAGCTGTAGGGGCGCGGGCTACTGGGGCGTCGTCGGCGCGTTGCTACCGTTGGTCGCGGCCGGCATCGTCGGCGCGTCACCGGGACGGGCGACCGTGGCGTTGGCGGGGCCCCATGCGTCCGCGGTGCCGGGCGTGCCCTGGTAGGACCAGTTGCCCGCAGGAGCACCGTTGATTCCGCTGATGTTCTGCGGCCCGGCCTGGCTGCTGTTCGTCGCCGGAGGCGTGCCGATCACGACCACCTTGTCGGTACCCTGGAGCGCGAGATCCCCGATCGCGGATTCGCCCTCGATGCCCTGCTGCGCCCAGAATGCGGCGTCGCCGGTCAGCGCCGTGACCCGCACGACGTCGGATTGCCGCAGGCTCTGGAGCGTCCCGTCTCGGTACGTATGGAAGATGTAGCTGGTGCCCTTGAGGGCGGGGTTGTCCCGCGCAAAGAGCCGGCCGGAAGGAGCGAGATCGATCTGGTAGATCGTCTTCTGGGGCCCGGTCAGCGGCGCCACGCTCAGGACCACCGCTTGGCGCAACGCCGTCTGCTCGCCGTTCGGCCACGCGTGGAAGACGTACTTGCCGTGCAGGAGGACCGGCTTGTCGAGGGAAATCATGGAGCCGGTCGGGTTGAGCTTGAGCCTGTACATGCTCTGCTGCGCCGGAAGGGCGAGCGCGCAGGCCAGCAGCAACGTCGCGGCGACGAGAACGCGGTCCCTCATGAAATGCCTCCTCGGAAGCTTCAAGGGTATCACCCGGGGGCGCTAGACTCGGCCCGTCTGGCCCGCTCGACGGGTTTAAGGAGGCCGTGAATGAAAGCCTTTCGGGAGGCGCCGACCTGCCGGAGAGCCGCTGGGGCCCTTGTGATTGGACTGTCTCTGCTCGCTAACGCCTGCGCGCACATGCCTTTCCGTTCGTCGAAGGAGGCGGTCGCCCGGGAGGCCAGCACGATGGCTACCCTGCAGAGCAGCGCCCTCCGGTATGCCGACGGTTACGTCGACTCCGTTGCCCATGCCTGCGACCAGGCGGTCCGCGAGGAGTCCGGTGAGCGCAGTATCCGGTTGGCGGCCCTCCGATGGAAACTCGGCCAGGCCTCCGCGGCCTACGCGTACGCGACCGGGGACAACCCCGTCTGGAACACGCTGGACCTCGTCGTCTTCGCCGTGGTGTCGCGAATGGCGGTCGAGGATCCGAAGGAACGCGAGACCTTCGGCTCGGCGGTCGACGCACTCATCGCCACGCACCGCGAGCTGGAGGCGAGCGCCTGGAACCTGGCCGCGGGCTTGCTGAAGCCGGGCCAGCGGCAGGAGCTCGAACGCCTGATCGCCGAGTGGCGCGAGCAGTATCCTCACGAGCGCAGCATCGGCGCGATGCACTTTCGGGAGTTCGCCGCCTCGATGGAGGGCGCAACGCGCTCGAACAGACTGAACACTTTGAGCGTCTTCACGCTGCTCCACATCGATCCCTTCGCGGGCCTGGACCCGACGACGGTCGCCATCGAGCAGTCGCGCGAGCTGGCCGCGCGCACGGTGGCGTACGCGGAGCGCGCTCCCACGCTCATGCGGTGGCAGGCGGAGCTGCTCGCCCTCCAGCTCGCGGGTCAGCCCGAGGCGCTGCAGATCCTGGCGGACGCATCCCGCGCATCGAAGTCCATGGAGCAGATCGGGCAGACCGCAGAGGGTCTTCCCACGCTGGTGAACACGCAGCGCACCGAAGCCATCGACCAGCTGCTCGCCGGCGTCGCGGCGGAGCGTGTGGCCATCCTGAAGGAGCTCGACGCCCGCGAGGCGACGATCCGTGGCCTGCTCGGAGAGACCCGCCAGACGCTCGAGGCCGGCACCGCCATGTCCAACTCCCTCGACGCGACCGTGAAGTCTCTGGACGCATTCATGCATTACGTCTCGCCGCCCCCCAAGCCCGGCGCGCCGCCGGCGCCGGCGGGAAAGCCGTTCGACGTCCTCGACTACGGCAAGACCGCGACGGACGTGGCCGGCATGGCGCGCGAGCTCCAGACGCTCCTCGACTCGATCGACAAGTCAGGGCCGGCGCTCGCGAAGGTCGGCGCGGAGACGGGCGAGAACCTGAAGCGCGTCGTGGACCACGCCTTCTGGCGCGGCCTCGTGCTCATCCTGGTGCTGCTGGTGGGCGCGTTCCTTGCCGCGCTCGCGTACCGCGCCCTCGCGCACCGGCTCTTCGTGAGAGCGTCGCCGCCGGTATGATGCGCGCCGTGCAGAAACGGCAGCGAACCGGGACGACGCTCGCCGTCGTCGCGCTGCTCGGCGCGGCCGGCGCCTGCCGGGGCCGCGCCGAGGCGCCGGCCGCGTCCGCCAAGCCGACGCCGCTCGCGACGCCGGCCGCTGCAACATTCGTGGGGCGCGCCGCCTGTGCCGGGTGCCACGCTGAGGAAGACCGCCGCTGGACGGGATCGCACCACGACCTCGCGATGCAGGAGGCGACGGACAAGACGGTATTGGGCAAGTTCGACGGCGCCACGTTCACCCACTTCGGCGTCACGACCACTTTCAGCAAGCGGGACGGAAAGTTCTACGCCCGCACCGACGGGCCCGACGGCAAGCTCCAGGAGTT
>Ga0068863_100007087_pt1 | contig 10990 bp, 27 predicted proteins | sample KBSSwiS62_FD_66596 | JGI IMG/M metagenome (GOLD analysis project Ga0068863, IMG submission 66596) | Switchgrass rhizosphere microbial communities from Kellogg Biological Station, Michigan, USA - KBS Switchgrass S6-2 | ecosystem: Host-associated > Plants > Roots > Rhizosphere > Soil ...
CGCTAACGCTCCTGCGGCGCGCCAGTCAATCGCGATCAGCCCCCGCGCGACCCACAAGGAGATCACGCCATCACAAACAAGCCGGTGGAGGGCGTTCTCGACCGTGTCCTTGGTGTGGGCGTAGCCGATTGGTTGCGGCCAGAGATTGCTGATGTCGCGCGGTGCGCCGCCAAGCTCCAACGGGATCAAGTGGTCAAGCTGGTATTGGGCGGGTGAGCCCACGCTGCCGTATCGGCGCATCAAGACGAGCTTGAGCGGTTGAGTGTAGGAGGATGGCGGGCGGACACGGGCGGCCCGACCAGGCGCGCACACGATCGCGCGGGCGGCTGCGGTGCGCGCCTGGATGTAGCTGTCCTCAACCGTCTGCTTGACGGCGGGATCTGTGGAACCGGGCGAGCAGCGCGAATCGGGGAGAGCCCTACCCGCCCGGTACTTGCACGGGAGTCCGGCGGCGTTGACTCCCTTGGTGCTGATGCCGCATTGGAGCCCGGCGGCGAGGCCGAGCACGGCGGCGGTGATGATGACCCACTTCACGTCTCCTCCTTCAGCCGGTATACCCCGGTTCGGTTCCCGACCGGCTCGATCTCGTCCATCCGCGAGAGGGCGGTTCGGAAGGTGGCGGTTGGCTCGCGGCCTCCTACCCGGTGCCCGGCGCGCTCGACGGTCGCGTACAGGTGCCGCCAATGGACGGGCTCGGTGGGGGACGTGACGTTGAGCACCTCAAGGATCACGTCGCGTAGCTCCTTGCCGGTGAGCGCCCCGGAGGCGTCCTCCACCCGGCCGAGCACATCCTCGGCGAGATCGGTGAGGGCTCGGGCGGCGTCGGCGAGGGCGAGGGCAGCGATGTTGAGTGCCGCCCCACACTCTTTCAGGTACGCGCCTGTGGGGCCGTAGAACGGCCCCTCCGCCCCCGTGGGCCCAAGGGAAGGGTTTGACCTTCCCGAGGGCTCCACGGGCCTCTCCGGCGTTCTCACAGCCTCGGTCATTGCTTCGCGACCTCCAGCAGCACTTCGCGTGTCCACTCGGCGTCGCATCCTTGGCAGTAGATGACCTCGGCGGCGGACTTGTTCGTGTCCCATTCGATCCAGTCGGGGTCGGCCTCGCTCCACCCATCCACCTCAAGCTCGTCGGTGAGGGTGGCGTAGACGCGGCGCTCGCCTCGCATCTCGAACGACCCGGCTCCGCAGGCGGGGCAAACCGGCTTCGGGTCGGTGCTCACCAAACCTCGTTGAAGGAGTCGGAGCGGGGAGTCTCAACGTCGCCGCTCATGGTGACCTGGCCGGTTGCCACATCCCAGGTGACCTTGCCCCAGACTGAGAACTCACCGGCGAAGCTTCCATACCGGGCGTAGACAGGCTCGCCGAGCCCGTTGATCAACTCGTTGCCTGCCTTTTGCTCTGGAGTCAGCGGCCTCTCCACATACCGCTTCTGCTCCGGGTCGTACTCGGAGTCGTACATCTCCTCGGGGGCATCGAGCTTCTCGCCTGCGGCGTCGTACAAGTCGATGGAGTCGATCCCGCCCTGGTCGTTGCCGCCGGAGAAGTTGACGACGGCCTGGGCCACGCCACGCCTCCGAAGCTCCTTCAGGACGTCTTGCTTGCTCGTGCGCTCGTATCGCATGCTTGATCTCCTTCCTGCTCTAGCTCGCGGGAAAGCTTCCGCGAACGACTCATCCAGGGCTCGGCGGCGATCCGGGTCAGCCAATTGGCGGCCGACGGGATCATCCCCAAGTCCTCCATGACGTGCTGCTCCCCGATCCAGCGGACGGGGATCTTGGTGCCTGCGCTCGTGGTGATCGTGGTGCCGAAGATGCGCTCGCAGAGGAAGATGCCCTCGGCGTGGTGCCGCAAGGCTCGGTGCCGGAAATCAGCGAGCAGCTTCTTTGTCTCGTCAAACCAGTCGTGGATCGGTTGGTAATCCTCGGGCTCTCCGCCCCACTTGCGGGCCGACGAGACGGCGTGGTGGTACGGGTGTGCGATGGCTACTTCCCCCCTCTCGATTGGCACTCGTCGCAGATGCCTTCGGCGACACGCCTCCCGGCGGCGATCAAGGCGAGTGTGTTGGTACCGACGTTCACCCGGCGGATCTTGTGACAGCGGGTGCAGTAGCCGTGGATCTTCACGCCTCCACCTGGCGGGCGGCCTTCGTCTGACGGTGGATCTGGCTGACGCGCATCCCGGAGAGCCCCGCGACCTTGCCGACGGTGCGGAGGCTGAGCCCGGAGTCAACGGCGTCGGTGATCGCGTCGTGGAAGGCGCTGACGATCTCGCTCTCCGAGTCGCGGGCCTTGACCAGCCGGGACTGGGCTCGCTTCACGGCGGTCAGCGCGTCCTGCTGCGCGATCGTGTCTTCAACACGGTCGGTCATTGCCTGGTTTCCTTTCGCTCGCGCAGGATGGCTTGCCGGTAGCGCAACTCGACGGCGTCGGGCTCCGCGACATCAATGCCGGGGTGGCCGAGCTTGACCAACGCTTCCCGCATCGTCTCGACGGGCGGCAAGGAGGTGGCAACGGGTCGGATCTCCTCGACCCGGATCAAGCCGACCCCGACGACGGCCATCGTTGCCTTGCCGATGTTGTTCGCGGTGAGCCCTTCCTTGGTGGCGTACGCGGTCAGCGCGGCTTTGCTGTTCGCCGCCTCGATCTCGCCGAGGTCGCGCCTGCGGGAGTGCCCCTTGTCGGTGCGCTCGATCCGGTAGATCCTCCACCGGGAGGGGCCGCCGCTCGACGGCCCCCCGTTCCGGGCGGTAGTGGTCATCGCAGGTCACCATCCAAATCAGCACCGAGCAGCCAAAGGATGCGCTCCTCCATCACCGCGATCCGGTCCCACGCCATGTTGCGCTGCCGGGTCAGCCGTTCGATCTCGGCGTCCTTCGACGCTTCGAGCATCTCGAACTCGCTTTGACGGCAAGCCGCTTGATGCTCGAAGATCGCTCCGAGGATCTCGGCTGCGCCACCATCAACGGCAGCTTCCATGGCGCGGGCGGTGTCGTTGCTCACTTCGTGGTTGCCTTCAGGACGGTCACGACCGCGTCCATCCCGTCCTTGTCGGCGACGGTCGCGTTGACCTCGACGCGGACTCCCTTGCGGCCGGGGTGGACGTAGGCGGCGGTCCGCCCATCGCTGGCCTTGACGGTCGAGTAGCCCCGCTTGTTGGGGATGACCTTGCCGATCCCCGCGTCAGAGATCCGCTTCAGCATCTCCTGGTAGAGGTCATGGCCGGACTCCTGCTCGGCCTTCGCTCCAGCGGTTACCTCGGTCTCGGCCTTCGCCTCGCGCTGGGCGCGGGCCTCGGCTTCCTTCGGGCCGGGTGCCTTCCGTCCCTTGGTTGCGGTCTCTGCCATTGCTCCTCCTCCTCTGGTTTTGGGCCTCACCTTTGCGTGAGCCCCTGTGCCTTGAATGTAGCGTGACACATCTACTCTGTCAAGTCGGTTTTACATTCCGCTTGGTACTCGGCCCTCCCCGCCCGGTGACCGTGCACATAGGCGCGGTACACCGACGTTGGGTATGGGTGGGGCTCGCGGTGGGCGTCCCATTGGGCGCGAGTGATCAGGTCGTAGCCCGCGCGCCCGGAGCGGTAGCCGAGCCTGTACGCACGCTCGACGGTCTCGGGCGCGATGAAGTTCTCAAGGAACCACCTGCGCTGGTCCTCCTTGGTTCCGTACTTAGGCACGTGGGCCTCCCCGACCGAGCACGTCGCGGTTGCCGCAATCCCATTCGGGATCTTCGACGTGGTGAAGCTCGTGCTCCAGCGTGTCGGCAAGCTCGTCCATCGTTTGGTGGGGCGCGATCGCGATCTTGACCTCGCGGAGCCCCCGGTCGGTGACACCCCGGATCTGTCCGAGCAGCCCTGGTGTCCGGGCGTCCTCTCCGTACACAACGAACGAGATGGAGTAGCCGTGGTCTCTGATCTTCCGTGCGGCGGCGGCGCACCTCTCGACTCCATCCCAGCTCTCGGAGGTGGAGACAAGGCGGCCAAGGGCCATTGTGGTCTCGTCGTTCATGGCTCCTGCCTTCCAGCCCAAAGCACGACCCCGAGCACAGCGACGACCGCGATGGGCAGCGCCACGAACAGGTCGAACATCGCGCCCGAGTCGAGCAGCGCGGCGATCACGATCCCTCCTTGAGCTTCGTGATCCCTATCGGCGCTTTCCCGATGACGATCTCTTGCTCGCCTCGGTCGTCGAAGTAGCCCCACACGTCCTCGGCCAAGACGTAGCCCTTCCAGACGGTGGGGGTGTCGTCCAGGCCGGGGGCGATCCCAAAGACGAGCGCGGCGCGAACGCTGAAGGCTGCGCTCGCGAACTTCTCCGCGATCTCCGGGTCGAGCGTCCATGATCCAGCGCCGGGCCGCTCACCCATGTTGCCCCGGTAGACCTCCAACGCGGAGTCGGTGGGGAGCGTCCGCTTGGGATCAACGATGACCGGCGCGACGCGCTGGAGCAGCCACATCATGCCCCGGCGGAGGGTTGGGTCTCCCTGCCACGCCTCCGTGGACGACCACCAATCGGCCATCAGCTGTCGAAGCTCCTGGTCGCTGATCACGTCCACGAACGAGAGCAGGGTTCGCGCCCGCTCCTGGGAGTCGCACAAGGCGAGCGCCTGGCCGAACTCCCCTTGGGCGGTGAGCCGCTTGATCTCGCCGTGCCGCCACTCGTCCTGGCGGACGAGCTCCATCCAAAGGTCGCGCTGCTCCTGCGGCATCTTCAGAAGCTCCTCGGCGGTCAGCTTGGGGATGCTCACGCCGCCGCCTCTCGTTTGGCCCGCTCGCGCTCCATGCGCTCCTGATTGATCTGGGCTTGGTGATACCGGCCGCGCTCCGTCTGGACATCGTCGGCCAAGGCGTAGGCCCGGTCGAACATCTCGTCGGTGGCCCACGCGTCCCACTCACACCTGCACTTGTAGTCACAGGCGTGCTTGGCCCGGCCGAACTCGACGTGCTGGTTGTCGGAGTGGTGCCAGGTCTGCGTCAGACCGGCAGCCTTGAGGATTCCCTGTCCGACCCGCAGGCGGTAGGACGTGCGCGCGCACTCGATGTCGTAGGTGTCTCCACGCTTGAGCATGTAGCCGCCGTTCGTCACGACGTCTCCTTTCCCATTGAGAGCATCAGGCTTTTGACCGGCGCGGTGGCGACCACCTCTCCGTCCACGGTGAAGCGGGCGTGGAAGCGGCTGCCGCTGCTGCCGGTCGCGTTGCAATAGTCCGTGCGCATGGTGCGGGCGGCGAGGATCGCTGCCTCGGGAGTCTCCGCGTAGGCCCGATCGCCGTTCTCGACGATCTCCACCTTGATCAGAGTCCCATCCATGTCCACAAGGGAAGTGTATCCAGCCACACCTCGCTTGTCAAGTGGGTTTTACACTCGATCTGTAAAGTCAACTTGACAAGGTGTAGCAGGACACATAAAATTGGAGTGTATGGCTACCACGGAAAGGACATGGGAGGTTGACCCCCTTGCTCTGAAGGCGGCGTGCGAGCTGCTCGACGTGAAAGCACCGGTTGAGGTGAAGAGGACCGGCCAGGTTCGGACCGGCGGCAAGCATGGCTTCCGCGATGGGAAGCATGTCCTCAAGATCTCCACCTATGCCACCGACCACGGGGCGAGCGTCTTTCTGTGGCATGAGCTTGCCCACGCGAGCCAACAAGAGAGGCTTGGAGTGGACCGCAAGAAGTGGCTGGAGGTCTATTGGGCCTCCGTGAAGCGGTACGGCTACAAGAACTCCCCCTTCGAGGTCGAGGCGCGAGCGGCCTCAGAGTTTGCCGAGGATCATCCCTTGGTGAGGAGGGCTGGATCCGTGCGGCTCAAGTCGGACTCACCTGCTTGGTGGAGTAGCTAGGCGGCTTGCATGGAGCGCCGCCTAGCCATCCGAGCCTCACACTGACGCCGCGCCTCCGCCGACCGATGCTGGTGAGGGCACCTCGGCCTCGGGTCGTGTTCGAGCCCTCGCCGCTCCACGATCGAGCGCCGCACCGCCTCCCACACCGGGTGATGGGCGCTGCACGTGGTCCCGAGGTTGTCGAGCGCGTACCGGCTCCCGCCGTGCTCCGGCCGGACGAGGTGATGGACATGCAGGGTGGGTGTGCAGTCGCCCCCGAGCAGCCGGGAGACCGTGCAGCGGCTACCGTCGCGCCTGAGCGCCCGGCCGCGAGCGATGCTCCAGAGAGTGCTGTCGAGTCCCATTGCCATCACCGATCACCCGCCTATTCTGCCTATATCGGCGGACGTAACGGAGAGTAAACCCGTTACGTGACGAGCTCGGGGTCGCCCACGAGCCGGAGCCCATAGTCGCGGTTGAGGATCTCCGGGTCGACGTTGACTCTTGGGACGAGCTGGGTGCGGAACCTTCGCCAGTCGATGACGTGCTGCGGGCGGCCATAGCGGCGGTCGATCTTGACCACTCCCGGCCAGACGCGCGCGAGCTGGCGGGCCATCGCCAAGCGGCCGTCGCCTTGGTAAATGCCGGTGTTCCCTCCCCTGACTTGCATCGTTCGCATCTTCTCCGCCATGAACGCGTTCACGAGCAACGTGCACCACCCATCCGCGAGCACCTGGAGGCAGATGTCGGTGTCGTCGTTGTAGACCAACCGCCACCCGTGCGGGATCTCGTTGTTGATCAGGGTGCAGGAGTAGACGTGCGCGTTGAGGGTGACGGGCGGGCGGAACCCCCAGCCGAACATCTCGTAGGTCATCCCGGAGATCGCGACGTTCTCGTAGCGGTCGGAGAGATCCTCGACCACGGCGAGCGCAGGCCCGGCTTGGCAGCGGATCCGCTTACCGTCGTACTGTCTCCACATCCGCCTGATGTTGTCGTCCAGTTGCCAGTGGCGGGTGTGGCCCTCGTCGATCGAGTGCTGCTTGATCCAGTTGCGGGAGCCGATCAACTTCATGTTGTCGCGGGGCAGGACGAGCAGGCGCTCCTCCCCGACCAGCGGGAGGTAGTGCTCGACCTCGGAGGGTTCGACCACCGCCCGGAACGGTGTCCGGTCGGCGAGCAGGAACTTGATCGTCAGGGCGCTCTCGTACCGGCCCTTGGTGGGGACGTAGACGGGGTAGCGGGGGAGGGCGGTCCCGACGAACCAGCGGGTGCTATCCCGCTTCGTCGCTCCGACCGGCACGATCGGCTCTCGCCTCCAGCGGCCACCGGAGCGACCACGTCTTCGTGTTGTAGTTCTTCAGCCCGTAGTCGAGCGTGCGGTCCATCTCGACGCCGAGCTTCTCGACGAACGCGGCCCGCTCATCATCACTCTGGAACGAGAGGATCAACTGCGGTGATTGGCCCTGTTGCTCGTACTCGGGCAGTCCGGCCCAGGCGGCGGCGGCGTCGAAGTCCTCGATCTCGTCAAGCGGGCGGGTGACCAGGACGAGGTTCGCGAGCATCTTCTCGTCGTAGCCGGTGCCGAGCAACCCACCGTCGGATGCCTCCCGTAGCTCTCGGAGGAGCTCGGAGAGGAGGCGGTCGTCTACCTCGGCGAGCGCGCTGATCTCGTTGTCGCCGGTCAGCACCCTGATCGCCTGGGGGTCGTTCGCGGTCACCGCCAGGCGGATTACCGGGATCGTCTCCATGCCGAGCTTCTTCGCGGCCTGGACGACGCCGTGTCCGGCGAGGATCGTCCCATCCTTCGCGACGACGACGTTCCGGTAGAAGCCGTGCTCCTGGATCGAGTGGACGATGTGATCGAGCTGGTCGTCGGGGTGCTCGCGGTAGTTGCGCTCGTGAGGTCTGAGGCTGTCGACGGAGACGACTTCGACCTCGTGAACCAGGGCGCTCTCGATGGTGCTCATCGGTTGGGCATCCTAGTCCCGAGGGCGGTCGTCGTCTAGCTGAGGATGATCTCGACTGGGATGCCGTGCGCATCGGCTGCGGCCATCATGTGCGCGGTGCCGTTCGAGCTTCCATCCCAAAACGCGATGCACAAGTCAGCCCCGAGGGCGGCCATCTCCTCGTTCCGGATGATCCCAGCCCGGTTGCGATAACGCTGCCAGTCGGCCGGGTGCGGCTCGGTCAACAAGCCAAGCTTGTTCGCCTCGTCGTGGGCGATCCGGTCGGCCCCTTTCGCGTTGCCGTGAACCACGATGGTGTCTTCGCCTGGGAGCTTGGCCAGGCGGTTGCTGATCATCAGGCGGTTGCGCCAATTCCTCGATCCGCAGACGATGACTCTCACTGCCAGAGCACTGGTGATGCCGCGTCCACGAAGTAGCGGCGGCGTAGGTATTCCGCCCCGGCCTCCGCGCCCATCTTCGCCCCGACGTACATCAGCTCCTCCGGGCGAAGCCGCTGACCGATTTGGCGGCGCACCCACTCCGAGTCGCGGCGTTCGGTGACTTCCCACTCGGAGTGGACGTGCTTGGCGACGTACGGGTTGCCATGCAACGCGCCGTGGCAGCCCTCCGACCCGGAGCCGCACAACGGGATCAGGTTCTGCGGGACATCATCACCACGCTGGGAGCCCTTCGGGATCAAGTGGTGACAATTCGTCGCCGTGGCGCGGCAGGCGCGGCAGAGCGAGTCGGACAGCAACTTGATCTTGGTCGCGTTCCGGTTCCTAATCCGGGGCGTTGGCTTCGGGTTGGGTTCACTCACGATGCGTCTACGACCTCGACATGGGTGACGCCGTGCTCCGCAAACATCACCGCGCGCTGCTCGTGATCCTCGGCGGGGAGCATCTCCTCCACCAGGCTTGTCCAGTCCTCCTCCCAAGACACCCGGAGCATCTCGCGGAGCGCCTCCTCGTCGGTGTAGCCGCGTTCGAGGAGCATCTCGTGCCAGCCTTCGTCGTACCACAAAGGGTCGAGGTCGAACTCGCGGGTGAAGCGGATGCGGAGGCTTTTCACAGCAAGCTTGGCTGTCGGAACTCGTAGGCGAGCAGCTCGTCCATGCGCTCGATCGCTTCCTCGCGGGTGATGTCGCGGCCCTCGTACTTGACGGCGTAGAAGCCTGCGGCGTAGGGCTTGAACCAGGCGGTGTGCTCGCGGATGAACTCGCGGTGCATGACGACGCGGCCCTGGATGGTGAGGTGGCATCGCTGGCAAAGGGCGGCGAGGTTCCACCAGCGGCAGTCGGCCTTGTCACCGGTCAAGTGGTGGACGGTCAGAATGCGCCAATGAGCTTCGGTGACCTCGACCTTCGGGAGGGGATAGCCGATCTCCATACCGAGTCGCATCGCCTCGGCCATCCAGTCGGCCCCGCCCGGCTCGAACGTCCTCCAATCGTCCTCGCCTGCGAGGCGGAAGCGCAGCGGACCGCCATGGGTACAACCTCCGTCGCAAGCCGACCACTCACCGTTGCCGTGCTCTCCAACGCGGTACGGGTGGCCGCAACGGACGCAGCGGTGACCGGCCTGCTCGCGGACCTCGTGCTTGATCTGCCGCCACGCGAGCGGGTAGCCGTCGGCGGAGAACAAGTCGCCGTGGTCGGCGTAGCTGTAGACGCGGAGCGCGGTCACGCCAGCACCTTCCCGCGCAACGTCGCCTCGATGAGCGGCTCGGAGCCCGGATACCAAGAGTAGACGCCGACCGGGCACGCGGCGGGTATCTGCCACGTCGTGCTCTCGTGCTGCCTGGCCTCATCAGCCACCGCGCGCGCAAGCCGCAGGAACTCCTTTTGCTCGTCGCTGAGCTTGCCGGTCTCGTTCTTGACCTCGGCGAAGATCAACCGCGGTGGGTCATCGTGGAGCATGATCAGGTCGGGCAGCCCACGCCCGCGTGGTTCGGGCACGAGCTTCCCCTTCCCAATCTGGCGGGCTGGCATCCCGACGTGCCAAACATGCCAGCCCATCCGCTCGGCCACCTCGATCACCCACGCTTGGAAATCCCGCTCGCGCACTATGGGCGTCTCAATAGCTGAGCCCACGCAATCCGAACGAACGGATCCGACCTGCACCGATCGGCGGGGTCTTGCCCCCCACTCTGTCAGGGACACCGCCTCCACCAGAATGGCGAAGGCTTGTTTTAGCAAGCGCGCTCCGTGTCTTGGCTTGGACGTTGCGGCCCTTTTCGCCCGCCTTGCGTCGCTGCTCTACCTGTGCGGGAGAGATCAGCTTCTTCGCCTTTTGCGCCATGCGCGTGACGTGCCCGTTTCGCAACTGCACTGAATGGGGCACCGGCTTGACACCTTGATCGAACTGGACAAGCGCGACTTGGGCGGCGCGCGGCGTGAGGTAGGTAAAGCGCAGCCCCCTTGTGGGGTCCGAGAAGCGGATAGTCGCCAAATCAACGGCGATCCGTTGCGCCGATGGGTACGCGGACTTCACCGCTTCCGCCCACAGGCAATGTGACGAGTCGCGTGGAATGGCGTCCTCGATCAATTCGTCAGTAATGACCAATGTGATCTTTGGTGCCCTGGGCCGCTTAGTGGCTTGCTTCGCTGCCATTGTTTCTCTCCTTCGCGTCGGGTGAGTCGGGGGTCAGAAGTTGAGGGTCAGCGGCCCTCGCCGTGCGCCTGAAAAGGAGTGCTCAAGCTCATCAATGGCCTGACGGAGCGTTTGAACCACCAGAGCACGCTCCTCCTCGGTGGAGGAATAACCTGGACCAACCAGGTTTTTGAGGGTGTCGATCCTCTTGAGCGCGGCGTCAGTGCGGTTTTTCGCCAACCGCTTGAACTTTTCTTCCTTGGTCTCAACGGGCTTGTCCATCATGGTCGTGCTCATCCTGTCTCCTCCTCCTCGTTGTAGTAGTGACTTCACTTCCCGCCCCTCGGCGGGTTCCTGCGCACCGACAGGAGCTCGTTCCCACACGGTGACAGGTCACGGTTGCGCCGCTGGTCGTACGGCAACGGATCAACCAAGATCGGGTTCTGGATCTCGCCGGGTGGGCGGCGAGCGCGGCGCGGGCGTGCCTTCAACCGGGCGGCCTTGCTCACCCTTCCTCCCCGAGCGCGGCCACGAGCTGAGACCATGGCTCCGGGGGCACAAGCGCCCCACCTTCCGGCATCCGCTGACTCTGGTGGTAGCAGAGCTTGGCCGCGTCGATCACGGCCTCCACCACCACCGCCGTCG
>Ga0068863_100007088_pt1 | contig 10989 bp, 28 predicted proteins | sample KBSSwiS62_FD_66596 | JGI IMG/M metagenome (GOLD analysis project Ga0068863, IMG submission 66596) | Switchgrass rhizosphere microbial communities from Kellogg Biological Station, Michigan, USA - KBS Switchgrass S6-2 | ecosystem: Host-associated > Plants > Roots > Rhizosphere > Soil ...
TGGAAAAGCGGAAGTCTGCTTAAACCTAAGCAATGCGCTGATATTAGCGACTAAATGGGAAACAGAAGTGGTTGAAGTAGAAACAGTTGATGATTATGTGGTTTAACTAACAGAGAGGACAAGATATGAAAATGAATCACGTAGAAGCATTAAAGGTTTTTGGATTAAGTAAAGGTGTCGAATTCGAGGTGATTAAACAAGCTTATAGGGTAGCGAGCATGAAGTATCATCCAGACCGCAATCCGGCGGGATTAGAAATGATGAAAATCATTAATGGCGCGTGGCAAGCGCTGAGTGATTATAAGCCTGAATTCAATATTGGTAGTGAGTCGGAAGATTATAAAACCGAGAATTATGGTGATGAATTGAATACAGCATTAAACGCTATTATCACCCTAGGCTTACAGATTGAGATATGCGGTAATTGGGTGTGGGTGAGCGGAGACACACGCCCGCATAAGGATGTATTGAAAGAAGCGGGTTTTAAATGGGCGCCTAAAAAAATGATGTGGCACTTTAGGCCGTCTGATTATAAAAGCTACAATCGTGGCAAATGGGATATGGACAAGATTAGGGAAAAGCACGGTTCGGTTACTGTTAAAACACAATCCTACTCACGAATTGAGGCAGCTTAGATGACCCAAGACACCCCCATAATTGTTGTATCCCTTCAATCGCTGGCTCTAGCGGCGATTGAAAGGTTTCAAGCTTTAACGTACCCTTTCGCGCTTGTTGTGTTATTGAGCGGTACAATCTACTTAATGTGGAGAATTAAAAAATGAAACCGTTGGAAAGCTATAAAAGATGTGAAGTCACAGGAATGTACGAAGATGATGACGGCGTTTCATGGACGGATTTAGGTAGCTTATTACAAAGTAAAGTTATTGGTCACTGCGGTTGTGGTTGTCCTGAAGAAAACTTAAAACTCATTTACGATATGTTAATGATACAACAAGAGCATTGGAATAAAGATGCCACCTATGAACAAATAATGACTTCTTACCATGAAAAAAATGAAAAAATTAAGAATTATGTCGTAGAAAATTGGGAAAGATTTTCTGACTTTTTCTTTTACGTAATGAACGATAAAGAAATCATGGAACATGGCGGTTCTGTTCCGGGCTGGATTTGCGATAATAACTTTATGGAAGCACTCAAAATTTGGCATGCTCAGTATTTGATTGATAAAGCAGAGGAAGAAAACAATGGTTGACTTTATAGAAGACGAAGAAGAGTTCTACGGTGACTGGGAAGAAGAAAGCGAATATGACGAATGGCGTAGAGAAGATGCTTTAAGACGAGCTAGGGATTTAAAAGAAATTGAGAGGCCATATTAATGAAACCACCTAAATTTACGCCCGAACAAGTCGATTGGATATGCTATCAAATTGGAGATTGGTATTTACAAATGAAACCGTTGCTAGAAGGTCAACATAATCTTGGTTATATGAAAGAAAGATTAAAATTAATGATTTGTCCGGAAGAGGAGAAAGTAAAATGAGACTATGGTGGGGATATGTCGATTACAACGAGAAAATCCACGTTAAACGTTATCGTGATGACCGTGCAATCCGTAACGCTCAAGATAGCGGTACTACGATCGGCATTTTCGATCCATTTTTTGCCCCTGACATCGAGCGAGCTACTCACATGATTCTTGAAAAATGGCGAGAGCAAAGAATATTTATGAAAAAGGACGCTAATTAATGGATAAATTAGTTATCGAAAGTTTTAATAAATATGTGGAAGTAAACAATGAAAATAAATGTTGGGGATGGACAGCTTCCTTATCTACACATGGGTACGGCCAACTTCATATAAAAGGAAAAACCTATAGAGCGCATCGCGTTTCTTATGAAATATTCAACGGGAAAATTCCTAAAAATACTTTTATTTGTCACAAGTGCAATAATCCCATTTGTTGTAATCCGAAACATTTATATGCTGGTAATGCTTTTACTAATACTCAAGACAAGATAGCCGCCGGAGTTTTGTATTCAATCCCGCCACGCAGAGGAAAAGATAACAATAAAACCAAGTTATCAGAAAAAAAGGTTAGCAAAATAAGAGTTCAAATAAGAAAAGGGATTTCTCAGAGAGAACTAGCGGAAAAATATAAAGTAACTCAATCTTGCATTAATGCAATTAAAGTCGGGAAATCCTGGAAACACACCATTAAAGACGAAAACGATTTGTTACTTAATAACAAAAAAGGCAATACAAAATTATCAGAAAAAGACGTGTTAAAAATAAGAGCCTTAACGATTAAAAATACTGAAATAGCTAAACAATTTTCAATCTCTCCCAGCACTGTAGGAAAAATAAAGAAACATATACTTTGGAGTCATATTTAATATGCGAGAATTTGGAGTTTACAAAAATCTTACCAACGAAGAATATCATGCTGATAAAGAGTTCATTTCTAGGTCAGCTATTCTTGACTTTTCCCGCTCCGCTTATACGTACTGGGCTAAACATATTAATCCTAATAGGCCGAAAAAAGATGCTACGCCAGCAATGATTTTAGGTTCAGCATTTCATAAATTTGTTTTAGAGCCAGATGATTTTTTAAATGAATTTGTTTTTGCTCCTGAACCTGTAACCTTAAAATACTCAGGAAGAGAAGCTTATGACGAGTATAAAAAGGAATTAGAGATTTGTGAATCCAGCAACAAAATTATTTTGTCTCATGATGTAGGAAACACAATAATTGATATGCGAGAAGTTTTAAACAATAACAAAGATGCTATGAATCTTATCTGTGATTCTCGGATTGAAAATTCATTTTTCTGGCAAGATAAACAATCAGGATTGCTTTTAAAAAGTAGACCCGACATTTTGCACGACAACATAATAGTAGACCTTAAAACGACCTCTGACGCCTCACCACGCGCCTTTCAGAGCGAAATGGTTAAGTATGGATACCACGTTCAATTTGCGATGATACGAGACGCTGTAGAAGCCATAGAAGGCCGTAAAATAAGTAACTTCATTAATCTTGTTATCGAGACTAAATATCCGTATAACACTGCAATCTATATAATCGATGAATTCGCTGTTAATGCCGGACAAGATAAGTACAAACAAATTTGTATCGATATGCAGAAAGCAAAAGAAGAAAATGAATATAACGATTACGGGATTCAACAAATAGGATTGCCAAAATGGGCGACATAAAAAAACCAGGTGCATATTTTTTAATGCACGAAGACGAGCCCAATATTGATTCGTTTCTACGAATGCAGCATGAGCTTTTTCTTTTGGGATTTGACGATGATAAGTTTCAAAGAGTCATGATTTTAACTCCTAAACAAATGACTCATTTTTTAAGCTCAGTAGCACAAAGCTGCCCTCCACTACCAAGTCACGGCAATTTTAATAGATGGGTTTTTGCAGGATTCATGTTAAGAACTTTGTACGGGAAAATTGAATGACAAACCTAAACGATCCAAGAATTATAGTCGCTACAGAAAAAACAGTTAAAAACCTTTGTGAAAGTTTATCTGATATTTTTGACATTTTGGAGAAAGAATTTGGAGGTAATACAGCAGGTATTACTTTAATGAGTATTTTAGTGAATGTAGTAGGTAATTTTATTCAACAACATTGTCCCCATAAACAAGCAAGAGAAGTTGCATATTTAGATTTTATTAATAACTTTAAAAGTTTTACGGAGCGAATGGAAAAATCCATTGAAGACCATAAAAAGGCAATGAATTAATGTACCAATGCTATCACGTAGACGGAGAATTTTGTGATAGGTGCTTTCCGATCGACGTTAGAAAAAGTAAAGATTCTATAACAATAAATTTGCATATAACCAAAGTTAAAACTGATTATTTTGTAGCGTTAGATGCTAGAACAGACGAGCTAGAAAAATTCGGTATTACAAATGAGGACTACAATAAAATAGCTGAACAAATTCAGCAAACAATCAACACTGTTTTATTAAATAAAATTGGAGAAAGTTAAATGAAAGTATTTAAAGATACAACTAAAATAAAAGTAATTATAAATACCATGTTATTAATCCCGGCTTTATGTCATGCTGCACCGCAAGCGATTGCTACAGCTCATATTGACATGAATCCAGGTACTATAGCTTACGTAGGTGTAACAAAAGATATCCCAGTTTTTGCAAAAATCTTTATCTCGAATGATTCTGCTATGACACAAGTGTTTAATTGGGTAATAGAAGTTTGCCCGCGTCCTAATCCTAATAGTTGCCATTCAACAAAAGGACAAATGCCATTAGCTCCCGGCCAAAATTATAGTAGGGAATATCCGATGACAATAAAGGTAACATATCCTAATGCGGGACACTTTGTCACTAAAATGTCTGTAGACATTACTGGCGGTGCTACAGCGCAAGCGTTAGATACTAAAACTGTGGTGGTTAAAAATTAAGTTTATGGCAGTCTCAGCGCGGACAGTGACGCGCAGGATGACTCTTGGTCTTATCGTGGGCTTCGAGTTAATGGTTAGATGAAAGTGAATCAACACATATTCTAATCAAACAGGTAGCAGATAAGAGCCAGTGCAATTCTGGCAGACTGCCAATTTAAGGATAAAAATGAAACTCATAAAATGGATTAAAAAGTTATTACATCTTTGTGATCATGAATGGGTTCCATTAAAAAAAACAAATCTATATGAAATTTATCATGAAGAATATGACTATTTTTGTAATAAATGTGGAGATTTAAAATGATTCCCTCATACTGCACCCAATTTTTAGATATAGAATGCACTGAAGAGCATTGCTGTTTGAACCAAACCACTGAAAAAAAAGAGATGGAAGTTAAAGAAGAAACTTGATTTAATCGTGCTAACAGGTATAATGTTAATGGCTGATAATGCTTGTGTATTGTAAACTTTGACTGATTACGATGAGCGGCATAGGTGTTATTAGCCACCAGTTTAATGAGAGGACACATGAAAGTTTCTGATTTTAAGCTTTTAGCTGAATTACCTGAAGAATATGATTATGAAATATTTACTCAGGGTTTCGATGGATATTTGATAATTGGAAAATTGCATCACACAATCATTGGTTTTCTTCTCAAAGAAAATCAACTAAATCAAGTTCAATTTGAGACCGAAGAGAGGACAAAATGACACAAGAACTATTAAAATCTGATTCAAAATTTAACTTTGCGATGCACTCACTGAAAGAAGCGATGGATTATGCAAAACTAATTGCTGAAAGTGATTTAGCGCCTAAGGATTACAAAGGCAAAGCAGGAAACGTTTTAATTGCTATGCAGTTTGGATCTGAAATTGGATTGTTACCCTTGCAAGCCATACAAAATATAGCTGTGATCAATGGTCGTCCTGCCATTTGGGGTGATGCAATGATTGCGCTAGTTCAAAATCATCCGCTTTGCGAATCAATCGACGAAAAAATAGTAGATAGCAAAGCTTATTGCGCCGTCAAAAGACGTGGTGAAGAAGTTTATGTAGTTACGTTTTCTATGGAAGATGCAAAGAAAGCAGGTTTATGGGGCAAACCAGGGCCGTGGTCGAATTATCCGAATCGGATGCTACAAATGCGCGCCCGCTCTTTTGCGTTGCGTGACAAGTTCTCAGATATTCTTAAAGGGCTAGCAATGCGTGAGGAAGTAGAAGATTATCAACCGATAACAGTAGTCGATAAAACTAGTGCCTCTAACAAAATAAAAGAATTGTTGGCTGAAAAATCTAAAGCTGTGACTATTGAAGTGCTAACGGATGATAGAATCAAGTTAATGGTAGACAAATTTGCTAAGATCGGCATTACTGAAAACGAATTAGAAGCGCACTTAGGTCATGGGTTATCAAATATGACTAGCGCGGACATGAAAACTCTTGGCGAGTTTTATAAGATGATGAAGGAACAAACCAAAGATGCTAAAGAGCAAAGCTAATTATTTTACATCTGCTGAAGTGTCAGTTATTACAACCCTCAGCACTGACCAAATTCGAAACTTGATCCGTCAGGGAAAAGTCAAGGCTGAGAAACTTGGGCATAATTGGATAATTCATAAAAGTGAATTGTGGAAAATTCAACGTCAAAGGCAACGCTACAGCACAAAAGAGGCGTCCCATGGAAGAAATAAACGAATCGCTAAAGAATGTCGCTAAAGTTTTGGAATTGCTTAAAAAAATATATGTTGCAAATGAATTTATAGCAGAAGAATTAGGCGAAGCAATCCTTTGCTTAGAAAACACAATTGACATATTATCCCAGGCCAAATGAGGTGACGTATGAAACGTAGACGACATGGATTATTTAGATGCGAAGCTTGTAGGGCTTATAGTCGGTCTGTGCATGACAATTGCCAACACTGCAACGCAAAACCAAGACAAAAAAAACGCAAAACAGGTTAGCTAGAGATGTCCTCTCTGGAGCACTCGGCGGGAAGTGTGGCTAAAAATCCCGCCACCAATTAAAAGGTGGACGAATGGAAACGATAATAGAATGGGAATTTTACGGAACTGCTGTACACAGGATGAAGGTTGAAGGCGGTTACTTATATTCTCATGATAAAACGCTATGCTTTGTCCCGGATGTTGATTTACAGCGCTATCAATCACATTTAAGGGATGCTTACAAAAAAGGCTACGAGGATGGTCATGCCGATGGAGAGCAAGGCATTACTAATCCAGATGAATCGCCTTATCACGGTTGTCTCTAATACTTCTTCTTGCTCTTTTCTTTATGATCTTTACGATCTTTTTTCTTATCCTTCATTCCTAATTCTCCGTATAAATTGTAAGCATTAAACCTCATTCTGTGTAAGTAAAATCACACAAAAATATATGTTAGTTCAATGATTTACAGTTTATACAGGGATTGTTACTATTGGCAATGATTTTTTAGAAAGGATGGAAGGGTAGCTTTGAACTACCCAAACCGGTACTAACCTAGCCGCTATCTTATCATCCTATCTTTTAAAATCAACCCTACTATTAACTTTTATTAAGGTTTGATTATGCCCGTCGAAAGAACGCCCTGTGTTGGAATTGAAGATAAATATGTAGATGCTCTTATTCAAAAACAAAGTAGTACTTTATTTGTTGATCTTGCATTACTACTCATTATCAGTCGCTATGAATGTGTACCTTCTGTACCTGAATTATCGAAATTATTGTCTTTCGATGAAATTGTAATTGAAGTTTCTCTAATTAATTTGCATGAAATTGGATTTTTAATAAAAAATTAAAAGGATTTTATATGTCATTTGAGCTTAATTTAGCCTCTCTACCCAATTATATTTTTTATCTCGAAGGTGTTCAATTATCTTACATTAAGGTTTATGTGCATATTTTTAACTTATGGTACAGCAACAAACCTTGTTTTATTGGCAATAAAGAATTTTGTAATAGAACGGGATTGCATAAAGATACAGTTATTAATGCAATTACTTTTTTTGAAAAAAATGGTGAATTAAAAAGAGTATATAAAGGAAAAAGAAGATACCTAGTCCAGAAGGTTAGGGCTATTGAAATGGAAGAGGACGATGTGGATAACTCACCTACCAATAGATCAGAAAATGATCATGGGTCGGAGTTAGACCGTTCGACGGTCGGAGTTAGACCGTCTCATGAGTCGGAGTTAGACCGCTATAGTAATAATAAAGATAATAATAAATATAAAAAAAGCTCTTGTCCTACGGACGAACAAAAAAAAGCCAGAAAAGCCGCGAACGAAAAGAAGCCGGATTATGCTGAGCAAAAGAAAGCTCCACTAGCGCCAGTAGAGAATCAAACTACAAGCCATGATCCGAATAGACCGCCTAGCCCAAAAGGAAGCCCACTGTTTGAAATGATTCTTAAGAAAAATGTTAAAAATGAATGATTATATGTTGATCAATCAGCGTTCCACATAGAACAATAAGGGTTTTCCCTAGTTATCCCAAGGGTTATCCACTGAAACTGTGCGTAAGTGAAGGAAAGAAAATGATGATTGAGCTAGTTTTGCCGTGGCCCCCGAGTGTAAATCATTACAAAAAGGTTGGTCGGATCATTACTACCCGGACTGGTAAAAAATACCAGCAAAGGATCAATAATTCCGAAACTACGGGCTACTATTACCAAGTCTACATGATAGCTAAGCGTTACTTGCCCCAGGAAGGCGTCAAATTTAACGATAGCGCCACGATCTCGCTTGAGGTGCATGCTTACCTATACCCGCCAAATAAACGCCGCTACGACCTCGATAATCGGTTGAAGGTTTTGCTTGATAGTTTGGTGCATGCGCAAATCATTAAAGACGACTCACAGATCACTAGACTTTACGTGGAGAAAATGGATACAATCAACCAAGGCAAAGTTGTTGTAAAGATTCAGGAGATTATTTAATGCACATAAGTGAAGTCGAAAAAGCCAGACTAGAAAAAGAACACCAAATGAAACATGGCTATCAAATGCACAATAATAATCGTTTTCCTCATAGGACTGAAGTGCATGAACACCAATATTTGCACAAAGATACAGAAAATAAACATGCTAGGGAAACAACCCCGGAAGATATGGGGATTGAAAGGAGCGTTTATTAATGGCTATTTCACCCGAACAAATGCGTAAAATGTCGCTAGCTCAAGCTGAATCACTTCGTCACCAACGTTATGCGCAAGCTGACGGAAGTATGAAAAAAATGAACACAGAGCCTGTGAACTCTAGTGCAATACATGCACAGGTGGCTAGAGTTAATGCAGCAACGGCCAAAGAAGATGCAGATATCGGTAAGCCAGATCCTTCTCCAAATGTCGATGTTCGATTTTAAGGATTAAATTATGACCATGAGTCCTGCTCAAAAGAAACAAATGGAAGATGCGAAGCGTGAGTCTGAAGAAAAGACGTACAACGTTTGCGCAAACGGAGAAAAGAACAAAAGTGAATATGATCAATTTTCAAACCAAATTAATGACGAATGAGGTTAAATCATGGACAATAAAGTCAATGAAGCTCCGATGATGAAGGGTAACCGTTCCTCAGCTCGGTTAAGTGATGCTTCAGATTCTGCTGATTCTATTCGGCGTGCGGGTGGAGAAGACCCACGGCGTTATGACGCTAAAATAGCCATTGACAGGGTCGTTAAAGATAACGATATGTCCGGCTATAACCATAATGCAACTAGCTCACAGCCAGCGAATAACGGCAAAGAGAATGAAATGCAAATGAATCGTATGGATAAGCGAGCCAATTCAATGGGAACGCCTCATCCAGACGGAACATATAGCTACTAGTTTCACTAAGTTAAGAAGGGCGGTTTCATTCCTTTTACTGCCCTTTTTATTACTTAACTTTAAAATCATCCGCATTAAGTTTAGGGTGTTGTTTGTCTGGCACGCTAGGATCAAAAGCTGGTGCAATTTCCCATTCGTGGTCTCTATCGGCCACAAATGTCATTGATTCTCTAAAAACTACTTTCCCATTCTTGCCTTTTTCAATATCTGTCGCCCCTAATCTTAATACCAGCCAGCCCCCAATTACTTTTGCTCTTTTTGTGCATTCGTCTAGGTCTTCCCATAGCCATTCAATCTTCTTTCTCATAAATGCCTTATAATGATTGTGTAGCTTTAAAAAAGGAGCATTCCATGCGTAAAAACTTACGTCAGCCGAATAAAATGCTCGCGCTTCTCATGATTCTAATGCTTTATCTCACCTCAAAACTAATACTAGCCCATTACTCAATCAAGGACGATTATATGCTAGAGCTAATAACAAATATGATGATTAAGCAAGACTAAGTAACCATTTAAACATATCCATTAGTGCTAGATGTTTGCCGGCGAGCTTTGCTTTTGCATCTGTCGCTAATTGGTGCACTAAAATCAAGTCTTCCGCAAACACGGGAATGCTTGGGTTTGTTACGGTGTTTACGATTGCCCTTGCTGTTTCTACAACGGGGATTTCATCTGTCATTCTTTTATTTCCTCAGTGTTTTTTCTTAGAATCCCGTATTTTATCACATAGGTTTAGGGATAAATCCATTATATTTGAACTATTATTTTTAATTTCTTCAATAAAATTTTTATTCTCATCTAACATTAAAAATAGATCAAAACTAGTTTGGTTAATAGCTACTAAAAAAATTCCCATTACATCTTTATTTTTTAATCCATTATTTTTTTTTATAAAATTGTGCATTGTTTCTAATATTTCATGGTGTAATTCATTTGCTACTTCAATTATTGACTGGTTATAAGTCCTATCGCTCATTTTTTTCTATTTCCTTTGTAAGGGAGCCTATTTGTCTTTCAATCTTATTAACATAATAAGTAGTATCTATTTTTAGATCTTTTAAATCTTTCTTTATTTTAAGATAATCATCTACTATTTTTATGATTGCACAAATAACGCACCAACCTAAAAAACCGTAGACAACTTCCATTTTCTTCTCCTCTGTTTAATTATTAATCTTTTTCGTAGTGTTCTAACTTTATTCAAAAATCATTACTATCGATAACGTACATTATCGATAGTAACTTATATCTTTATCATTAATTTATCTGTTTATTATCTATTCAAACACTACGGTTTACTACGATATATCCATAGTGCTTTAAATATAAACAAATTCTATCCTTACACGGCTTGCATTTTTTACCTTGGCTTATGCTGCCACATTTTGAGCATCTGAAATATGCTTTCATACTTCTTCCTCTTTCTTCTTCTTATTATAACGATCCGTTCTAGCATCATATTCCATTTGCTTATCCCATTCGTAATGATCAGCGCACCACGTGCACATATCTAATACTTCAGCTTTTAGATAAGAGTCTTTAGTTAGCCAATGCCGTTCTGGGTTTTGTTTTTTATCCGCTTCATGAAATGATTCTTGAAATGGTGTCATTCTAGTTAATGCACTTGATTGTTTCATAAGTCCTCTCTGTTAGTTAAACCACATAATCATCAACTGTTTCTACTTCAACCACTTCTGTTTCCCATTTAGTCGCTAATATCAGCGCATTGCTTAGGTTTAAGCAGACTTCCGCTTTTCCA